>LNAP01000219.1_pt4 | contig 85621 bp, 90 predicted proteins | sample 602601 | NCBI WGS metagenome assembly LNAP01 (sample SAMN02440304, study PRJNA202911) | soil metagenome | biome: Subtropical and temperate rainforests or woodlands; isolation source: soil samples (1 kg each in a 20% v/v slurry with milli Q water) were... ...
TGAAGTTGTCATGGCGCAAGCCGCCGGCAACCAGACCGTGGCGGCAGAAATCCTCGGCATCAGCCGCGGCACCTTGCGCCGCATGCTGCAAGACCATGACCTGCTGTAATGCTTGTTTTCTATTTTTTAGCCATTCACCGTTGAGGTTTTAATGAAAGTCACTCAAGCGCTCATCAGCGTTTCCGATAAAGCAGGCGTTGTCGAATTTGCCCGGGGCCTTGCGCAACTCGGCGTCTCGCTGCTCTCCACAGGGGGCACGGCCAAACTGTTGCGCGATGCGGGGCTGACCGTGACGGATGTGGCCGATTACACCGGCTTTCCTGAAATGCTCGATGGCCGCGTGAAAACCCTGCATCCCAAGGTACACGGCGGCATCCTCGGCCGGCGTGATCTGCCCGAGCACTTGGCCACGATGCAAGAACACGGCATTGCGCCGATTGACCTGGTAGTGGTAAACCTCTACCCCTTCCGCGAGACCGTGGCAAAACCGGACGTAACGCTGGATGATGCGATCGAAAATATCGACATCGGCGGCCCCGCCATGGTGCGCGCCGCCGCCAAAAATCACGGCAATGCAGCAGGCGGCGTGGGCATCATTACCGACCCGGCCGACTACGCCCCCGTGCTGGCGGAAATCAAAGCCACGGGTGAAGTCAGCTATCCCACGCGCTTTGCGCTGGCCAAAAAAGCCTTCACCCATACCGCACGTTATGACGCAGCCATTGCCAACTGGCTCACCGCCCTGGACGAGAAAAATCAGCCAACGCTGTTTGCCGACAAGCTGCAGCTGGCTTTCGATAAAGTCGAAACCCTGCGCTACGGCGAAAACCCGCACCAGCAGGCGGCGTTCTACAAGGAACCGAATCCGTCCGCAAATAGCATTGCCAGCTATCAGCAACTACAGGGCAAAGAACTCTCCTACAACAACATTGCCGACGCCGATGCAGCCTGGGAATGCGTCAAGGCTTTTAACGGCGAGACCGCCTGCGTCATCGTCAAGCACGCCAACCCGTGCGGCGTAGCCATTGGCAGCAGCGCTATTGAAGCTTACCGCAAGGCCTTCAAGACCGACCCAACCTCGGCCTTTGGCGGCATCATCGCCTTTAACGTGGCGCTAGATGCAGCGGCAGCTGAAGCGATTGCCGGGCAGTTTGCCGAAGTCATCATCGCGCCGGAAGTCGCCCCGGCTGCACGGGCCATATTCGCGGCCAAGCAAAATCTGCGCGTATTGGAAATCAGAAAAGTCGGCGCTGCTGATACGGCGCCAGATGCAAATGCTACGCAAACTTTCGACTACAAGCGCGTCGGTGGCGGCCTGTTGGTGCAAACGGCCGATAACGGCATCATCACGGCAAGCGACCTCAAGATCGTCACCCGCCGCCAGCCCACGGCGGACGAATTGCGCGACCTCCTGTTTGCCTGGCGCGTCGCCAAATATGTGAAATCCAACGCCATCGTGTATTGCAAGGACGGCATGACCGTCGGCGTGGGCGCCGGCCAAATGAGCCGTGTGGATTCAGCCCGCATCGCCGCTATCAAGGCTGAAAACAACGGCCTGACCGTGGCCGGTTCCGTCGTTGCGTCCGACGCCTTCTTCCCCTTCCGCGACGGCCTGGATGTCCTCGCCCAAGCAGGCGCAACCGCCGTGATCCAGCCCGGCGGCTCGGTACGCGATGCCGAAGTGATTGCCGCAGCGGATGAGCAAAACATTGCCATGGTGCTCACCGGCATGCGGCATTTCCGGCATTGATTTTCTTGCCATGGCCGCCAAATAAGCTTGCCAGAATGAACCCGCCGAAAAATCCCCCCCCTCGGCACCTTGGATTACGCCCATTTTTAGCTATTGGCGGGCTGCTGTGCATGACACCCTCCCTAGCCGCTACCGAGCCAACCACCCTGCGCGGCTGGTTAGCGCGTGCGGCCAATGAAGTCACGGCCACCGCACAAGAAGGCACGCCCGAGTTTTATGTGCCAGTGCACACCTACCATATGCGCTGGGCTTATACGCAAGAAAAAATCGACAGCTACCAGGAAAACACCTTTGGCCTGGGCTATGGCCATGGCCGCTTTGACGAAAAAGGCAACTGGCACGGGCTGTATGCCTTGGGTTTTCAGGATTCGCACTTCAAGCCTGAATGGCTGGCAGGTTATGGCTGGAAGACTTACTGGAACTTAAGCCCGGAAACAAAAGTCGGCTTGGGCTACACGGCAGGCTTTACCACGCGCAGCGATATTGGCGCTTACCATCTTGCCCATAGGCTCCGTTGACTACCGCAATGTCTCACTGGAAACCGCCTTTTTGCCAGGTGGCAAAGGCTATGGAAACATCCTCTTTTTCTGGCTGAAGTGGCATCTCGGCACCCCCTCCCCAACCTCGAAAGTCGCACCATGAAACTCCTCATCATCGGCTCAGGCGGCCGTGAACACGCCCTGGCCTGGCGGCTGCAATACACCGCAGGCTTGCAACACATTTACGTCGCCCCGGGCAATGCCGGCACGGCGCGCGAACCGGGCGTAACCAACATCCCGATCACGGATATTCACGCCCTGGCCGAGTTTGCCCAAAGCGAAAAAGTTCATGCCACCATCGTCGGCCCTGAAGCGCCGCTGGCCGCTGGCATTGTGGATGTGTTTCGCGCCAAGAGGCTGCGTATTTTCGGCCCCACCCAGGCCGCCGCGCAACTGGAGAGCTCGAAGGACTTCGCCAAGCGCTTCATGAGCCGCCACAAGATTCCCACCGCCAGGTTTCAGACTTTCACAGACGCTGCATTAGCCCACGCTTACATCGACCAGGAAGGCGCACCGATTGTCATCAAGGCCGATGGCCTGGCCGCAGGCAAAGGCGTAGTGGTGGCCATGAGCCTGGCCGAAGCCCACGCGGCGGTGGACAGCATGCTGGCGGACAACCAGCTGGGTGATGCGGGCGCGCGCGTGGTGATCGAGGAATTTCTGGATGGCGAAGAGGCCAGTTTTATTGTCATGGCCGACGGCAAGCATGCCTTGGCGCTGGCCACAAGCCAGGATCACAAACGCCTGGGCGACGCCGACACAGGCCCTAATACCGGTGGCATGGGCGCCTACTCCCCCGCGCCTGTAGTCACCCCCGAGATTCACGCCCGCGTGATGCGCGAAGTCATCATGCCGACCATCAACGGCATGGCCGCTGACGGCATTATCTACACCGGATTTCTTTACGCCGGGCTGATGATTCGCCCCGATGGCAGCTTGCGCGTGCTGGAATTCAACTGCCGCATGGGCGACCCGGAAACCCAGCCCATCATGATGCGATTGAAAACCGACCTCATCACGCTAGTGGACGCCGCCATTGATGAAAGGTGCTGAATGGGACAGGCGTGTGGCCTTAGGCGTGGTCATGGCCGCGGCCAACTACCCGGCCACGCCGCGCCAGGGCGATGTGATCCACGGCCTGCCCACAGCAACCCCGACTGCCGTACCGCAAAACCCGACCAGCCACGTGTTTCACGCCAGCACAAAAAACGACCATGAGCAAATCATCACCGCAGGCGGGCGCGTATTGTGCGTGACAGCACTGGGTGACAGCATCAAGGACGCGCAGAAAAATGCCTACGCCGCGCTCGCCCCGATTCACTTTGATGGCATGCAATACCGTCATGACATTGGGTTTCGCGCGATCAAACGATGAATGACATCGCCTGCGCAGCCGCCTTGCTGCGTGCCGGCGAGCTCGTCGCCTTGCCCACCGAAACGGTTTATGGTCTAGGCGCGGACGCACGCAACCCTGCAGCACTCGCCAAAATCTTCGCCGCCAAAGGCCGCCCGGCGGATCACCCGCTGATCGTTCATTTGCCCGATGCAAGCCACCTGCCCCAATGGGCAACGGATATTCCAGCGTCCGCCTACCAACTCGCCCAAGCCTGTTGGCCCGGACCGCTTACCCTCATCCTCAAGCGCCATCCTGACGTACTGGACTTAGTCACCGGCGGGCAAAACACCATCGGCGTGCGCGTACCCGACCATCCTGTCGCCCTGGCCTTGCTGCGCGAATTCGGCAGCGGTATTGCCGCGCCCTCCGCCAATAAATTCGGCCGCATCAGCCCCACCACCGCCGCACATGTAGAAGAAGAGCTCGGCGGCAACACGGAACATCCCGTCGCCATGATTCTGGACGGCGGCGCCTGCCGCGTCGGCATTGAATCCACCATTCTGGACCTCACCTCGGCTACGCCACGCATTCTGCGCCCCGGCGCGCTGAGCGCCGCAACACTGAGCGCTATCTTGCACCGCCCCGTGCAAGACAGCACTCAGCCAGGCGATGAAGGAACCGAAGCATCGCACAACGAGCGCACCGGGAAAACCGCACACAAAAGCGCGCAGGAAAAAACGGGCGGCGAACCCAATCTGCCCCGCGTCTCCGGCAGTTTGTCAGCCCACTACGCCCCGCGCACGCCATTAAAAATCGTCCCGATGGACGGGCTCAGCGCTGCTGTCAATACCCACCTCCAACTCGGCCAGCGCGTTGCCGTTCTTGCCCTCACAGACAACCTGCCCGCGCATCCGCAACTGGTCTGCCGTGTTGCCAGCGCCGACTTTTCGCAATTTGCGCAGTCGCTTTATACCAACTTGCGGGCGCTCGATGCTGCAAATTGCGATGTCATCCTCGTTGCCCACCCCCCGAACGATCCGGCCTGGCTTGCCGCCACCGATCGCCTGATGCGCGCTGCAGCGGGCAGTAAGCGCCGCGATCCCCAACGCTAAAACCGCACCGGGATTGGTTATAATCAAAAGCGATCAGGGGGTGTAGCTCAGTTGGGAGAGCGCGACGTTCGCAACGTCGAGGCCAGCGGTTCGATCCCGCTCACCTCCACCAGTATTTAAAAAACCAACCGTTCTCGGTTGGTTTTTTTTCGCCCGTTTCCCCCAGTGCTGGCGCAGGTTCGGGCAAGGCTGCGACGGACGCCGCCGTCCCCGATGACCCCATTTCGGGCGCTTTTCCGTTCTCTGTTCCCGCCCATTCTCTGTTTCTGCGAAGGACGCCGGCGCACCCTCTCTAGCATTGACGCGGGTTTCCGGCTCCTTGTTCGTTGGGGAAATCGCATCGACGCGGGCGACCCGCCCCGGAACGGGGCTACGAGTTCACGATTGGTCGGACATCCCAGGTGATGGGGATATCGGGGCGATAGACCACCTCGTTGCCGTACTTGATGGAGGCCCTTAGGTGCTCTGCCAACGGCCTGTCGTATCTCTCGATCTGCTTGATGGCACGGTCGACCGCGTTGCGGAATGCGTCCCGGACGTTCTTTCGCTTGTCCCCAGCCTTGCGTTGCCGCCCGCCGAGGCCTTTGCCGCCTTCCATCGCCTTGGTCAGGAAAGCCATTTCTTCCTCGATCTCATCAATGCGGGCGTGGTCACCAGCTTCGCGTGCCTCCTCAATTTCACCCAGCAGTTCGCGGGCGCGCTGCTGCCATTCACGGAGGGCTTGCCGGTCGGCAACGTCTCCCGCATCGCCCAGAGGGACGCCTTGGGTCACTTGGTAGCCTTCCTCGATATCTTCCGGTGCCACTCCGGTGTTGGCTGGCAGATCAATGGCATTGGCTGCACTCCCAACGGCGATTTCATAGACTGACGCCTCGCGATTCGGAAACGCCAGCAGAAGATTGATGTACTCCGCGCCCTTGTCGACATTGATCAGGTAAATGATGTTGCGCCCCTGAAATCGCGCCTCCCAGACAGCGCCGCGCTTGCGGAAGAGATTCTCAGGCTGCTTTTCCGCCGAGACCACAGCGGGCATGGAGATCACGGAATTAGCCTGATAAACCGTTTGAAGCAGACAATCTCCGGGTAGCGTTCGCTCCCGAATCGCGGTGCGATGGCGACTGAGCATTTCGTCGAGAGCCGTCATCACTTCGATTGAGTGCCGCTTGTAGAGATCGAACACTCTCTGCGCCGCCTGCCCGGTGTCACCGTTCAGGAACTTGAACACACGTACCACTTCGGGGTAGCTGCTGATGAACTGCGGGACATCGCCCAGATTCTTCACCTGGTTAGCGCGCTCCAGATAGGCCGCCGCCATGATCTTGTCCGCGTTCTTTTTGGGGTCTTTGGCATCACGACTCTGGGTGAATACATCAAACTTGTAGTGCTCCACCGGATCGTACTGATCGGCCTTCGCTGCGAGAACCGCGAACCGACGGTCGATGCACTGCGAGCAGCCTCCGCAATGGGAATGCTGGTTCGTCATCTCCCATGTGTGAGTGCACGTCATCGAATGCTTGATCAGATCGTGGCAACCCGCGTCCGTGATGACTTTGACGACGTCGGCCTTCGTTTTCCAGATGTACGGATTCTCGACTGTGAAGGGCTCACCCGCTACCAGCGAGATGATGTCCTGAAAACCCTTCATCACCCTGGGGTGGGTCGTGCGCGTCGCGCGGCCGCCGACCACTTGGGCGCACACCGGCAGGTTCAAGCTGATGACGCCGTTCTCGTAGAAGCGAACGCTGCTCAGGCCCAGCATCTTGGCAATGGTCGCACCGATGGAGACGTACAGGAATGACCGGCTGCGCTGGGTGTATTCGTGGTTCAGCTCCTTGGATTTGTGAACCCGGACGCTGATCCGAGGCGGCGCGTTACCATCGGCCTTCTCGGCCAGCATTTGCTCGAGGGTTTGGTAACGCTTGTTCAGCTTGGAGGTCGCCTTGTGCGTCACCAGGAGCACGCGTCGCTTCTGGTTCACTACCTCGTCAATAGCGCCGGCCAACGAGTCCAGTCCACCGGAGAACATCACCACCTGCTCGGGCTTGCGGTACATCTGCTGGGTGTCATCGAACCCAAGGTAATCCTGGAATGGGTGATCCTGATCGAGTTTGACGAAGTCGAATTGGTACTGGTCATCTGACAGGAATCCGAGCGTCGAGCAAAGCGCCTCCTGAACCTGAGGGCTGTTCCAGAAGTCCGGGTTGCGCACGGGCACGACGAAGTGCAGATCGCGCCGCCAGCCGTCGCCGAAGGAATCGACGTCATCCGCGCCACGTCGTATGACCTGGTCGGCGCTGTAGACGTAAGTGGCGACTTCCAGCAGATCGTTGAACAGCGAGGGCACCTGCTGGAACATCTTCCTGTGGACGTCCTCGATGCGCAGTGTGATGTTGCCTTTGCCGTCCTTGCCCGACAGCCGCAGCCGCAGATCGCGTGCCGGGTCTTCGCTGATCCCCTTGGCGGATGCGTTGCCGCAGAGGATGTATCGCTTATCTTGCATCGCTGCGCGCCCCCGCCTTCAATTCGTCCTTCATCTTTTTCAGCGCGAAGCCTGCGAATCCGTCCGATGATTTTCTGGAAATGTCACCGCCTTCATGAAAGCGGTGCTTGGAAAACCACTCACTGGAAAACTGCTCGACGATGACCGACGCCTCCCGGGTGTGGGTTTCCAGCGCTGCATTGAACTGGGCAGTCTGATTCATCGTCGCAAACCGCATTCCGTCGCCAAGCTGGGTATTGACGACCTTGGTCAGGAAGTACTGCAGGCTTTCGTTGGCCAGACGGGAAAAGAAACGCCGCGAAAACTCGCCGAACTCCTTTGGTTTCCCCAAGTCTGCAAGGGCTGCACGCATCGTGTCCGGGTCGGAAGAAAACAGCGAATGGAGTTTCGGCGACAGCACATCATTGACCGCCCCAACGATGGCTCGGTTGGCCAGCGCCCCCAGATCGGATCGCTTGCCATTGCCGTCCACACGGCGATCCAGCGCCTCGGTGATCGCCGTGGTCACGTCGATGAGTGACGGGTCAGCAGGGAGATGGATACCTGCCGCCGCGAGGTGCTGTTGGATGTCGGGCTTTTTGGCGGCAATCGCCATCTGCGTCATCAGCCAGACAGCCTCGGTGTAGCCAACATCCTTCATGACGAAGGAAAAGGCTTTTTCCGCCGCAGTGATGGTGGCATTGGCGATCTGGGACACGTCAGCACCGGCGGCGATTAGACCGACGACCTCCTTCCATGCCCTCGTTCTTGGCAGTACTCCAAGCCGAACATGCCCCATCCAGGACCCCCTTGTTGATATCAGTGCATCGCCATTACTCGTTGCGTTTTACGATGACGATGCTCCGTGCCTTTTTTTCTTCTTTCCTCAGATACCCCTTGCGTACCAACTGCGCGATTTGTTCATGAGCGCTGGCGTGGCTGATGCCAAGCGCCTCGGCCAGTTCCTTGACGGTGGGCGGCAGGCCCGTGCTATCGAGGATTTGGCAGATCGCTCTCAGCGTTCTGGCCTGCGGCTCCGTAATGCCTTCGGTCTTTTGCTTGCTCATGGCAGTGCTCCTCGCCGATTGCATAAATATATGACCTGATGAACATCAGGTCAATGGAGGCGACCTCGGACGAAAACTCTCTAGTCTGACTTTCGGCGAGATGTGTGCCGCCAATCCCATGGCGGCGTCGGGTTCGGATCGCGCCACAACCCGACGCTACGGCTTCGAGCCTCTTGCTCGGCGAATTCGTAGGTCCCGGCATCTTCAGTGGATTGCTCACGGGCGTACTTGCGATACCACCAGGCCATGCCGACTGTGAGCTGGGCCAGCCCCGCATCCAGGGTCATGGGGCAATTGCGCGCTCTGCAGGACGGTTCCGCGACCATCACCTTGCCGATGTGCCGTCCGTAGCGGTCGCGTTTGCTTGTTATCACCTCGACGTCTTTGCCGAACACCAGGGTAGACATTGCTTCTTTGGAGCGCTGACCGAACGCCTGCGCCTTCTCCGGTGCGTCGATTCCGGCTACCCGAATCTTGTACTGAGTCCTGTCGGCGTCCAGCACCGTGATCGTGTCGCCATCGGACACGCCGACCACTTTGCCTGTGATTGTTTCGGCACCTGCACTGCTCGCCGCGAGGGCGACCAGTAATGCCATCAGAAATCTGTTCGTAATCTCGCTCACCCCTTCTGATGCGCTCCCAAACGGGATACTCCGACCGCCTTGCGCGCATATTCTTCGTGACGGTCTGATTACTTTACTGGATGCTGAAATGACCGTCGAACAAACTCTCCCTGAACTGATGTCCCCTCGCCAGCGGGCGCGTGAGGCCGCAGAAATCATTGCCGCTGCCATTACCCGCTTGCACGCCACCCGGCCTGCCAACAGCGACATTCCACTTGGCTTCTCGCCACCCGAGCGCGTTCATACAAACCCCTCTACAGAAGGAGTTTGCAAATGAATATCCCGATAACCGGCCCGTCTCTGGCAGCGCAAATTGCCAATCTGCCGAAGCTGGCCATGAACGATCTGTGGGCCCTTTGGGACAAGTATTTTCCGCGCCGCCCACCACACAACAACCGCGCCTACGTCGAAGGTCGCGTCGCCTACAAGATTCAGGAGGAGGCGCTGGACACCAAGTTGGCGGTGCAGACGCAAATGGCCCGCATTGGCGAAGCCCAGTCCAACATCAAAACCCAGCGCGGCGTCGAAGTCCAGGTCGTGCCAGGCACGGTGCTGGTACGCGAGTTCGACAGCCGCGAGCACCGTGTCACAGCGCAGGCCGATGGCACTTTCGAGTACGAGGGTCGCCGCTACAAGAGCCTGTCCGCTGTAGCCCGCCACATCACCGGCACCCAATGGTCAGGGCCGCTGTTTTTCGGAATCATCAAAGGCAAGTCGAAGCGAGGTGAGAAATGAACGCCGTCGTGACCAAAAAGCGCTGCGCCGTCTACACACGTGTTTCCACGGATGAGCGTCTCGACCAGTCCTTCAACTCCCTTGATGCGCAGCGCGAGGCGGGCCAAGCCTACATCGTGAGCCAACGTGCTGAAGGCTGGATGCTGGTGGGCGACGACTACGATGACGGCGGCTACTCCGGCGGCAACATGGAGCGCCCGGCCTTGAAGCGCCTGATGGCCGACATCGCCGCCGACCAGATCGATATCGTGGTGGTCTACAAGATCGACCGCCTGACGCGCAGCCTGACCGACTTCTCGAGGCTGATCGAGGTTTTCGAGCGGCACAAGGTGTCGTTCGTTTCGGTCACGCAGCAGTTCAATACCACCACCTCGATGGGGCGGCTGATGCTCAACATCCTGCTGTCCTTCGCCCAGTTCGAGCGCGAGGTCACGGGCGAGCGCATCCGGGACAAGATTGCGGCCAGCAAGCGCAAGGGACTGTGGATGGGCGGCTATACCCCCCTGGGCTATGAGGTCAAAGACCGCAAGCTGGTCATCGAGGAGAAGGATGCCGAAACCATCAGGCGCATTTTTACGCGATTCACCGAGGTGCGCTCGGTCACCGACATCGTCCGGGAACTCTCCCTTGAAGGGATTACGACCAAGCCGAACCGCCTCAAGAACGGCGGTATCCGCAACGGCACGCCCATGGACAAAAAGTACATCTCCAAGCTGCTACGCAACCCGATCTACGTCGGTGAAATTCGCCACAAGGACACCGTCTTTGCAGGCCAGCACGAGCCGATCATCAGCAGGCAACTGTGGGATCGGGTGCAGGCCATCCTGGCCGAGGACGCCCACGAGCGGATGGGCAAGACACAAACCCGGCATAAGACCGATGCGTTGCTGCGCGGATTGATGTACGGGCCTGACGGCGGGAAGTACCACATCACCTACAGCAAGAAACCCTCGGGCAAGAAATACCGCTACTACATCCCCAAGGCGGACAAGCGGTACGGCTACCGCAGCAGCGCCACCGGGATGATTCCGGCCGACCAAATCGAGGAAGTGGTGGTGAACCTGCTGGTGGGGGCGCTCCAATCGCCGGAGAGCATCCAAGGGGTCTGGAATACCGTCTGCAGCAAATACCCAGAGATCGATGAGCCGACCACTGTGTTGGCCATGCGCCGCCTCGGTGACGTCTGGCAGCAACTGTTTCCTGCCGAGCAGGTGCGCTTGGTGAACCTGCTGATCGAGCGTGTCCAGTTGCTCTCCGACGGCGTAGACATCATCTGGCGCGAATCCGGATGGCGCGAACTGGCCGGGGAGCTGAGTCCAGACAGCATCGGTGGCGAGCTGCTGGAAATCGAGGTGGCGTCATGAACCGGTCATCCAAAAAACTGATCGGCGACGGCAAACCCCACGAACGCCGTCATCCGCTGGAGGGTGGTGGCGTGCGGATTACCACCTTCGTGCCCTTCCATTTCAAGAAACGAGGCATCAAGAAGGTGATTGTCGCTCCGGATGGCGTCAGCCAGCCGGTTGCGGTCACCGCGTCGCCCGTACTAGCCCCTGAGCAGGATCAGCCTCTGCTCAAAGCGCTGGGACGCGGCATCTATTGGCAGCAACTGCTCGACACCGGGGCGGTGGAATCGACGATGGAAATTGCCGAACGCGAAGGGATTCATCGTTCCACGATCAACGAAATGCTGCGGCTGGCGCTTCTCGCCCCGGATATCGTCCAAGCCGCCTATGAAGGAAGGCTTCCACGGGCGGTGTCGCTGGAAGCCATTCTGCGGGCCACGGTGCCCTACGACTGGAATGAGCAACGCCGGTTGATCGCTTCACTCGGCTAGCGGAGGGCCAAGAAAAAAAGTTTTCCGCTACGCCAAAAATAGCTGTTGCTACGCCGGATGTAGCGCCTTCCCCGATGAAGGCGTGGAACGGCGTCAACGGCCAGTACAGGACTGGCCACCGGTCACGCCCCAATCCCTGAAAGGGAAAGGAGCAAGGCAATGGCCTATTCAATGGCAATGTCTCCAGGCTTCGGTGGCAAACCGGGCCTGAATTCCGGCATCGGGTGCAACTCGATGCCCACCCCTCAATCCTCTGCGTTGTCCGAGCGCCGCTTCCTGAGCGAAGCCGAGCTGGCCAGCCGCTGGGGCATGTCTCCCAAGACGCTCACGCGCTGGCGCGGTCTTGGCCGGGGCCCGGTCTTCAATAAGTTCTCAAAGAAGGTGGCCTATCCCCTGGACGGCGAGAACGGCGTGCTCGATTACGAAAAACGCCATCTCTACGTCTCGACCTCCGAACGTGTACCGGGTTGAGGAGGCTGCCATGAAAGAACTTACCCACTACCCAGCTGACCTCGCCAGCATGACGGTCGCCCAACTGGTGTCCTTGCCGATTCGTGACTTCATGGAATCCGAAGGCCACGTCGACGAGGCCATCGCCTACCTCAAGCAGCTGCGCACCAAGCTCGATGCCGCCAAGGTACAGCGTTTCGGGGAGCAGGCCCGCGCTGCATTGCGTGAATCCGGCCGTGATTTCGGCACCGCCCATATCAGCGACGGGCCGTTACACGTCAAGTTCGAGTTGCCGAAGAAAGTGAGCTGGGACCAGACGATCCTGAAGGAGATGGCTGAGCGCATCGTGGCCTCCGGCGACAAGGTCGAGGACTACATCGACGTCAAGTTGTCGGTGTCCGAGTCTCGGTACACAAACTGGCCGCAGACGCTGCAACAGCAGTTCGCCGCTGCGCGCACCGTCGAGGAAGGCAAGCCGGTTTTTACCCTCACGATAGATGACCAGACGGAGGGTGCGCAATGAGCCTGCCCTTCATCAACGCGACCGAGCGTTTGGCGCGCAAGCGCAGCATCAAGGCCGGCGTGGCCGGTGTCCCGGGTATTGGTAAGACCTCGCTCATCTGGACTCTGCCCCCCGAGTCGACACTCCATGTCGAGATCGAGGATGGCGATTTGTCCATCGCCCAATGGCCAGGGGAGGTTTATCGGCCGCAGACCTGGGATCAATTTCGCGATCTTGTCGTCGCCATTGCCGGCCCTTCTCCAACTGCATCAGTAGGCCAGCCTTACACCGACCTGCACTACAAGCGCGTGTGCCAGGAGCTCGGCGAACCAGGCCGGATGGCACGGTATCAGTATGTCGTTTTCGACAGCTTGTCGGCGCTCTCCCGCCTGTGCCTGCAGTGGGCCAAGGCGCAGCCTCAGGCCACCACCGAGAAGGGCCGCCCGGACATGAGGGCAGCGTATGGCCTGCTGGCCAACGAGATGGTCAATGCCATTTCGGTGCTCCAGCACGTCCAGGACAAGCACCTCATCTACATCGTCATCCTCAACGAGAAGGTCGACGACAAAGGGGTCAAGTCCTACGAGCTGCAGTTGGAAGGCGGCAAGACGGCTGCCGAATTTCCGGGGGTGATCGACATCCTGGTCACCCTGACCTTGCAGCCCAGCCCATCGGGGGCCAAGCGGATATTCGTTACCAATCAGGACAACCCGCTCGGCCTACCCGCCAAGGATCGCTCCGGACAGCTCGATCCCTTCGAAGAACCCAAACTCGACCGATTGATCGCCAAGAGCCTCGGTCAGCTCACCCAATAACGCATCAGGAGACTCCAAATGGCTATCGACTTTAACGACGCCCCGCGCCAGAACGACGGTTTCGAACCGATCCCCCAAAACACCCTGCTCAAAGTTCGCGTGACCACCCGCCCCGGTGGGTTCACCGATCCGTCGCAAGGGTGGCACGACGGCACCCCGACCCAGTCGGAGCGCACGTCCTCAATCTACCTCAACTGCGAATACACGGTCGTTGCTGGTGAATACCAGAAGCGCAAATTCTTCGGTCTCATCGGCCTGTGGAGCCCCAAGGGCAATACCTGGCGGGATATGGGCAGGGCCACGATCCGCGCGATGCTCAACAGCGCACGTGGCGTACATCCGAATGACAACACACCGCAGGCAGTGGCAGTCCGTCGCATCAACGACTTCGGCGACCTCGACGGACTAGTGTTTGCTGTCCAGGTTGCCGTGGAAAAGGATGATCGCGACGAACTGCGTAATGTCGTCAAGCAGGTCATCGAACCCGATCACCCGCAATACCAAGCGGTGATGGCTGGCGTTGCCGCGTCAGCACCTTCTCCCAAGCCACCTACGCCTGCGGCTTACGCGCCGCAGGCTCCGGCGAGCGCGCCCACTGCAGCAACACCTTCCGTGCCGGGCAAGCCGGCATGGGCTCAGTGAGGAGGTGACCATGAACACATCGACCCTCACTGCCAGCCACTATGGCGTCGTCCGTTTCGGTGATCTCGATTGCGAAGCCGTCGTGCTCACCACCGGCGAGCGCGGCTATGTCCGCAAGGAACTCGCCAAGCTGCTCGGCTTCCACGAGTCACACAAGGGTGGCCGTTTCACCCGGTTTTTGGCTGAAATCGCGCCTAACTCATTGTCCTTATTGGCGAAATCATCCGGGCCGATTTTGCTGCCGTCTGGGCGTCAGACACAGTTCTTCCCCGCAGGCATCATCGCTGACGTCGCATCTGCCGTGGTGAACGCTGCCATCACGGGTACGCTGCACCGTGCCCGCCAGGGCATCGTTGGCAACTGTCTGACGATCATGCGCGCACTCGCCACTACCGGCGAAGTCGCTCTGATCGACGAGGCCACCGGCTATCAGCATCACCGCGCTCCGGACGCGCTGCAGGAGCTGATCTCCAAGTTGCTGCGCCAGTCCTGCGCCTCGTGGGAGCGGCGCTTTCACCCGGACTACTACCGAGCCATCTACCGGTTGTTCGGCTGGAAGTACCAAGGGCACGAGCAGAACCCGCCGCACGTCGTTGGCCAGATCACGCTGCGCTGGGTGTACGGCCCGGTGTTGCCAGAGGATCTGCTGGGTGAAATCCGCAACCGCAAGGGTATCTCGCAGAAGCACCACCAGTGGCTGTCCGACCAAGGCCTCGCGCATCTGGAATCGCAGATTCACGCGGTCACAGCCATCGCGCGCAGTTCGATGAGCTACCCCGACTTCAAGCGCCGCTGTGAGGCCGCCTTCGCTGGCGCGGCCTTGCAATTGGGCCTGTTGCTCGATGAGTTCGAGGAGGTGGCGTGAAATGCTGGGTCTGCAAACGACAGGCCCGTGGATTCGGGCACAACGACGGTCGCCACAAAGCCGGCGACCCACGGCGTTACCCCATCGACTGGGTGTTCTGCTCGCGCCGTTGTCAGGATGCGTTTCACACGCTGTACGGCAACTGGCTGCGGGTCAAGGAAGGCCACGCCAACATCAAGGGGGTCACGATGATCGATCCATCTGATGTCGAACTGGCCGCGATGAAGAAATGCCTCCGGTCATTCGGCGAGGCGGCAGGCGAGATCGGTTTCGACAAGCCTCTCGGGGCCTATTCGGAGGTTGAGGCGCTGCGCGTGATAGATGCCATCGTCACCTGTTACACCGAGGCGATGGTTGAGCACCACGAGGAAACCAAGTTTCCGCCGGTGCGCGGCATGGCTCCGACAACCGATCCGATGGCCAGCCCCTTCGCCGACCTGGAGGACGACCTGCCTTGGGAGACGAAGCCATGATCGACTTCAACTCCTCATCGAGCATCTCCGGCCAGATCACCGCCCTGGTCGACGCCGGGATGCAGCAGGCTCGCGCCCGCCAGCCGGAACGCCAGTATCTCGGGGCGTCGCGTCTCGGCGTGGCTTGCGACCGCGCGCTGCAGTTCGAGTATGCCAAAGCGCCCGTCGACCACGGACGTGAGATTCCCGGGCGGATGCTGCGCATCTTCGAGCGCGGCCACGTCATGGAGGACTGCATGGTCGAGTGGCTGCGGTACGCGGGGTTTGACCTGCGCACCCGTAAGGCCGACGGCGAGCAGTTCGGATTTTCGGTGGCTGATGGTCGCCTGCAGGGGCACATCGACGGCGTCATCGTCGGTGGTCCCGAGGGCTTTGCATATCCCGCGCTCTGGGAATGCAAATGCCTCGGCAATAAATCTTGGAGCGACCTGGACAAGAAGGGGCTGGCAGTTTCCAAGCCCATCTATGCCGCGCAAGTGGCGATCTACCAAGTCTATTTCGAACTGCACGAGCACCCGGCGATCTTCACGGCGCTCAACGCCGACACGATGGAGATTTACACCGAGCTCGTGCCTTTTGACGCAGCCCTGGCGCAGCGCATGTCGGATCGGGGGGTAAAGGTCATCACGGCAACCGAGGCAGGAGAACTGCTGCCTCGCGCCTTCAATGACCCGACCCACTTCGAATGCCGGATGTGCGCGTGGCAGGACCGCTGCTGGGGAGCAAAACCATGAAGCATACCTTTTCACAAATACCGATAGCAGAGCCGATGGTCAGCGCACCGCACGCCGCACGTACCTTGGGGCTGCCGCTGCATTTTCTTACCAAGCCCCGCAGCCGTTCCTCGAAACGCATCCCGCACTATCGAGTCGGCCAGATGGTTCGCTTTCGGATGTCGGAGCTCTCTGCGTGGTTGGCAGCACAAGGAGGCGTTCATGAGTGACTACCGTGTCCGAATTTCCGTGCGAAATGCCAGATTGTTGCGCGCAATTGAGCATGCAGGCCACAGGCCCGGAGCCCCGCTAGCCGCTGCCATCGGGATCAGCTACTACGGAGCGTTGCTACCGTACCTCAATCTCACGCGGTCGCCGTTGACGCCGGATGGGTTACTGCGGGAGTGCGCATGGGCCCTGTGTGACTTCTTGCGTGCATCGCCATCGGATTTGTGGTCTGACGCCCAGCTGCAGCCGCTGCAGAGAAATCATTCGAGCGTCGATCTGGACGCAGGCAGCGTACAGGCGCTTATCTCGGGCGCACCTGCCGCCGATGACCCTTTGCGACTGGCAAGCCATTCGGAGGCGGGCCGCATCATTCAGGAGGCTATCGACACGCTGAAACCTCGCGAGGCGACTGTGATTCGCGAACGTTTCTTCGCCGGTTCTTCTTTGGAGGATGTCGCACAAGAGCTTGGAATTACTCTCAGTCGAGCTCACCAGATTCAGATGAATGCAATGCGAAAGCTGCGACACAAATCGCGCATTTCGCGTGATCTGGCCGGCATCGCCGATGTCATTGGAGGGACTGCGGATGCTTGATTTCAATGACACCCCACAACCTACCGAAACCAGCCGCGACATCGAACGGGAGGATTTGCGTGCTGAATTACTGACTCGTCTGGAATCGGTACTGGTCACGATGTTCCCGGCAGGCAAGAAGCGCAAGGGTAAGTTTCTGATCGGCGATGTGCTGGGTAGCCCCGGTGACAGCCTCGAGGTGGTGCTCGATGGTGAGAAGGCAGGATTGTGGACGGATCGCGCCACTGGCGACGGCGGCGATATTTTTTGTCTCATTGCCGGACATTTAGCGCTAAACATCCGCACCGACTTCAATCGTGTGCTCGACGAGTCTGCCGATCTGCTTGGGCGCTCGCGGTCGGTGCCCATGCGCAAGGCCAAGAAGGAAGTTCCAGTCGACGACCTTGGCCCGGCCTCGGCCAAGTGGGATTACCACGATGCCGAGGGCAATCTGATCGCAGTGGTGTATCGATACGATCCACCCGGTCGCAAGAAGGAGTTCCGGCCGTGGGACGCCAAGCGGCGAAAGATGGCTCCGCCCTCGCCACGCCCGCTCTATAACCAGCCGCGAATGAAGGACGCCGCGCAGGTCGTGCTGGTCGAGGGCGAGAAATGCGCGCAGGCGCTGATCGATGCGGGCATCACGGCCACGACAGCGATGCACGGCGCGAACGCCCCGGTGGAGAAAACCGACTGGTCGCCCCTGGCCGGCAAGTCCGTGCTGATCTGGCCTGACCGCGACAAGCCGGGCTGGGAGTACGCGACGCAGGCGGCACAGGCCATTTTGTCGGTAGGCGCAAAGACCTGCCACATCCTGTATCCGCCCGAGGAAGCAGCTGAGGGATGGGATGCGGCGGACGCCATCGCCGAAGGCTTTGACGTCGCGGCCTTTCTCGCTCATGGGCCGCGCCTGCAGATGCACGACGTCACCGTGGCTGCCGAGCCGGTGGTCAGTAGCGACGAATCGGTCTGGGGTACGGAGGACGCTTTGGCCCTGGCGTTCACGCGGCGCTACCACCGCGACTGGCGCTATGTTGCGACCTGGGGTCGTTGGCTTGTGTGGGACGGCAATCGCTGGCGCACCGAGGACACCCTGGCCGCCACCGATCTGATTCGCAGCGTCTGCCGGCACACGGCTGTGCGTGCTGACAACCCGAAAGTGGCTGCCAAGCTCGCGAGCTCGGGCACGGTCAGTGGCGTGGAACGGCTGGCACGAGCGGATCGCAGGCACGCTGCCACCAGCGACGAATGGGACGCCGATCCTTGGCTGCTCAATACTCCTGGCGGCGTGGTCGACCTCAAGACTGGCCGGCAACGCCAGCACGAGCGGGCTGATCGCATCACCAAGATCACCACTGCTACGCCCGGGGGCGATTGCCCGATCTGGCGGCAGTTTCTTGATGAGGTGACAGGCGGCGACAAGGAACTGCAGGCCTATCTCCAACGAGTGGTTGGCTATGCGCTCACTGGCTCCACCCGGGAACACGCACTGTTCTTTCTGTACGGCACAGGCGCGAATGGCAAGTCGGTATTCGTGAACACGCTGGCCACGATCCTCGGTGACTACGCCACCAATGCGCCAATGGACACCTTCATGGAGACGCGCACCGACCGGCATCCGACCGATATGGCTGGGCTACGCGGCGCACGCTTTGTGGCTGCCATCGAAACCGAACAGGGGCGACGCTGGGCCGAATCCAAAGTCAAGAATCTGACCGGGGGCGACAAGATTTCCGCTCGATTCATGCGCCAAGACTTCTTCGAGTTCTTCCCGCAGTTCAAGTTGTTCGTGGCAGGCAACCACAAGCCTGCCATCCGCAACATCGACGAAGCGATGAAGCGGCGACTGCACCTGATCCCGTTCACGATCACCGTGCCGCCCGAGCGCCGCGACAAGCATCTCCAGCAGAAATTGCTGGCCGAGCGTGACGGCATTTTGTCGTGGGCGGTGCAGGGCTGCCTCGACTGGCAGCGCCTTGGGCGGCTCGATCCACCTCAGCAGGTTGTAGATGCAACCGAGGAGTATTTCGAGGCCGAGGATGCGCTGGGTCGCTGGCTGGAGGAGCGTTGTGTGCGCGAGCCCAACGCCAAGTCGCTGACCGCCGAACTGTTCAACGACTGGAAACAGTGGGCCGAAGCGGCAGGCGAATTCATTGGTGCGCAACGTCGCTTCTCCGATCTGTTGATCACGCGAGGTCTGGAGAAATGGCGCAACGGGATGGGCGTGCGCGGATTTCAGGGGATCGGCCTCAAAAACCCGCCGACTGCCGCTTACACCCCCTACGCGGACAACTGACCCCCTATGAAAACCATGCCGTCTGACGCAGCTGACGCAGTTTGTCGTAACTCTTACGCGTGCGCGTGCGTGCGCGCCTCATGGAAGGTCTCGACATCCCGTGTCAGCTGCGTCAGACCAAGAGCGAAAAAGGACTGAACACATGAACACGACGATATTGGCCCTCGATCTGGGTACGACCACTGGGTGGGCGTTGCACCACCTGGATGGCAGCATCATTAGCGGCACGGAATGCTTCAAGCCGCAGCGATTCGAGGGGGGCGGAATGCGCTTCCTCAGGTTCAAGCGCTGGCTCAACGAACTGCTGTCAGCAAGCTGCTCGATCAACGCGGTGTACTTCGAAGAGGTGCGGCGACACGCGGGCGTAGATGCCGCGCACGCCTACGGCGGTTTCATGGGTCACCTCACTGCGTGGTGCGAGCACCAGAACATTCCCTATCAGGGCGTTCCAGTCGGCACGATCAAGAAGCACGCGACAGGCAAAGGCAACGCCGGCAAGGACGAGATGATCGTCGCCGCCCAGTCACGGGGTCACGATCCCAAGGACGACAACGAAGCCGATGCCCTGGCACTACTGCACTGGGCCATCGAGACGCAGGAGGTGTGACGTGAAGATCCCGGCACAGCAATACCGCTGCCCCCTCGGCCGCCTGCAACCGCAGACCTCTGACCTGGAAGCCATCAAGCAAACCGGCTGGCGTGACCAGCACATCCTCGTGGTGTCCGAGGAGGACTCGCGTTTGGATTTCGTCGAGCGTGAATTCGTGCGGCGGATTGGGGAACGCCTTTACGGAGGGAAACGTCATGGCTGAATGGACGATGGACGACGTGGCGGCTCGGTTTGCCGAGGCGGCCGAGACGGGGCGGCGACTGCCTCCGGTCAGGGTGCAAGGCTACTTCAGCGTTTGGCCCGCCTTCGTGCGCAAGGAGTGGGAAGGGTTCGCAGACAGGGACTACCAGTATCGACCACTGCCACCCACCCCCGAGGCCATTGACCGGATGCTGGAAGCGATGCGCTGGGTGCAATGGCTGGAGGAAGAACAGCGTCACCTGATCTGGATGCGCGCCAAGCAACGCGAGTGGAAGGACATCTGTCGCCGCTTCGGCTGCGACCGCACGACCGCGTGGCGGCGGTGGCAACGGGCATTGCAGACGGTGGCGGATCAACTGAACGGTTGCACTGTCGCGGGATAGTCTTTCAGCGCGATTGGTTGCGCATGAGCTGTCATGCGCTGCCATCGGTTGCAGAACGCGACTTTTTCCCCTGCAACATAGGGGGCCGATCAGTGGTAGTATTTCAGCTATCTTCTGGACAGCGGTGCGGGCAGTGAAGGTCTCACGAATCAAGAGGGGTCCTTCCTTCCCAAAATCCCATGCGGGGGGCGCGAGCGCGGCATTTCGCTAGCGTCGAACTGCAAACCGAGGTTTGCAGGGTTTGCAGGTTTGCACCCCAGTCCTACCGGCCCGCCACTGCGCGGGCCTTTTAGTTTCTACCGCAGCAGCGACCCTGGGCTTTCCTCCTTTCACCCGTCCGGGCCGCACCTTTTTTGGAAACCTGAATTGAACATGCTCAACGTCGAGTACCGCAAGGTCGAGACGCTGATCCCCTACGCCCGGAATCCGAGGACGCACACTGACGAGCAGGTGGCCAAGATCGCCGCCAGCATCGTCGAGTACGGCTGGACGAATCCGATCCTGGTGGACGGCGAGAACGGAATCATCGCCGGTCACGGTCGGCTCGCGGCCGCGCGCAAACTGGAGCTGACCGAGGTGCCGGTGATCGAACTGGCTCACCTGTCGCCCACCCAGAAGCGCGCCTACGTGATTTCCGACAACCGACTGGCGCTCGACGCCGGGTGGGACGATGCAATGCTGGCGCTGGAACTGGCCGAGTTGTCCGAGGCGGGGTACGACCTCGCGCTCACCGGTTTCGACGATGCCGAGATCGAGGAATTGCTCGCCACCGATGTCGCGGTCGGCGACGAAGCCAGCGACGAGCAGGAGGGCGATGAGCCCGATGCGGCCGACGATGTCCCGGATGCTCCGGCGATGCCTGTCTCCCGGCCCGGCGATGTCTGGCAGTTGGGTGCGCATCGCGTAATTTGCGGCGACGCAGCCGATGCCGAGGTGGTTGCGGCCCTGATGGCCGGCGAGCAAGCGTCGCTCTGCTTCACGTCGCCGCCCTACGGCAACCAACGCGACTACACGAACAGCATCATCGATTGGGATGCCCTGATGCGCGGCGTCTTCGCCCAACTGCCGATGGCCCCGACCGGCCAGGTTCTGGTCAATCTCGGACTGATCCACCGCGAGCAGGAGGTTGTCCCATACTGGGATGGCTGGCTCGACTGGATGCGTACTCAGGGCTGGCGGCGCTTCGCCTGGTACGTCTGGGATCAGGGGCCGGGGCTGCCCGGCGACTGGAACGGTCGGCTCGCGCCGGCCTTCGAATTCGTCTTTCACTTCAACCGCAAGGACAGCGAGGCGCGCCGCCCCAACAAGATCGTGCCCTGCATCTACGCCGGGCGCGACACCCATCTGCGCGGCGACGGCACCAGCGCCGGTGGCATGCGCAACAAGGACGGCAGCAAGACAGCGTGGAACCACGTCGGCACCGTCACCCAGGACTTCCGCATCCCCGACTCGGTGATTCGCATCATGCGGCACAAGGGCAAGATCGGTCAGGACATCGATCACCCGGCTGTGTTTCCAGTGGCACTGCCCCAGTTCGTGCTGGAGTCCTACACCGACGATGGCGAAATCGTGTTCGAGCCGTTCTGTGGCTCGGGCACGACCATCCTCGCCGCCCAACGTACCGGTCGAGTGACCCGGGCAACGGAGATCGCCCCCGAGTACGTCGACGTGACGGTCAAGCGCTTCCGGCAGAACTTTCCCGACGTGCCGGTGACCTTGGCGGCCACCGGGCAGACTTTCGATGAGGTCGCTGCCGAACGATTGGGAGCGCAGGCATGAGTATCTCCTGGCTCGCCGACAAGATCGAGCAGTGGCCGACAGCCAAGCTTGTGCCCTACGCCAGAAACGCGCGCACCCATTCCGAATCGCAGGTGGCGCTGATTGCAGCGTCGATTGCGGAGTTTGGTTTCACCAATCCCATTCTTGCCGGCGGCGATGGGGTGATCGTGGCCGGGCATGGCCGACTGGCTGCCGCCCAGAAGCTTGGGCTAGAAACGGTGCCAGTCGTGGTGCTCGACCATTTGACGCCAACCCAGCGCCGGGCGCTCGTGATCGCGGACAACCGCATCGCCGAAAATGCCGGCTGGGACGAGGCGATGCTGCAGGTGGAATTGGCGGCCCTGCAGGATGACGATTTCGATCTGACGCTGACGGGCTTCGACGCCGATGCCCTGGCTGATCTGCTCGCTGGCGGCGAGACGACCACTGAGGGACAGACCGACGAGGACGCTGCCCCCGAGGTACCGGAGACGCCGGTGTCCCGGGCGGGTGATGTCTGGATTTGCGGCGAGCATCGTGTGCTCTGCGGCGATGCCACTGATGCCGATACCTACGCCACGGTGCTGGGCGACGAGTTGGCCGGCATGGTGTTCACCGACCCGCCCTACAACGTGAACTACGCCAACAGCGCCAAGGACAAGATGCGCGGCAAGAACCGCGCGATCCTCAACGACAACTTGGGCGATGGCTTCTACGATTTCCTGCTGGCCGCACTGACGCCGGCCTTGGCGCACTGCCCGGGTGGCATCTACGTGGCAATGTCATCCAGCGAACTGGATACGCTGCAATCAGCGTTCCGGGCTGCCGGCGGCCATTGGTCGACATTCATCATCTGGGCCAAGAACACCTTCACCCTGGGGCGCGCCGACTACCAGCGCCAATACGAGCCGATTCTCTACGGCTGGCCAGAGGGTGGCGAGCGCCATTGGTGCGGCGACCGCGACCAGGGCGACGTCTGGCAGATCAAGAAGCCGCAGAAGAACGACCTGCACCCGACGATGAAGCCGGTGGAACTGGTGGAGCGGGCGATTCGGAATTCCAGCCGCCCAGGCGACGTTGTTTTGGATCCGTTCGGTGGGTCGGGCAGCACGATGATTGCCGCCGAGAAGTCGGGACGGCGGGCGCGGCTCATCGAGCTCGACCCGAAGTACGTGGATGTGATCGTGCGCCGCTGGCAGGACTTCAGCGGCGGGCAAGCCGCACGCCAATCCGATGGCGTGGCCTTCGATCAGGCGGCGAGTTCTTCCTCGACGATCTCGCAGTGAATCACGAAGCCCGTCAGGTAAGGCAGTCCCTTGGGGATGCCGAACTCCTTGCTGGTCTGGCGGCCAATCGTCCAGCCTATCCAACGTGCGACTGCCGCGTCGACCGCCTGCTGGATCGTGTGGCCCCGGAGCATCTCGTTGAGCACGTCGTCGGCAAAGTGCCGCCCGTGGCGGCTGTCAAGGAAGGCCCTGACCGATTCGAGGGGCTGGCAGGTGGCGTCAGAGATCGCGGTCATCGCGATGGGCCAGGCGGCTTGGGCGTCGTTGTTCATCGTGCCCAAAAAGCCCCAGGCTTCGTTTTGGGTGGCGGGAATTTGCTTGGTGGTGGTCATCGTTTTCTCCTTCGGGTTGATCGTTGCGACACCCGTATGAACGCGCTGTTCGATTGAGAAGCCAAGCGCTTTCTGCATCATTGTTCAGGCTTCCACCGCGATTCCGACGTAACGCCCGTAGGCGCTGCCCGAGGGGTCGACGTACAGGGTCTTGCGATTCTCGGCCTTGACTTCGACGACGTGCCGAGCGGTCTGATCGGGGTAACCGCCCTTACCGGCCAGCCAGTCGCGATCCTGCAGCAGCGTGCTGGCGAAGACATCGTACTCCGCAGTGGTCAATTCGCGGGTTTCGCTGATCACCACCGGCTCCGGGCGTTCGTCGTAGGGCGTGGCCGCCAGCACCTCCTGCAAGTCGACCGGCTTGCGGGTGAATCGGACACGGAGATGGTTGGCGGGGTTGCTGATTTCGGTGGTCATGGTGGTTGCTCCTGGTTGCGTTGATGACAGTCGTATGAACGCGCTGTTCAATCGGGAAGCCAAGCTATTTCGCGGGTCGCTTTGGGGTGGCGTGGATATGTCGCCACCCCATCGCGAATTCAACCTACCCGGTAGATGCGCTCACCGCCCTCGGGCTTTTCCGAGGTGATGGTGAGTCCGAGTTTCTTCTTGAACGCCCCGGCAAAGGTGCCGCGTACCGTGTGCGCCTGCCAGCCGGTGGCCGCACAGATCTGGTTGATGGTGGCTCCCTCCGGGCGCTGCAGCATCTGGATCACGGCGGCCTGCTTGCTGTTCTCGCGGGTGCGGGGCTTGCCCTCGACGCCGCCGCTTGGCCGCATCCTGATTTTCTTGCGCCCAGTTGGCCTCTGCGGCCGACACGGCAGCCTCGACCTCGGGGTCGGGGTGGATGGTGGCTGGCGTCGGTCGGGCGCGCCCCAGGGCGTCGTAGCCCTCGGCGGCGACGAACCAGTCGGTGCTGTCGCGGGTGATCAGGGCCTTGTTGAACAGGCTCTCCAGCACCTTGGTGCGGGCACCGCCCTTGATGTTGTCGGGGAACCATTCGATCTTGCCGCCGGCGTGTTCGATGGCGTAGGCGAGGATGGCGTGCTGGGCAGGGGTCAGTTGGATGGTGGTCACTTGATGCTCCTTCTTGGTGGTTGATGGTGTGGTCATGAACGCGCTGTTCGAGAGTGAAGCCAAGCGCTTTTCGCTTCTTTCTCAGTCCTGCTTCGCGGCCTGCCGGCCTGCCTCGTAGGCGGCTATCAGAGCGCTCTTGACGCCCCAGACGCTGACCTCGTGGAAGTCCATCCGGTCGCTGTTTCGGGTTTCCAGGGTTTCGATGAACAGGTGGTCCAGCGCAATCTGCTGGAGCAGGGTTTCGATGGCTTTGTCGGCTTGCTTGCTCATGTGCGTCTCCTTGTGGCGTCGTTGATGGTGATGGCATGAACGCGCTGTTCCAGAGAGAAGCCAAGCTGAATCTGATCGGGGGCCGCACCAATGCTTGATGGAGATCATGGGACTGTCGATTCGCGCCTACGCCCGGCACCGAGGTGTGTCGGACACCGCCGTTCACAAGGCCATTCGTGCCGGGCGGATTACCCCCGAGGCCGATGGCAGCATCGATCCGGACAAGGCCGACCGGGAGTGGGCGAAGAATTCCGACACGCCCAAGGAAGGCACCAAGCGCCGGGCTGAAACGGTCGCGGTCAAGGAACCTGCGGGCGAGTCGGCTACTCCGGCATTGAATGCCGGAGGCACGTCGCTGTTGCAGGCCCGCACCGTTAATGAGGTCGTCAAGGCGCAGACCAACAAGGTGCGCTTGGCGCGGCTGAAGGGCGAACTGGTCGACCGACCCCAGGCCATCGCGCACGTATTCAAGCTGGCGCGGGCCGAGCGGGATGCCTGGCTCAACTGGCCGGCGCGCATCTCGGCGCAGATGGCGGCGAAGCTCGGGGTCGATGCCCACGCGCTGCACGTCGCGCTGGAAACCGCTGTGCGCGAGCACTTGCAGGAACTGGGCGATGTCCGCCCACGGGTGGATTGATGATGGATGCGGATTACGAGGGCGGGCTCGACATCGAGCGTGCCTGGCGGGAGGGACTGACACCCGATCCCTTGCTCACGGTATCGGAGTGGTCGGATCGCCACCGGATGCTCTCCAGCAAGGCATCCGCCGAGCCGGGCCGTTGGCGCACCAGCCGAACGCCGTACCTGAAGGCAATCATGGACTGCCTGTCGCCGATGTCGGCGGTGGAGCGGATCGTGTTCATGAAGGCGGCGCAGCTCGGTGCGACCGAGATGGGCAACAACTGGATCGGCTACGTGATCCATCACGCGCCCGGGCCGATGATGGCCGTGTCGCCCACGGTGGAAATGGCCAAGCGCAATTCCAAGCAGCGGATCGACCCGCTGATCGAGGAATCGCCGGTGCTGGCCGAACTGATCGCCCCGGCCCGGAGCCGCGATGCCGGCAACACGATTCTGGCGAAGGAGTTTCGCGGCGGCGTGCTGGTGATGACGGGCGCGAACAGCGCCGTCGGCCTGCGCTCGATGCCGGTGCGCTACCTGTTCCTGGACGAGGTCGATGGTTATCCGAGCGACGTCGATGGCGAGGGCGATGCGATCTCGCTCGCCGAGGCGCGCACCCGCACCTTCGCGCGGCGCAAGATTTTCATCGTCTCGACGCCGACCATTGCCGGTGCGAGCAGCATCGAGCGCGAGTACGAGGCCAGTGACCAGCGTCGCTACTTCCTGCCGTGCCCGCACTGCTCGCACCGGCAGTGGTTGCGCTTCGAGCAACTGCGCTGGGAGAAGGGGCTGCCCGAGACGGCGGCCTATGTGTGCGAGGCGTGCGATGAGCCGATCCCGGAACAGCATAAGACCTGGATGCTGGAGCACGGCGAGTGGCGGGCGCTGGTGCCGGAGAACGGGGCCAAGACTGCCGGGTTCCACCTCTCGTCCCTGTACAGCCCGGTGGGCTGGCGTAGCTGGCGGGAAATCGCCGCCGCCTGGGAGAGTGCAGTGAACAAGGAATCCGGGTCAGCCGCCGCCATCAAGACGTTCAAGAACACCGAACTGGGTGAGACCTGGGTCGAGGAAGGCGAGGCACCGGACTGGCAGCGGCTCATCGAGCGGCGCGAGGACTACCCCATCGCGCGCATCCCGGCTGGTGGCCTGTTGCTGGTCGGCGGGGCCGACGTGCAGAAAGATCGCATCGAGGCGTCGATCTGGGCCTTCGGGCGTGGCAAGGAATCCTGGCTCGTCGAACACCGCGTGCTGATGGGCGATACCGCCCGCGATGCGGTGTGGAAACGTCTCGGTGAGCTGATTGCAGAGACCTGGACGCACGAGTCGGGCGCGCAGTTGCCGCTCGCCCGGTTTGCGCTCGATACCGGCTTCGCCACGCAGGAGGCCTACACCTTCGTGCGTCTGGCCCGCGATCCCCGCGTGATGGCGGTCAAGGGCGTGCCCAAGGGCGCGGCACTGGTCGGCACGCCGACGGCGGTCGATCTGTCTCAGGGCGGCAAGAAGCTCCGCCGGGGCATCAAGGTGTTCTCGGTCGCGGTCGGTATCGCCAAGCTGGAGTTCTACAACAACCTGCGCAAAGCGGCGGACGTGCTGGAGGACGGCGTCACGCTGCGTTACCCCACCGGCTTTGTGCATCTGCCTAAGGTCGACGCCGAGTTCGTGCAGCAGCTGTGCGCCGAGCAGCTGATCACCCGGCGCGACCGCAACGGCTTTGCCATCCGTGAGTGGCAGAAGATGCGAGAGCGCAACGAGGCGCTCGACTGCTACGTATATGCCCGCGCGGCGGCGAGTGCTGCCGGCCTCGACCGCTTCGAGGAACGGCACTGGCGCGAACTGGAACGACAGATCGGACTGTCGCCGCCCGGCGATCCCGATCCACAAATCGAGCAACCCACTGAGGCCACCCAACGCGGTGGCCTCGCTGTTTCTGGAACCCCGAGAACCGGCCGGCGCGTCATCCGCAGTCGCTGGTTCAGTTGATCACCACCACTGGAGAGCCCCACCATGAGTCTGCAAACCCAACTCAACAGCTTCGTCTTGCGCGTCGCCGAGGAATTCAACACCGTCAAGGGCCGCACCGGCACGCTGACCGCACTGACCACCACCGACAAGTCAAGTCTGGTGGCGGCGATCAACGAACTGAAGGCCGCCATCCTGACAGCGGTGGCCATCGACGACCTGACGGTCGCCACCACCAGCACCTACTCCTCGTCGAAGATCGTCTCGGTGCTCGATGCCCTCAAGGCCGACATCCTGGGTGGTGCTGACCCGGCCTTCGACACCCTGCTCGAACTCCAGCAGGCGCTGCAGAACGACCAGACCGGCATCGCGGCGCTGACAGCCGCCATCGACAAGCGGGTGCGCTTCGATGCCGCGCAGACACTGACCGTCCCGGAGCAGACGCAAGCGCGCAGCAACATCGGCGCGGTCGCAGCCACTGACATCGGCGACACCAGCACCGACTTCGTCGCGATCTTCAACGCCGCCCTGGTGTAAGGCATGAGCCTCGTCGCGCAACTGTCGGCGCTCGCCACCCGCATCGGCACCGAGATCAAGGGGCTGATCCGCCCCGACCATCCCGGGCTCGCCCGCGCCTGGGTCAATTTCGGCTACGTAGGCGGCGCGATCCAGCTTCGCGCCGCCTACAACGTCGCCTCGGTGACCCGCTTGGGTACGGGCCGTTACCGCATCAACTTCGAGACGCCGTTTCCCGATGCCAAGTACTGCTGGATCGCCACCGGCAGGAGCAACACCGCGACGGGAACCATCCGCTTCGCGGCGGCGCGCGGAACGACCGACGGCAAGACCGCCGACTCCCTGGAACTGGTCTGCACCAGTGCTGCGGCGTCGTTGGCCGACACGCCCGAGATCAGTCTGGTGGTCTATCGATGAGCACGCCGACCTACACCGAGGCCCAGTTGCAAGCTCTGCGCGACGCGCTGGCCAAGGGCGAGAAGCGCGTGACCTTCGGCGACAAGACCATCGAGTACCGCACCGTCGAGGAACTGAAGCAGGCCATCGCCGAGGTCGAAGCCGCGATGCACAAGGATGCCGTCGCCACTGGTCTGTATCCGCGTGCGCCGCGCCAGATCCGGGTGACCACCGGGAAGGGGTTCTGATGAGCTGGATGACCCGAATCCGCACCCTGTTCGGTGGAGCCCCGGTACACGAGGCGGCCGGGCGTGGCCGTCGTGCACTCGCGTGGATGCCCGGCAATCCTGGCGCAGTGGCGGCGATGCTCGCCACCTCCAACGAACTGCGCGTGAAATCCCGTGATCTGGTGCGCCGCAATGCCTGGGCCAACGCCGGCATTGAGGCCTTCGTCGCCAATGCGGTCGGCACTGGCATCAAGCCGCAGTCGATGGCGCAGGACGAAACCTTCCGCGTCGCCGTGCAGGCACTCTGGCGCGACTGGACGGAGGAAGCGGACGCCACCGGCCAGACCGATTTCTACGGCCTGCAGTCCCTGGCGGCCCGGGCGATGTGCGAGGGCGGCGAGTGCTTCATCCGGCTGCGCCCTCGCCGCCCTGAGGATAGGCTGACTGTGCCGCTTCAACTCCAGTTGCTGGAGGCCGAGCATCTGCCGCTGACGCTCAATACCGAATTGCCCTCGGGCAACGTGGTGCGCTCCGGCATCGAGTTCGACGCGATGGGCCGACGGGTCGCCTACCACCTGTACCGCTCCCATCCCGAGGATGGGCGACTCTCGCCAATGTCTGGCCAGGGTGGGCAGGACACGGTACGGGTGCCGGCGGCCGAGATCATGCATCTCTACCGCGTGCTGCGGCCCGGCCAGATTCGCGGCGAGCCGTGGCTGTCCAGAGCGCTGGTGAAGCTGAACGAGCTCGACCAGTACGACGACGCCGAACTGGTGCGTAAGAAAACCGCCGCGATGTTCGCCGGTTTCATCACACGGCTTGCCCCCGAGGACAACCTGGTGGGCGAAGGTCTGTCGGATGCTGACGGCGTGGCTCTCGCCGGTCTGGAGCCGGGCACCCTGCAGATTCTGGAGCCGGGTGAGGACGTCAAATTCTCCGACCCTGCTGATGTCGGCGGCAGCTACGCGGAATTTCTGCGCACCCAGTTCCGGGCGGTGGCTGCCGCTATCGGAATCACCTACGAGCAACTGACCGGTGACCTGACGGGCGTGAACTACTCGTCCATCCGCGCCGGCCTGCTGGAATTTCGCCGCCGAATGGAAGCCATCCAGCACGGCGTGATCGTCCATCAACTGTGCCGCCCGGTCTGGAATGCCTGGCTCGACCAGGCGGTTCTCTCCGGGGCCATTAACGCGCCCGGATTTGCCCGCCGCCGCCGCGAGTACGCCCCCTGCAAGTGGATTCCCCAGGGCTGGCAGTGGGTCGATCCTGAGAAAGAGTTCAAGGCGATGTTGCTGGCGATTCGCGCCGGCCTGATGTCCCGGTCGGAGGCGATCTCAGCCTTCGGCATGGACGCCGAGGACGTCGACCGTGAGATCGCCGCCGACAACGCCCGCGCCGATGCGCTCGGGCTGATTCTCGATTCCGACCCGCGCAAGGCGGCCAAGGCCGCTACGGCAACCCCGCCGCCCCCACCTCAGGACTGACTCCATGAATCTGTTGCCCCATATGGCGGCGCGCATCTTCGGTGCGCCGCTGATGATCCATCGTCCCAAGCTCGAGGTGATCCTCGCCGTGCTGGGCCCGCGCATCGGTCTGCCGCAGGCGGCCGTGCCGAGCGATGCCATTCCGGATCGATTCGCTATGCCGACCGGTGCCACCGGCATCGCCGTGCTGCCGGTCTACGGCACGCTCGTGCGCCGCACGGTCGGCCTGGAAGCCGAATCCGGCCTCGCCAGTTATCAGGGCGTCGCCACGATGTTGGACGCGGCAGTGGCCGACCCCAACGTCGCGGCGATCCTGCTCGACATCGACAGTGCCGGGGGCGAGTCGGGTGGCGTGTTCGATCTGGCCGACCGGGTGCACGCTGCGACCAAGGTCAAACCGGTCTGGGCGCTGGCCAACGACATGGCCTTCTCGGCGGCCTATGCCATCGGCTCGGCCGCCAGTCGTCTCATCGTCACCCGCACTGGCGGTGTCGGCTCCATCGGTGTCATTGCGATGCACGCTGACCAGTCGGTCAAGGATGCCAAGGACGGCGTGCGCTACACGACCGTCTTTGCCGGGGCGCGCAAGAACGACCTCAATCCGCACGAGCCAATTTCCGACGAAGCACACGCCTTCCTCAAGGCCGAGGTCAGTCGTGTCTATGACCTGTTCGTCGAAACCGTCGCCCGCCACCGGAATCTCTCGGCGGACGCGGTACGGGCCACCGAGGCCGGCATCTATTTCGGGGCCGACGCAGTCGCCGCCGGTCTGGCCGATGCCGTCGGCACCTTCGACGACGTGCTGCTCGAACTCACCGATTCGCTTTCTCAACGTTCTGTGTTGCCGACCGCCTTTTCCACGGTGGCGGCCACGCAGGGCATTTCCTCGCAACTCAAACTGGAGACATCCATGAATGAACCCGCAACCCCTGCTGCTGATGGGACTGGCGCTGATCCTGATCGCGCTGCTCCTGCGACGCCCACCCCGGAAATGACAATCGACGACGCTCAAGAGGTCGCCGAGCTCTGCGCGCTTGCCGGCTGTCCCGAACGCATTCCGGGCTACCTCGCCGCGCGGACGTTGCCCGCCAAGGTGCGCAGCCAACTGCTGACCGCCCGCGCCGACAGCCCGGAAATCACCAGCCACATCGCACCGGATGCGGCGAAATCTAACCCCCAATCCCTCAACGACAACCCGCTGGTGATGGCCGCTCGTGCCCGCGCCGGCAAGGAGAACTGAAATGCCCGCCATCACTGAAGGACTCAACCTCGGCGACCTGCTGAAGTACGAAGCGCCGAACCTGTTTTCTCGCGACCAGGTGACGGTCGCCTCCGGCCAGACGCTGCCCTTGGGCGCGGTGGTCGGCATCGTGACCGCCACCGGCAAGGTGAAGCAGATCGACCCGTCCGCCACTGACGGCAGCCAGTACGCCGCCGGCGTGCTGATGCAGCCCTGTGACGCGGCGCTCATCGACCGCGAGGACGGACTGATGGTGGCACGTCACGCCATCCTCGCCGATCACGCCCTGACCTGGCCCGCCGCCATCACCGCCGCCGAGAAGCAGGCCGCCGTCCTGCAGCTGAAGAGCCTCGGCGTCCTCATTCGCAAAGGAGTCTGACCATGAACAACCCCTTCGACAATCCGTCGTTCTCGATGTCGGCACTGACTGCCGCCATCAACATCCTGCCAAACAACTACGGCCTCATGGAAAGCATGGGACTGTTCCCGGCCAAACCGGTGCGCTTCCGCTCCGTCGTGGTGGAGGAGAAGAACGGCATCCTGACTCTGCTGCCGACGATGCCGGTGGGCTCGCCCGGTACAGTGGGCAAGCGCGGCAAACGCAAATTGCGCTCGTTCGCCATCCCGCACATCCCGCACGACGATGTGGTGCTGCCCGAGGAAGTCCAGGGCATCCGCGCCTTCGGTTCGGAAACCGAACTGTCGACCGTGGCATCGGTGATGGCCGAGCACCTGCAGACGATGCGCAACAAGCATTCGATCACGCTGGAGCACCTGCGTATCGGCGCGCTCAAGGGCATCATCCTCGATGCCGACGGCTCGGAGCTCTACAACCTCTTCGACCTGTTCGACATCACGCCCAAGGTGGTCAACTTCCAGTTGAGCAATGCCGCCACCGATGTGAAGAAGAAGTGCATACTTGGAGAAGAACCTCAAGGGCGAACGGATGAGCGGGGTGCACTGCCTGGTATCCGAGGAGTTCTTCGACGCGCTGACCAGCCACGACAACGTCAAGGCCGCTTACGACCGCTGGCAGGATGGCCTAGCCCTGCGTTCCGATCTGCGCTCGGGCTTCACCTTCGCCGGTATCACCTTCGAGGAATACTCGGGCGAGGCCAGCGACGGCGACGACAACGTGCATCGCTTCATCGCTGCCGGCGAGGGCCACGCCTTCCCTCTGGGCACGGTGGACACCTTCGCCACCTACTTCGCGCCCGCCGACTTCAACGAGACGGCGAACACGCTGGGCCAGCCGCTGTACGCCAAGCAGGAGCCGCGCAAGTTCGAGCGCGGCACCGACATTCACACCCAATCCAACCCGCTACCGATGTGCCATCGCCCGGCTGTGTTGGTGAAGGTGCTGGCGTCCTGATGGCCTTCATCGAGGACATCTACGACGCGGCGGCGCGCTCAAGCCTGCTGACGGGGGCAATCGTCGGGGGCATGGAGGTCATGGTCGATTTCCGTGCACCCGATGAGGACGTGCTCGACGGTCTGGGCGTCTCGCGCAACCACACCATCCGCTATCCGGTCAGCCGGCTGCCGAATCTCACCGCCGGCAACACGCTGGAAATCGCGGGCCAGACCTATCGCGTGCGGGAAGTGACCGCGGTGGGCGATGGTACCGAGGCCCGCGCCGCGCTTACCCGACTGTAGACCAGCCATGCCCAACTCGATCCGCGAGCAGATTCTGCAAGCGGTGGTGGGACTTCTTGCGCCCGTCGCCGCCGCAGTCGGGGCGCAGGTACGGCGCTCGCCGCCGACCGGCATCACGCGTGAACAGTCTCCGGCACTGTTGGTGTTCCCCGAGTCGGACGCCATTACCCAGCGCCCCAACGACCGCGTCGAACGGCAGTTGGTCGTGCGTGTGGTGGCGCTGGCGCGCGAAACCGGGAGCGATGCACCGGAGGTGATCGCTGACCGGTTGCTGGTGGCCGCCCACTCGGCGCTGCTGGCCGACATCAATCTCGGCGGCCTGTCGCTCGGCATCCGCGAACTGGACTGCGAGTGGGATGTGGAGGACGCCGATGCCACGGCAGCGGCCATCCCTGCTCGCTACCAGATCACCTACCGGACGCTGGCTGCCGATCTCTCAATCCGAGGATGAATCCATGCACATCGAACTTCTGAAACCCCACGAACACGCCGGCATTGCGCGAAACCCTGGCGAGGTCATCGACCTGGCCGAAGACAGCGCCCAGTGGCTGTGCGAAGTCGGCAGCGCCCGCCCTGCGACGTCCGATTCCACATCTTTGGCGAAGCCCTCCAAGCAATCCAACACTACCCAGGAGTAAGCAATGGCCTATTTTTCCGGACAAGGGCGCGTCTTCATCGGCGCGCGTGATACCAACGGCAACCCGCAGGGGTTGGTTTTCGTCGGCAACGTGCCCGATCTCAAGGTGTCGCTCTCGGTGGAAACCCTGGAACACCAGGAATCCCAATCCGGCCAGCGGCTGACCGACCTGCAGCTCATCAAGACCAAGAAGGGCGAGTTTGCCTGCACGCTGGAAGAGTTGATCCAGACCAACCTCGAACTGTCTCTCTACGGATCCACGACGACGGTCACCAGCGGCACCGTGACCGATGAGCCCGTCATCGCGACGGCTGAGCTCGGCAAGCTCTACCTGCTCGGCAAACAGAACGTCTCCAGCGTAGTCGTCAAGGCGGGTGCCACGACCGTCACCAACACCAAGTACACGGTCAATGCCAAGCATGGCTCTATCCAGTTCACCGACATCACCGGCGTGACCGGTGCCATCACCGCCAGCTACAGCTACGGTGCCTCCAGTGCCACCGCAATGTTCACGCAACCATTGCCGGAGCGTTGGGTGCGCTTCGAGGGACTCAATACTGCCGACAGCAACAAGGAAGTGGTGATCGATCTCTACCGCGTGGCCATCAATCCGGCTAAGGATTTGTCGGTGATCGGCACCGAACTCATGAAATTCGAACTGTCGGGCCAGGTGCTGGCCGATCTCACCAAGCCGGCTGCCGGTGCGCTCGGTCAATTCGGTCGGATCGTGCTGTTGTGATGGACAACGATACGTTCGCGGTACTGCCGCCAGTGCCGATATCCATCGAGATCGCGGGCGAGCGCATCGATCTCACACCGCTCAAGGTAGGCGAGGTGCCGGCGTTCGCCCGGGCGGTGCAACCCATCGCGGCGAGTTTGTCGGCATCGCCCGACTGGTTGGCGCTTCTGGCCGAACACGGCGAAGCCGTGATCGCCGCCATTGCCATTGCCACGCGCCGCCCGGTCGACTGGGTGGCCGGGCTCGATCTCGACGAGGCCGTGCGTCTGGCCGAAGCGGTGTTCGGGGTGAATGCCGATTTTTTTATCCAGCGCCTGTTGCCGAGCGTGATGCGGGCAGCAGCGCGGATCGGCCAGACCCTCGAACGCCAGACCCCTGGAGCCATGCCATCCAACGTCTGATCGGCGCGGGACACGCCTACGCCGACATTCTCGACTACACGCTGGCACAAACCGACGCGTTTCTTGCCGCCATCGACCGGCAGGAATCCCGGCAACTGGCGAATCTCCTGTCGGTGACCGCGACCGGCAGTCAAGGCAGTAGTGAGTCGTTGCGTCGAATGTTGAAGGCGCTGTCGTGCTGAAGCTCTCCCTGATCACGACCGGTCTGCTGGATAAGTCCAAGCTCGACGCCTGGTCAAAGCAGAAGCAGGCTGCCATCCACAAGGCGGTCGCGGCCGGAATGCAGTCGGGTGGCAAACCCATGGCCGATGCCGTGCGCAGCAGGATGAATGCGGACTTCACAGTGAGGAAGGCGGCATTCGTGAAGTCATTGCGCGCACGGGTTTATGACCGAGATCCCGAGAGGTTGCCGGCGCTGCTCATCGGATCGCGGATTCCGTGGCTGGGCATCCATGTCCGGGGCGGCACCCTTTCGGGCCGGATGCTGATTCCGCTGTTGCCCGAGCATCAGCGCATCGGGCGTAAGGCATTCCGGCGCGTGATCGATGGTCTGCTGCGCACCGGCAATGCCTACTTCATCCAGAAGAGCGGCAAGGTCATTCTGATGGCCGAGGTCATCAAGGAAAACCAGAGCGAGTTGCGCCGCTTCAAGCGCGCCGAGCGGAGCCGAACTGGCGCGAAATCGATCAAGCGCGGCACGGAGATTCCCATCGCCGTGCTGGTGCCGAACGTCACCCTGAAACGTCGCTTCGATCTGGAGGGCGCAGTGCGCGGCCAATTGTCCGTCCTGGCCCGCGCCATCGAGAAGCAACTGATCAAGATTTGAGAGAGATGAATCTGTCGTGACCCAGGATCGTGCCCAACTGCTGATCACCGCCGTCGACCAGACCCGCTCGGCCTTCGACTCGATTCGCGGCAATCTGGCCAAGCTCGGTGACGAGTCGAATCGGGTCAAGGGGCTGCTCGCCGGCCTCGGCGTCTCGCTTTCGGTCGCCGGCTTTGCCACGATGATCAAGAGCGCCATCGATGCGGCGGATCATCTGAACAAGCTCTCGCAGAAGATCGGCATCTCCGTCGAGGCCTTGTCGACCTTGCGTTTCGCCGCAGAACTGTCGGATGTCAGTCTGGAGACCTTGCAGAAGGGGATCAAGGGTCTGTCGCAGAACATCACCGAGGCCAACACCGGTGTTGGCGACGGCGCGCAGGTGTTCGAGGCCTTAGGTGTCTCCGTCAAGAGCGCTGACGGTAGCATGAAGTCCACCGAAGCCGTGTTGCTTCAGGTGGCCGATGTCTTCGCCAACTTGGAGGACGGTGCCGTCAAGACGGCTCTCGCCGTGAAGCTCTTCGGCAAGAGCGGCATGGACATGATCCCGTTCCTGAATCAGGGGGCGGCTGGCATCAATCAACTGACCGCCGAGGCCGAACGGCTTGGCCTCAAGCTCACGACCGAGACGGCACGCTCGGCAGAAGCGTTCAACGACAACCTCACGGCGCTCAAGGCATCAAGCTCCTCGCTGGGTATTGCCCTGGCCCGCGACTTCCTGCCGGAACTGACCAACATCACCAATGCGATGCGCGAGGCGGCCAACGAGGCCGGAACGCTGAAGGCGTTGTGGGTCGGTCTGGGTGGGGTTGGCAATCTGATCTTCAACGGTACCGATATCAAGCGCGCCCGCGATGAGGTTGCGCGGATTCAGGAACTGGTCGACTCGACGCGCAAGAAGGTCGACTCTGGCCGTGCCCCAGTGCCGTTCATGCCTTTCGACGTCAAGTTCAACGACGCGGCGATGGCAACGCTGAAGAAGAACCTGGCGCAATGGGAGCAGGAACTGACGGCGGCCAAGCAACGCCTGGATGCACTGACCAGCCCGAAGCGCCCCGAGGAAAAGACCCCGACCGGCAAGCCCACCGAGGACATGCAGCGCATCGCCTGCGTTGTCTCCGGCGGCCAGTGGGTCAATGGCAAGTGCGAGAAGAAGTCCGCAGGTGGGGCCGAGAAGGACACGACCGGCGCGCAACTGGCCGTAGTCAAGGCGCAGGCCGAGGCCGAGTTCAAAGTCCTCAAGGAAGGCCTCGACCTACAGAAATCGGCGCTGGATCGGGCGCTCGACGACCGCCTGGTGTCGATCCGCGACTACTACGCCCGCAAGACGCAGATCGAGCAGCAGGCCATCGACCAGGAACTGACGGCCAAAGGGCAGGAACTGGCAGCTCAATCGGCGGTGGCGGTCAGCGGCAAGGACGAGGCGCAGCGCCTGCGCGCCAAGGCCGAGGTCAAGAAGCTCGAAGGCGAGATCACAGTGCTCAATATGAAGCGTGGCGAGGTCGAAGTGGCCAATGCCCACGCGGCGGCCAAGGCCGAAAAGGAACTGGCCGACGAACTCGCCCGCGTGCGCGACCGGTTGGCTGAAGTGCGTGGCGGTGCCGGCGGCGAGGTTACCCGGGCACGTCTGGAACGCGAGTACCAGCCGCTCATCGAGAAACTGCAGCGCGTGGGTGATACCGCTGGCGCGGCTGATGTCGGTCGTCTGATCAACGTCGAAGCGGATCTCGCCGAACTCGGCAAACTCGAACGCCAGTATCAGACTGTCACAGAACGCATGGCCATCCGTGAACGGGAACTGCAGGTGCAGAAGGATGCCGGCATGCTCACCGAGTCGCAGATGCGGCGCGGTGTGCTCGAACTGCACCAGCAGACCGCCGCCGAAGTGGAAGGCCTAATTCCGAAGATGCAGGAACTGGCTGCCGCCACCGGATCGGAGGAGGCCATCAACCGGGTGGCCCGCCTCAAGGTCGAGGTCGCCGGCCTGAAAACGGCGGCCGACGACGTCGCCACTCGCATCAACGGTGACGTGGAGAATGCCTTCGCCACGATGTTCGAGCAGATCGGCTCGGGCGCGAAATCGGCCAAGGATGCCTTCGCCGACTTCGCCCGCTCGGTGATCTCGGCCATCAACCGCATCGCCGCACAGAAGCTCGCCGAGGAATTGTTCGGCGGGATGAGCAAGGGCGGTGGCGGCTTGGGTGGCCTGATCTCGGGGCTGTTTCAATGGGCCGGCTTTGCTTCGGGCGGCTACGTCACCGGGCCGGGCACCACGACATCGGATTCCATTCCGGCACGACTGTCCGCCGGGGAGTACGTCCTGCGCGCCGACGCCGTGCGCCGGGTGGGCGTGGACTTTCTGCACGCCCTGAACGGCGGCTTGTTCGGGCCGCGCTGGTCGGGGCCCCGCCTGGCCTTCGCCGACGGCGGCTTGGTACCGGATGTCGCCCAAGCCCCGGCTGCCGCACCGTCGCAAGCGGTACGCATCGTCAACGTTATCGATCCCGGCATGGCGGCCGACTATCTGAATTCCGCCGCCGGTGAAAAAACCATTCTCAACGTGCTCTCGCGCAATGGTTCCGCTGTGCGCGAATTACTGAGGTAAGACATGGCTTTTACCAGTGGCACCGCCACCGACTATCTCGACCTGCTGAACCGGCTCAAGCAGTTCGTCACCCAGGACATGCTGCCAGCCAATGAACGCTGGTCGGTGCTGCGCTGGGTACCGGGGCCGCCCGCCGAACTGGTGCTGCAGGGGCCGGGGCTCGCCGGTACCGATCAGATCAATGTCGGCATCATGTCCGAAGCGGGAGCCGACTACGGTAACTGGAAACTGCGCGGCTTCGTCGGCTGGAATGCAGCGCAGACCTTCGACGGCCAGTACAACCCGAGCGGGACGTTCTACGCACTGCTGATGGCGTCAGCCATGCCCTACTGGATCGTCGCCAACGGTCGGCGCATCGTGATGGTGGCCAAGACCGGCACCTACTACGAGATGATGCATCTGGGCCTTTTTCTACCTTATGCCACGCCGGGCCAGTATCCGTATCCACTCTTGGTCGGCGGCACCTACAACAGTTCGACGCGCTGGAGCAACTCGTATCAATACCGCAATCACCTGCCCAAGTCGTCTGGGTATTCGGGCGCGTATTACGCGCCGACCGGTGTCTGGACCGGGGTGTCGGCGATGTGGCCGAACAGTTGGGGCAGCAACACCCGGGAATGCCCGGATGGCTCCTATCCGCTGCTACCTTTCATTCTCGCCGGGCTCGGCGAAATGGACGGCTGCTACTGCGTGCCTGGCTACGCCAACGCCGTGGAGAACATCATCAGCGTCGGCGGCGTCGATCATCTGGTAGTGCAGGACGTGTATCGCACCGGCTACAGCGACTACTGGGCCTTGAAGCTCGCGTGAGGTAAGCGATGGCATTTCAATCCGGCATCACCACCTCGGCGAACGACCTCCTCGACAAGATCCGGCTCTTCGCCACCGGCTCCTGCGGCTACACGCAGTTGATGTATCAGGCCGACGCCGGCTACTACCGTCTGCACCTGCAACACGCGGCGACCGGACAGTACGTCCATCTGCATTCCTACGCGAGCTACGTCGCCTGGTACGGCTCGACCAGTTTCAACAGCGGTCTGGCCTACGGATCGCAAACCGTCGCCTCGGGTTCGTATTCTCTGACCCAGTTGTCCGGCAGCGCCGAGTATTTCCTCTTCGGCGGCGACGGCTGGTGCTACTGCGTCGTGCAGACGGCCAGCACCACCTATGCGCCGCTCATCTTTGGGGCGATCACCAAGACGTGCACCTTCACCGGCGGCGCCTTTCTGTCGGACACCTACAGCACCTACGTGCGGGCCGACATCGACGGCAACACCAACAAGTGGAAGGTGGGTACCTCGGGCGTGGATGCCGTGCGCGCCTTCTACAGCGCAACGACACGGCAGCTCGACAGCTACTCGCCCATCGCATTCAACGGGGTGACGCCGCTGTATCCCTGCACGGTCGAAGTCGGCCGCCCGACGCCCAGCTACTTCTACTCGATGATGGGTTTCGCGCCTGGGGTGCGCCTGCTGCGGATGAACGGGCAGTACGTGAACAAGGACATCGTCACGCTGGGCGGCAACGACTGGATGGTATTCACCATGAGCTACGGCGGCTACGCTTTCCTGAAATGACCACCTACGCTGGAGCCATCCTGCCATCCGGGCTGCCGTCCGATCCCGCCTATGGCGCGGCGTACAAGTTCCTGCCGGCACCCCTGACGCTGCCGTACCCGAGTGCCTTGACCAGCAATCCGCCCAACGCGGGCCTGCTTACCAACAACCTGCCGGTCGCCGAGATCGTGTCGACCTTCGCGGGGAACGTGGTTCGTCAGTTCGAGCAGGACTGGTACCACCACGTCCATCTGCTGCCGGCCAAGATCGCGCTGGGCAACCTGCTGTCGACGCAGATCCGCCAGGTCGAGGTGTGGAACGCCCACTTCGTCCCCAAAACCTTGTCGGCGGTGGTCGGCCAGAACGACGGCGGCATCACGCTTGCCGCCCCAGCCAACCCGCCGACCACCTACGGGATGTTGGAGTCGCGCCTGCACAACGTCTCGGTGAGCCTCGACGGGCCGCCGGTGATCGAGGCGAGTTTCACCTTCCAGTTTCCCGACGAGGCACCGACTCTGTCGATCTCCGGTCGGCGGGTGGTAGTGTTCGGCCTCAAGCCCAACTGGGCGGCTGGCTGGCTGGAGCGCCTGATGTGGGCGACAGACGTGCTGACCGCACGCGACGGTACCGAGCAGCGGGTCAGCCTGCGCGTCAAGCCGCGCCGCTCGCTGGAATTCTCGATCCTGGTCGGCCGCGACGACGCGGCGCTGCTCGATGTGCTGCTCTCCAGCTGGCAGTCGCGCGTCTATGCCTTGCCCATCTGGCCGGACAAGGCGTTCCTCTCGGCCGCGATCACTGCCGGCAGCACGGTGATTCCGATCACGACCACGAACCTCGAGTATGAGGCCGACGGTCTGTTGGTGATCGGCAGTGACAGCCGCAACACCGAGGCGGCCGAAGTGCTCTCGGTCGCGAGCAATGCCGTGACGCTGAAGCAGCCCCTGCTGCAGACGTGGCCGGCAGGCGCTTTCGTTGCGCCGGCGCGCACGGCTAGGCTGCGGGTGACCCAGGCGGTGTCAAGGGTGACGGACGCCATCGCCACTGCACGCCTGGCCTTCGATATTGCCGGCACCACCGCGATCACGAAGCAGGAGTCGTCGACGACCTTTAACTCGATGCCAGTGTGGACGACGCGACCGAACCGGGTGCGCGATGTCGAGACGGATTACCGGCGACTGGCCGAAGTGCTCGATTTCGACACCGGCATCACGGCGGTGGATGACCATGCCGCGCGGCCATTCGTGCGCCGCGCCTTCGACTACATCTTCAAGAATCGCAGCGAGATCGCCGCCTTCCGTGGCTGGCTGGCCGGGCGGGCGGGGCGGCTGACGGCGTTCTGGCATCCGACCTGGGAAGCCTCCATCGTCCCCACCAAGAAAATCCTGTCCAACCAGACGGTGATGACCGTGGCCTCGCGCGGCTACGCGCTCTATTTCAATCCGATGCCGGGGCGCACGGAAGCCGCCTTTCTGCACAGGAACGGCACGTGGTACTTCCGCACCATCCAGGGATTCGGTGCCGGCACCATCGGCGACGAAGAGGTGATGACGATCAATCAGTCCTTCGGCTTCGATGCCAATCCCGAGGACTGGGTCGCCATCTACTTTCTGGAAAAAACCCGGCTCGATGCCGACCAGATCGAGATCAACTGGCAGACCGACAGTGTCGTGGAGGCATCGTTACCGATGCTCTCCGTGAAAGCCTGACCGGACACCCTATGAGCTACAACACGCAGGAAACTTCGGCGGCCGCCGGCCAGCCGGTGGAACTCTATCGATTCGTTCTCGGCCAGCAGGTGTGGACGGTGACGAGCGGTCGCGAGGCGATCTCCTATCAGGTCGAGAGCTACCAGCCGACGGTGATCCGCCGCTCGGCGGTCGAGCAGTCGCCCGAATTCGCTCGCAACGGCATCGACCTCGAATGTGCGCGGGACTTTGCCGTGGCGCAACTCTTCGCAGCGGCGCGTCCCAATGGCGTGGTGTCGCTCACGGTGTTCCGCAACCACCTCGGCGACTCGGAGTACATCACCTGGTGGAAGGGGCGCGTCGCCTCCGTCGTGTTCGCCGGCAGCACCGCCAAGAGTCGATCTTCACGGCATTGAAGCGACCGGGGTTGCGCGCCCACTACCAGACGGGCTGCCGTCACGCCTTGTTCGATCCGGGCTGCGGGGTGAACAACCAGGCCTACAAGCTCGCCGGCACGGTGGCGTCCTTCTCCGGGCTGAACGTGACCTCCAGCACCTTCCTCGCGCAGGCATCTGGCTGGCTGACCGGGGGCTACCTGCGCGTGGCCGGGGTGCCACGGATGATCACCAATCACTCGGGCGACACCATCACGCTCTCGGCCGTGCTGCCGGGGCTCGCCGTGGGCGTGGCGTTCGAGGCTTTCGCCGGCTGCGACCGCACGTTCGCCACCTGCCAGTCCAAGTTTGGCAACAGTCTCAATTTCGGCGGATTTCCCTGGATTCCCGCCAAGAACCCCTTCGCCGGGGATTCCATCGTCTGAGGGCAACACCATGTGGGTACAGATCGCGATATGGGTCATCACCACGGTCATCGGCATGCTGCTCGCGCCGAAGCCGCCAAAACCGGCAGCCTCCACGCCGGGGAATCTCGATGTGCCGGTGGCGGAATCCGGCAAGCCCATCCCGGTGCTGTTCGGCACCCGGGTCATTCGTCAGGCCAACGTGGTCTGGTACGGCGACGTCAAGACCACCGAGATTCGCCAGTCGTCCGGTAGTGGAGGCAAGAAATGATCGTGACGCACGACGACGCCAAGGCCTTCGGCTATTGCAACGCCGGCCTGCGCAAGTGGTTCCCGCGTGACGGCGTGACCTTCGACGACTTCCGCCAGCACGGCGTGACGGCCGAGTGGCTGCGCGCGACGGGCGATGCGATGGCGGCGCGGCTGGCGGATGAAGTTGAACGCCAGCGGCAATCGCAGGAGAGCGCGTAAATGGGCGGCGGCGGAAAAGGCGGCGGTTCGTCATCCTACGTCGTCGGCCATCGCTATTACGCCGGCCTGCACCTGGCGATCTGCCACGGGCCGGTGGACGCGGTGACGCGCATCATCGTCGGCGAACGCACGGCCTGGAGCGGCAGCGTCACGTTGTCGCAGACCCTCTATGTCAATGCCCCGGAACTGTTCGGCGGGGATTCACGCGAGGGCGGCGTCCAGGGTTACGTCGAAATCAAGATGGGTGGCGCGGCGGAAACGGTATCAGGCTACCTGCAGCAGAGGCTCGGCAGCGTCATCCCGGCTTTCCGAGGGGTGGTGTCGATCATCGCCCAGCAATGCCAGCTTTCAGCGATGAATCCCTACATCAAGCCCTGGAGCATCGAGGCGCGGCGCATCCCGGCACCGGCAGCCCTGGGGAGTGGCTACATCAATGGCGACGCCAACCCGGCACACATCATCTACGAGTGCCTGAACAACGCCACGTGGGGCTTGGGCTACGCGGCAAGCGAGATCGACGCGAGCAGTTTCCAGACTGCCGCCAATACGCTGGCCTCGGAACAGTACGGACTATCCTTGCTCTGGGAGCGCGAACAGCCGCTGGAGGAATTCATCGCCGAGATACTTCGGCATATCGATGGCACGCTCTATGTTCATCCGCGCACTGGCAAATTTGTCCTGAAACTCGCCCGGGCCGACTACAACGTCGGGAGCCTCCTGGTGCTCGATGCGTCGAATATTCTGGAGTTGGAGAGCTTCTCGCGGCCGTCGGAGTCGGAACTCGTCAATCAGATCACCGTTCGTTATCGTGACCGTTCCACCGACAAGGATGCCGCGATCACGGTGCACGACTTGGCCGCGCTGGAACTGGCGGGCGGCGTGGTGTCATCGGCCACGGTCGACTATCCGGGCATCAGCAATGGCAGTCTGGCCTCGCGGGTGGCACTGGGCGATCTCAAGCAGTTGTCGGTGCCGCTGGCCAAGGTGACACTGATCGCCAATCGGCAGGCGTCCAACCTCAACATCGGCGACGTGTTCAAGTTCACCTGGCCGGAACTGGGCGTGGCCCAACTGGTGATGCGAGTCGTGCGCGTCTCGTATGGCACGCTGACCGACGGCCGGGTGCGGATCGAATGTGTCGAAGACATCTTCGGGCTGCCATCCGCCTCCTACGTGTCCCCGACCCCGACCTCCTGGGTGTCGCCACTGACTTCACCGGCTCAGGTGCCGTATCGCCGGCTGGGTGAAGCACCGTGGTGGACCGTGGTCAAGCGGGTGGTCGGCGAATCGGCGACCGCGCAAAAAGAGCTCGATCCCCAAGGCGGGCTGCTGGTGGCCTGTGCGAGTCGACCCTCCGGCGATTCGCTCAACGTGAAGCTGCTGACGCGTCAGGGCAGCGCCGCGTTTGCCGAAGTCGACACGATGGGCTTCACCCCGAATGCGACGGTGACCAATGCCATCGACGAGCAGACGACCGTGCTCGCCATCGGCAACGGCCAGGATCTGGACGTCGTGAAACTCGATACCTACGCCTACCTCGATAACGAGATCGTGGCGGTAAAAGCAATCAATCTGGTGGCCGGCACCGTCACAGTGGAGCGCGGCGTGCTCGACACGGTGCCGGCACCGCACCTGGCCTCAGCGCGCATCTGGTTCGCCGATGCCCTGGAGGCGCTGGTGACGGAACAATACCTTTCTGGCGAGTCGCTGCAGGTCAAGATGCTGCCGGCGACCGGTCTCGGACGATTGGCAGAATCGGCGGCGACCGCCGACAGCTATACCTTTGCGGGTCGGATGATCCGGCCTTATCCGCCGGGGAATGTCCGGGTGAACAACGTGATGTGGCCGACCGTGATTCTCGGCCAGACGGCGCTCTCCTGGGCTCATCGCGACCGGATGCAGCAGAGCGTGTATCTGGTGACGCAGTCGGAGGGCAACATCGGCCCGGAGGCCGGCGTGACCTACACGGTGCGCTTCTACAACGAGAACAACGCCCTCCAGAAAACCCTGACGGGACTCACCACGACCACCTGGACGTATCTCACTGCAGACGAGGCAACCGACAGCGGACTGGGTCGTATCAACGGCAAGTTCAAGGTCGAGATCGAGTCGGTACGCGCCGGCTACACCAGTTGGCAGAAGCAGACCCGAAGCGTCGACCGCGCGGGGTACGGCCTGAACTATGGCAAATACTACGGAGGCATCTGATGGCAAGCACTGATCCGAATCTCGGACTCACCTACGGCTGGACGCTCGGCGAGTCAGGCTGGAATGCCAGCATGGACGCGAATCTGAAGCGGCTCGGCGCGGTGGTCGGGCTCTCGGTCAAGGATCGGGATCTGACCACGCCGCCGGCCAGCCCCGTTGATGGCGACCGCTACATCGTCCCTGTCGCAGCCACCGGCGTCTGGGCCGGCAAGACCAATCAGATCGCCGTTCGCGTGGCGAGCACTTGGGAGTATTACACCCCCAAGGTCGGCTGGCTCTGCTACATCGATGACGAGGCCGTGCTCTCGGCCTACAAGACGACCGGCTGGAGCGCCGGCATCGCCATCTGACACTGTTTCACCAACCCCGCGAACCCGCCCACGAGGCGGGTTTTGCATTTCTGGAGGACGAAAACATGGATTCCAATCAAACCGAGCGACGGAAGATGGTGACCATTCCGCAGGAAGAATTCGAGGCGATGCTGGAGCGCGCGGCTGAACGTGGTGCCCGGCACGCGCTGGCCGATGTCGGCCTCGATGGGCCGGAGGCTGCGCACGATATCCGTGAGCTGCGCGGTCTGCTCGATGCCTTCAACGAGGCCAAGAAAACCGCCGGCCTGACCATCGTGAAGATGCTGGTCACCGGTCTGGTGATGGCACTGTTGGCCGGCGCATTTCTGAAACTCAAGCTGTTCGGAGGTGCGCAATGATCGAGACTCTGCTCGGCGGCCTGCTGGGTGGGGCGTTCCGGCTGGCCCCGGAAATTCTGAAATGGCTAGACCGTAAAGGTGAACGCAGCCACGAACTGGCGATGCAGGATAAGGCGCTGGAGTTTGAGAAGCTGCGCGGTGCGCAACGAATGGCCGAGATCGGTGCGGCAGCGGATGCCGCCTGGAATACTGGAGCTGTTGATGCCCTGCGCGAGGCAGTCGCGGCGCAGGGGCAACGCTCCGACGTGCGCTGGGCTGACGCGTTGTCGATCAGCGTGCGGCCGGTAATCACCTACTGGTTCATGGCGCTGTATTGCGCGGCCAAGACGGCGGCGTTTGTAGCGGTCGTGACTGCTGGCGCTGGTTGGGTAACGGCGATCCTGCACGCCTGGACGGAGGCCGATCAGGCGCTGTGGGCCGGTGTGCTGAACTTCTGGTTTCTGGGGCGCGTGTTCGACCGGGTGCGGCCGTGATCGAGGTTCCGAAGGCTGCCGTCGATCTGGCGAAGCGATTCGAGGGCTTCGAGCGCAAGGTGAAGCGTGGGGTCGAAATCACCGCAATTCCCTACATCTGCCCGGCAGGCTTCTGGACGATTGGCTACGGCCACCTGTGCGACCCGAAGCATCCGCCGATCACGGAGGCGGAAGCTGAGGTCTATCTGGCGCGCGATCTGCAGACCGCATTGGCGGCGACGTTGCGCTACTGCCCGGTACTGGCCACCGAGCCGGAGGGGCGGCTCGCAGCCATCGTGGACTTCACGTTCAATCTCGGCGCGGGGCGGCTCCAGACCTCGACGCTGCGGCGGCGGGTGAACCAGAGGGACTGGGCAGCCGTTGGGCAGGAGTTGCGCCGATGGGTACACGGAGGCGGGAAAGTGCTGCCAGGGTTGGTTGTACGCAGGGAAGCCGAGACCAGCCTCTTGAAGTTATGAAGTCTTAGCCACCAAATGCTCGGATCGTGGACTGGCCTCGAGCGAAGTCATCAAGGAATCGGTATCCCTTCCTGGCTTTTTCTACGACGCAGAATTTTGTACCGCCACCAGTGATTGGAAGTCGCTCTACCAGAGGGTATAGACCGAGGTACTCTTGTCCAGAAAATGTTCCCCCCGAATCAACGACGGGCAATATCCCTATAAAACCTGCCCGCAGTCCATCAAAGTAACCCAACTCCCACGGCATCCAACGAGAAGTTGAGCTGCTCTTCGTAGTCAGGAATACCAGACTCTTCGATGTACGCATCCTCCTGCGAAGGATATCTGCGTTCTCCGCTGTCACATTGCCCCGGTCGAGTTGTGGATCATCGATCCAATCGATATAAACCTTAAGGCCAAGGCCCACGAGAATTTCCCGGACGCCAAGGACGATCTCCGCGTCCTCGGATGAGTGCGACAAAAAAACATCGAAAGACTCTGTCGAGGCGGATGCTCGAACCTCCTCCCGCAGAATCTGAGTCGCCGAACTACCGTAACTCTTTTGTAGACGTGATCGCGCTGCCTGTCTCGCTTCGTCTTTGGTGATATACGCCACGTGATATTTCCTTTCGACTAACGGCCAGCTGCTTTCGCAGCCTCCTCTACCCACTTGGAGAGGTTGTTGTAGCCATCGTCATCGACCCAGTCGTAAGTCTTGTACATATCTGAGAAATAACGCCGCTGACCGTTCACGGTGATGTACCAGTTATCGAAGGGATTCTTTCCCTTCACGTCAGTCTTGCCGGATGAATCTTTTACCTTGTTGATGTAAATCCCAAGTAACCCGTTTCCGCGTTTATGGCTTTGCGATATTTCGTATCCGACGTACTCGCGCTCAGAGGTTTCTGCTCCAATGAGAACTGCCGTAACTGAAGTCCCTTCCAGCTGCTTGTCGATCCACTTTTTGATCGCCTCGTCACCCTTTTTCTTTACCTCCTCCCAATCGGCCGCGTCCCATAAGCCTGCCGATTCTCTGTCAGCCTTCGTGACCCAGCTGTTGCGCACTTGCCCAGCACGCCAGACGTCTCGCTCGAAATGAAAACTAAAAAATACACGTCGTGCCATGTTTTTACTCCTTGGAAATTAGTCCGATAAATTCAAGCGTTCGAGAAATGAGTTCGGCTGGCTTTTCTACGGCGTCGCCAAGTCGGCTGAATTGCTCACGCAGATCTGCCTTTGCATTTGGGTAATGTGTCTCAAACGCTGAATGCATTTCAGACCAAATCTCGTTGGCCATATACCCAGTTGCTCCGAGAGGAACCACGTTCAAACCGTGCTGGCGGGCAATTTCGTACTCTCGTCTAACACCGCCAGCGGACACGATCTGCCCATCAACCCGCTTGTTGCCAAGAACCACAAGACAGATACCCGCCGCTGAAATCAAATCTTGGCGATAGTCTTCCCACAGACGCTGGCGAACTGTCTCGTCAGGGTTGGCCCGTGGAAATGGACGCATAACCAGCGAATCTTCTATGTGGCCAGTCCGAGCGCGATAGACCTCCTCAATTGCGCCTGTAATGACGGAGTCACCAACTCCAAGGCCCACACCGGTTGCAACTCGATAGCCCTGTTGAACTAACGCACGACTCAGGTCACGCAAAAATTCTTCTGTCGCCGATTTTGTCCACGCGCCATACTCTTCAGCGCTGCCGGAAATAAAGATCGTCCTCTGACGGTACTGCCGCTCAATTCGCGCCAGCACATCCGTGATCTGGGCGTAATCATCGATCAACAGAGTCTTGATGTTGAATCTTTTGAGATCCTCAATTGCGAGTCGTTGCTTGATCTGCGCGTTCTCGAATTCCGCATCGCTTTCGCCATCCTGTTTGATTCTCTTCTTGAAGATGCAGTAGTGGCGACGTTGGTTCTCACGAAATGTCACCCGGACCCGGCTAAGAACGTATTCAAGGTTTGGATCAGTAAAGCTGAACCCGAGAAACAGAAACGTCTTTGATACGAGATCACCCGCGAGCGCGTTAATAAATGCGCCACGCTTGACGTGATACTTCTCGTAGTCGTCCTTAATAAGGACGGCGTCGTGTGGATGCTCTACATCACCGTGCATCTTATAAACGATGGCATCACGTCGGGCTCTGGTTGTGGCGAGCTGCTCTGTCGTGTACTTGACGTCCGGAATCTTTCCCGCCGCCTTCAAGGCGGACTCAATTAGTTGGTCGTAATTGGTCGTCCAGTAGGTGCTGATGGGAAGGCGAGCCAGAATGCGATGATTTTCTGTAGGCGCAACACCGACTGAAAGCTGATCAATGATGGCTTGATTGAGACGATGCCTGTTGCCGGCATTTTCATTGCAGTGGTACTGTGCAACCGCTACTAGATCGCTTTCCTTATCCACATCAAGACGAAGTTCGTCGGCTATTGGTCGAAGCAGTTCGCGCCAATTCACAAAGCCAGCTGATGCTGATAGACCGGCCCCCGCAAAAATTGCCGCGTTGTCTTCCCGAATTTCTTTCAGGAAGTCTTTAATGAACAGCTCAATTTCCCGATCATCCATCTCAGACAGACCCTCCACGCGAAACCGACCAACCCGACGACAACGCCTCGGCCTGTTGTAGTACCGTTTGGACGGCGGTGTCTTGGAGATCAGGCGGGTAGCCGTACTTGCGCAGGATGCGCTTCACCAGCACCCGCATCCGGGCACGGGCAGAGTCTCGGTGTGCCCAGTCAACCGACACGTTCTCACGCAGGCTTATCAGCAATTCGTGGGCAATCAGCTTGAGCTTGTCGTCGCCCATCATCTGCACAGCGCTTTCGTTCTCGGCCAGCGCGTCGTAGAAAGCGATCTCTTCGTCTGACAGCCCGGACTCTTCGCCACGCTGGCGCGCCGCACGGATGTCCTTGGCCAGCTGGATCAGCTCCTGCAGCACCTCGGCGGTGGTGATGGCGTTGGCGTGGTAGCGTGCTACGGCGTCTTCTAGACGTTCCGAGAAGGCCTTGGTCTGCACCACGTTGGCCTTGCTACGTGAGCGGATGCCGTCATTGATCAGCTTGCGCAAGGCTTCCAGTGCGAGGTTTTTCTTCTCCATCTGCTGGACTTCGGCAAGGAACTCATCGGAGAGGATAGAGATGTCCGGACTCTTGATGCCCGCAGCGGCCAGGACGTCGACGATCTCGGTCGAGACTACCGCACGGCTGACAATCTGCTGGATCGCCAACTCTCGCTCTTGCTGAGTAACTCCGGAACCGGTACTGCTCTTGACCAGCGCAGCACGGATCGCCTGGAAGAAACCGACTTCCTCACGAATGTCTCGAGCCTCGTCAGAGGCAGAGGCCAAGGCGAACGCTTTGGACAGCGCCAGCACCGCGTCCTGGTATCGCCGATGGGCGTTCTTCTTGCCTTCCTTGGTCTTCTCTTTCGCTGCCAGCTTCTGCTGTAGGTCGAGAATCCACTCGATGGCCCCCGCCATCATCGCCAAGCGCTCTTGCGGCGTACCGCTCATCGCGGAGACGTAGTCGTAGCCGTGGTACATGTCCCGAACTACCTCGTACTTCTCCATCATCACCGCGATGGCCTGCGCTTCGTCGACGCCGGTGTTTTCCTGATCGTTCTTCGAATACTGCTGCAGGGCCGACTTCAGGTTTTGCGCGATGCCGATGTAGTCCACGATCAGCCCAGCAGGCTTGTCGCGGAACACACGGTTCACTCGCGCAATCGCCTGCATCAGGCCGTGCCCTTGCATTGGCTTGTCCACGTACATCGTGTGCATGCATGGTGCGTCAAAGCCGGTCAGCCACATATCCCGAACAATCACCAGTTTGAGCGGATCCTTCGGATCGCGTGCACGCTTTGCCAGTAGATCGCGCCGAGCCTTGTTGCCGATGTGCTGCTGCCATTCCTGCGGGTCGCTCGCTGCGCCTGTCATCACGATCTTGACCGCTCCCGCGTTGTCATCGGTGCTGTGCCAGTCCGGGCGCAGTTTGACGATCTCATCGTAGAGCTTGACGCAGATGCGGCGGCTCATACACACGAGCATCGCCTTTCCGTCGAGGGCTGCCACGCGATCCTCGAAGTGAGCGACCATGTCCTTGGCCACCAGAGCAAGGCGCTTGTCGCTGCCAACCAGGGCTTCGACCGTTGACCACTTCTTCTTGAAGCGCTCTTGGTCGACCTCGGAGTCCTCCTCGGTCAATTCATTTACCTCGGCGTCGATTTTCGGCTTCTCGTCCTCGTCGAGTTCGATGCGCGCCAGACGCGACTCGTAGTAGATCGGCACGGTCGCTCCATCCTCGACCGCACGGCTGATGTCGTAGACATCGATGTAGTTGCCGAACACCGCCGGAGTGTTGACGTCATCCGCCTCGATGGGCGTGCCAGTAAAGCCGATGAAGGATGCGTTCGGCAGGGCGTCGCGCATGTACTTGGCAAAGCCGTAGGAAATTTCGCCAGTCTTTGCGTCCACCTTGGCTTTGAAGCCGTATTGGCTGCGGTGAGCCTCATCCGCGATGACGACCACGTTACGACGCGTGGTGAGGGGTTCCGCAATCTCGCCGAACTTCTGCAAGGTCGTGAAAATCACGCCGCCGGATGCCCGGCTCAAGACTTTTTGCAGATCTTCCCGGCTCTCGGCCTGCACTGGCGTCTGCCGGATTAGGTCGCGGCACATTGAGAAGGTCGAGAAGAGCTGGTCGTCGAGATCATTCCGGTCGGTCAGCACTACCAATGTCGGGTTGGCCATTGCCGGGTGTTTGACCAGTTGCCCGGCGTAGAACGCCATCAGCAGGCTTTTGCCGGAGCCTTGGGTGTGCCAGATGACGCCCACTCGCTGATTGCCCTCTGGCGAGGACGCAGTTACCGTGCTGTTGACCGCGTGTCGCACCGCGTGGAACTGGTGGTAGCCCGCAATGATCTTGGCCAGACCGGAACCAGTTTCGCCGAAGACCGTGAAGTGACAGAGCAGATCGAGCAGGCGGCGATGCTCGAAAATGCCTTCAATCAGGGTCGAGAGTTCCGGCGCACCTTTTGGGGCAATGTCCGTGCCGTCGGTGGTGCGCCACGGCATGAAGCGCTCAAGGTCTGCCGAAAGTGAACCCACCCGTGCTGCAATACCGTCTGAAGTTACCAGCAGCGCGTTGGTGTTAAACAGCGCCGGAATCTGCTTCTTGTAGGTCTGCAGCTGGTTGAACGCGCCCAGCAGATGCGCCCCCGCGCTGCCCGGCGCTTTCAGCTCGATCACGCCCAGCGGCAAGCCGTTCACGAACACCACCACATCGGGCCGCCGGTTGTTCTGGCCGTTGATCACCACGAACTGGCTTACCGCCAACCAGTCGTTCTGCTCTGGGCGCACGAAGTCGATGAGTGCGGCCTTGCCAGCGGTCAGCGTGCCGTCGTCCGCGTAGTACTCAACGTCCACGCCTTCTGTCATCAGCTTGTGGAGGCGGCGGTTCTCTTCGAGCAGCGATGGCAGCTCGGATTGCATCACCCGCCGCACGGCATCCTGAAGCGCCTCCGATGGCAAACCAGGGTTCAGGCGCGCAACGGCGTCCTCGAACCGTTTCTTGAGCACGACCTCATCGTGACTCTCGCGCTCCGGTCGGTGTCCATCGGGGCCGATGTCCTCCTCGCGTTCGATGCTGTATCCCAGCCTTCCCAACTGTTCCAGTAATGCCAGCTCTACGGCGGCCTCCGACAGAAACGCCATTACAGTTCTCCTTGTTCTTCGACGGACTGAGCAGTAACCAGTTTCAACAGCCCTTCGTAATGCTCGCTGTCGACCGTCATCATCATTTCGAGTGTGTCACGCAATACGGGTTGGGTTTCTGCAAGTAAAGAAAGATCGTGCCCCGGATCAGCGATTGCGCCAGCATGTGAGTACGTGTTTAGCAAGCGGAGGATGCGGGTCTTTTTCGCGCTGTCGAAATCCACTCGATCGAGTCGTGGGCCGAGATCTCCGCTCATCTCTGGGAAGCGGAATGCGAGGAAGGCCTCGATCAATCGGCGCGCGACGTTGGGCAAACCGTAATGGTGTTCCAGCTGGACAACGTCATTGCGGTGAGCCTCCTCGTAGACGCGCTTGAACAGGTACTGGTACTCCGATTCGTACTCCTCAAGCAGAGGATCAAGATGGCCTAAATCGCTGGTGCGCGACCCGTCAGCGTGACGTCGGGTACGAAGCAGGAAGAACCGACCGGGCCGGTCTTCGATCTTCTTTTTTCGTTGCCCCGGCAGGTGATGGAACCAGTTCTTGACCAGCCGGAAAAACGAGAAGCTGTGCGTCAAGATGAAAAGCTGCCCCGCATCCTTGGTGCGATCCTTCATGTAGCCGAAGGCCGAGAACAGTGCGTTGTCATCGAGGCTCGAAACCGGATCGTCAATGACGACAATCCCATTCTTCAAGTCGAATGTTCTGTCCTGTAACGACTTGAGAAAATAGAGGAACGCAATCGCCGTGCGTTCTCCATCGCTCAAGTGCGCAACGTACTGGCCGCTGCGCGTCAGCGCGTAGCCAGTGCCCTTCACCTCGAAGCGCAGTTCGTCGCGCCCAAGGTAGGCGCGTAGCTCTGCGGTCAGTTCGTCAGCGGGACGGCGATGTTCGAGGATCGCGTGTTCCAGTTCATTGATCTGTGCCTGAATTCCTGTCTGCGTAGTTTTTGTGCCATCCAGTTCGGTAGTCGCGGCCTTTACCGCATCGGAGAGCCGGACGAACTCTGCGTGTGCCTCCGCGACATACGAGGCTTCAAGCTTCTTGCACGCACTGTCGACCGACGCCGTGAACTCTGCGGAGATGCGGTTGTGCTGCTCCACGATCCCATTGAATGCGGTGACTGAGTCGGTAATCGAGGAGGGTCTCGCCGTAGCTTGTGCCTGCGTGGCAGTGGGTGCGAACGGCTGATCGCGCTTGGCCTCGACACGCGCGATGAGGGTATCGAGCGCGGCTTGGGTCTCTGACTGCGCCGTCAACACCATTGCGCACGCGGGGGGCACTTCGGGCACGAGCGCTTCATAGAAGCGTGAGACATCCGGCAACGACAGTGAGGCCGCAGTCTGCTTGGCCACCTTCAGCTTCGAGAGAAGAGCGGACAGGTCTTTCTGAAAGCCTGCGAAGGCATCGTTGAAGTGAGCTTCAAGCGCGGCGCGACGCGCTGCCTGAAGCGGCTGCTGGCAGAAGCGGCAAGTGTCGGAGGCGTGCTCGCCCGAGTGCAGATGAACCCCATCTTGCACCCACGCGGCAAGCTTGGCATTGCTTGTCAGTTCATCTAGCGTCTGCGCGACGACGGAGCGACCGACCAGCGTTTCTACTTCACTCGTCAACGCATCAAGTTCAATGGATGGCGCAACAACCTTGCCGACAAGGGGCTTTGGCTGGGCGTTCTTCTGGCTATGGAGCTGTGCTTTCTGCTCATCGGACAGAGTCGCGGCCGCCGCCTGCTGCGCATCCATTGCTTCAACGGCACGCCTGAAATTTCGCTTGTCGTAGTTGTTGTAGGTCTGGCTGTTCGCGGTGGTCAATAGCTCCTTGATGAGCTTTGCCTTGTCCTTGCAGACATCGTCCAGCTTTGCCTCTGCTTTCGTCTTCTCCGCCTGGGCGGTCCGCAACGCGATGTCGGTCGTGGCGAGTTCCTTTTTGAGCTGCTCGACCCGTGCCTGCTTCTCGATGCTGTCTTCGCCGAGAAAATAAATCGGCGCAATGCCGCCCGTTTGCGACAGGGTGGCACTAATAAAATCCCGGTTGAAGACGCGCACTTGGGGCAATTGCGCCGAAGCGAAAGCGGAACCTGCGACCTTCGTTGTGCCGTCGATCTCCAGTGCAGCTTCACCTTCGAGGAGCGCGGTCTTCTTCTCAACGAGCGAAAGCAGCCATGACAGCGTCGTCTTGCCGCTGCCGTTCCATCCATAGATGACATTGAACTGCGCGAACGGGTGCAGTTCTGTTGGCCAAGCAAAGTCGCGGAACACCCGGAGCCGTAGCTTGGCGATGCGAGTCAACTTCATGCCGACTCTCCTTGTCCTTCGACGGGCTCCAAAGCAGGAGCAGGTGCGCCGCGCGCAGCGTTCAGCGCTTCGACGTAGGCATCCCGATCCAGTTGGTAAAGCAAACGGCTGACTTCGATGTTGATGGGCAGCTCATCGCCGCCCGGCAGCAGGAAGCGCAAGGTTGGCGAGTCGCCGTCCTCGGCGTCCACCGCCAGCCCAACGTGAGCATCAATCAGCGCGTTGTCCTGCGCAAATCGCTCCCACGGTTCGCGAGAGCTAATCGGGTCGAGCTGCGCATCCAAATAAGCCTGATGCAGAAAGGCCACGATGGCATCAGCCGCCAGAACCGCGCTGCGGCGGTGGTGTTCTGCTAACCGCGCCAGATACGGGTCTTTGCCGTGGCTGGCGGGGCCCGCCTTGTTACGTAGGTCATTCAGCGCGTCGGCCAACTTGTGGTGGCTTGACACCAGCTTCTTGAACCGATCATCACGCACATCGCCCAGCTTGAGCGCGCGGATGGCGGCACTCAGCCAGTCCGACAGCGAGGGCGTCTCCTGAGTCGGCTTGAGCGGAGCTTGCTGGGTGTGGAAACTTTCCACCACCACCCGGCACACTACCTCGACGACGGTCTTGGCGCAGTCGATACACGCATCGTTCTTCTGCTCCAGATTGCGCTCCATCGCCTCGAAGGTCTGCTGCAACATCGGCGCGTCGCGCCAATGCCCGCAGGCCTCGCGGATGCCGGGGCACCAATCCAAGGTCAAACCGCTGCTCCGACGATGCGCTCGGCATCCGGTACACGTAACTCGCCGGAGATGAGCTTGGGCAGCAGTGTGTCGCGCAGTTCGGCGAGGAAGCGAGCTTCACGCTCGTTCTCCACCAGCTGTCGATAAAGGGAGCCAGCCGACCTTGTGAAACTTGTCAGCACCGGGTCGGAAGGAACTACGACGCGAAGTGGTCGGAAGTTGCTTTTGCTGATCTCCTGGAACGTCGAGCCGTTGGCGTTGCCGACGATGGCGTCCATGCTTTCCCGGCACCACGGCAGCACGAAGACATTTGGTAGAGCGCCATCACATCTCATTGCGATGAAGCCCTGGTTGATCGCCGTCGGAATTTCGGAAATCGCCAAATAGCCGATTGGCGCCCGTGACGAGAGCAACACCGTGCCGACCGGCAGGAGACCAGAGCTGATCTTTGCAAGACCGGCATTCGTAATCTTTCGATCCGTGCCCAGCAGAACAGGAAACTTCAGGGCGGACAGGTCCTTGGGCGTTGCCCAGCAGTGTTGCCCACCCTCCCAAAACTCTGGTTCCTTAGTGCTGGGCGTAGACCCGCCGCAGACCGTCACTTCTTCGCCAATCGTCGAATGACGCCACCCCTCCGGAATCTCACCCAACTCTGATTCGACGAGCCGGTCGGGAAAGAGGTTGTAGAGGTGCGCGGGCAGGCCGGGGAGCGACTGGCCGGGCTGCCAGCGGCCTTCGATCTTGGCGCGCACAGGCTCGAAGTCTACGAACCACGCCTTGAACAGAGTGCGAGCCATCGATTCCAACGATTGATTGACCCTACGGCAGTTGGCGATGAGGTTATCCATCGACGACAAAACACTTCCGATTCCGCTTCGCTCAAGGCTGGAAAAGTCTGGGATCTCGTAATCTGAGATTGCTTGCCAGGAGACTCTCTGTCGCCCAGACGTTCCCTCCATCCGGCCTTTCGCGTAGGCACGAAACTCGGGATGCCTCGCAACGTAGTAGACGAAATCTTCATCGACGCCCGGGTCTTTCGCGGCCATGACGATGAATTCGGTCGAGCCATGACCAACAGCGTTGTCAAGCAGACCGCTCACCTTCGCGGTCTTTCCGTTTTCGAGACAGGGTGTGATACGAGCGAACAGTGTGTCGCCGTTTTTGAATTTGCTGCCGCCACCGTTGAAGACACGGTTACCGATTCCTGAGACGTCTCGCTCTCTCTCGGGCAAATCCGCCATCTCAATAAATGGCGTGATGGCACCCTTTTTAAGGGGGCGCTTCGGATTGAAATCAATCAAATCGGACAACTTCATTGCTCAAGCTCCGCGATGGGGAAGCCAATGAACCTCAGTTGTTCTCGCATCGTCGCCTGAAGGCTCGCTGATTCCACGAGCTGCTCCCCTAGCTCCATCGTCAGTCGCGTCATCCGTTCTTCGAAGGACTCGTCGTCCTTGACGAGATCTCCAGTGCCAACATAGCGCCCGGGCGTCAGCACGTGGCCGTGCTTGCGGATGTCGTCCATTGACGCTGACTTGCAGAAGCCCGCAACGTCGGCGTACTCACCTGCGTCTTTCTCACCGCGCCAAGCGTGATAGGTGTCGGCGATTTTCTGGACTTCCTCATCGGTGAGTTCGCGCCGAGTGCGATCCACCAGCACACCCAGCTTGCGGGCGTCGATGAACAGCACTTGTCCGCGCCGGTCACGCAGCCCCTTGCCCGGGTTTTTGTTGCGAGCCAGGAACCACAGGCAGGCGGGAATCTGCGTGGAGTAGAAGAGCTGCCCGGGCAGCGCGACCATGCAATCCACCGCATCGGCCTCTAGCATTGCCTTTCGGATGTCGCCCTCGCCGGACTGGTTGGAGCTCATCGAGCCGTTGGCCAGTACCACGCCCGCCGTGCCGTTCGGTGCAAGGTGGTGGTAGATATGCTGGAGCCATGCGTAGTTGGCGTTGCCCACGGGCGGCGCACCGAACTTCCAGCGCACGTCTTCACGCAGGCGGTCGCCACCCCAGTCGGAGATATTGAAGGGGGGATTGGCGAGGATGTAGTCGGCCTTTAGGTCGCGCAGTTCGTCCTTGTGAAAGCTACCCTCGTTGTTCCAGCGGATGTCGGAGTCGATGCCGCGCACAGCCAAGTTCATCTTGGCCAGCCGCCACGTGGTGTAGTTCGACTCCTGCCCGTAGATCGCAATGTCGCCAATGCGGCCGCCGTGCTCCTGTACGAACTTTTCTGACTGCACGAACATCCCGCCCGAGCCGCAGCAGGGGTCGTAGACGCGGCCGGAATACGGCTCCAGCATCTCCACCAGCACGCGCACCACGGAGCGCGGCGTGTAGAACTCGCCGCCACGCTTGCCTTCAGCACCGGCGAACTGGCCCAGGAAATACTCGTACACGCGCCCGAGAATGTCCTTCGAGCGGTCGCCTTCTTCGTTGAGCGCAATGCCTGAAATCAGGTCGATCAGCTCGCCCAGCATCACTTTGTTGAGCGCAGGTCGGGCGTAGTCCTTGGGCAGCACGCCCTTCAAGGACTCGTTGTCCTTCTCGATGGCGCGCATCGCATCGTCGATCAATGTGCCGATGGTAGGCAGCTTGGCGTTGGCCTGCAGGTGCGACCAACGTGCCTCTTTCGGCACCCAGAACACGTTGTCGGCAAGGTACTCGTCCTTGTCCTCGGCGGCCTGTGCGTCATCGGCCAGTAGCGCCTTGTGCTTGGCCTCGAAGGCATCTGAGATGTACTTCAGGAAGATAAGCCCGAGCGCGACGTGCTTGTAGTCGGAGGGTTCCATGTTGCCGCGCAGTTTGTCGGCGGCCTTGAAAAGATCAGCCTCGAAGCCGAGGGTGCCCCCGTTGCCGTTCTTACTGGTGTCGTTCTGTGCCATGTTCTTATTCCTGTACCGTTGTTTGCTGCGATGCCTGTTGCTCGGAGACAGTGAGTTCCCAGTGGTTTTCGAGAACGCCAACGAGCCGTTTCTGCCGGGTGGCCAGCATTGATGGCATCCAGGAATCCTCTGATCTGACCTCTTGGGTCAGGATGAAAGGCGATGCTGTCCCCTTTCCCTTGAAGTAAACGTTCTTCTTGGTGGTGAAGTCGAGGTTGCTGGCCGCCGGGTTCTTGCGCACGTGCAGGGGAACCAGATTGGCCAGCCGATGTGTCCAGCTGTCGCGCTCCTCCTCGTCGGGGAACCACTTGATCCAGTCAGACGCTGCAGGCGGTGTCTGCGGTAGTACGTGCTCCAGCGACAGATGGTCGAATGCCTGCTTCTTGCTGCCATCGCTGACCAGAGCTTCGAGCCGAAGTATCAGCGCCATCCGCGCTTTGGGTAGCTTGCGGTAGATGTCGCCATCAAGGGCGGCGACGAACTCGCGTTTCTGCTTGTTCGTTAGGTCGAGCGTTTTGAGTGCGGTCAGATCACCATCGAAGGCTTCAGGCTCGATTTCCTTGGTAAGGTCGGCATAGGTTTCGATGCGCTCATTGATGCCTACCTTCGTGACAAGCATGAAGTAGGTCAGCCGTTCCAACGCCTTGAAGAAGGCAGCCAGCAGTTTAGGCTGCTGGCGGAAGCGCTTGAAGTAGACGAGCGCCGGAGGCACCCAGTCCTTGAAGTCCACCCGATTGAGCCACGACAGGTATTCGTTGATCGTTTCTGCGTGCTCGGTGGCTTCGAAGTCTGCGTCCCGAATGAAGTCCCACACGTCAGCGTATGGCTTGACCACCTTGTCGACAAGGTCGATCGGTTTTTTGTACTCGGTGACGTGATCCTGGAATTCCTTGACCAGCGTTGCTCGTTGCTTCTGTTTCGCGTAAACCGTGCGGATGTGGCCAAACAGATCACCGAACGCATCGCGCCCAAGCTGGCTCTCGATCTCGCTCCATTTTTTCGAATAAGCGCGCGCCTTGTCCTCGCCGCCGATGCGGCGAATTGAGCCGAGCACTTCCGCCTTGATGATGTCGATCGGCGCGAGATCAAGCCCACGATTGTTCAGCACCGAGAAGATGCGATAGGCCGCCTCGAGGTCAGGTGTGGAAATGACGACCAGCGAGCAGTCGTTGGCGAGGAATTTCCACAGGGCATTACGGTCATCAGGCGATAGCGTCTTGGCGCTGTTTAGCAGCAAGGTAGCGTTTTCACGGTAACGCAGGCGGGCGTCTTCGAGTTTGTCGGTGTTGAGCACTAGCTTCTCGATGCCGCCGGGTTCCTGGATGTACTGGCGGAAGAACGCCGCATCCTCCTCGCGGGCGGTAAAGCGGTAGCCGGTGGCCTTGCCGAGCATTTCGTCCCCTTCCTCGTAGAGGAAAGGGGTCACGCTCTTGACGCCCTGCGGATAACTGGCCGCCTCCCACGCCGCGCGCAAGGCACCGAACAACATGGTGAGCGTGGTCAGCCGCTGCTGACCATCAACCACCATTGCTTTGGGATCGCGGTCATTTTTGATCAGGACGATGCTGCCGAGAAAATACTGACTGGTGGCCCCATTGGTGCGGGCATCCTGCATGGCTGACATCAGGTCATTGAAGAGCTCTTCCGCCTGCTCAGTCGTCCAGGCGTAGGGACGTTGATAGTCCGGAATCTCGAACTGGTAGCTGCCCTCGAAAATTTCGCGGATCAGCTTGTCGTGGGCTTCAAGTGTCTTGGCCATTGCGTTTGTTCTTTCCCTATCGTTTCTTTTGGCTGGTCGGCGCTTGGTAGCCGGGAGCCAGTTTTGCGTTCTCTACTCCATACAGCGCCAGCGGATCGCTGAGCCACAGACGGTACTGTTCGTCGGTCAAGCGATGATCGGGCGAGCAGTCCACGCTCCATCGCAGCAACATGTAGCCGGCAACTGCTGCGCGAACGCGCATCCGTATCGAGCCATCCTTCATCCCGTAGTCCATACGAATGATCTCGGGCCGACTCAAGCGTGGATGCGGCACAAAGTCCATCTCCACGATTCGTGTCCACTGGATATCGTTGTCCGGGCGCTCGTTCGCCTGTGGCTCCTCATCGAGCAATGCTGGCGCTTCGATCCGTGTAATGACGAAATCTCGGAACTCACCGCTCTTGCGGTCAAAGGCACGGACGTGCCAACGCAGGCCAGTGTCCACCAGGGCGAAGGGCACAATGACCCGCTCGGACTCGCCGCTGCTCATCGAGTGGTAGCGGATGGCGACTGGCCGCTTGGCGTGGATCGCTCGGCAGACCGGGGCCAGCACATCCATCTTTGGGTTGCTCAGAGCGGTGGGTGACTCGCAGGGCAACAGCGGCTGCGTCGCACCGTTTACTCCCTCGCCAAATCCCAGGGCCAGTGATGACAGCACGCGCTGCGGGGCGTGCTCGAAGATGGGCTGGAACTGCTTGCCGATCCGGTAGACCTTGCTGCTCCCATCGAACTCGATGTTCTGCGGGGCGATTTCCCGATAGAGGGCAATGTCTCGCGTCGCTCCCGCCGGTGCAACGCCGAAGCGGCTTGCCAGATCGGGTCGCCCGATCTCGCCAAAGAAGTAAAGCCTGAAGTCGATGTAGGCCAGCCGGTCCCGCTGGGCGTGGCTCAAGCTCTCGACGCGCTGGGGTTGCATGTCCAGATACTCCTCATCCAAGGCGGACGGCTGTAAGACCGGAATTGGTTTTATGTTTGTCCATTGCTAGGCGGTTGTTATAATCAAACTGATGACATTATGCGCCGCAAAGTGGAACTCAACAAGTGCCTACCTATTGGCCGAGTTTTCCGGTGTGCGTCCGAGTTCGATTGCGGAAAAGGGGATCGAACTCCAGACCACCGGAACAAGAACTGGTGGGGCTGGGCGATTGAGACTTTGTGGTGATTTGGGCTAGAATAGGCCTATTGGTGCTGGTAATTGCTGGTTCGCCCCCGTTGCAGCCGCAGTCGGTTTCGTGGCGTCGCGTCAGCACCACCAAAATTTTCTTCGCCATCTACCAAACCCTGCCAGGCACACCATGGCGGATGGGTTCATTGATGCCCTTGCTTGGCGCTTATCAACAAAACGCAAAAGCCAGCATGGCCGGGTCATCCATTAACGTGAGCATGAAGTAGGTAGCCAGCTGATAAACCAGCGGCAAAATCGCGGTTTCAATTTGGCGATTGATTTTCACGCAGTGCTTGCTCATTTGCATAGCGTCTCGTCACCCCACGCTGGCCATGGCCAGCCCATGAATTCAGCCAGCCGCGTCACTACCCATTGCGCTTCTGGTGCATTGAAACTTTCCGCGTCCGCCAACAAGCCGCGATAGCAGCGCAAAAGCACATCCTGCGGTGCCAGATTTTCCTTATCCAGCAGGATCTGTGCATGTTCAGTCAACAGGCTTGCCATGTCTTCGCATTGCTCGTAGCGCGCCAGCATGAGTACTCGGGGCGTCGTCGTTACACTTCTGCCGGGCGCAATATGCAGCGCAATAAAGGACGGCGGAATCTCTATCTGGTTATCCACTGGCCTGTTGGCTATCTAAACACTTGAGAAAGTTCAGCGCTGCCGCAAGGGCGCCAGCAGGTCGGACAATCCATTGTGGTCAATCTCGTGCATCAACGCCAACAAGCGCCCAATCTCGCCGGGTGGAAAGCCTTCGCGGGCGAACCAGTTCAGATAATTACCCGGCAAATCGGCGATGAGACGCCCTTTATGCTTGCCAAAGGGCATCTCACGCGTGACCAGTAATTTCAGGTCTTCTGCCTGCACGTAAAACGGATGTTCTACTTTTTTAGATTTACTTCACTTCGCTGACAAACGCTGCACGCGGCTTTCTGACTTTTTTCAGATTCACCAGCCAGTCGTTGTCCGCATCCCGGTAACCCAATGGCATGATGAGGACACTCTTCAACCCTTTGGCCGGGAGGTTGAGTATCTCGTCCAACGCTGGCGGGCTAAAGCCTTCCATCGGCGTGCTATCCACGCCTTCGGCCGCAGCGGCAATGAGCGCTACGCCCAGGCCAATGTAGGCTTGACGTGCGGCGTGCTGAAAGTTTACTTCCGCGCTGCGTTGCGGGTATTCGGCCAGCAGTTGTTGGCGGTAATTCTCCCAGCCTTCATTGCTGCCGCCGCGCTCCTGGTTGGTGAAGTCGAACATGCCGTTGATGCGCTCTGCGGTATAGTTATCCCAGGCGGCAAAAACCAGCAGATGCGAGCAATCAACCACTTGCGGTTGATTCCATGCAATAGCGCGAATCTTCTCCCGCACCTGTGGGTTGGTGACGACGATGATCTCAAAGGGCTGCAGGCCACTGGACGTAGGCGCCAGACGCGCGGCCTCCAAAATACGTTCCACTTTCTCTTCTGGCACGACTTTGCTCGGGTTCATTTTTTTGGTGGCATAGCGCCACTCAAGCGTTTGTATCAGGTCCATGGTTTTTCCTAAAAGTTTTTGCGGTTTTCCTGCGCGTTTTATTAACAGGGGTAAGGGCTCGCATGATACTGATGAAACTTGTGCACCGCAAAAAAGTCGGCGTTGGCGACACGGCGCCTTTTGCGTGAAGCGCTGCCTAACGACGCATATAACCCCGCTCATACCAGCCCTTGCTGCGATTAACAAGATGAACGACCAGTAGCATCACAGGCACTTCAATCAACACGCCCACTACCGTTGCCAGGGCCGCGCCCGAGTGAAATCCGAACAGGCTGATGGCGGCAGCGACTGCCAATTCGAAGAAGTTGGAAGCGCCAATCAACGCCGACGGACAGGCGACGTTGTGCTTTTCGCCAACGACACGATTAAGCCAGTACGCGAGCGCGGAATTGAAGAACACCTGAATCAGGATGGGCACGGCCAGCAGCGCAATCACCAGGGGTTGCCGCAAAATGGCTTCGCCCTGAAAGGCAAAGAGCAAAACCAGCGTCGCCAAAAGTGCCGTGATCGACCACGGGCCAATCTTTGCCATGACAGCGTCGAACGTCTGCTGACCTTTAGCCAGCAAGGTTTTACGCAGCCATTGGGCGAGCATCACGGGAATGACAATGTATAGAACAACGGACGTGAGCAGCGTATCCCAGGGCACGGTAATCGCCGACATGCCGAGCAAAAAAGCCACCAGGGGCGCAAAGGCGAAGATCATGATGGTGTCATTCAACGCCACTTGCGACAAGGTAAACAACGGGTCGCCACCGGTGAGCCGGCTCCACACAAACACCATCGCAGTGCAGGGGGCTGCCGCGAGCAAAATCAGCCCGGCAATGTAGCTATCGAGTTGATCCGCAGGCAGCCAGGGCGCGAACCAGTGGCGAATGAACAGCCAGCCCAAAAACGCCATCGAAAACGGCTTGACCAGCCAATTAACGAACAGCGTGACGCCTATGCCTTTGATGTGCGTGCGAACTTCACCCAGGGCAGCAAAATCCACTTTCATCAGCATCGGTGTAATCATCACCCAGATCAGCAGGCCAACCGGCAAATTGACGTGCGCCACTTCCATATGGCCGATGGCCTGAAAAACTGCGGGGAATATTTGCCCAAGGCCAATACCTGCGACGATGCAAATAAAAACCCATACCGTGAGATAGCGTTCAAATCGGCTCATATGCTTTACACCCATGATATTAAACCTGCGCCAGCGCGCGCGCCGAGGTTTGCAAGGTGAGCCTGGCCAGTTTTTCTTCCGGCAGATGGCATAACAATTCCAGCCTGCGCTTCATGGCATACAGGGTCTGCCGAAATTCTTCGAGCTTGACTTCATCCGGCGCGTCTCCCGCAGAAGGGTCGGGGTAGCCCCAGTGCGCAGTGGCCGGATGGCCTGGCCAGATGGGACAAACTTCACCGGCGGCGTTGTCACACACGGTGATAATCAAATCCATGTGGGGCGCACCGGGCGCGGCAAACTCGTCCCAGCTTTTGCTGCGCAAGTTGTCAGTCGATATGCCCGCCTGTTGCAAAACCTGCAATCCCAGTGGATGCGGCTGTTGATTTTCACGCGGGCTGCTGCCGGCAGAATAGGCTTTGAAACGCCCATTGCCAAAGGAATTCAATAAGGCCTCGGCCAGGATGCTGCGGGCAGAATTATGGGTGCAGAGAAACAAAACGTTCACAGGTGCGGTCGGTGTCGTCATAGTAGAAAACCTATTGTCTTATGTGATCAGCAGCAGGAAGATTCGGCTTTGCCCGGGGCACAGCAGGCGCTGCCTCCTGCGGCTTGCCCGCCCTCATTAAAAACAGGAATGTTACCCAAGGTATGAAAGTGTTCCCACGGGATGCCTTGCGGGTCGATGATCCAATGCTTGTCGCTACGCGCATAGCAGCACGAGGTTTCACCTTCATCCAGCAACGCCATTTCCGCACCTTCAGCACGATTTTTTAATTGCGCAAGTTCTTCGCCCGTATCCGTCTGAAAACCCAGATGATCCAGACCAGGCTTGACGCCGCGGGTGGAAATCGCAAAATTCACGCGCGGATCATCCAGCATCCACTTGGCATAATCGGCTTCCACGCGTGCAGGATCGGTGGCAAAAAGACGGGTATAAAAATTGATGCTGGCGGGTAAATCATCCACATGGATATGAACGTGAAAGCGTTTCATGCGTTTTCCTTTTCTAAAAAATCAACAGTACAAATCAACAATCACAGCGGCTTGCCGCCTCAATGAGGCAAGCCTGCCCCTGGCAACAGTTCTGGGTGAGGTAACCAAGCACGGCATTCATGCGGTCGTACTGGGCGCGATAAATCAAGTTGCGGCCAATGCGCTCCTGGCTCACCAGATCGGCATGCACCAACTCTTTCAAATGAAACGAAAGCGTATTAGGCGCAATACCCAAAGATTCCGCCAAAACGGAAGGAGTCAAGCCCGTACCGCCTGCCACCACGAGCGAGCGGAAAATTTCCAGCCTTGATGACTGCGCAAGTGCAGCCAGGGCTTTAATAACGACAACTGACTCCATAACGGACTCCACACTCGATTCTAAAGTTCTATGATACTCGAAATAATGAAATAATTTCAAAAAAATTCAAGGCAATGCCAAATAATGCAAAAAAGTCGGTGTTGGCAATACGGCGGATTCAGCGTCTCATCATTGGATGTTCGCCACAAAATGACCTGTTAAAGTAGCGACAGGGTATTTGCCTGTGACGGATTAACAAGAGGGCTTTGAAATGACGACCAATGCAAAAAGCCCATCCTGGTGGCTTGATCCTCTGCCAGAAACAATCGGAATTACCGGCTTGTCCGGCGCCGAGGCCGTAGCGCGACTGGCCCGGTGCGGCCCCAACCTGTTCCGCGAGCGGCAGAAAAAATCCCTGCTGCGCCAGTATCTCGCCCGCTTCAAGAATCCGCTGGTGCTGATCCTGCTCGCCGCCAGCGCGGTGTCGGCATTTACCGGGGAGCTGGCCAACTTTCTCATCATCAGCTGCATCGTGCTGCTCAGCGTCACGCTGGATTTTGTCCAGGAATATCGCGCCAATGCGGCTGCGGAAAAATTGCGCCAGTCGGTTTCCGTCCGCGTCAATGTGCTGCGCGATGGCCAGCCGCTGGAGATTGCGGTAACCGAAGTCGTGCCTGGCGACATTGCGCTGCTGACGGCGGGCGACCTGATTCCGGCGGATGGCCGGGTGCTGGACGCGCGCGATTTCTTCGTCAAGCAGACGCTGCTGACGGGTGAATCCTACCCGGTGGAAAAACGCCCCGGCATACTGCCTGATACGGCCACCGATTTGCAGGAGGCGACCAACGCGGTGTTCATGGGCACGTCGGTGATCAGTGGCAGCGCCCGCATGCAGGTGGTGAAAACGGGTGTGGATACGGCCATCGGCGCCATCGCCGAGAGCATTTCTCGGCCCGCAGCGCCGACTTCTTTCGAGCTTGGCACCCGCCATTTCGGCATGCTGATCATGCGCCTGACCGTCCTCATGGTGATGTTCGTGCTGCTGGTGAACGCCTATTTCCACAAGCCCTGGCTGGAATCCTTCCTGTTCGCCGTGGCGCTGGCCGTCGGGCTGACGCCGGAATTGCTGCCCATGGTGATCTCGGTCACGCTCTCGCGCGGCGCGCTGCGCATGGCCAAACAGCACATGATCGTCAAGCGCCTGTCCGCGATTCAGGATCTGGGCTCGATGGATGTCTTGTGCACCGACAAGACCGGCACCCTGACCGAGGCGAAAATCCGCCTGGAAAAGCATGTGGATGCGCGAGGCCGGCCCAGCGGGCGGGTGCTGGAACTGGCCTATTTCAACAGCTTTTTCGAGACCGGCCTGAAAAGCCCGCTGGATGAAGCCATTCTTGCCCATCAGCATATCGAGGTTGGCGCCTGGAAAAAAATCGACGAAGTGCCTTTCGACTTCGAGCGGCGCCGTGTCTCGGTGTTGATCGACAACGGCGAGACGCGCTGGCTGGTAGTGAAAGGCGCGCCCGATGAAATTGTCGGGCTGTGCACGCATTACGAGACGGATGGTGCCGAACCAGGTATCGAACTGCGGCAGCAACCCCTGGATGACGCGGCGCTGGCAAACATCCGCAGCCAGCATCACGCGCTCGAAGAAGACGGTTTCCGTGTTTTGGGCATTGCCTGGCGCGAGGTGCCACGAGATCATCCCCATGCCGTGGTGAGCGATGAAACGGAGCTGGTACTGGCCGGTTTTGCCGCCTTCCTCGACCCGCCCAAGGCAAGCGCTGCGCCCGCCCTTGCCGCGCTCAAGAAAACCGGCATCGCCATCAAGATCGTGACCGGGGACAGCGATCTGGTGACCCGCCATGTCTGCGTCGAACTGAAAATTCCGGTGACGGGCCTCTTGACCGGCAAGGAGATCGCGCAGCTGGACGACCACGCCCTGCAAGCCCGGGTGGAGGCCGTGAACCTGTTCTGCCGCGTCAATCCAGCACAAAAGGAGCGCGTGATCCGGGCGCTCCGCGCGCGCGGCCATGTGGTCGGCTATCTGGGCGATGGCATCAACGATGCGCCGTCCCTGCACGCGGCGGATGTCGGCTTGTCGGTCGAGTCGGCCGTGGATGTCGCCAAGGAGGCGGCCGACATGATCCTCCTGCAACAGGATCTGCATGTGCTGCATGCCGGTGTGCTGGAAGGGCGGCGCACCTTTGGCAACATCATGAAGTACATCATGATGGGCACCAGTTCCAACTTCGGCAACATGTTCAGCATGGCCGGCGCTTCGCTGTTCCTGCCTTTTTTGCCCATGTTGCCGACGCAGATTCTGCTCAACAACATTCTCTACGACCTCTCGGAAATTCCCATCCCGCTGGACAAGGTGGACAGCAGCGAAACGCGAACCCCGCGCGTGCTGGACATGAATTTCGTGCGCAATTTCATGCTCGTGATCGGGCCGGTCAGCTCGCTGTTCGACTTCCTGACTTTCTACATCATGCTGGTCGTTTTCCAGGCGAATGAAAAACTGTTTCAGACCGGCTGGTTCGTTGAATCGCTATGCACCCAGGTACTGGTGATCTTCATCATCCGCACGCGCAAGAACCCCTTGAAAAGCCGCCCTCATCCTTTGCTGACAGTAACCTCGCTGGCAATAGTCGCCACGGCCGTGCTGCTGCCCTTCACGCCATTAGGAACGTACTTCGGCTTTGTACCGCCGCCCGGCAAGTTTTATTTCATCCTCGGTGTCATGGTGCTGGTCTATCTCTGCATTGTCGAACTGGCCAAACAGGGTTTCTACCGCTGGGCGGTGGCCAGGCGGCCGCGCAGACTCGCCTCCCGGTCTTAGTTCGACAGTCTCTATAATCACTGACATCAGCCCGGCAGCGACTTTTTCTCGCGCAGAAATGTTTCGATCTGTTCTGCCGGGACCCCCTGGCTGAACAAGAATCCCTGGAGTTCGTTGCATTTGAGCAAGCGCAGGAGATTCGCCTGCTCATTGGTTTCGACGCCTTCCGCGACCACCCGCAGATTCAGGGAATGCGCCAGGGAAATGATGGTGGAGACGATGCCCAGGTCGTCGGAGCTACTGGTCATGTTGATGATGAAGGCCCGGTCGATCTTCAGGGTATTGACGGGCAGCTTGGCAATGTAGCTGAGCGATGAGTAGCCGGTGCCGAAATCGTCAATCGCCACCTCAACGCCCATCTCGCGGATGGCCCTGAGTTTCAGGATATTGGCTTGTATGTCCTGCATGATCAGGCTCTCGGTAATCTCCAGCTCCAGCTCAACCGCCTCGCTGCCAACATCGCTTATGACACCCGTCACCATGCTGACAAAATCTTTCTGTTGCAACTGAAGCGGCGAAACATTGACGGCAATCCGCGGCGCGCGCAGGCCCTTGGCCTGCCATGCGCGGGAATCCGCCACCGCCTGCATCAACGCCCAGCGACCTACCTCCAGAATCATCCCGGTTTCTTCGAGCAGGGAGATGAACTTGATCGGCGGCATCAGGCCAGTCTCGGGATCGTTCCAGCGCAGCAGCGCTTCCAGCCCGCAAATCTGCCCGCTCTTGAGATCAACCTTGGGCTGGTAATGCAGCACCAGTTGATCTTGCTCCAAAGCCCGGCGCAGCTTGTTTTCGAGCGACAGTTTTTCTGCGACACGGGCATTGAACTCGGGGGCGTAGAACAGATACTTGTCGCCGGAAAGCTTGGTCTTTTTCAGCGCCGCCTCGGCATTGCGCAACAGTGTCTCGATGTCCTCGCCGTCGGCAGGATACGACGCTATCCCTGCCCTGGTCGCAGCGCGCAACTCCTGCCCGCCGATCAGGAACGGCTGATTCTGGATGCCGGACAAAATCTTCTCCAGCGCATGGGCGATGCCCGTGCCTTCATCATCGCCCCGAGTGGCGATAGCGAAATTGTCAGCCGCAAGCCGGGCCAGGATAGACGTTTCATCGAGCGTCTCTTTGAGCCGCGAGGCAATCTGGCGCAACAGGTCGTCCCCGGCCTGCCGGCCGAACGTCTCATTGATGCTGCTGAACCGTTCGGGGTCAAGCAAGATCACGGAAAACGCCTTTTTCTCATCGTGCGCGGCCTTGATACGCTGATTTGCCCGGTCCAGAAACAGCGCGCGGTTCGGCAGGCCGGTAATCGCATCGAAATAAGCCAGATAGTTGAGGCGTTTCTCTTTTTCGAGGTTATCCAGGGCAAATGAAATATCGCCGGCCATCTCGCTCAACAACCGCATTTCTTCGTCATCGAAAACACCGGTTTCCGGCGCATACAGCACGAACACGCCGACCGGCCGGCTTTCCATGGTGAGCGGAAACACCACCAGGGAACGATAGCCGCGCTTCAAAGCTTCGTTACGCAAATTCTCGATACGGTCGTCTGTGGCGATGTCATTGCAGACCACCGGCTTCACCTGGGTTACTGCCTCCGCGGTCAGGCGGCAGTTTCCGGGCGCGCCTTCGCTGGAGGTCAAGTTAAGCTGATCCAGATACCCGTCGTCATGGCCGGCCCTGGCGACCGGCGTGATCTGTTGCGTGACGGCGTCATACATGCCAATCCAGGCGAATACGAACTTGCCGTGCTCTACCGCAATGCGGCATGCCTCCTTAAAAAGTTCCTGCTGGTCGCGGATGCGCACGATGGTCATATTGATGCCGGAAAGCACGGCGTAGACCCGGTTCAGGCGCCGAATACCGGCTTCCTGCCGCCGCTGTTCGGTGATGTCCCGCGCGATGGTGGACAGATGCCGCACGCGACCCGAAGCATCCTTGTCCGCAATAATCACTATCGAAACCGGAAACTCACAGCCATCCCGTGCAAGAAAAACGAATTCTCCGCTCCATATCCCGTCGCGGATCGCGGCCGGAATCGCCTCATTGATCATGCGGTCGCGATCCGCCAGAGCGTAGTGATCAAAGACCACCATCGCAGAAATATCCTCCTCGATACCCAGCCCAAGCAAGCGCCGGCCTCCGGCATTTATGTACATGGGGTGCCCCTGCTCGTCGGCGACACCTACCATGTCGGTCGTCGTCTCCAGGATGGCGACGAGACGCGCCTGCGCTTCCTCGATGAGTTTTCTCTGTTCGATCTCCGCCGTTAACTCGGCGGTACGCTCCTCCACCAGGCGCTCCAGGCCCTCATGCAGCCTGGCGCGCTCCAGCGCGATGCCCACCTGATGCCCGACGCCGTACAGCATTTCCAGTTCGTCGTCCTTGAACAGGCCCTGATCCGCGCCCACCAGATTCATGATCCCCAACATGCGCTCGCCTATCCACAGCGGCACGCTGGCGTGATAACGCAGGCCATCCGTGCCGCCCGTAGCGGATTGCAAGCGCTCGCACTCCAGCATGTTGGTGACGTGATCCAGCTCCCCTGCGAGAAAGCGGCGTCGGCATGCGCATAGGCCATCCATCGCACCTGCCACCAATAATGCCGGCGGCAGGTCGCGCGCGGCGGCGAGCCGGAAGCCCGACTCGCCTTCCTGCAGGGAAATCCATCCGGCCCGCACCCCCGGCAGCTCCAGCGCATGCTCAAGCGCTTTTTCGCACACCTCGCGCTCGTTCACTGCGCGGTTCAGTCCCTCCGCGACACGGTAGAGGCCGGTCAGGGAGCGGTTCGAGTCGGCCAGTTCGCGTTGCCGCGCTTTGAGCTCTTCGCTGATGTGCACCGCTTCTTCATAGACCGAAATCAGCAGGTCCACGATCTGCTGCCGCTCGGCGGTGATGAAATGCCGCTGTCCGCCGAGATGGATTTCCATCCCCATCTGCATTTTCTGGCCCCTGCGCATTTCCTTGTTCATCAGCAGGTAATCGACGCGGGCGAGCAGGTATTTATCTTCATACGGCTTGCGGATGAAATTGTCGGCGCCGCACGCCAGCCCCTTCATGATGTCCATGACATCGGACAGGGTAGTCACCAGGATGACCGGAATATCCCGCAAGGCCTCATCCGACTTGATCGCCTTGCACAGCTCATAGCCGTCCATCTCGGGCATCACGATGTCGCTGATCAGCAGTGTCGGTTTGCGCCGCTGGGCCGCCGCCAGGGCCTGCTTGCCATCGGGCGCAGTCGTGACCGCATAGCCGTGCTCCTCCAGCAGGTGCTGCAATTTTTCCGACTGGGTCGGGCTGTCCTCGGCGATGAGGATTTCGATACCGTTAGTCCTGTTGTTTCTGGATTTCATGGATTACGCTCCTTTTTTCGCTGCGGTGGTTTGTCAGATTCGTCAGCACTGCGGCAATTTTCTCCGGCGGCAACACCAGCATCGCCGCATCAAGCCGGATGGCTTCGCCCGGCATGCCATGCACCACGGAACTGTCCTTGTCCTGGACAAAGGTCACCGCGCCTTTTTCTTTCAACAGCCGCAGCTCCTCGGCGCCGTCGCGACCCATGCCGGTCAGCAGGCCGGCAACGGCAGCGCCGCCATAGATCTCGGCGACCGAGCGGAACAAGCAGGACACGGAGGGGCGCAGCCCATTCTCGGGGTCGTCCTGGGTCAGGGCGATCTTCCCGCCATGCACCACCTTCATCTGGCACTCGTCGGGCGCGACATAGATATGGCCGGGCAATAAGGACTCGCCGTGCGTGGCAACATGGACGGGCAGGCTGGACGATTGCGCCAGCCACTCGACGAAGCCTTGCGTGAAGCCGGGCGCCATGTGCTGCACGACCACCAGAGGTACCGGAAAATCCTTTGGCAAGCCCGCGAAAATGGTGTGCAGCACGGGCGGCCCGCCGGTCGAGGCGCCCAGAGCGGCAATCCGCACCCGCGCCGGTTCGTGCGCCAGCCCCATGGCCACCGGGCGCGGGGCCGCTCCGATGGTCATGCGCCGCGTTTCCGGCCAGCGTCGCACCACCTTGACTTCCGACATCAATTTCACTGTCTGCACCAACTCCCCAGCGGTCGCTTCATGATCCGCATGGCCGATGCCGGTCGGCCGCCCCAGCACAGCCAGCGCACCCGCTTCCATGGCGCGGAATGTCGTTGCCGTCTCGTGCGGGTCGGTGCTCCCGCTGACGATCACGATGGGGGTCGGGTCGGTTTCCATGATCCGGCGCGTTGCTTCCAGTCCATCCATGTTCGGCATATGGATGTCCATCGTGATGACATCGGGCCGGTAGCGCTTCACCGCAGCGATGGCTTGTTCGCCATCGTTCGCCGTGCCGACTACCTGGATGTGCGGATCTGAACCGAGCAGGTAAACCAGCAGCTCGCGCACTGCGGGCGAATCCTCCACCACCAGGACTTTGATCAACTGCGTTACCTCCTCCTTGTGCCGTTCCGGAACGGGGTTGCCGTGCAATCTCGTGTCCATGCTCACGCCTGGACCACCGCTTGACCGGGCACCGGTGCATAGCGAACCGCCCGGTTGCGCCCCGCCTTCTTGGCTGCGTAGAGAGCCTGGTCCGCTGCGGCGATCATCTGCGCCCCGGACTCCGCGTCCTCGGGAAAGGCGGCCGCGCCGATACTCACGGTGATCGGAATCCGCAGCCCCTCGGCAAGCGTGATTGGCCGCATGCCGACGACCTCACGGATGCGCTCCGCCACCGCCAGCGCTCCGGGGCCCGGCGTCTCCGCCAGGATGACCGCGAATTCCTCGCCACCGTAGCGCGCCACCTGGTCAGTGGGCCGGAGTTCCGCGCGCACCCGGGTAGCCACCGCACGCAACACCTCGTCGCCGGCCTGATGGCCGTGGGTGTCGTTCACCGCCTTGAAGAGATCAAGGTCGAGCATCAAGAGGGAGAATGGCTGGCCGTAACGGCGGTAGCGCTCTATCGCCTCGCCCATTTGCCGCTGAAACTCGCGGTGGTTGTTAAGCCCGGTGAGCCCATCGTGCGTAGACAACTCTGCGAGCGCCGCCTGGCTCTTTTGCAGTTGTTCCGCCATCGCGTTGAACGTCCCCGCCAACTGCCGCAGTTCGTCCTGACCTTCCACCGCCACGCGGTGGGAAAGATCGCCGGCCCCAAGGCGGCTTGCGCCTTCTTCCAGCGCGCGCAGGGGCACGAGGATGGCGCGTGCCAGCCCGAAGCCGCTTACGGCGGCCATCGCCAGCGCCACACTGAAAATGGCGGCGATGAGGAACATGGCCTGCCGCATGACGGCGCTGGCCTGGATCAACTGCTCCATCGACTGCCGGTGAACCAGGTCATGAATACGGCCGAGTATCTCCTGCGCCCGATAAATATAGGTATCCATCCGCTGCATGTCGCGCGCGGCCGCTGCATCCCCCAGCGGGCGGGGCAGCGCCAGCAGCGCCTCGGCGATGCGCCTGGCTTTTTGCCACTCTTCCTGGGTTGAGCGAACCAACTCCTGTTGCCCGGGCATGCCGGCGTAATTGCCCTGCATCGTTTCGAACGCCTGGTCCACCTCGCGGCTCAGGTGGGTGAAGTTCTGCTGCTCTGCCGGGTCGCCATGGACCAGGTAATCGTTGGGCGGCATGGCTGCCTTCAGAACCAGCATCTGCAGACCCGACACCGCCTGCATTTCAGTGCCGGTTTTCTGCACGACGTTTTCGAATGCGCCGATGACCCGCGGGTACAGGAACTGCCCTCCCAGCAGCACGAACATCACCCACGGCAGCAGCATGGCCACCACCCCCATGAAGAGGTTGGCGCGCAGCGAGCGCTTAGGCGGTTGAAACAGTTTCATGATATCTCTCGTTCACAATTTATCCGGTCACGATATGCTCTTCATAAGGCAGAGCCGCCAGTACTTCCACCTGCAGAAAAACCTCCAATCGCATGGAGTCGAATTGGGTCTCGACTGACAGACCGGCGGATATCATCCATGGCATCCGCCTCTTCAATGTGCCGGATCGAACGCAAACCCCCGTTCCCTGAATAGCTCCAGACAGGCATTCACCGCCTGCGCGTCGTAGAGCACGCCCCGATTCGCTTCAATCTCCATCAGGGCTTTTTCGATGCCAAGGCCAGGGCGGTAGGGACGGTGCGAGGACATCGCCTCAACCACGTCCGCCACCGAGAGAATGTGCGTTTCGAGCAGTATCTGCTCGTCCCTGAGTCCCGCCGGATAGCCCGATCCGTCCAGCCGCTCGTGGTGCTGCAACACCATCTGCGCGATGGGCCAGGGAAACTCTACCTCCTTGAGAATTTCGTGGCCGATTGCCGGATGCAGCTTGATCAGGCTGAATTCGATGTCGTTAAGTTTCCCGGGTTTGCTCAGGATTTCCGCCGGAATGCCGATCTTGCCGACATCATGCACCGTACCCGCAAGACGAATACCGTGGACGCGCTCCGGCGCCAGCCTCAGCTCGCTGGCAATCGCTGCGGCGAGCTGCGCCACCCGCCGCTGGTGGCCGGCGGTGTAGGGATCGCGCATTTCCACCGTGGCGGCGATCGCCTGAATCGCGTCCTCCAGCCCTTTGTACAGTTGCTCCGCACTGCGTCGGCGCTCGGCGCGGTTGCGCAGGTTAACGATGCCGTAGGAAAGGTCGCTGGCGAGTTCACGCAACAGGCGCATCTCCTCCTCGTCGAAGGCGTTTGCTTGGGCCGCGCCGATGGTCACCGCGCCAAAGGCGTGTCCCTCGCCGTCTATAAGCGGCAACGCGAGTATGGCGGCGCAATCGCTCTCGACGGCCTCGGCTCGCCATGGTGCAAAGCGCGGATCGGTATAAGCATCCGGAATGGCCTGCGGCTCGCCGCTACGGATGGCTGCTCCGGTCGGCCCGCGTCCGAACTCGTCATCTGCCCAGGAAAAACGCAGTTTCCAGAGCAGATCCGCCGCAATGCCGTGCTGCGCCATCGGCCGCACGGACTTCTGCGCATCATGCTGCGCGTAGCCGACCCAGGCCACGCGGTAACCGCCGACTTCGACGATGATGCGACACATTTCCTGCAACAGCGCGCTCTCGTCCGTGACGCGTACCAGAACTTCGTTGCCGGCGCTGAGCGTCTTGAGCACGCGGTTGACCTTGCGCAGCCCCTCCCACGCCACGTCGCGCTCGGCGACGAGCCCGGCGGTATAGGCCTCGTGGTGGCGGCAGAGCAAGAGGGCTTTGGCGAGGTTGGCCATCACCGGCTGGAAGATGCGGGTAAGCGGCAGCTCGGTGTGCGGAACCTTCGGCGCAAGCAGCAAAATCACGCCACTGTGGTCTATCGGCAGGCGCAGGAATACCGAGTAGGCGTTGCACTTTCCGGACAGCGATGCGAGCAGGGCAGGATCCTCGCGTAGTTCGGGGGCACCGCGCAGCAATGTAGCGGGCAGCGTCAATGTTTGCCCGATGCCGCCGCCGAGTTCAAAGTCGCCAACGGCCGCGTCGAGACGCGCCTCAATGGTCGCCGCACCGGCGTCGGGCGGCAGGTCGAAGAACGCCAGCCCGGCCGGAAACGAGGTGTGGTATAGCAGCCGCTGCAGCGTCTTCGTGAGCAACGGTTTCACGCTCGTCTCGCTACCGATGGCCAGAGCCATCTCATACAGGATAGTCAGGATTTGCTGCTCGCGGTTCATGTGTCGCCCCTTCCCCAACGGCTCGCGACCAGGGTAGCGTTGTGGAACAGCGGATAACCCCACTGCGTGGAGCCGCCAATCTCGCCGAGCGACAGTGCGCCGGCGACCTGCGCCGCCTGCGTGCGCTGCGCCAGTTCGCGCACCTCGTTTCCCGCCGCCTCGGCGCCGAGATGCAGCCGTCGCCCGGCGCAGTAGAACAGCAGCAATTCCTGTCCCGCCAGCGACCCGTTGAGTGTCGCGAGTCCCTGCACCAGCGTGTCGAGCGTATGCACCGAGTCCACCGCCGGCGCTTTGAGCAGTGTCAGCATCGCATTGGGCGGCACTTCGCCCACGCAGAACAGCGAACCATCCTCCGCGAGCGCCACCGGGATGCGCACCAGGATCATGCCGTTGGCGCGCATGATGCCGAAAGGAAAATGTACCGCATAGCTGTAGAAGTTCTCGCGGTTGATTTCCACGCCGTATTGCGCGCGCGCCAGCCCCTGGTAAACTTCGAAGGCCGGACGCCAGTCGATATGGACGATGCGGTTGCCTTCGGTGGAAGTCGCAATCAGCATCTGCTGCGGTGCACTGTAACCATGTTCGAGAACCGCGCCGGGATGGGGCGTCATCAGTACCGCCAGCACACCGCCCTGAACGGTGCGGGAGCCGTCGAACAGGCAGGGCATGGGCTGGAAGGTCTCACTGCCGACGTTGGCACCCATGTAGTGCACGCGGTTGGCGAGCCGTAGATAGAGTGCGTCAAGCAGGGTGGCGATGTTCGGCACCATCGCGTCGAACAGCAGGAACAGCGTGGTGTCGCGGCCGTCGTTGAGGTGGGGAGCCAGATCCGCAGCGAGCGCATCCATCGCCACCGGGACTTTCTCCGCCTCGCGCGGCAGGTCCGGGTGCAACGCGATGCAGGGCATCTCGTCGAAGCGCAGCAGCCACGCGCCGGTCGTGCGGAACGCTGCGCCCTCGATCAGCGCCGGGAACAGCGCGCCGACCACGGGAACCTGGCGGCGCGCACATACTTGCTGCACGCGCGCGACAGCCTCCTGCTCAGCCTCGGGTAACAGCGCGAGCACGCCCATCCGCGGCCAGGCAGTTTGCCATTCCGTGAACAGTTCTTCAAGGAAATGCTCCTCAAGGCTGGGCAGGTAATACATAGCGGTAGCCGTCATCGTCTCGCTCCGTTGCAGGCAAATATCATAGCCGGGATGCACCGGCGGTGTGTGGTGTTCTTACTCATGATTTATGGTCACACTTGCCCGTTCCAGACCCGGCTCGGGAACGAGCCGGGAGGGGCAGTTGATAACAAACAGTCCTGTTCCTGCCGTTCTGCTTGGCTGCGTACAGCGCCGCGTCAGCCGCCGCGACCAGCGCCTGTGCGCCGTCCGCATGCGCCGGAAAAGACGCGACCCCGATGCTTACGGTAATGCGCAGCGGCGCGGCGGCGTTGACATCGAACGGCTGCGCCGCCACCGCCGCGCGCAAGCGCTCGGCAGCGTTGGCTGCAGTCTCAAGACCGGTCTCCGGCAGAACCACGGTAATCTCCTCGCCGCCGTAGCGGCACACTCGGTCGATAGCGCGCGCCTCGCGCCCCAGCAGTTCGCCCAGCCCTTTGAGCACGGCATCTCCCGCCAGGTGTCCATGCGTGTCATTCACGCGCTTGAAATGATCGATGTCGAGCAGCAGCAGCGAGACCGGCCGGTCGAAGCGCTGTGCGCGCGCAAGTTCGGCCTCGAGCAGCGTGTAAAACGCGCGGTGATTGTAAAGCCCGGTGAGGTCATCGCGGGTCGCGAGTTCGTGCAAACTCTGCACGAGCACCTCTTTCTCTGCGAGAGATGCATTGAGTTGCTCTTCCATCCGCTTGCGTTCCGTGATGTCGATGAAGCTTTCAAGAAGATGCTCTTTCCCGCCAAGCAGGACTGTCGTCACGGACTTGATGACCGGACGCCTTGCACCGGTGGCCGTAAGCAACACGCGCTCCGAGTAATCGACGGTTTGATGAAGATCAGTAATCGGGCATCTGCCCACTTCTGCCGGGCAAATAAATCTGTGGCAGACTGAGCCAACAATCTCTTCCTTCGGTGCGCCTATCATGCTGGCGGCGGCAGCATTGACGTCAACGATTTCATGAACAGCGGGGTCTATGATGACAATCCCCGTTTGCACCGATTCCATGATGGCTCTCAGCCTGCTTTCACTTTCGCGCAGCGCCTGCTCGGCTTGCCTGGCCTCGCGTAGATCAAGGTAGGTGCCTACGTAGCCGACAATATCGCCCTTCGCGTCACGGATCGCAGCGGCACTCGCCCGCACCGGAATGGCCGTGCCGTCACTGGCCCGGCGCCACACCTCGCCGCAGTATGTTCCGTTTTCGTTGAGTAGCCGGATAACCTCCGTCGGCCGAAGCTTGTCTTCCCGCTCCGGAACCGACAACGCCACAATCGGCTGACCGATAATGTCGTCGTTCGCATAGCCGAACAGCCGGTAGAACGCCGGGTTGAGGTAGGTGATGCGCATGTCGGCATCAAGCACCAGCACGGCCTCGGCCGCCTGGCGCAGCGCCTCGCTCAGGGTGCGCTGCTCGGCCTCGGCCTGGCGCTTCTCGGTAACGTCCTGTATGACATGCAATGAATAGAGATATTTCCCTTCCGCATCGCTGATGGGGTAGGTGCGGGAGACATATTCCTCGCCGGAATCGAGGCGGATTTCTTCTTCCTCGCCTTGACACTCTTCCAGCGACCGCAGGCAGCCTGGCAGCGGACCGTCCAGTTTCGGGAACAGCGTCCAATAGGGCTTGCCGATGATGTCGCGGATGTCCTTGCCAACGCGTACGGCGTAGGCACGATTGGCGCGGACGATACGCATCTCCGCGTCGTGGATGAAAATCAGTTCCTGTATTGCATCAATGGCAGTTTCCCATTCGCGCTGCGCCAGCGCGCTCAAGCGCGCGGGCGTGCACCACCCAAGGAACTTCAGCCATTTGGCGGTCTTGCCGGACATGGCGTCCTCTACCCGGCTCAGTTTCATGACATCACCTGTTCATGGATTGCTTCGGTGACGGAATTCTTTCCACCGGGCGGGGAAGCCGCCAGTGATTCCATCCGCAAAAACGCCTCGACCGCTTTCGGGTCGAACTGCGTCCCGGCATGCCGTTGGATCTCTTCCAGCGCCTGCGCCTTGCCAAGCGTCGCCCGGTAAGGCCGTTCCGCAGTCATAGCGTCGAAGGTGTCGGCCACCGCCAGGATGCGTGCCTGAAGCGGGATGTTCTCTCCCTTGAGGCCGTCCGGGTAACCCGTGCCGTCGAAGCGCTCGTGGTGCCCGCGGATCCAGGGGATGATGTCGTGCAACTGCCTGATCGGCGCGAGCATCGCCGCGCCTTTGCCCGGATGCTGCTTGATCGTCTCGTATTCGGCGCCAGTCAAGCTCCCCGGCTTTTCAAGGATGCCGTCATACGTGCCAATCTTGCCGATGTCGTGCAGCAGCGCGGCGATGCGCAACTTTTTCAACTCGCCGTTTGTCAGCCCCAGCGCCTGTCCGATACCTACCGCGTAGTCCGCGACCCGTTCGGAATGGCCGCGGGTCCACGGCGATTTCGCCTCGATGGCGGAGGCCAGGCTTTCCAGCGCCGCCGTGAACAACTCATGGAGCTCCTTCTCCGCCTTCTTGCGTTCGGTGATATCGTGAACTGTGCCAGACATCTGGACCGGCCTGCCCTCCCTGTCGCGGCTGACCTCCGCTTCTTCATGCACGACACGCACGGAGCCGTCCGGCAAAACAATCCGGTGATCGATGCTGTAGGTTTTTCCCCCGGCTAATGCGGCGTTAACCGATTGGGTTACAAGCTCCCTGTCCTCAGGGTGGACGAAATTCAGGAATGCCTCATAGGTAGCGCCAAATTCATGAGGAGCAAAACCAAAGATGCGATATATCTCGTCAGACCATGACAGCTCGCCGGTTGCCATGTTCCAGTCCCAGTTTCCCAGATGCGCGATCTTTTGCGCCCGGGCAAGACCGGCCTCGCTGTTCTTCAGTTTCTCCTCCGCCCGCTTGCGCTCCGTGATGTCCTGCAGGATATGCAGGGAGTAAAGGTAGGCGCCGTTCACATCCCGCACGAGATAGAATTTTGCGTTGAAGACCCTGCCCACCGCAGGCACGGCAATCTCTTCTTCCCCATCTTCCTGCCGCTCCAATGCCGCGTAGCAGCCCAACATCGGCCCGTCCGTCTGCGGGAACACCTCGTAGTAAGGCTTGCCGATAATCTCCTTGAACGGCATGCCTGCGGCCTCGGCATAGGCGCGGTTGCAACGCATCACCTTGAATTCCTTATCGTGGATGAACAACGGATCAGAGACGGCGTCAAGGCTCGTCTCCCACTCGTGCTTCGCCTGCTCGGTCGCCTGGTAATTTTCCCGCAGATGCCCGGTCATGGCGTTGAAGGCCGCGGCCAGTTGCCCGATCTCGTCGTCTGCGGAATCAGCGAGCCGGTAATCCAGGTCGCCGGCACCGATGATTTCGGCGCCACGATGCAGCGCATGCAGACGGCCAGTGATTCTTCCGGCGATGAAGACCGCCACCACCGCGCCCGCCAGCGTGGCGAGCAGCCCGGCGAGCAGCACGAGGTTGCGGGCCTGCGCCACCTTGTGCTGCATCTCGGTCAGGGAATAACCGATCCGCACCGCGCCCCATTTCCTGCCCGCGACTTGCAGCGGCGCCGTGACGTCCAGGGTGCCGGCGCCGGCGGGTTGCATCAGAAGGCCATCGGCCGCGACGGCGGCGCGGCTCACGGGGTCGGCCAGGGTTTTTCCTTCCAGCTCGCGCCGGGAATGGGCTAGAACCTGGCCGGATTCGTCCAGGATAATCACGTAACTCACGTGTTCGCCGTGCGCCATGTTGTCCGCGAATTCCCGCAGCGCGGCGTAATCCCTGAGCGCAATGGCGTTGGCCGTGTTCATGGCCAGGATCTTGGCGAGGCTACCGAAGTACTCGCGCGCTTCCCCGACCATGCGCCGCTCCACCAGGCGCGAGGTAAACACGATGAACACCGCGCCCAGGGCGGCGATCAGCAGCGTGTAGACGAGCGGCAACTTGACGCGCAGCTTCATCGCAGCATGTTCTCCAGTGGCCGGAAATCCTCCGTTCCGGTGGCGATGTAGCGGTCGAAACCGGCCTTCTTGAGCGCGCTGCGGCCTTCCTCGTTGTTATCCATGCCGATCAGTGCTTGTTTCAACTTCTGCGCCATCGCCGGGTCGAAGTCCTTTCTCACGGCGAGAGTGCGATCCGGGAACCCCGCGGAGGAGCGATGCAGGATGCGCAGCTCGCGCGCTATCCGCGGGTCTTCTTTCGCCAGCCTGTAGTAGACGTCGTCCTTGGCCGCGCCGCCGTCGGCCTTCCGGTTCAGCACCATCAGCACCGCCGCGTCGTGCTTGCCGGCGAAGACCGCTTCTTCGAAGAACTGGTCGGCGTCGTAGCCTTTTTCCTTGAGCAGCGCCCGCGGGTAAACATAGCCGGCGGAAGTGTTCCGGTCCACGTAAACGAAGACTTTTCGCTCAAGCCCGTAGATGTCTTTTATGCCGCTATCCTGGCGCGCAAAGACCACGCCCTCATAGGTCGAATCACCGTGGCTCTCCGGCCGGGCCAGGGGCTGCACCCCTATTTCCTTGATCGCGCGGTAGCCGAGGAGGCTGCCGAAAATACCCCCGTCGAGCTCACCGCCGCGCATCTTCTTGATAACCGCCGCGTAGTCTTTTTGCGGCATGAGCTGGCCGTGGATATCCAATTTCTTGTTCAGGTAATCCATGACAGGCTGGTATTGCCGGATGGTCTCGGTCACGGTAAGCGCGGGGACGACGCCGATGCGGGTTGAAGGGCCATGCACCGTCGGGGAAACGGCGCTTGGCGGCTCCCCTTTCTTGTCGCATGCGCTGAGCAGCAACAACCCGCAAAGGATCAGTGGCAAGATTTTTTTATATGGCGTCACGGATGATGCTCCTTGTTCACGTGTTTTCGGTCACTTCGCCTGCCGCTCAAATGAGCCTGCCGACCACCTCCAGCAGGTTACTCTGGTCGAAACTGCTTTTCACGATATAGGCATTGGCGCCGACGTCGATGCCGCGCTCGCGATGCTCGTTCGATTCCAGCGCCGTCACCAGCACGATTGGCAGCTCTGCGAGCTGCTTGTCGGCACGCACTTTCGCCGTCAGGTCAAAGCCATCCATGCGCGGCATCTCGACGTCGGAGACAACCAGGTCGAACGCCGCAGTCTTGAGCGTCGTATAAGCGTCAACCCCGTCCACGGCGGTAGTAACGGCGTAACCCGCCGACTCGAGGATATTCTTGAGCAACGCACGCGAGGTAATCGAATCCTCCACCACCAGCACCGATTGCATTCTTGTTTCTGCGGATGGCACGGGCATGCCGACTGCCCGTGGCGTCGTCAGCGCAGGCCTCACGGCCGATTTCATCAGATCGGGCACATTCAGCACCGGCACGACCTGGCCTGTCCCCAGCACGCTCGCGCCGGCGACGTTGCGCACGCGCACGAGCTGCGGGCCGAGAGGTTTTACCAGCGCCTCCTGTTCCCCGAGAACCTCATCCACCTGAAACGCGATGCGCGCAGGCCCGAGTCCGAGCACGATGGCCGCATTGCCCGCGGATTTTCCTGCTGCAGCTTTCGCTGGCAGGCCCAGCACATCGCCAAGCCGCACCAGAGAGACCGCCTGCCCATCGAGGGAAATCGTTTCCCGGTTTTCCACGGTCCGGATGTCGCTATCCGCCACGCGCGCCACGCGCTCGACGCTGACCGCAGGGATAACGAAAAACTGCCCGCCGGCGCTAACGAGGATGCTGCGGAAATTGGCCAGCGTCAGCGGCAGGATGATGCGGAAAGTCGTGCCGGCATCAGGGTGCGATTCGAGCGCAACGGTGCCGCCCAGCCGCTCGACTTTTTCGCGCACAATGGCGAGCCCCAGCCCCCGCCCCGAGATGTCGGTGATGATCGGGCTGGTGGAAATGCCGGAGCGGAAAGCGAGCATCAACGTCTCGTGTTCGCCAAGCCGTGCCGCCTCTTCGGCGGAGACCAGGCCAAGTTTGCGGCCGGCCGCCTTCACCTTTCCGGCATCAATGCCCATGCCGTCATCGGTGACGAGCATCTCGGCCTTGCCGCTGTCCTGTTGCGCAATCGCCAGCGTGATCGTGCCGCGTGGGTTTTTTTGTTTCTGCTCGCGCACCGCCGGGGTTTCAATGCCGTGGTCAATGCAGTTGCGAATCATGTGAATCAGGGCATCCTTCATCTCTTCGAGAATCCGCCGGTCGATCTCAAGGTCGCCGCCATGGATCACCAGTTCCACGAGCTTGCCCTGGTCGCGCGCGAGTTCGCGCACGAATCTTGGAAAGACTTCGAGCAGCGAGGAAAACGGCAACAGATGCATCTCTTTTACGTCGTACAAAAGACTGTCCACCTGGCCAGCCAGGGCACGATGATCGTGCTCGGCGGATTTGCCCAGGCGGATCAGCCGGGCCTCGATCGTTTTCACGAAAAGGCTTTCCGCATCCAGGTAATCGAACAGCCGCGCAAATGCCTGCTGCTCCCTGGCGGCTCCGTTTTCCTTGCCAGCGCGCGCCACCGAGCGCTCGATCATCTGCAGGGTTGGCCGGATGCGGGTCCAGCGCTTTTTCCAGTCTGCGAGCATCGCGCCCATCTCGCGCAATTCCCTGGCACGCTGGCCTGCCGCCAGCCGCGGCGCAAGCAATTCTTCGCTCTGCCGCATCACCGAGCCAAGCTTCGCCGTGGATATTCTGATCGTTTCGGACAGCAGGCCGGGGGTTGCGGGCGCAGTCCGCAAACCGGTGGCTGGCGCGGGTTCGGGCGCGGTGAGCTCCGGGGGCGGCGCGGCCTTGACCGGCGCTGGAACAGCCGGGGCCGACACAACCGTAGCGGATGCTTGCACGGGTGGTGGAGCCCCCCTCAGCGCACCTTCGAGCCGGCGTATCAGCGGCGCGGTTGCCGGTTTTGCCGCCGCATCCGGGGCAAGAAGTGCGCCGAGAGTATCTTCCGCCTGATGCAGCAGGTCCAGGAGCGTCGGCGAAACAGCAACAGCCTTGCCTTTCAGCGCGGCAAATACGCTCTCCAGCGCCTGGCACACCGACTCGATCTCCCCGAGGTTCACAGCCCGGGCAGCGCCCTTCAGGCTGTGCGTCTCGCGGAAGATTTTCTCGACGATGTCCGCCTGCCGCCCGTCCGCTGGCGCTTTCTCAAGCGCCAGAAGGCCCGTGGACAACGCCCTGAGATGCTCGTCCGCCTCGCCCCGGAAGGTCGCCAGGAGTTTTATCAGGAAGTCATCGTTCTTTTTGGCCATGCTTGCATTCCCCGGCTCAGGCGGCCCGGTTGCCGACCAGGGAACCCAGCTGCTGCCCCAGTTCATGCAGTTGCTGGGCGGCGACTTCCGCCTGTTTGGTGCCGGCGACGTTCTGCATGCTGGCCTGCTTGATGTTCTCCATGGCCAGCGCCACCTGATCCATGCCCACCATCTGCTGCTGGCTTGACGCCGCGATCTGGGTCGCGGCCTGCGCCGCATCCCCAATGCCTTCGGCCAGCAGGCGGATCGCTTCGCCGGTCTCGCCGGTCTGCTTGACGCCAGCTTCCACCGCCTTGCCGCCCTGTTCGGTGGCCAGCACGCCTTCTGAATATCGCCGAGAATGGCGCGCACTTGCGTGGTCGCCTGCTTGGATTGGTCGGCGAGACTCTTCACTTCCTGTGCCACCACCGCGAAACCCTTGCCTTGCTCCCCGGCCTTGGCCGCTTCGATGGCGGCATTCACCGCCAGCACATTCGACTGCTCGGCCAGATCTCCGACCGTGGCGATGATCTCGCCTATCGCCTGGCTCTGCTCGGAGAGCCGCACGATGCTCTCGGCAATGGCCTCCATCTGCTCCTGAATGCGGTTCATCCCTTGAATCGCATCCTCTACCGACTTGCGCCCGGCCCGGGAGACGTTCGCGGCTTTTTGCGCGCTCTCGGAAACATATTTCGCCTTCTGGCTGGCCAGTTGCGCCGTTTGCTTGACTTCCTCCACCGTGGCTGTGGTCTCGCTCACCGCCGCCGCCGTCTCCGCTGCGCCCGAGGCCACCTGCGTCGTGGTCGCGAGAATCTCGCTGGCGGAGGAGGCTATCTGGGCGATACTTTCGCGCAGTTGCCGGGTGATGGCGCGGCTGAGATAGAAGCCGATGGTCAGACCGGCGATCAGGGCGAGCAGCGCAGCGCCCACCATCACCCGTGTCAGGAGACTGATCGTCGCCGTAAGTTTGGTGCGTTCGTTCTCCACCAACTGCACCTGCCGGTCGCGGAAACTCCTCACCTTTTCGATCAGACCGGTACTGAGCGGACGTACTTCCTTGACTCCCAGCGCCAGCGCCTCCGCGCGTTTTCCTTGCCGCGCCAGATCGATGACCCGTGCCTGCGCCTGCTCGCTCTTCGCCTGCTGGACCGCGATCTCGTCCAGCATGACCCGTCCCTCATCGGTCAGGACAGCGCGCCGCATCTTCTCGACGACCTCCTTGAACTGGCGGTGGTCAGCCTGCAACTCTTCCTGGTATTTCTCCTGGAGATCCGGATAAAGGAGAATGGCCCGATAGCGCGCAATCTGACTGCGCAACTCGAAGCGCAACTGGTCGGCACCCTCGACCAACCGCTCGTCCACATCAATGAATCCGTCATAGGTCGTCTGTATCCTGGTCAGCGCATAGAAGGCGGAAAACACCACCAGCGCCAGCAACGCCAGCACGATGAGATAGCCGCCGATGATTTTTTTGCCGATGGTCATGGTCCGGTCTCCTTCAATAGCCTGATATTGAACTTTGTTGTTACACCTTGTACTGCGCCGCCAGTTGCTTCATCTGCTGCCCCAGATCATGCAGTTGCTGGGCGGCGACTTCCGCCTGTTTGGTGCCGGCGACGTTCTGCATGCTGGCCTGCTTGATGTTCTCCATCGCCAGCGCCACCTGATCCATGCCCACCATCTGCTGCTGGCT
>LNAP01000092.1_pt1 | contig 85500 bp, 72 predicted proteins | sample 602601 | NCBI WGS metagenome assembly LNAP01 (sample SAMN02440304, study PRJNA202911) | soil metagenome | biome: Subtropical and temperate rainforests or woodlands; isolation source: soil samples (1 kg each in a 20% v/v slurry with milli Q water) were... ...
TCGACAATTGCCCGGTCTTCGACGAAGCGTTCGTTCATGATGGTCGAAAAGGTCGATCGCCATCCGTGGGGCACCTGCTTCCCATGATAGCCGGCACGGTTGAGCAAATAACCGATCGCGTTTTCGCTCATCGGGCGATGTGCGTGTCTGGCGCTGGGGAAGACAAGGGGGCCTCGACCGGTCAGGGCACGCATAACCTCAATGATCTCCAGCGCCTGCCGCGACAGCGGCACCCAGAATTCCCGCGTTTCATCTTGCTTATGCTGCTTTTTGAGCTTCATCCGTTCTGCCGGTACCCGCCATATCGGATCGGCGTTTTCCGGAAACTCTGTCCAAGGTGTGCCGCGTAGCACGCCCGGGCGGACAACCGTCAGGGCGAGCAATCGCAGAGCCAGTTTCGTGACCGGGTGTGCCTGCGTTGCCTCGGCGTCCCGTAGTAGCTTGCGGGCGGTTGCAAGGTCCGTCAGGGCTGGCTGGTGGCTTTTGACCGGCATCGGTGCCAGAGCGCCCTTGACGGTGGCGGCTGGGTCAACGTTGCCGATATTTGCGGCGATCGTATAAACAAAAACCGCCGACATCCGCTGCCGGACCCGCTTTGCGGTCTCGATGGCAGGCCGGGCTTCGATCGCGCGTAGCGTCTCCAGGACCATTTGCGGCGTGATCTCCTTGATTGGGATATGCCCCAGATCAGGAAAAACGCCAATCACCAGACTATCCAGGACATCCTCGGCATGCTTTTGAGTCCATTGGGGCTTCTGCAGCTTGTGCCATTCCCGAGCCACCTTTTCGAAGGTGTTCTCAGCATCCGCTGTCGCTTTTGCGACGATCTGACGCTTTTCCCGCGCCGGATCTCGTCCAGCCTTGAGCATCTTCCGGGCCTTATCTCTGGCCTCGCGCGCCTCACCTAACGACATGTCCGGATATTCACCCAAGGAGAGAACCTTCTCTCTCCCGGCAATCTGAGAGGGTGTTGGGCGAATTCAAGAAATAACAAATCGATTTTATGTGTTGATCTTAAAGTCCGTTTCGAATTGTACCCGGGATCATACCCGGCTTTTTTTACGAAACGACTGGAAGCTGCTTCATCCAATTTTCGATCTCTGACAGCCGCCAGCGCACGCTACTGCCAAGCTGCACCGGCTTGGGGAATTGATTATCGTCCATCTTACGATAGATCGCTGATCGTCCTAAGGCCGTCAGTTTTTCGACATCGGCCAGGCGCAACAAGCGATCACTGATGATGTCTCCAACGGTCAGATTGGAATTGATCAGGAAGGAGGGATGGCGGAGAGGGTGGGATTCGAACCCACGGTAGGCGCAAACCTACAACAGTTTTCGAGACTGCCCCAATCGGCCACTCTGGCACCTCTCCGCGGTCGTGTTGGGCGGCGGGAACCTAACGGATCGGCGTCAGTGCCGCAAGACGTATCTGGCCGTGAGGGGGCGATTGCCATGCCATACCAGTGCTTTCTGGCTTAAAATAAATAAAACCAGTATGTTAGTCAGCAGTGAGTCGAGTGCGACCGGGATCTCGGCTGGGCCGTGGGGCGGTCGAATCCAATTGACAGCGGAGCGCGGCACAGTATATTCCCGGCCCTTGGAGCGGGTCGCCCCAGATCGGCGCTGAGAGCGCCTGGGCGGGCGGCCCCTGTTTTTTGGACCACCCTCGTTTTTGGACCACCCTGATGGGTTCCGGCCGGTCGGCCGGATGAATATAGAAGCAGGACATCATGTTCGCAGTGATCAAGACCGGCGGCAAGCAGTACAAAGTCGCCAAGAACGACGTCATCCTGGTCGAAAAGCTCGACGTTGAAGCCGGTGCCGATGTGTCGCTGGACCAGGTCCTGATGATCGGTGACGACGCCTCCACCCAGCTTGGCGTGCCCATTGTTGCCGGGGCCAGCGTTTCCGCCAAGGTGCTGGATCAGACCCAGGCCGACAAGGTGCTGGTCTTCAAGAAGCACCGTCGCCACAACTATCGCCGCAAGAATGGTCATCGCCAGAAGCTGACCGTCCTGCGCATCACGGATATCAAGGTCGCCTGAGGCCGGGCCTCACGGTCGATCTGCTGACGGATTAAGGAGACAGCATAATGGCACATAAGAAAGCAGGCGGTAGTTCCCGCAATGGTCGCGATACCGCCGGCCGCCGTCTTGGCGTGAAGAAGTATGGCGATGAGGCAGTTATTTCCGGCAACATCATCGTCCGTCAGCGCGGCACCAAGATCCATCCCGGCAAGAATGTCGGCATGGGCCGTGACCACACCCTCTTCGCCACGGCGGACGGCAAGATTGAATTCCACCGCACGACCGGTGGCAAAACTTTCGTCTCGGTGGTCCCGCAGGCCTGAATGCGCTTTCGCGCCGACGGTTGATCGGCGCCGCCATTCACGACCGCAAGATTGGAAGGGGAATGGCTTCAAGCCATTCCCCTTTTCCTTTGCCGAGACGCTGCAGAGCAGGCGGATACCAAGATGAAGTTCCTCGACCAGGCCAAGATCTTTGTGAAAAGCGGTGACGGCGGCGCCGGCTGCGTCAGCTTCCGGCGCGAGAAATTCATCGAATTCGGCGGTCCGGATGGCGGCAATGGCGGGCGCGGCGGCGACATCATCGTCGAGGCGGTGCCCAATCTGAACACGCTGATCGACTATCGCTACACGCAGCATTTCAAGGCGCGGCGCGGCTATCACGGCATGGGCAAGAACCGCACCGGCTCCGATGCCGAAGCGATCGTCATGAAGGTGCCGATCGGCACGCAGATCCTCGACGATGATCGCGAGACGGTGCTCTATGACATGAAAAAGCCTGGCCAGCGCGTCGTCCTGGCGCGCGGCGGCGATGGCGGCTACGGCAATGCGCATTACAAGACATCGACCAACCAGGCACCGCGCCAGCACGGCGAGGGCTGGCCGGGCGAGGAACGGTGGGTCTGGCTGCGCCTGAAGCTGATCGCCGATTGCGGCCTGGTCGGCCTGCCCAATGCCGGCAAGTCGACCCTGCTGGCGGCGACCAGCCGTGCCAAGCCGAAGATTGCCGATTATCCCTTCACCACGCTCACACCCCAATTGGGCGTGGTGCATGTCGATAACCGCGAATTCGTGCTGGCCGATATTCCCGGCCTGATCGAAGGCGCCCATGACGGTGCGGGTCTTGGCCATCGTTTCCTCGGCCATGTCGAGCGTTGCGGTGTTCTGATTCACTTGATCGATGGCACCCAGGAAGATGTGGTCGATGCCTATAAGACGATTCGCGCCGAGCTGAAGGCCTATAGCCCGGTTCTGGCGGAGAAGCCGGAAATCCTCGCCTTGAATAAATGCGATGCGCTGCTGCCGGAAGATATCCTGGAGAAGCAGAAGAAGCTCGCCAAGGCAGCCAAGCTGAAGCGGGGCCGTGGCAAGAACGCCGTCGAGCCGGTGCTGGCGATTTCCGGCGCCAGCGGTCTGGGCATTCGGGATCTGCTCCGCCAGGTGATGGAAATCGTCGAGGTCCATCGCGCCCAGATGAAGGATGAGGAGACGGTGGCCGAGGAAGAGTCGGCTCATGACGGACCGATCCTGCGGGTGACCGACGAAGCGCAGGATGGAAGCGACGATCTGGGGGAGCATGAGGCATGACCGAGAAGCGCCGGGGGAGTGCGAAGGAACACGGCCTCGACAGCGCGAAACGGCTGGTGGTGAAGATCGGCAGCGCCCTGCTGGTCGATGAGGAGAGCGGCGATATCCGCCGCAAGTGGCTCGATGCCCTGGCGGACGATGTCGCGGCGCTGCGAACACGTGGTGTCGACGTGGTGCTCGTCTCCTCGGGTGCGATCGCCGTCGGCCGCCGCCATCTCGGCCTGGCAACCGGCGTGTTGCGTCTGGAAGAAAAGCAGGCCGCGGCGGCGACGGGCCAGATCCGTCTCGCCCATGCCTATCAAGAGACGCTCGCCCGCCACGACATTACGGTCGCGCAGATCCTGCTCACGCTGGACGACACGGAAGAACGCCGCCGCCACCTCAATGCCCGCTCGACCTTGAATGCCTTGCTGAAAATGGGCGCCGTGCCGGTAATCAATGAGAACGACACGGTGGCGACATCGGAGATCCGCTTCGGCGACAATGATCGTCTGGCTGCTCGCGTCGCCGCCATGATCAGCGCCGATACGCTGGTGCTGCTGTCGGATATCGACGGCCTCTACAGCGCCGATCCGCGCAAGGACAAGGATGCCAAATTCATCGCCGAAGTGACCGAACTGACCGCCGAGATCGAAGCCATGGCAGGCGAGGCGCCGCCGGGCTATTCCTCGGGCGGCATGGTGACCAAGCTGACTGCCGCCCGCATCGCCATGTCCGCCGGTTGCCGCATGGCGATCGCCAATGGCCGGCGGATGAATCCGTTGCAGGCGATGCTGGCGGGCGGCACCTGCAGCTGGTTCCTGCCATCCGCCTCGCCGAAGACGGCACGCAAGCGCTGGATCGCCGGTGCACTGAAGCCCAAGGGCAAGATCGCCGTCGATGATGGCGCGCTGGGTGCCTTGAAGGCCGGCCGCTCACTCCTGCCGGCCGGCGTCATCCGTGTCGAAGGCCGTTTCGAGCGCGGCGATTCCGTTATCGTCACCGATCCGGCCGGCGGCGAGGTGGCGCGCGGCCTGATCGCCTATAACGCCCGGGACGCCAAATTCATCATGGGCCATAAAAGTCGCGAAATCGCCGGCTTGCTTGGCTATCGAGGGCGTGATGAGATGATACATCGCGACGATCTGGTATTGAGCTGACATCATGAGTGCTCTCAGTCGACAGACCATGGACGATCAGGCCGAGTTGTCGGCACAGATGAAGCGGCTGGGCCAAGCGGCACGCAAGGCTGCTGCTGCTTTGGCGCTGGTCGACCGCGCGACCAAGGACCATGCCCTGCACGAGATGGCCAAGGCCCTGCGCAAGGACGCTGCCAAGATCATCGCCGTCAATGCCGAGGATATGACGGCCGCCAAAGCGCGTGGCCTGAGTGCTTCTTTGCTCGACCGTTTGATGCTGGACGAGAAGCGTGTCGAAGCCATGGCGGTGGGCCTGGAAGAAATCGCGGAGCTGCCTGATCCCATCGGTCGCGAACTGGCGGCCTGGGACCGGCCGAACGGTCTCAAGATTGCTCGCATTTCGGTGCCGCTCGGTGTCATCGGCATCATCTATGAGAGCCGGCCCAATGTGACGGCGGATGCCGGCGGCCTCTGCCTGAAATCCGGCAATGCGGCCATCTTGCGCGGCGGCTCGGAAAGCGCACGCTCCTCGGCTGCGATCCTTGATTCTCTACAGGCCGGATTGCGTGCTGCCGGTTTGCCGGAAGCAGCGATTCAACGCCTGCCGACCACGGATCGTGCCGCGGTCGGCATCATGCTGACCATGACCGACGAGATCGATCTCATCATTCCACGCGGTGGCCGCGGTCTGATCGAGCGGGTGGCGGCGGAGAGCCGCATTCCCGTCCTCAAACATCTCGACGGCCTCTGTCATACCTATATAGATGCCGCCGCAGATGCCGATAAGGCGCGGCGCATCGTCGTCAATGCCAAGATGCGGCGTACGGGTGTGTGCGGTGCCACGGAGACCCTGCTGGTCGATCGCCGGTGCCGCGATCTTCTGCCGGCGCTGGTGGCGGATCTGATCGCCGCCGGCTGTGAAGTGCGCGGCGATGCCGAGACGCAAGCAGTCGATCCGCGTGTCAAGGCGGCGACTGATCTCGACTGGGACACCGAATATCTCGACGCCATCATCGCGGTCCGCGTGGTCGACGGCGTTGCCGCCGCCATCGATCATATCAACCTGCACGGCTCGCATCACACCGAGGCAATCGTGACCGAAGATGCGGCGGTGGCGGAGAAATTCCTGCGCGAGGTCGATGCCGGTATCGTCATCCATAACAGCTCAACGCAATTTGCCGATGGCGGCGAATTCGGCATGGGGGCGGAGATCGGCATTTCGACTGGCAAGCTGCATGCCCGCGGTCCGGTCGGCGCCGAACAATTGACCAGCTACAAATACATCCTGCGCGGCAATGGTCAGATCCGGCCGTGATGTGCTAAGGCGATAGGCGAAACGGGCCGAAACCGTGTGGTCTTGAGGGAGTTGGGGCGTGCGGCGACGCAAGATCGGCCTGTTGGGTGGGTCCTTCAATCCGGCCCATGAGGGGCATCGCGACATCAGCTTGGCGGCCCTGGCCTATTTCGACCTGGACGAGGTCTGGTGGCTGGTGGCCCCGCAGAATCCGCTGAAACCGACGGATGGCATGGCGCCGCTGGCGACCAGGCTAAAAGCGGCCCAGGATGTGGCGGCACATCCGCGTATCCGGGTGACCGATATCGAAATCCGCCTTGGGACCCGTTTCACGGCCGACACCCTGGAGAAATTGGTCGAACGGCGGCGGGATTGCCGCTTTCTCTGGCTCATGGGGGCCGATAACCTGATCCAGATCGACCGCTGGAAGAATTGGCAACAGATATTTCATTTGCTGCCAATTGCGGTTTTCGACCGCCCAACCTATACTTATAGAGCACTGGCCGCCAAGGCGGCCCGGCGCTTCGCCACATACAGGGTGCGCGAATCTGGTGGCAAAACCCTGTTGAAGCGGCCAACGCCGGCTTGGATGTTTGTGCATCATCGGCTGAATCCGATTTCGGCCACTGCTATCCGTGCCGCTGCCGTGCGGGCCAAGGCCAAGCGGGCAGGCGATTCACGGTCATAGTGGCGGAAGGTGGCCGAAACGGGTGTGACGGTAACCGCCGACGCTCTTGCCGATGGCGCCGGTAAGGAGGGTAGAAACCATTCCCCAAGCAAAGAAGGCAGCCGCTCTGCCGGCTGTGAAGATGGCCGACGATCTGCTCAAGATCGTTGCGACATCCTTGGACGATGACAAAGCCGAAGACATCGTCTCGATTGATCTGCGCGGCAAATCCAGCATCGCTGACTATATGATCATCGCCAGTGGACGCTCATCGCGTCAATTGGTGGCGATGGCGCAACACCTTGATGAAAAGCTGAGCAAGCTCGGCGTCAAGGATGTGGCCATCGAAGGCATGACCCAAGGTGATTGGGTGCTGCTGGACGGCGGCGATGTGGTCGTACACCTGTTCCGGCCGGAAGTGCGCGAATTCTACAATCTGGAAAAGATGTGGGGCGCCGACCTGCCTGAACCGGAGCGTGTCACTGCCATCGCCTGAGGTCGTGCCCTCTCGACCGGGAATCGGCTCGACACACTGATCCGGTCGATATTATGGTTTTCTCGCCTGATTGAAGCCGTCCTTTGGCGGGTTCGTCTGGACGGGGACGTGTGATTTCGCGAGTCAAGGATTAGGCGCGCGGAAAAGCTGTTTTCGCTGCTCTTCGCCAGGCTGGGGCCGGTTTGTCCGAAGAGTAACCTGTGTCAATTGCGGTCGTTTATCGGCAGCATCCGCCGATATTTCGGCATGTGAGCATCATGGCCTCAATCGTTCCCTTCGATCCTCGTCGCTTCCGTTCGGCCGCCGAACATTATCTCGCCGGCCGGCCGCCTTATCCAGCTAGCCTGGTCGAGCATGTCGTCAGATTATGTGGTGTCACAGGCGCTGACCGCGTGTTGGATCTTGGTTGCGGTCCGGCCCAATTGGCGCGGGCGCTGGCACCTTTTGCAAAGGAAGTCGTCGCCGTCGATCCGGAGCCGGAAATGCTGGCGCTGGCACAGCAGCTGACAATGGAGGCCGGCCAGCGCAATCTGTCTTTCGTTCAAGGCAGCTCCTATTCGCTCGGGCCGGATCTCGGGCGCTTCAAGATGGCCGCCATCGGCCGCGCCTTTCATTGGATGGACCGGGAGGATGCATTGCGTCGCCTGGATGGCGTCATCGAAGCCGGTGGCGCCGTGGTTCTGTTCGAAGACGATCATCCGAAGGTGCCGGACAATGCCTGGCGTCAGGATTTCGAGGTGCTGATCGATCGCTACGGCGCGGTGGATCCCAGCCGGCGGCAGCGCAAATCTGCCGATTGGGTGCGGGCGGAGGCGGTTCTGCTCGAGTCTGCTTTTTCGGATCTGCTGCGCATCGGCATCATCGAAAAGCGGTCTCTACAGATTGATGATCTTATCCAGCGCGCTTTCTCCCGTTCGGGCACGACGAGGGCGCGGTTGGGTGACCAGGCGGATCAGCTCGCTGCTGAAATCCGCAGCGTGATCGGCGGCAAGGCGATCGACGGGATAGTCGTCGAAGTGGTGGAAACCAACGCCCTGATCGCGCGTCGGCCGTGACATGCCAGTCTAAGCCGGGTGCGGCACCGAGGTGGCATCGTCCGCCGGTTCGCTGTCAAGCCCGGTCGGCCCCAAGGCATGTTCCAGCATGCCGCGCGCGATTTCCCGCTCGCCCATGATAATATGATTGGCGCCGCATTTGCCGAGATGCTCGACCTCGGCATCGGAATGGGCGCGGGCGATGATGTCCAGTCGGGGATTGGCGGCACGGGCTTGTTCGGCGATCTGGCCGGCCTCGAAACCATTGGGAATGGCGATGAACAGCCAGCGCGCTTCAGCCAGATTGGCGGCTGATAGCGCGGCTGCCTTGGCACCGTTCTCTGCGATGACCTCTATCGACCTTGCCCGCAACTGCTGAACCAGGTCAGGCAGATCTTCGATTACCAGAAAGGCTTTGGCTTCTCGCGTCAGCCGGTCAACGATCAGGCCACCGACGCGGCCGCAGCCGACCACGACGGCATGATCGGTGAGCGCAGTCGTTACCAGTTCCTCGGTTGCAACGGTGCTGCCATCCGGCAAGATCTCAATCTTGCCGTCGCGGCGATCCAGCCACGGCTTCAGGCGATCGAGAGCGACGAAAAGCAGGGGATTGGCCAGAATCGACAGAATGGCGCTGGCTAGGATGAGATCTCGGCCCTCCGGCGGCAGCAGCCCGAGATCGACTCCCAAGGCTGCCAGGATGAAGGAGAATTCGCCGATCTGGGCTAGACTGGCGGAAATCATCAAAGCCGTGCCCAAAGGATGGCGGAACAGACGCACGATCAGCAATGCGGCCAATGATTTGCCGATGACGATGATCAGGAACGTGGCGATCAGCGGTATCGGATCGCGCAGGATGATACCGGGGTCGAACAGCATGCCGACCGAAACGAAGAAAAGGACGGCGAAGGCGTCGCGCAGCGGCAGCGATTCCTGCGCCGCCTGGTGGCTGAGTTCCGACTCGCTCAAAACCATGCCGGCAAAGAAGGCGCCGAGGGCGAAGGAAACGCCGAACAGCACGGCCGAGCCATAGGCAACGCCCAAAGCGATGGCCAGCACCGCGAGGCGGAACAGCTCGCGGGAGCCTGTGTGGGCGATGTAATGCAGCAACCAGGGGATGACACGGCGCCCGACCAGGAGCATCAAAACGATGAACGCCGCGACCTTGCCAAGGGTGATGGCCAGTGTCCGTAGGATATCGTTCAGCGCTGGCGCCGCGATGTCGCCGCCACCCTTCAGCAAATCGGCCAGGGCCGGCAGCAGCACCAGAACAAGCACCATCGCCAGATCTTCGACGATCAGCCAGCCGACCGCGATCCGGCCCCGCGCCGTCTCGACCAATCGCCGCTCCTGCAAGGCACGCAGCAGCACGACCGTACTGGCGACGGATAAAGCGAGACCGAAGACCAGGCCGGCGCCAAGCGGCCAGCCCATCGCCCAGGACAAGCCGAGGCCCAGCAAAGTCGCAAAGGCAATCTGCAGGATGGCGCCCGGAATGGCGATGGCCTTGACCGAAAACAGATCTTTCAGGGAAAAATGCAGGCCGACACCGAACATCAGCAGGATGACGCCGATCTCCGCCAATTCCGATGCCAGCGGCTGATCCGCGGTGTAACCGGGGGTAAAGGGGCCGACGGCGACACCGGCCATCAGGTATCCGACCAAGGGAGAAACCTTAAGCCGGTTCGCAATCGCCCCGAAGATCAGGGCAAGAACCAGGCTGCCGACAATGGTGGCGATAAGCGGCGTGTCATGAGTCATGCGTCACGGTGTCTCTGCTCAATATCGATGAAGTCGAAAGGCGCACAGACACATGGCAAGTGCACAGTCAAAAGTGGTGCCCCGACCTGCCGATGTCAACCATTTGCGGCTCCATTGCAGGTATTTTGCCACGGAAATCGTGGCACATCACCGGCTGACGGCCGACGGCCTCGCAGCATCCGCTTCGGGTACGGCAACATCGTCCAGATAGGCATCGACATCGTGCCGCAGGCGCCGCGCCTGGTTGGTCAGCAACTCGACTGCCGCGAGGACCTCGGCAGAACTGCTGCCGGTTTTACTGGTAACCTCGTTCAACGCGAGAATATTGTCCGACACGTCGGAGGTCCCACGCGCCGCCGCCTGGACGTTGCGGGCGATCTCGTTGGTCGCCGCATCCTGTTCTTCGATGACCGATGCAATCGAGGCGGAGACGTCACTGACTCGGCTGATCGTCCGATCGATGCGACCGATCGCCTGGGCAGCGTGCTGTGCCGCGGATTGCATGCCGCTTACCTGTGTGGCGATTTCCTCCGTCGCGCGGCCGGTCTCACCGGCGAGGGATCGCACCTCCGCCGCTACGACCGCGAAGCCTCGCCCGGCTTCGCCGGCACGCGCCGCTTCTATCGTGGCGTTCAAGGCCAGGAGATGCGTCTGATCGGCGATATCCTTGATGACGCGAATGACGGTGCCGATCCGTTCGGCGGCCTGGGTGAGGCTGCCGACGATGGTCAATGTCTGCGCCGCCTCGCGCACGGCTTCGGCGGCTACCTGGGAGGATTGCGTCGCTCGTTGATTGATCTCCCGGATCGATGCCGCCAGTTGTTCTGTCGCGGAGGCCACCGTGCCGACATTTGTAGAAGCACTTTCGGCGGCACTCGCCACGCGTTGCGCCTGGCTGGCGCCGAGCCGCGCATGGGATGAAAGATCATCGGCCGTCCGCCCCAATCCGCTGGCGGCGGTCGTCAATTCGGCCAAAGCAGCATCGATGCCGAGACTGAAGTCCTGGCTCAGCTGCGTGCTCCGTTCGACGCGTTTCGCTTTGGCTTCCTGATCGGCCTGGCGGGCCGCGTGCAGGCGGTTGCTCTCCATGATGCTGTCGCGGAAAATGATAAGGGCCTTCATCATCATGCCGATCTCGTCGCGACGTTCTGCTCCGATGATCGTGATGTCCAGACTCTGGGCGGCCAGTTGCTGCATCAGACGGGCAGTGGCGATGATCGGGCGAATGACCGCCCGTGAGATGAACAGCATGGCGATCAGGCAGATGATGACGGCGGCAAGGACCGTCAGGCCCAGGGCCCATTGCGTGCTGGTCGTGATATCGACGCTGGTTGCCGCCGCCTGATCGCCACTGGCGATGTTTGCGGTCGTCAGGCGCAGCACATCCGCGCGCAGGCGCTCGAATTGTTTCGCTGCGTCACCACGGTAAAGTTTGGTGACGAAGGTATCGTCATTGTCGCGCGACATTTTGGCGAGCGACTGGCCGCTTTTGCTGAAGTCGTTCCATCCGGCCTTGAAATCGGCCAGCGTTGCTTGAGAGTCATTGCCGATCAGGGGCGTAAGTCCGGTGATCAGTTCAGCGACGCTCTTATCCGTCGCCGCCATATCGCTCTCGATACGATCCATGTCAGCCGGTGCGACGACAAAAACGTGCTCGGCCTGCAGCAGGCGGTAATGTTCCGTGGCGTCGCTCAATTTACCCAGGAGCTGCGTCATCGGTAGAACCGACTGGCGAATATTGATGGCCTGCAGATTGATCGCGGACAGCCGGGCAAATGTCAGATAAGTCAAGGCGCCCATGGCAAGCAACAGCACCACGAACATCCCCGTCACTTTGCTGCGGATGCTGGTTTTCGGAAACAATTCAATCACTTAGGAAAAATTAAAATTGACGCAGTGCAGCATAGCAAGGATTCATTCACACGTGGGTGGCAGTTTTGTGAAAATATAATGATTGCTCGGATATGTTCTGCGGCCGGGTTTTCGGCAGAAACTCTGTCGTTTTCAGCCTATTCGGGATCGGATCTGTTCCATTACAGTGGCCTTGCGGCTTTTATTCTTGATCCTGCCGATCCGCGTATCTGCCGAATTTTGAGACTGATAGATGAATGCCAATCGCGGCGTGCTGCTGGCCTTCCTGGCTTCCGCCGCCTTTTCGATGAAAGCCGTCTTCGTCAAGCTGGCTTATCTCTATGGCGTCGATGCCGTGCTCTTGCTGGCATTGCGCATGACATTCGCCCTCCCCATCCTGCTGGCTGCGGCCTGGTGGTCGGGCCGGGCGGCGGCGATCAGGCTGACGCAAAAGGATTGGCTGGCGCTGCTGTTCCTTGGCGTCGTCGGCTATTATTTGTCGAGCCTTCTCGACTTCTGGGGATTGGAGTACATCACGGCCGGGTTGGAGCGGCTGATATTGTTCCTCTATCCGACGGTGGTCGTGATCCTGTCCGTCTTCCTGTTCGGTCAGCGGGTCACCAAGCGCGCATTGGTTGCGATGGCCATTTCCTATATCGGTATCGGCATCGCATTTCTGCATGATATTCGCTCAACCGGCGATCATCGGGCGACGTTGATCGGCGGGTCGTTGATCTTTCTCTGCATGATCACTTATGCGACCTACCTGGTCGGCAATGGCCAATTGGTCGGGCGCTTGGGTGCTGTCCGATTGGCAGCCTGGACCTCGACGATCGCCGCCCTGGCTTGTCTGGCGCATTTTCTGTTGAGCCATCCTCTGGCTGCGGCCTTCCAGCAGCCCTGGCAGGTCTATGGTTATGCGGCGGCCATGGCGGCGCTCTCGACCGTCCTGCCGATTTTTCTCACGGCCAAGGCGATCCAGCTGATCGGCGCCTCGAAAGTATCGATCGTCGGCTCAATCGGTCCGGTCGCGACAATTTTTTTCGGATGGCTTTTCCTCGGCGAAAGCATTTCCGTGCCGCAGGTGATCGGAGCGGCCTTTGTACTGGGTGGTGTCATGCTCGTCAGCAGCCGTAAGGCCTGACCTGCGGAAAATGCGGGCTTTTTCGCTGGCAAATGTCGCTGAAATGCGTAAATTGCCGGCAATTCTCCCTAAGTGAGCATTATGGCCGATCTGGAAACCGAAGTTTCCCGGCGCCGGACCTTTGCGATCATTGCGCACCCGGATGCCGGCAAGACCACACTGACCGAGAAGCTGCTGCTGTTCGGCGGTGCCATTCAGCTCGCGGGCGCCGTCAAGGCGCGCGGGGAGCAGCGGCGTGCCCGCTCGGACTGGATGAAGGTCGAGCGCGAACGCGGCATTTCCGTCACCGCCTCGGTGATGACCTTCGATTACCGCGGCTGTACCTTCAATCTGCTGGATACGCCGGGCCACGAGGATTTCAGCGAGGATACCTATCGCACCCTCACGGCGGTCGATTCTGCCGTCATGGTGATCGATGCCGCCAAGGGCATCGAGAGCCAGACCCGCAAGCTGTTCGAAGCCTGCCGCCTGCGCGACGTGCCCATCGTGACTTTCGTCAACAAGCTCGACCGCGAAGGCCGCGAGCCCTTCGACCTGATTTCCGAGATCGAGCAGACCCTGGCGCTGGATATCACGCCGGCCTCCTGGCCGATCGGCATGGGCAAGACCTTCAAAGGCTGCTACGACCTCTTCAATGACCGCCTGGTGATGTTCGAGCGGGGCGGGACCCAGGACGAGGCCAATCTCAAGATCGAAGGTCTCGACGATCCAAAGCTGCAAACGGCCCTGAAACCCGACGAGGCTCAACGCCTGCGCGACGATGTCGAAATGGCGCGCGGCTTGATGCCGCAATTCGATCTGCAGGCCTATCGCGAAGGCCATCTGTCACCGATCTATTTCGGCTCGGCGGTGAACAATTTCGGTGTCGGCGAATTGCTGGCCGGTCTGGCCGAAATGGCGCCGCCGCCGCGGCCACAGCCGACGACGACCCGCCTGGTGCAACCGATGGAAGACAAGCTGACCGGCTTCGTCTTCAAGATCCAGGCCAACATGGATCCGAAGCATCGCGACCGCATTGCCTTCGTGCGTCTCTGCTCCGGCCAGTTCAAGCGCGGCATGAAGGCGTTGCATGTCCGTTCGGGCAAACAACTCAATCTGCACAATCCGGTGCTGTTTCTGGCACAGGATCGCGAATTGGCGGAAGAGGCCTATGCCGGCGATATTCTGGGCGTGCCCAATCACGGCAATCTGCGAATCGGCGACACGCTGACCGAGGGTGAGCAGCTGCAATTCATCGGTATTCCTTCCTTTGCGCCGGAACATCTGCAAAGCGTTCGTGCCGACGACCCGCTGCGCGCGAAACATCTCGGCAAGGCGCTTGAGCAGTTGGCGGAAGAGGGGGCGGCCCGGGTCTTCCGGCCGCAGATCGGCACTGACTGGATCGTCGGTGTCGTCGGCGCCCTGCAATTCGAAATCCTCGCGGATCGGATCCGGACGGAATACGGCCTGCCGGTGCGCTTCGAACCGACCAGCCTCTATACCGCGCGCTGGGTGGAAGCCGATGACCCTGGCGAGCTCAAGAAATTCCTCGATGCCTCACGTGCTTCGGCCGCCGAGGATCACAACGGCGATCCGGTTTTTCTGGCGCGCAATGCCTGGCATCTTGATCGGGCGGCGGAAGATTTCCCGAAGATTCGCTTCCTGAAGATCAAGGAACAGAACCACTGACGGGACGTGTCAAGCTTCCTTGAAGTCTGGCGTATCCATTGACAGGTTGGCTTGCAGGGGCAGAAAGACGGTCACACGCGTGCCGCGTGACGGTGCGCTGTCGATGTTGAGCGAACCACCCTGCAATTCCGCCAGATTCTTCACCAGCGGGAGGCCAAGGCCGGTGCCGCGGTGCTTGCGGGCCAGCGTGCCGTCGATCTGACCGAACGGATCGAGCGCTTTGGCGATATCCTCTTTCGACATGCCGATCCCCGTATCCGTGACGACGATTTCGCAGCCGAGTTTCTCGATGCCGTTGATCTGCAAGGTGACGTAGCCGCCTTGCTGCGTGAACTTCACGCCGTTGGACAGCAAATTGATGATGATCTGCTTGACCGCGCGTGCATCGCCGTGGATGACGGGGCAATCCGGATCGATATCGATGATGAGATGGACGCTGTTTTCCTTCGCCATGCCGGCGACCAGCTTGCTGCCTGCCTGGGCGATTTCGGCAGCATCCAATGACTGCGGTTTCAAGTCGAATTTGCCGGCCTCGATCTTCGAGAGATCCAGCACGTCATTGATCATTTCCAGCAGATGGCTGCCGCTTTCATGGATGTATTGTACGTAATCCTGATAACGGCTGGGCGAGATCTCACCGAACATCTGATGCCGGATGACATCCGCAAAGCCGAGGATCGCGTTGAGCGGCGTCCGCAATTCATGGCTCATATGAGCGAGGAATCGTGATTTCGCCTGGCTGGCGGATTCGGCGGTGATTCTGGCGCTCCGTAATTGTTCTGCGAGCTGCGTCAGATTCTGTGTCTGCTGCTGCAGCTTCTTCTGCGCTTCTTCCAGTTCGGCTTCCCGTAGCTTCAACTGGCTGAGATCGGTGATGATACTGACGAATCCGCCATCTGGCAGCGGTGAACGGCTGACCAGAAGCCAGCGTCCATCTTCGAGCAGGCGCTCGAACATATTGCTCTCTCTCAGTCGTGCCCGTTTCAACTCCTTCTGCAACCAGGCTTCAGGATCCTTTCCCATATCGGGAAATTCGCCATGCGCCATGCCGTGACGGAAGACCGCTTCCAAGGTGGCGCCGGGGACCATGGATGGTGCGGATTTCGGATAAAGTTCCTTGAAACGGGCGTTGCAGAGGACCAGGCGCTCGTTCCTGTCATAGAAGACGAAGCCCTCGTTGAAGGCGGCGATGGCCGATCGCAATCGCGTTTCGGCTTCCTTCAACGGCGTGATATCGCTCCAGACGCCGACATAGCCGCCATTCGCCGTGCGCCTTTCCACCACGCGCATCCAGCTGCCATCTTCCCATTGCCGATCTATGGGGGCGTCGGGTGGGTTGCGGTGCAATTCCATGCGTTCCGCGACCCATTTATCCGGATCGCCGACGGCATCCATGACGCGGTTTGGCGACTGGGAGAAAGCAGTGAAGAGCTCCCGGGCCGGCCTGCCGATCGGATCATCGATACCCGCCTTACGGCAGTCGCGGAGGAAACTGCTGTTGCAGATGGTCAAGTTATCGTCAGGATCGAACAAGGCAAAAGAGTCCGGCATGCTTTCAATGGCAGTACGCAGGCTTTGTTCGGCTTCCTTCAGGGCCGTGATGTCGCTCCAGGTCGCCACCCATCCGCCGTCCGGCGTGCGCCTTTCGCTGACCCGCAGCAATCGGCCGTCCTGAAGCGGAATCTCAACCGGATGGGACGGCGGATCGCGATGGCGTTGCAATCGCTTTTCTACCCAGCCTTCCGGATCCGTCTTTGCCTCGACAGGCGCGTTTGGGGCCGTGGCCAAGGCGCGGGCAAGTTCTTCGAAGGTTTGTCCGACCGGATTCTCGGTTGTCGGTGCGATCGCGAGCTTGAAATACTGCTTGTTGCATAAGACCAGGCGGTCGTCTTTGTCATACAAGGCGAAGGCGTCTGGGATGCTGTCGATGGCCAGACGCAGCCGCTGCTCGCTTGCCTGCAGGTCACGTTCCATCTGCCGGCGTGCGGTGACGTCGCGGCCGATGCCCTGTATCTCGGTGATATGTCCGTCATGATCGTAGATGGCGACATCGGACCAGCTGTACCAGGCGATACGGCCATCGGAAAATTTCTTCGGCTGCTCATTATGGGAGATCGGCTGACCGGCGAGCAACCGATCGACCACACCGCGAATTTCCTCCTGTTCGCTTTCATCCACGATGTCTAGCATCGACGTCCCGATCATCTCGGCGGCTGTTCTGCCATACAGGGCCGCATAGGCTTCGTTGCAGAAGACGAAGGTGAGATCCGGTTTATATCGGCAGATCAGCTCGACCTGGTTTTCGACGACCGTGCGGTATAGCGCTTCAACGGCTCTGGCCTTCGCTTCGGCGGTGCGAATGGCCGTGATGTCTTGCGTGATGCCGTCAATGCGCAGCGGTCGGCCTTGTTGGTCGCGAACCATGGTGCCGCGATCACGTACCCAGATCATGCGACCATCGCGATGCTGCATGCGGTATTCAAGATCGAAGACCGAACCGTCTTGTGCCGCTTTCCAGGCCGCCTTTACCCGCTCCACATCCTCCGGGTGGATGTAGCCGTACCAGGCAGCCGGCACCGTCATCAGTTCTTCGGGCGTGGCGCCGATCAAGGTCTCGACCGACTGGCTGACATAATTGAAAACCTTGGCACCGATCAGCAACGACCAGATGACGTCCTTGACGCTGATCAGAACCTCATCGAGATAACGCACGGCCTCGCTGGTGGTGATATCCGTGCTGATGACGATAAGCTCGTCGGCGGCAGCTGACTTGGCCGCACCCGGCAGCAAGACCACGTGATACCGCCGTGGCCCTTTTGGCGTGATCAGACCGATGACGCCATCCGCCGGCCGGCCGGTCTCCTGGGTCTTGCCGGCCAGATCGAGCAATATCTGGCAACCGGGGCCGAGCGGGCCGGGCAGGGGAACACCCAACAGCATATCGCTGCGATAGCCGGTTTCATCAAGGAAGGCAGCATTGACGGCACCGATCGTCATGACGCCACCGGCATGGACGACAATCGACAGGGCCGGACCTCCAAATTCGGATAGGGGGTCCTGCAGATCGGTGGCCAGTCGGCGTTCTTTCATGCCCCTCTTTCCATACACACTGCCGGGATAGTGCCTCTTCGGGAGGCGTTTTTTCTTTATTGGCAGCTCCTCTTCAGCATTGTCCTGTTGCTGCGATTAATAAAGTCCGAATGTCATTTGGAAACAGATGCGACTTCTTAAAGAAGCTGCGCCGCCCAAGCGGGTTTGTTAGGGTCGCCCGGAACTCCCCTGGAGAATAGGAATGAAAGCACAAAAGAGCCCGGCTAAAGCGGCGTCCCCGCGGGCCGATCTGGTGGCCGTGATTCGCGGCCAGCAGGCGCGAATCGGCGTCATCGGCCTTGGCTATGTCGGCTTGCCGCTGGCCTGTCTGTTCGCCGAGAGAGGCTATACCGTTACGGGCTTTGACATCGATGCGGCAAAGATCCGCGCCCTGTCGGCCGGCAAATCCTATATCAAGCATATCGGCAATAAGCGTATCGCACCGCTGGTGCGGGCCGGCACGCTGCAAGCGAGCGACGATTTCGCCGGCCTTGCGAAAATGGATGTCATCGTCATCTGTGTGCCGACACCCCTGACCCGGCATCGCGAGCCGGATCTGCAATTCATCATCCGGACCGGCGAGACGATCGTCGGCCATCTGCGCCGCGGCCAGCTGGTGATCCTCGAATCCAGCACCTATCCCGGCACCACGCGCGATGTCCTGAAGCCGATCCTGGAAGCCGGCGGGTTGAAATCCGGCCGCGACTTCTATCTCGCTTATTCGCCGGAACGCGAAGATCCCGGCAACGTGACCTACGGCACCGCCGCGATCCCCAAGGTGGTCGGCGGCGACGGCAAGGCAGCTCTGACGATCGCCACGGCGCTCTATGATCAGATCGTCGTCCGCACGGTACCGGTCAGTTCGCCGGAAGCAGCGGAGACCATCAAGCTCACGGAAAATATCTTCCGCGCCGTCAATATCGCCCTGGTGAACGAGCTGAAAGTAATCTGCACCGCCATGGGCGTCGATATCTGGGAGGTGATCGACGGCGCCAAAAGCAAGCCCTTCGGCTTCATGCCGTTCTATCCCGGCCCCGGCCTCGGCGGCCACTGCATTCCGATCGATCCCTTCTATCTGACCTGGAAGGCGCGGGAATACGGCATCAATACGCGATTCATCGAGCTGGCCGGCGAGATCAATACCGCCATGCCGCATTTCGTCATCGAGCGGCTGATTGCGGCCTTGAGCGATCGGCTGGGCAAGGCCTTGAAGGACGCCCGCATCCTGGTGATCGGCATCGCCTATAAGAAAAACGTGGACGACCAGCGGGAAAGCCCGTCTTTGCATATCATCGAGGAACTGGAGCGGCGCGGCGCCCGCATCGCCTATCACGACCCGCTCATTCCCCGCATCACGCCGACCCGCGAATACCCCCATCTCACCGGGCGCCGATCAACGGCGGTCACCGCCCGCACTTTGGCGGCCACCGATGCCGTTCTCATCGTGACCGATCATGACGCGGTCGATTACCGGCTGATCGGGGCCAAGGCGAAGCTTGTGATCGATACCCGCAATGTGATGGCGCGTCTGGGCCTGACCGGCGACAACGTCATAAAGGCCTAATCCTTGCTCGTCTTCGGCAGGCTGGGCACCCAGCAATAGCCGTCGGGATCGAGGATATAGGCTTCGCGCAGGCCATGCGGCTTATCGGCGGCCGGTGACAGGACGTGATGATGATGCGCCTTGGCCTGGGCGACCGCCCGGTCGGGATCGCAATGGTAAAGGCGGATCTCCAGGCCGGCGCCACGGATGGACACGTCGGAGAGCAGCCCCAGTACGGGATTGCTGTGATAGGTGCTGTCGGCATGCAGCATCCATTCCGCCGCCTGGCCGCCCCCCGGCAGGTCAGGCCCCTGCCGCAATACGGCGAAATCCTTGTCGCTATAGACGATCCGGGCACCCAGCACATCGCGGGCGAAAAGGGCGGAACGGGCGATATCGCGCACCAGCAGATTGACGCCCAACCCTTTCAGATTGCGGCCATAGGCCTCCGCCGACATGAAACTGTCTGTCGTCTGCGGTTTATCCTCCGGTCCGGTCATGCCTGCTCCCCTGATTTTGCAGAATTCCCTTGCTCAATCACAGCTTAGCACCGCGCTGCCAGCCTGCTAGACTCCTTGGTATGTCGATTCGCCTGTTACCGCCCAATCTGATCAACCAGATCGCTGCCGGCGAAGTGGTCGAGCGACCCTTTTCCGTGGTCAAGGAACTGGTCGAGAATGCTATCGATGCCGGTGCCACCCGCATCGACGTGACCCTGCGCGATGGCGGGCGGAGCCTGATCCTGGTCGAGGATGACGGTTGCGGTATGACGCCGCCGGAATTGCTGATGGCGGTCGAACGCCACGCCACCTCGAAACTGCCGGATGACGATCTCGTTCATATCCATCATTTCGGTTTTCGCGGCGAGGCCCTGCCGGCGATCGGCGCGGTCGGGCGCCTGACCCTCACCAGCCGCGCCCGGGATGCCGAACAGGCCTGGGCCCTCACCATCGATGGTGGCGTCAAGGGCGAGCCGCAACCGGCTGCGCTTACCGCTGGCACGCGGGTCGAGTTGCGTGATCTCTTTTATGCCGTGCCGGCGCGCCTCAAATTCCTCAAGACGGCCCGCAGCGAGGCCAATGCGGTGACGGAGATCGTCTCGCGCCTTGCCATGGCCCAACCGGCCATCGGCTTCACCTTGCGCGACGAGGAACGCGTGGTTCTGCGCCTGCCCGCAGTGGCCGCCGATCTGCTGGAAGATCCGGTGGCGGCCAGGCTGCAGCGCCTCAGTGCCATCATGGGCCGCGATTTCGGCGACAACGCTTTGGCGATCGATGCCCTGCGCGACGGCGTGCATCTGCACGGCCATGCCGGCCTGCCGACCCTCAACCGCGCCACCGCCGCCCATCAATATCTCTTCGTCAATGGCCGGCCGGTGAAGGACCGCCTGCTGGTCGGTGCCATTCGCGGCGCCTATCAGGATTTCCTGGCGCGCGACCGCCATCCGCTGGTGGCGCTTTTCGTCGATCTGCCGCCGGAAGATGTCGATGTGAACGTGCATCCGGCCAAGGCCGAAGTGCGTTTCCGCGACGCGGCCTTGGTGCGCGGCCTGATCGTCGGCGCCATCCGCCATGCTTTGGCCGCCGCCGGGCATCGCGCCGCGACCACGGTTGCGGCACAGACGCTCGACGCTTTCCATGCGCCGCAATTGAGCACGCCCGATGCGCCCGCCTGGCAGGGACCGCCGATGGGCTACGACCGCGGCTATCGCGGCGGCACCGTCAGCAGTTCGCTGGTCAATCGCGCGCTGGCCGGCTTCGCGCCGTTGGCGCCGGAACTGGAACGGCCCAGCGCCCGTGTCGAGCTCGACGGTGCGGAGTTCGATGGCGCTGCCATGCCAGCCGGCCAAGCGCAGGCATCGCCCCAGCAATATCCGCTCGGCGTCGCGCGGGCACAATTGCATGAGACTTATGTCATCGCCCAGACGGCGGATGGCCTGGTTATCGTCGATCAGCATGCGGCGCATGAGCGCCTGGTCTATGAGCGCATGAAGACGGCGCTCGCCGCGCAGGGCGTTGCACGTCAGGCACTGCTGATTCCCGAAGTGGTGGAACTGGAAGGATCGGCGGCCGAACGCCTGCTGGCGCGCAGCGAGGAACTGGCCGAATTGGGCCTCGTCATCGAATCCTTCGGGCCGGCGACGATTGTCGTGCGTGAAGTACCGGCCTTGCTCGGGCAATCAGATGTGCAGGGCCTGGTGCGCGATCTCGCCGATGAACTGGCGGAACTGGGCCAGGCCCACAGCCTGAAGGAACGGCTGGAAGAGATCTGCGGCACAATGGCCTGCCATGGCTCGGTCCGCGCCGGCCGCCGCCTCAATGCCGTCGAGATGGATGCGCTGCTGCGCCAGATGGAGGCGACACCGCATTCCGGCCAATGCAATCATGGCCGTCCGACCTATGTCGAATTGAAGCTGGCCGATATCGAACGTCTGTTCGGCCGCCGGTAATTGCCTCTCCACTAACGCTCAGGCAGCGACTTTCCGCAGAATGACGATGCGCGCCTTGCCATAGCTGCGGTCGGTTTCGACCGCATAGGTCGTCGGCACCTCGAAGGGATCGCGACGATCCATTTCGGCGACAATGACTGCGCCCGGTGCGATCCAGCCGGCCTTATCCAAGGCGCGCAAGCTGGCGGGCACCAGATCCTTGCCGTAGGGTGGATCGAGAAAAACCAGGTTCGCAGGCGCTGCTGCGGCGAAGCTGCGGGGCGGCGGCGGCCTTAGGGCGTCCGCCTGACGGATGACCGCGCGTTCCTGTTCGTGGCAGCCCGCGACATTGCTGCGCAAGGCGGCCAAGGCGGTGTGATCGTTCTCGAAGGCAACCAGGCTGGCGGCGCCGCGCGACAAGGCTTCAAGACCGAGCGCCCCCGACCCCGCGAAGGCGTCGAGCACCGCCGCGTCCCGGACGGCGTCGGCGCCATGCACCAGCATGTTGAAGATGGCCTGCCGGGCTCGATCGGCGGTCGGCCGCACGTCGCGGCCAGCCGGGACCACCAGCTTCTTGCCCTTATGAGCGCCGGAATCGATGCGCATCGGGTCGCTTGCCGCCGGAAGGCGTCCGGCCTGATGGTTTTTCGCCGCTTGGTTTCTGGCCGCCCGGTTTCTGGCTGCCCGATTTTTGGCTGATTGGCTTCTGCCCGTCTGGCTTCCGGTCCGGTCGTTTCTGCCCGGACATTCTCTGTTCCGGCGATTTCTGAGCCGGATTCCTCTGATCCAGCCGCAGCTGACCCGTCAGCCGTTTGCCGGGACGCGATTGCGCCTCCCGCGACTGCCCGCGCTGCGATTGCTCTTCCCGGACAGGTTCACGGCGGGATTGTTCGTGACGCGGTTGATGTGGCCGCTTCATGTCAACCGGACGATCTCCGGATGCTTTGCCGGGTTTGGCCCGTTTCTCGTCAAAGGGTTTTGTCTGCGGACGTTTGCCGCCGGCATGCTTGTCGCCGGCAGATCGATCGTTAGCAGGGCGATTCTCAGCCCTCTTCGTGTCGAACCGTTTTGCGCCCGCCTGTTTCGTTCCCGCCTGTTTCGTTCCCGCCTGTTTCGTCCCAGCCTGTTTCTCGCCGCCGCGTCTGTCATCGCTGCGGTTGCGATCGGATGGACGCGTCTCGGTGCGGCTCGCTTGCGCACGCGACTCGTTCCGTTGTTGCCCATCGGACGTCGCGTGAGGGCGTTGCCGGGCGCCATATTTCAAGTCGATCTGTTTCTCACCACCACGCCGGTCGTCCCTGCGCGTACGGTCGAATTGGCGCGTCTCGGTTCGGCCCACTTGCGGGCGCGGCCCGTCCCGTCGTTGCCCGGCAGGTTTCGTGTGCGACTGCTTCCGGTCCAGCTGTTGCGTGCCGGTATGCCGGGCATCGGGGCGCTTGTCACCGTCCCATCTCTGGTCGGCCTGCCGTTCTTCTGCACGCTTCCTGTCCGCGCGCCGCTCGTGGGAGAGCCGGCGGGCAGGTGGCTCTGAGCTGGCGCCGGTAGCCGGCGTTACTGCGACCTTTACCACCTCGGTAGCCGTGTCGCGTGGCGCGGGTTGGTCACCGGTTGAGCGATCGTTCCAGTTCTGGCGATTTTTGCCGTGCTTTTGTGCCGGTTTCGGCGGCCGGGCCTTGCCGCCGCCGGCCTGATGCGGCCGCAAGGGCGGGGCGCCGCCCGGCTTGCCCAACTGATCCCGCAGCACTTTGCCCGGTACCTCTTCGATCTCGCCTTTCTCCAGATGGCCGAGTTGGAAGGGGCCATAGGAGAGCCGGATCAGCCGGTTGACGGTCCAACCGAAATGGCCGCAGACATTGCGGATCTCGCGATTCTTGCCCTCGGTCAGGCTCATGGTGAGCCAGGCATTCTCGCCCTGTTGCCGGTCGAGGACGGCCTCGATCGTGCCATAGCGCACACCGTCGATCTCGATGCCGTCGGCCAGTTTGGTCAGGATGGCGGGATCGACCCTGCCATTGACGCGCACCCGGTAACGCCGGACCCAACCCGTGGTTGGCAATTCCAGTCGCCTTGCCAATTCGCCGTCATTGGTCAACAGCAGCAGGCCTTCGGAATTGAGATCTAGACGGCCGATCGAAATCACACGCGGCAGGCTCGCTGGCAAAGCCGCGAAGACCGTCGGGCGGCCCTCCGGGTCCTTCGCGGTGGTTACCAGGCCACGGGGTTTGTGGTAACGGAACAGGCGCGTCTTTTCCGCCTCGGGCAGCGGCTTGCCATCGACCTGGACGACATCCGCCGGCCCGACATTGACGGCCGGCGAGGTCAGTTTCTTGCCGTTGAGCGTGACGCGGCCGGCGGCGATCCAGGCCTCGGCGTCGCGGCGCGAACAAAGGCCGGCACGTGCCATCACCTTGGCGATGCGATCACTGTCTATTTCCGGTTCCTGGCCGCTTTTATCCGTGCCGGCCTTATTCTCGCTCATGGCCGTGCCGCCGCGACAAAGGCTTCGACGATCTTCGCATCGCCCGGATTGACGATGAATTCCGGATGCCATTGCACGCCAAGGCAGAAGCGCTTACCGGGATCTTCGATGCCTTCGACGACGCCATCCGCGGCAACGGCATTGACGACGATGCCGGGACCCGCCGCCTTCACCGCCTGATGATGGGCACTGTTGACCATCAGCTTTTCGCTGCCGCAGATGCGATGCAGCAGGCTGCCGGGCGTGATTTTGACCTCATGGCCGGCTTCATGGCGCGGATTGGGCTGCTCATGCAGGACATGCCCCTGAACGGCATCCTCGATATGCTGGATCAATGTGCCGCCCAGCATCACGTTCAGCAATTGCTCGCCGCCGCAGATTCCCAGCACCGGCTTGTCGCGTTCCAGCATGACCTTGGTGATGGCCCATTCGAAGGCCGTGCGGCCTTCCTTGGTCGCCACCGTCACATGGCGGTTGTTGTCGCCATAGAGGGTAGGGTCGATGTCGAACGCTCCGCCGGTCACCACCAGCCCGTCCAGCCGCTCGGCCAGCGCCTCCAATGCCTCGATGCCATGGGGCAGGCAGATCGGGATGCCGCCGACGGCGGAAATGGCGCCGCAATAGTTCTCGCGGATGGAATAGCGGGCAAATTTGGAAAAACCGCTCGGCGCATCCGCATCGAGGGTTAGTCCGATCAGGGGTGGGTTCTTTTTCATGCCCAAGCTAAACCACAACTGGCGGATTCCGACAAGCAGGGCTTGACCGCACTGTCCCAGCTGCGCTCAATGCGGGCAAGGACGGGCGAAGGCATGACCGGGCAAGACGATAAAGACTATATGGCGCTGGCTTTCCGCCAGGCGGAGGAAGCAGCCGCGCGCGACGAAGTGCCGATCGGCGCGGTTCTGGTCGACAGCGCCGGCGGCGCCGTCTTGGCAGCCGATCATAACCGGGTCGAGGAATGGCAAGACCCGACCGCCCATGCCGAATTGCTGGTGATCCGCCGCGCGGCGATGGCTTTAGGCGAGAAACGCCTGCCGCTGGCCGATCTCTATGTCACCTTGGAGCCTTGTCCGATGTGCGCGACGGCGATCGCCTTTGCGCGGTTGCGTCGGGTCATCTATGCCGCCAGCGACCCCAAGGGTGGCGGGATCGAGCATGGCCCGCGTATCTTTACCCAGCCGACCTGCCACCACCGGCCGCAAGTCTTCGGCGGGCTGGATCAGGATCGCAGCGCAATGCTGTTGCGCGACTTCTTCCGCGCTAAACGCTGACCCCGGTACCCGGACCCAGATACCTGGGTGACCGGCGGTCACTCATCCAGTTTCTTGCCGTCGATCTCGCGCTGGCGGCGCTCCTCGGCCAGCCGGTCGCTTTCCTTTTCCGCTTTCGTGCGGCCGAATTTTCGGCGGTTTGCCTCGGCTTGCGCCTCGGCTTCCTGCTGTTTCCGGGCTTTACGGAGGCGGTTCAAATTGATGATTTCTGCCATGTCGATGCTCGTAAAATTCATTCGAATGTGACGCAGAACATCTTGCGGTAGTGTTTAAGTCTTCCCGATAGTAACGTACCGGATGTATTTTGGAACTGACTCCCGTGCGGTCCGTTTTCACTTAATGTTTATTTGTTACATGAGGGGGGCTCAATGAACAAAGGCGTCAAGATCGCCGCCGGCATCGTTGTCGGTATTGTTGTCATCGCGCTGATCGTGCCGATGTTCATAAACCTCAACAGCTATAAAAGCCTGATCGCCGAGAAAGCGAAACAGGCAACCGGCCACGATCTGACGATCGACGGCGATATTTCGCTATCGCTGCTGCCGACACCGGGCGTGTCCATTTCTGGAATCAAATTCGGCAATGCGCCCGGGGCAACGCAGCCTGACATGGCAAGCCTGGAAAAGGCGCGCGTGAAGATCGCTCTGCTGCCGCTTCTATCTGGCAACATCCAGATTTCCGAAGTCGTCCTCACCAGGCCTGTCATCGTGCTGGAGAAATTGAAGGACGGCAGCGGCAACTGGCAGATCACGCCGCCAGCCCAAACCAATGCGACAACCAATGCGCCACCGGCCGAGACGACGAAGGCAACCCAGGATGCGACGAACCAGGCAGCGGGATCGGCCGGCATGAATGTCGCGGTCGACGGTGCTTCGATCGAAGACGGCACTTTGATCTATCGTGACGATGCCACCGGCGCTGAGCAGAAGGTGGAAAACATCAATGTCGATCTGGCGCTGGGAAGCCTGCAGGGACCGTTCTCGGCCAGTGGCGGCGTGACGATGCTGGGCACACCGCTCGGTTTCAATGTCAAGCTCGGCAGGATGGATCAGGCGCCGATGCCGGTTGATGTGACGCTTTCGATCAGCGATGCCGGCGCGTCGCTGGGCTTCGTCGGTCAGGCCAATCTGGCAGCAGCCTCCGATCCGCAAAAGCCGATCGTCACCGGCAAACTCAGCGGCAAGGGCGATAGTGTCGCCAAGCTGCTGGCGGCCCTGCCGGGCGGTGACAAGAATGCCGCGCCCGCACCATTGCTGGCGCAGGCCTTTTCCATCGACGGTGAGGTGACGGCGGGGAGCGCCACGGCAACAGTGCCCAATCTCTCGCTGCAATTGGGTGACCTCAATGCCAAAGCCGCCATCGCGGCCAATTACGCCAAGGATGTCACCGTCCAGGCAAATGTCGCGATCGGCCGCATCGATCTCGATAAGCTGCTGCCGGCGAAGGCGGCAGGTCCGGCGGAAGCCAAGACAGAACAACAACCCGCGCAGACAACGACTGCGTCATCGACCGCCGCGTCATCGACCACTGGCGGCTTCAGCCTGCCGGGCGGCATCACGGCCGGTGTCGATGCGACGGTGCAGCAGATCGTCTATCAGGGTCAATCGATCGACAACACGAAACTGTCGGCGCAATTGGCGAATGGCCAGTTGACGCTGAAGAGCCTGACGGCACAAATGCCCGGCGCTTCCGGTATCGGTGCCAGCGGCGTGCTCTATGCCGATCAGGGACAGCCGGCCTTCACCGGCGGGTTGAACGTCAATTCCGGCAATCTGCGGGCGCTGATCGATGCCTTTGCCAAAGGTGCCGTCGACACGGTCCCGGGCGATCGGCTGCGTCAGATGGCGCTGTCCGGCAAGATCGGCTTCAAGAATCAGCAGCTCGATCTGACCGAGCTCAACGCCAAACTCGATCAGTCGACGATTCAGGGTAGCGCTACCGTCGCTCTGCCTGACGGCAAGCAGCGTAAGCAGATGGGCTTCGGCGCCGCTCTCAATATCGACAAGCTCAATCTGGATGGCTATCTGCCAAAACCCGGCCAGAAGCCTGCCGGCGATCAGAAGGCCGCAACTGGCGCGCCGGCGCCTGCGCCCGACAAGACCGCAGCCGCCGGCAATCCGCTGAAATCCCTGGCGCCTTTGGCCGATCTCAACGCCAATCTGGAGGCCAAGATCGGCGCGCTGACGATGAACCAGCAGCAGATCAATGGTCTGCATGCGCTGGTCAATATCGGCGGCGGCGTCATCGACATCAAGGATTTCAGCGTCAGCGATTTCCTTGGCGGCCGGGGTGCCGTTACCGGCAAGGTGACAGATCTCAAGGGCAATCCGCGTTTCGATACCAATTTCGATATCACGGCCAAGGATACCGGCAGCGTCTTCCAGATGGCCGGGCTCGGCCAGCAGCAGCCGGGCAAGTTCGGCGCGCTGACTTTGAACGGCACCGCCGGCGGCGATGGCAACGATGTCACTTATGACGTCAAGCTCGGTATGGCGGGGGCCGGCGCCCAGGGGGCGGCCAAGGGCAGCGCCGCGGGCCTGCTGTCGGGTGGCATCCCGAAGATCAACACCAATTTCGATCTCAAGGTGCGTGACCTTTCCGCTTTTGCCGCTTTGGCCGGATTACCCGCCGATGCGGCGCAGGAACTCGGTGCGGTGGCTTTGACCGGCACCGCGCAAAGCGGCAGCGACGATCTGACCTATGACGTCACGCTCTCGGCGGTCGGCATCGGTGCCGATGGCAAGCTGAACGGCAAGGTGAGCGCCATCTCCGGGGATAATCCCCAGGTGGATACCAAGCTCAACCTGAATGCACAAAAGCCGGCGCCGCTGTTGCGCCTGGCCGGATTGGCGGGGCCGAAAGCCACGGCGGCGGGCGCGCTCGGCATCGGCGGCACGCTGAAGGGCGGTGCCGACAAGATGGCGCTCGATCTGAAGCTGCAAGGGCTCGGCGGCACGGCTGCCTTGACGGGAACCGTGGAAGCAAAAGCCAAGCCGGCGGCCTTCGATATCAGTCTGACCGCCAATCATCCGGAATTCTCCGATCTGTTGCGGCTGGCGGACCTCCCCACGTCAGGCGTCAAGGCCGGGTCGCTCAAGCTGGCAGTGCAGGCCGGCGGCACGACGGCGAAAGCGAAAGTCAGTTCACTGAATGCTGCCTGGGGCGACAGTTCGCTCAGCGGCACGGCGACTTACGATGCCACCGGTGCCAAGCCGCAGGTGGTGGCCGATATCACCGGCGGGACGGTCAATGTCGTTCCCTTCATGGGCGGCGGCAGCGCGAGCAGCACGCAAAAGAGTCAGCCGGCAAAAAGCGACGCGGCAAGCGCCAAGCCTGCCGGTGGGGGTGCCTGGTCGACCGAGCCGCTGGATCTCTCGGTCCTTGATCAGCAGGATGCCAATATCGATTTCAAGGCAAAGTCGCTGATCATGCCCAATCAACGCATTGACGATCTGGTCGCCAAGATCACCATCAAGGATGGCCTGATGACGATGCAGACGCTTAGCGGCAAGATCTACGGCGGTGGTTTCGACCTGTCGGGCACCACGGTCAACGGCCATGGCACACCGAAGATCGATGCCAAGGTGATCGTCGACAAGATCCAGCTTGCGCAGCTCATGGGCGGTGGCATCGCCGGCAACCAGGTCAAAGGACCTGTCTCGCTCAACTTGAATGCCGTCGGCAGCGGCGCCAGCCAGGCGGAATTGGTACGCTCGCTGACCGGCAAAGGCAATCTGGACGGCACCTTGATGATCATCGGCAAGATGGAGCAGCAAGTCGGTTCTGCATTGCTCGATGTTCTCGGCAAGAAGGTGAAGCAGGTCCAGAGCCTCAGCGACGCCATCAATGGCGTGCTCGGGAATTATTCCGGTATCGATAATGCACTGAAGGGTAGTTTCGATATCAGCAAAGGTGTCCTGAACACCCAGGATTTCGCCTTCACCAATTCCAAGGCACGCGGTGCCGCCAAGGGGCAGATCGACCTTGCCGCCATGACCTTTTCCAAAATGCTGATCGATCTCTTCAGCGCCAATGCTGACAAGGCTTTCATGAGCGTCAATCTCGACGGCCCGCTCAGCAGCCCGCGGCCGAGCTTTAGCAGCTCCGGCGCCGCCGGCCCCAGCGGCCTTTTGGGGGTCGACAGCAATGGTCAGGTTCAGCCGAATGCGGTCCAGCAATTGCCCGGCGGCGACAAACTGCTGAAGAAACTCGGCATCCAGCCGAGCGGCAGCAATGCCGCCCCGGCAACGGGGACGGGCGGTACGGCGACCGCACCGGCAACGACGTCCAGCAAGCCGACCGTCGAGGTCCCAGGCCTTGGCACCGTCGAGCTACCTTTCGGTAAGAAGAAAAAGAAGAAGGAAGAGGCGGCGCAGCCGGCCCCCGCTCAAGATGCGCCGGCGGCACCGGCGACCGAACAGCCGGCACCGACCGAACCGGCACCGACGACGGAACAGCCGGCGCAATAGCTGTCATGTCGTCTTCTGCGGAATTGCTCTTACCAGGGCATGCCCATCAGATCGATGACACCGCTGCGCGGCCAATCTTCGAGTGACGATCGCGCCGGCAGGATCATGGCCGCCGCATCGTCGGTCTGCCAGCGCCGATGATCGGGGTCGAAGCTGCGGACCAGTTGCTTCACCCGTGTCAGACCGGCTTTCGCATAGAAGTCGACCACGGCATCCCGGCATTGCAGGAAGCCGAATGAGACGGGTGTGTCGTCCTGGAGAATGACGTGCAGACGCTGCATCAGATGACGGCCGAGCCGCTGACCTTGCATATCCGGCAGCACGGCGACGGCACCGATGCCGCCGATCATCACAGTTTGATCGCCGACCCTGATCAGGCGGCGGGCGAAACCGAGATGGGCGATTAGTCGCCCGCTCAGATCCAGCAGCAGCAGGCGATATTCCGCAGGACCGCCCCAAAAATCGCGCAAGGACCACAATTCGGCATATTGCGGATAGGCCGCGATCAGCAGGCGGCGGATATTGTGCCGATCATGCGCCGACAGATCGTTCTCGCCGATCAGGCGTGCCGTCAACGGCAAGGGGCTGTCACTGTCCGCCATCATCTTGGGATTCATCCGCGCTGGAAGCGTCACGGGCCTGTGTCGTTTCCGGCGACAAATGCTGCTGCAGCACGAAGACGCGCAATGCGCTGGAAAGATTGGGGGCCGTTTCCGCCGGAACGCTGCCACGCTGCCGGTCGACGGCGGCCACCAATTGGGCAGCCGACTGGCCGCGTTTCACGGCAATGGCTTTCAAGGCGTCCCAGAAGGCTGCCTCCAGGGTGAAGCTGGTCTTGTGACCGGCGATGGTCACTGAATGCTTCTCCATCCTGGTGGGCAGCCGTTCTGTCATCGCGATATCGGCTCTCGTTTATTTCGGACCGAGCATATCGGCCGGACGAACCCATTTATCGAATTGCGCCGCCGTCAGCAGGCCGAGCGCGATGCCGGCTTCCTTCAGGCTGGTGCCTTCCTTATGGGCCTTCTTGGCGATCTTCGCCGCATTATCGTAGCCGATATGGGTATTGAGAGCGGTCACCAGCATCAATGACTGTTCCAGCGATTGTTGGATGCGCGGCAGGTTCGGCGTGATGCCGGTGACGCAGTTATCGGTGAAGCTGACCGCCGCATCCGCCAGCAGCCGGCCGGATTGCAGCACGTTATAGATGATGACCGGATTGAAGACGTTCAATTCCAGATGCCCCGATGCGCCACTGATCGTCACGGTAACGTTGTTGCCCATGATTTGGGCGCAGACCATGGTCATGGCTTCGCATTGGGTCGGATTGACCTTGCCCGGCATGATCGAGGAGCCGGGCTCGTTTTCCGGCAGACTGATCTCGGCAAGGCCCGAGCGCGGGCCGGAACCCAGCAAGCGGATGTCATTGGCGATCTTCATCAGCGAAGCTGCCACCACGTTATAGGCACCCGATATCTCAACCAGGGCATCATGGGCGGCGAGGGCTTCGAATTTGTTCGCGGCAGGCATGAAGGGCAGGCCGGTCAGCTTCTTCAATTCGGCGCAGAATGCCTTGTCGAAGCCCTTGGCGGCATTGAGACCGGTGCCGACGGCGGTACCGCCCTGCGCCAGCGCATAGAGCCGCGGCAGGGTCGCCTTGATGCGGTCGATGCCGAGCTTGATTTGGGTGGCATAGCCGGAGAATTCCTGACCCAGGGTGACCGGGGTCGCGTCTTGCAGATGGGTACGGCCGATCTTGATGATCTTGGCGAATTCCTTGGTCTTCTTCTCCAGCGCCTTTTGCAGGTGGCCGAGCGCCGGCAGCACCGCGTCATGCACCTGCTGGACGGTCGCGATATGCATCGCGGTCGGGAAGCTGTCATTGGAGGACTGGCCGTAATTCACCTGATCATTGGGGTGGACCGGCTTCTTGTCGCCGCGCTTGCCGCCGAGTATTTCATTGGCGTGGTTGGCGATAACCTCATTGACGTTCATATTGGTCTGGGTGCCGGAGCCGGTCTGCCAGACCACCAGCGGGAAATGATCGTCCAAGGCGCCCGACGCTACTTCAGCTGCGGCCTGGACGATTGCCTTGCCGATTTTCTTGTCCAGCTTGCCGGCCTTCATATTGGCTTCCGCCGCCGCCTGTTTCAGCAAGCCATAAGCATGGATCAACGGGCTTGGCATGCGCTCGCCGCCGATCTTGAAATTCTGCAGTGAACGCTGGGTCTGGGCGCCCCATAGCTGCTCATTCGGCACCTCGATCGGGCCGAAGGAATCTGTTTCACTGCGCGTCGCGGCTTTCTGCTTGGCGCTGGCCATAATCCGGATCTCCTTGAGATTTTCCATGATGAGACTTGCGATGACGGATAAGGATAATGGCGCGTTTTTACCGGGATTCGGCGGGGTTTGAAAGGGTGCCGGCAACTAATCCGTGCCGGCCTACTCTAATTTGTCACGGTCCGTTTCGCCAGGCACGGCCGATATGCAAGGATATAGCTGGAGATACGGCGTTTCCAGGCTCCTCAGATAGATCGGGCCAGATCTCCCAAATCTATTTCAGGCGTCGATGTCAGGGATTTAGATCGCAGGCACCGGCCGCGCTGCAAGGCAGTGCCCGCGGCATCCATGCCATCACGTGGCCACCGGTTGCCACTCCGTCGACGGTATAGAAACCGATGACGACCAGGAGGCAAGCGCTCGCCGCTAAACCGGCACCAATGAACCAATTGCCCGTTCTCATCTTGGCCAGGGCGACCCAGGTACAGCCGCCGGCACCAAGAATAAAGAAAATTGCCAGGGTTCCGACGATGGACATCTTATCCGATGGTCAGCTTTGCAGGGCGCGGTGGCTACTTCTTGCGAAAAGCGTCCAATGTCACAACTTCGGCAGTTTTCGGCGCATCCGGCTTTTCCTCGGCTTTGCCGTCCTTGTCGCTGACGATGGATTTCGGCAGATCGTTGAGATCTTTGGCTTTGGCCAATGCGGTACCCTTGGCGGGCACCTCGTCGGTACCGTCATCCAGGGTCAATTCTTCCATCTCGCCTTCGGCGCCTTCGCTTTCGATGGCGCTTTCGAATTGCAGGCCAAATTTGACCGATGGGTCAGCAAAACTGATCACCGCCTGGAAGGGAATGACGAGTTTTTCATGTTTGCCGCCGAAGCTCAGCGTGACGGTGAAGGCCTCTTCCATGATCTCCAGCCCCCAGAACTGGTGCTGCAGAACAATGGTCATCTCCTTCGGATATTGTGCCCGCAAGGCAGGCGAAATGCTGACGCCGGCCTCCTGGGTGTGGAAGGTCAGATAAAAGTGATGATCGCCAGGCAAGCCATTGGCCGCGACTTCCTGCAACGCGCGTCGTACGACGCTGCGCAGCGCATCTTCCACCAGGCGATCGTAACGCAACCAATCTTTGGCCATCGGCCGAAACCCATCTCCCCTAGAACCTATTCCAGGTTCAACCACACTTTAACCGCCTGCGTCCACCGCGCCCTGACGATGGCATTCCATTCTTCCCGGGAAAACCGCCATCTCGATTGACTTGAGATCGGACAGCGGAGGACCGCTGACGGCAAACGTTAATTAGAAACATAGTATAGCCTCCGGCTCCTCCAGACAATCTATTCACGGTATTGGCATGATGGGCATCGGGGAGACCGGATGCTGAGTGGGGGGGCTTCTGTTGCCCGGTGCCCCCCCGAACCGCGTTCTACGTGAGCAACTTATAGCCCGTTAGGGCTATTAGGCCGCCATACGAAGATCAGACGCAACGTTATCGTTGGCATCTATAGAAATGGCCCGATAACGGCGGAACCATGCCGAACAGCAAGCAGGCCTTTACTACGCACGTCGATCCTGTTTCGCCCCCGCAGGACCGGATGGCCAGACATGCAGGCCACTCGGTGAGATTTGGTGGAGGCGCGGGAGTACTGCCCTCCCGGTCCGCAACGTCTATTCCGCTCTACCGTCTACTGTCATAGCTGCCGAAGCAGCATCTCTAACATAGGGCCCCCCCAACCGCGGATCAAGGCCTCTAAGTGCCGCCAGCCATTGGCGAATTTTCGGCGCGGCAGTTCGAGCGGCGACCGGGAGCCCTGTTTGCGCCCAGGCCGGCGGCCGCACGAACGCGACCTAGGCATCTGCGCCGAAATCGGTCATAAATCGCCGCCGAAGCCTTTCGGTGACGAATCGCGGATAGTGAGGGTAGGATCTGGCATGACGCTGACCAGCGAACAGCAGAGCGAAATCGAGCAATTGCGCGGCAATGCGCAGCCGACCAGGCGGGCTGTGGTGCCGGCGCTGGAAGACGTGCTCTATCAGGCGATGCCGGTTCTGGATCACGGTTTTGTCCGTGTCATCGACTATATGGGCGACGATTCGGCTATCGTGCAGGCTGCCCGTGTTTCCTATGGCCGGGGCACCAAGAAGGTGAGCGAGGATAAAGGCCTCATCCACTATCTGATGCGCCACCGGCACTCGACCCCTTTCGAGATGTGCGAGATCAAATTCCACGTGAAATTGCCGATCTTCGTTGCGCGTCAGTGGATTCGGCACCGCACGGCCAATGTGAATGAGTATTCGGCGCGCTATTCGATTCTGGACCGCGAATTCTATATTCCGGCACCGGAACACCTGGCGGCGCAATCCGTCAGCAACCGTCAGGGTCGCGGCGAGATTCTGCAAGGCGCCGAAGCGGCGCGCGTGCTCGATCTGCTGAAATCCGATTCGAGCCAAGTCTATGATCATTATGCCGAGATGCTGAACGAGTCAGAGGATGGCAGCGTTGTCGATGCCGACCGGCACGGCTTGGCGCGCGAACTCGCCCGCATGAATCTCAGTCTCAACTTCTATACCCAGTGGTACTGGAAGGTTGACCTCTACAATTTCATGCATTTCCTCAGCCTGCGGGCCGATAAGCATGCGCAATACGAAATTCGCGTCTATGCCGAGGCGATGCTGGATATGCTGCGCCGCTGGGTGCCGCTGACCTTCGAGGCCTTCGAACAGCACCGTTTGCATGGCGTGACCCTGTCCAAGAATGCCATGGCGGCGATCCGGCGGATGCTGGACGGCGAAACCGTGACCGCAGCCGATAGCGGCCTTGGCAAGCGCGAATGGGCGGAGCTGCAGGAACTGTTGAAGCGCCCGGAGTAAGTAATCGTCCGGCGTAATCCGAAGTTCATCCAAAGAGGGTCGACGGCGAGCGTCGGCCCTCTTTCCTTTATGGTTTCCTTATTGAATGACGATCCGCGGCGCCGTGCGGCTGGTGCCGCCCTGCAGCTTGTCCCAGATGCGCCGGGCGATCTCCAGATAGGCGGCGGCATGGGGCGAGACGGGATCGCTGACCACGATCGGCCGGCCGCTATCCGAGGTTTCGCGGATGGCGATATCGAGCGGGATTTCGCCCAGGAAATCGACGCCGCCCCGTTCCGCCTCAAGCCGCGCGCCGCCATGGGCGAAAATCTCGCTGCGATGGCCGCAATTGGGGCAGCAGAAATAGCTCATATTCTCGATGATGCCGAGGACCGGCACATCGACCTTACGGAACATGTTGAGGCCCTTTTTGGCATCCAGCAGGGCGATATCCTGGGGCGTCGAGACGATGACGGCCCCGGCCAGCGGCACGTTCTGCGCCATGGTGAGCTGGGCATCGCCGGTGCCCGGCGGCAGGTCGCAGACCAGCACATCCAGGGGCGCCCAGTTGACGTCACGCAGCAATTGCGTGAGCGCCCCCATCACCATCGGGCCGCGCCAGATCATCGGCGTGTCTTCGGCGATCATGAAGCCCATCGACATCACCTTGATGCCGTAATTTGTCATTGGTTCCAATCGCTTGCCGTCGGGGCTCTGCGGCTTGCCGCTGATGCCCATCAGGCGTGGCTGCGAGGGGCCGTAGATATCGGCATCGAGCAGGCCGACCTTATGGCCAAGGGCTGACAGGGCCAAAGCAAGGTTGACGGCGGTTGTCGACTTGCCGACGCCGCCCTTGCCGCTGGCGACGGCGATGATGTGACCGACTCCGGGCAGGCCCTGCTTGCCGGCGGGTTGGCCATGGGCATGACCGTGGCCATGACCCTGTGGCTGTCCTTGAGCAGGCTGGGAAGCCGCTGCGCCGCCAGGCTTACGGTGGGCGGTCAGTACGGCGGTGACGCTCAGGACCCCCGCCAACTGCTCGACCGCCTGCTCCGCCGCCTTGCGCAGGGGCTCCATCTTCGGCCCCTCCTGGGGGTCGACTTCGACCGAAAATCCGACATGACCCTCACGGATAACCAGGCCGGAAATCATGTTGCGGCTGACGATATCACCACCCCCGGGTGCGGCGATGCGCCTTAGGGCGGCCAAAACTTGTTCCTGATTGATCACGGCCATGCTTGAAAAACCTAGACTTTATCCCGATATAGCGTGCTGCGTGTGGGCACGGACCGCTAAAGTCGGAGGTGAACGCTCGTTGCGAGTCGGCTATCCCTGTCATATAAGGCCGGGAGGACGCTTTGCATAGTGGGGCTAGCCGCCGGTGTTCGATTGGACCCGTTTCGGATCGCATCCATCGCGGCATGTAGCAAAGGAATTTGGGGTCATCGATGGCGTGGAACAATCAAGGCGGCCCTTGGGGCGGCGGCTCGGGCGGCAGCGGATCAGGTGGTGGACAGGGCGGCGGCCAGAGCCCCTGGGGACGCGGCCCGTCGAATGGCGGCAAACCCTCGCCCGATTTCGATGAACTGCTACGGCGCGGCCAGGATCGCATGCGGACGATGTTTCCGGGCGGTATCGGCACGCCGCGCAGCCTGCTGATCATCATCCTGGTAGCGGTGGTCCTGTGGCTGCTGAGCGGCTTCTACCGGGTCAATCCCGGCGAAGTCGGCGTCAATATGGTGTTCGGCCGCTATGTCGACCAGACCATGCCCGGCCTCAACTGGAACTGGCCGACGCCGATCGGCACGGTCGAAACGCCGGATATCGCCACCCGCAATCGCGTCGAGATCGGTTTCCGTGCAAGTTCCGCCACCAGCGGCGATATCGATGTCAGCGAGGAAAGCCTGATGCTGACCGGCGACGAGAACATCGTCGATATTCAGTTGGTGGTGCTATGGCGCATCGATGATGTCGTGAAATACCTGTTCGATGTCCGCGATCCGGACAGCTCGATGGGGGCGGCGGATGCCGCGGTGAAGAATGCGACGGTGAAGAACGCCGTCGAGGCGGCGGTGCGTGAAATCGTCGGCCAGTCGACCTTCGAATATGCCATCACCGAAGGCCGAAGCCAGATCGAGGCGAAGGCCGAGGAATTGGCACAGGGTATTCTCGATTCCTACAATTCCGGTATCCGTATCGAACAGCTGTCGATGCAGAAGGCGGATGCGCCGCAGGAGGTGGTCGATGCCTTCCGGGACGTGCAGAAAGCCAAGGCCGACAAGGTCAGCCTGGTGAACGAGGCACAGGCCTATTTCAACCAGATGATCCAGGATGCCGAGGGCCAGGCGACACAGGCGATCCGGCAGGCGGAAGGCTACAAGCAGGAATCCATCGCCAATGCCGAGGGCGATACCCAGCGCTTCCTCTCAATCTATGATCAATATCGTGCCAATCCCGACATCACGGAACGGCGCCTCTATCTGGAAACCATGGAACAGGTCATGGGGAGTATGAACAAAGTGCTGGTGACGGGCGACGGTAAGGGCGGGACGGTTCCCTATCTGCCGCTGGATCAGTTGCTCAAATCCCGCCCCAAGCCGGCTCCCGCGGGTCAGGTTAGCGGCAGTGGCGACAGCAATACGGTGATGACCGCGCCCAGCAGCGTCCAGCAGCAAGGAGCCCAGCAATGAAGCGCGGCAGCATCGCAACCGCCGCGATCATCGGCGGTGTCATTCTGATCGGCGGCATCGCGGCGGCCTTTCAGGTGCCGCAATGGCAGGATGCCATCGTCCTGCAATTCGGTAAACCGGTTCGGGTGATCATCGGTCAGCCTGGTCTGCATTGGCGCATTCCGTTCATCGAAAATGTTCATTACGTCGATAAGCGGGTGCTCAATTTCGATGCACCGGCGCAGGAATTGCTGACGCTGGACCAGAAGCGCATCGTGATCTCGGCTTATGTGCGCTATCAGATCGACGATCCCTTGCGCTTCTATCAGGTCGGCCGCAACGAAACGCGGGCCGAAGGTCAGATCGGCAGCGTCCTGGTCTCAGGTCTGCGCTCCGTCATCGGCAATGTGCCGATGACCAATATCCTGACGCCACAACGGGCGGAACTGATGCAGGATATCACCACACGGCTGAGCGAATCGGCCAAAGCCTATGGCATCCGCATCGTTGATGTGCGTTTCAAGCGCGTCGACCTGCCGGCCGCCAATAGCGAAGCCGTCTATAACCGCATGCGTACGCAGCGGGCCCAGGAGGCACGCAAGATCCGCGCCGAAGGTGAGCGCGAGGCGCGCGAATTGCGGGCCGAAGCCGATAAGCAGCGCGTGGTGACCTTGGCCGAAGCCCGTAAGCAGGGTCAGATCCTGCGCGGCGAGGGCGATGGCGAAGCGACGAAGATCTATAACGATGCCTTCGGCAAGGATCCCAAGTTCTTCGATTTCTATCGCTCGCTACAGGCGATGAAGACGGGATTGTCGGGCGACAACACGACCTATGTGGGCACGCCGACGGGTGATTTTTTCCGCTATTTTGCCGCGGAACCCAACAAACCGGCGCAATAGCTGCGATCATGATGTAGCGCGGCTGTGACAGGGCGCCTCTGGATCGCATCCACATCCGGTTGGCCAGATATCGCCTGGGTCAAGTATCGGTGATCGGGCTGGCCGGGATGGTCGCATCTGACGTAGCATGATCGCGCCGGCCGATCATCCGACCGGTCATGCCGCCGATCTGCGGCCCGGACCGTCCGAACGGCTGGGAAATGCAGTGAACCGGGGAACGCAGTGAATTGCTAGTGACGGAGCCAGACCTGACAATGACCAGCTTTTCCTCTTCCGACTGCCCTCAGATCGAATCCGCCTGCGCATCTTCAGTTCGGGCAGTCGCGGCCCAGGCTAGTGCCATCGACAGGTTGCGGTCCTATTGGCTGCAGCTGAACCTGATGGCGCTGGCCGCGATTGCTGTCTTGCTGACCGGCATGGCGGCGGCGCAGGCGCGCTCGGCACCGGAGAGTTTTGCCGATCTGGCGGACAAATCCTTGCCGGCGGTGGTGAATATCGCCACCACCCAGACCATATCCGCCGACAGCCAGATGCAGGATCTGGATGAAATGTTCCGGGAATTCCTGGATCGGCGGCAGGGGGCAAAGCCACGGCCGCGCAAGGCAACCTCGCTCGGTTCCGGTTTTATCATCGATCCCAGCGGCTATATCGTCACCAACAACCATGTCATCGAGAATGCCGATGAGATCATGGTGGTGATGCATGACGATACCGAGTTGAAGGCGAAGCTGATCGGCCGCGATGCGAAGACCGATCTGGCTTTGCTGAAAGTCGAGGCACCCAAGCCATTACCGGCAGTCAAATGGGGCGATTCTTCCGCCATGCGGATCGGCGACTGGGTGCTGGCGATCGGCAATCCCTTCGGCCTCGGCGGTTCCGTAACGGCTGGCATCGTCTCGGCGCATCAGCGCGACATCAATGCCGGACCTTATGACGATTTCATTCAAACCGATGCCTCGATCAATCGGGGCAATTCCGGCGGCCCGATGTTCAACATGGATGGCGAAGTGGTCGGGATCAATTCCGCGATCTTTTCGCCCTCCGGCGGTTCGGTGGGAATCGGCTTCGCCATTCCCGCCAATCTGGCACGGCCGGTGATCGAACAGATCAAGGAATTCGGCCATCCGCGTCGCGGCTGGCTCGGCGTGCGCATCCAGTCGATCAGCGACGATCTGGCTGAGGGGCTGAAACTGCCGTCGGCCAAGGGTGCCTTGGTCGCCGGCGTCACCAAGGACGGCCCGGCTGACAAGGCTGGCATCAAGCAGGGCGACGTCGTGATGAAATTTGACGGCAAGGACGTGACCCAGATGCGCGGTCTGCCGCGCATGGTCGCCGAGACGCCCTTCGGCAAGAAAGTCGATGTGGTGATCTGGCGCAAGGGCCAGGAGATGAATGTCTCCGTGGCACTCGGCGAGCTCGATGAAAGCGCCGAGGATCAGGCCTCGACCGGTGACGATAACGGCCAGGACCAGCAGCAGCCGGCAGAGCAGGGCAGCAAGGTCGCCGCACTCGGGGTGGAACTCGCCGCGATCGGCAACAAGCAGCGTCAGGATTTCGACCTGGACAAGGATGCGACCGGTGTGGTCGTCATCAATGTCGATCCCGACGGCCCGGCGGCGGAAAAGGATCTGCGGCCCGGCGATGTCATCGCCGAAGTCGATCAGAAGGAAGTGTCGTCTCCCAAAGATGTCGCGGCGCGGGTCAAGGCGGCCCAGGATAGCGGCTATCGGGTGGTGACGTTGCTGGTCAACCGTAAGGGCGATTCCCAGTGGATCGCCGTCAAGATCAAGAAGGACTGATCGTCTTAGGGCGATGAGTGAGGTAGAGGCCCGGCATCATGGATGCCGGGCCTTTCATTTTGCGTGAGCTGGCTCACACGGGTCACCAAACCTGGTTCGACGCTCCGCAGACTGCTCAAAATGCGATCGGCCGATCCGAAACAGCAACCGAAAGAAGGCGGAAGTACCTGATCAAAGCCTTCTTAGGCGTGTCGATCCTTCAGCCGACGAATTCCTCGCGGCGATAGCCCTGGAAATAGAGCAGGGTGGTCAGATCGGTGTGGTTGACCTGGCAGGTAATCGCCTTGCGCACCACGGGCTTGCCGCGATAGGCCACGCCCAGCCCGGCAGCCCGCAACATCGGAATGTCATTGGAACCGTCACCGACCGTGACGGCATCGGCCGGGGATAGGCCATGTTCGTCGCTGAGGCGGATCAGGGCACTGAGCTTTGCGCCCGGATCCAGGATCGGGCCCTGCACCCGTCCGGTCAGGCGGCCGTCGCTGATCTCCAGGTCATTTGCAAGATCGAGATCGAAGCCGATTTTGCCGGCGACGCGGCTGGTGAAATATTTGAAGCCGCCCGATACCAGCGCCGTATAGGCGCCATTGGCCCGCATGGTGCCGACCAGAGCGGCACCGCCGGGGGAATAGCCGACCCGGCCATAGGCCTGTGCCAGCGTCTCTTCCGGCAACTCGGCCAGCATGGCGACGCGTTCGATCAGGGCCTGGGCGAATTCCAGCTCCCCGGCCATGGTTTTCGCGGTAATGGCGGCGATCTCATCGCCAAGACCGGCGATATCGGCGATCTCATCCAGCGTCTCGTTGACGAGAATGGTGGAATCCATATCCGAGAGCAGCAGCTTCTTGCGTCGGCCGGCGCCGGCCTGGGCATGGTAATCGATCGGCAGTTCGGCTAGCGTCGCGGCAGCAAGGACCTGGGCGTGATCGGCCGGCAGGTTATCGAACGGAATATCGCAAGCGGTATCTTCGGCCAGCCAATTGGCGTCACCCAGCGTCGCGCCGGCACCATGCAGGCGCTGCGATAAAACGGTGATGACGGCATCTGACAGGCGATAGCGATCGGGCGGGGCGACCAGCGTTAGTACGGATTTCATCATGCGATCGGGTATATCGGAGGCTAGGACGGGAGACAAGGTGGCGCCGGGACGGGCTGCGCCCGGGACAACTGCGCCCGGTTCGGCTGCGCCGGAACCCGGCATGATACCGGCAAAGCCGGTCATCGTCATCGGCGGCCCGACCGCCAGCGGCAAATCTTCCCTGGCCCTGGCGATCGCGCAGGCCTTTTCTGGAACCGTGATCAATGCCGATTCGATGCAGGTCTATCGCGACTTGCCGATCCTGACGGCGCAGCCGGAGGCCGCAGATCAGGTCGCGGCTCCTCATCGCCTCTATGGGCTGTTGCCGCTCGACGATATCTGCTCGGCAGCGCGTTGGACGGATCTGGCTCTGACGGAAATTGCCGCCGCCCACTCGGCCGGGCGCTTGCCGATCCTGGTCGGTGGGACGGGGCTCTATCTGCGCTCGCTGATGCAGGGATTGTCGCCGATTCCGTCGGTGGCGCCTGAACATCGTCGTGCCGCCCGGCGACTGCTGGCCGAGCTCGGCGTCGCCGGTCTGCATGCCCGGCTTGCCGCAGAAGACCCCGAAATGGGGCGTCGCCTACATCCGCATGACAGTCAACGCGTGATGCGGGCCTGGGAGGTGCTGCAGGGGACGGGACGCTCTTTGGCGGCCTGGCAGGCCGTGCCGGCCGTGCCGCCGGCGGATCTACGGTTTCAATCCTGGATCGTGCTGCCGCCGCGTGAGCGGCTCTATGCAGCCTGCGACCACCGGTTCCAGACCATGGTCGAGCGGGGGGCGCTGGACGAGGTCGAAGCGGCGGTGCAGCGTTACGGGCGTGAAATTCTCGACGAGCCGAGCGGCAAGGCGCTGGGTTTTCAGGACCTGGCCGATGCTTTGGCGGGGCGTCAGTTGCTGGAGATGGCTATTGCCGCGGCGCAACAGGCAACCCGCAATTACGCCAAACGACAGACGACCTGGTTCCGTCATCAACTGGCTTTTGCTAATTTTATATCTGAATTTAGCGTAGTAGAGAAATTTTCAGAAAGTTCATATCAAAAAATCTTTCAGAATATTCGCGATTTTGTGTTGACCCCAAACTGATCACCCTCTAGGGTCCAGCCTCTCCCGGGCGTTTTCACGTCCCGGAAAAGGTAAATTTGTCTCAAGTGGGCATGTTTGCGCCCGCAGCAGATCGCAGAACGAGGACGACGATATGGCCAGCGAACCGCTTCTGGGCGCGGAGATCATTGTCAAAGCGCTGATCGACCAAGGGGTCGAGGTAATTTTCGGCTATCCCGGCGGTGCCGTTCTGCCGCTCTATGACGCTTTGTTCAAGCAGAACCAGATCAAGCACATTCTGGTGCGTCATGAGCAGGCGGCGGTGCATGCGGCGGAAGGCTATGCCCGCTCGACGGGCAAAGTCGGCGTCGTGCTCGTGACATCCGGCCCCGGTGCCACCAATGCGGTGACCGGCCTGACCGATGCGCTCATGGATTCGATACCGCTGGTCTGCCTGACCGGCCAGGTGCCGACCCATCTGATCGGCAACGACGCTTTCCAGGAAGCCGATACGACCGGCATCACCAGACCCTGCACCAAGCATAATTACCTGGTGAAGTCGATCGACGATCTGTCGCGCACGATGCATGAGGCTTTCCATGTGGCGCGCAGTGGCCGCCCCGGCCCGGTGGTCGTCGATTTGCCGAAGGATATCCAGCAGACCAAGGGCAACTACACCAATCACGCCGGCGAACGCCATCGCAGCTACAATCCGGTGGTGAAGCCTGATCGCCAGCAGGTCGAAGCTGCGATCGCCCTCATGGCCGGTGCGAAAAAGCCGCTCTTTTATATCGGCGGCGGCGTGGTTAATTCCGGTCCTGCGGCCTCACAGCTGCTGACGGAATTCGTGCGCCTGACCGGTTTCCCCTGCACCCAGACGCTGATGGGGCTCGGCGCCTTCCCCGGTTCCGATCCGCTCTCGCTCGGCATGGTCGGCATGCATGGCATGTTCGAAGCGAATTGGGCGATGCATGACTGCGACGTGATGATCAATATCGGCGCGCGCTTCGATGACCGCGTGACCGGCAGGATTTCGGCCTTCGCGCCCAATTCCAAGAAGATCCATGTCGATATCGATCCCAGCTCGATCAACAAGAACGTGCGGATCGATGTGCCGGTGATCGGCGATGTCGGCCATGTGCTGGAAGAGATGCTGCGGATCTGGAAGGCGCGGCAGATCCGCCCCGATGCCAGGGCTTTGTCGGCCTGGTGGGATCAGATCAATAAGTGGCGGTCGCGTGATTGCCTGCGATTCAAGCAAAGCGGCGATATTATCAAACCGCAATATGCGTTGCAGCGCCTCTATGCGGCGATCAAGGACCGCGACTTCTACATCACGACCGAAGTCGGCCAGCATCAGATGTGGGCGGCGCAGTTCCTCAAATTCGAGAAGCCCCATCACTGGATGACCTCTGGCGGTCTCGGCACGATGGGTTACGGTCTGCCTGCCGGCACCGGCGTGCAAGTCGCGCATCCCGAGGCGCTGGTGATCGATGTCGCCGGCGAAGCCTCGATCATGATGAACATCCAGGAACTGTCCACCCTGGTGCAGTACCGCCTGCCGGTGAAGATCTTCATCCTCAACAATCGTTGGATGGGGATGGTGCGGCAGTGGCAGGAATTGCTGCATGGCGGCCGCTATTCGGAAAGCTACAGCGATGCCCTGCCGGATTTCGTCAAGCTTGCCGATGCTTTCGGTGCGACCGGCTTGCATGTCAGCAAGGCGGCAGAACTCGATGATGTCATCCGGCAGATGATCGACACGCCCGGCCCGGTGATCGTCGACGTCGCTGTCGATGAAAAGGAAAACTGTTTCCCGATGATTCCCTCGGGCGCAGCGCATAACGAAATGCTGCTGGGGCCGGAAGATCAGTCGGCGAAGCCGATCTCGGAAGAGGGCATGGTGCTGGTGTGATTGCGGCGACAGCAGACGACCGATCCCGCAGATATAATCAAAAGGAGTTTGGGGGCGTGGAGCAAGGGAAGGTGCAGCGGCACACGATTTCCGTCCTTGTCGACAACGAGGCGGGCGTGCTGGCGCGGGTGATCGGGTTGTTCTCCGGTCGCGGCTACAATATCGAAAGCCTGACGGTGGCGGAAGTTGAGGCGGAGAATCATGTCTCGCGCATCACCGTCGTAACCAGCGGCACGCCGATGATCGTCGAGCAGATCAAGAACCAGTTGCGCCGTCTGGTGCCCGTCCACCGTGTTACGGACCTGACCTTGGACGGGCCGTCGCTTGAACGCGAACTGATCCTGGTCAAGGTGCGGGGCACCGGTGAGAAACGTGTCGAAAGTCTGCGTATTGCCGATGTCTTTCGCGCCAGGGTAGTCGATTCCACCATCGAATCCTTCGTCTTCGAAATGACGGGTTCGACGGAGAAGCTCAATGCCTTCATTAACCTCATGCAGCCTTTGGGGCTCGTCGAGGTATCGCGGACCGGTGTCGTCGCCATTGCACGTGGGGCAGAGGCGATTTAAAACCCCCTGATCTGCTGGGTCACCGGTGTGCTGGAACTTACCCATTCGATCGATTTGAGGAACGAGGAACGAAATCATGCGCGTCTATTATGATCGTGATGCCGATGTCAATCTGATCAAGAACAAGAAGATTGCCGTCGTCGGCTATGGCAGCCAGGGCCATGCCCATGCGCTGAACCTGAAAGATAGCGGCGTGAAGGACGTCCGGGTGGCCTTGCGCCCGGGATCCGCCACGGCGAAGAAGGCGGAAGCCGCCGGCCTGACGGTCATGACCCCGGTCGAGGCCGCGAAATGGGCCGATCTCATCATGGTCCTGACGCCGGATGAACTTCAGGCGAAGCTCTATGCGGACGACCTGGGGCCGAACATGAAGCAGGGCGCCGCACTGGCCTTCGCGCATGGTCTCAACATTCACTTCAAGCTGATCGAACCGCGCCCGGACCTGGATGTGATCATGATCGCGCCGAAGGGCCCCGGCCACACCGTCCGCGGCGAATTCCTCAAGGGCGGCGGCGTGCCTTGCCTCGTTGCCGTCGCACAGAATCCCAGCGGCAATGCGCTGGAACTGGCGCTCTCTTATGCCAGCGCCATCGGCGGCGGCCGTTCGGGCATCATCGAAACCAATTTCCGCGAAGAATGCGAAACCGACCTGTTCGGTGAGCAGGCGGTCCTTTGCGGCGGCCTGGTGGCCCTGATCCAGGCGGGTTTCGAAACCCTGGTGGAGGCCGGCTACGCACCGGAAATGGCGTATTTTGAATGCCTCCACGAAGTGAAGCTGATCGTCGACCTGATCTATGAAGGCGGCATCGCCAATATGCGCTACTCGATCTCGAATACGGCGGAATACGGCGACTACCGGTCCGGCCCGCGTATCGTGACCGAGGAAACCAAGAAGGAGATGAAGCGCATTCTGGAGGACATCCAGTCGGGCCGCTTCGTCCGCGATTTCGTGCTGGAAAACGCCGCCGGTCAGCCGAGCTTCAAGGCGACTCGCCGTCGCCAGGCCGAGCATCAGATCGAACAGGTCGGCGAGAAGCTGCGCGGCATGATGCCCTGGATCTCGGCGAATCGCCTGGTGGATAAGACAAAGAACTGAAAGCGGGGGCGCGGGACCGGAACTGGATCTGGCCCGTATTCCTATATAATTGGCGCTATTGTGTTAGGGCGGTCGGCGCGAGCCGGCCGCCCTATATGCTTAAACGGCGGTTCTGTTGTGGCGGTAGAAGGGCTCTTGCAGAGCAGCATCCTATGCGAACCGAGCGTGAACTGGGACGTTTCGCGCCATTTCTTTGACGGTCTGCTCGGTTCCCTCTTGTCGCCGTCGTGGGCGAACGGTAAAAGCAAGTCCGGCCAGGGCGGTTCGATTTTGCAGAATCGGATCTCTATTGAGGTCGTTCTGGGGTGACGCATCCACGGATTGGTATCGATCGGTGAATTGGCTGCCCAAGGGCGGGCCATGCGCGTGCAGACTGACGACAGGACCTGGACTGCGTCAACCGGCATAAAAAGAAGTACGGCCAGCGTCCCGGCGGCCAGCTTGCATCGGGTGAGGTTTAATGTTTTCAAAACTGGTCGGCATGCTTTCGTCAGATATGGCGATCGACCTGGGCACCGCGAATACGCTGGTTTACGTCAAGGGGCGAGGCATCGTCCTGAATGAGCCATCCGTGGTGGCCATTGCCGACGTGCGCGGCAAAAAGCATGTGCTTGCCGTGGGCGACGAGGCCAAACTCATGCTCGGCCGTACCCCCGGCAACATTCAAGCCATTCGCCCCTTGCGCGACGGCGTGATCGCCGATTTCGAAGTCGCGGAAGAGATGATCAAGCATTTCATCCGTAAAGTTCACAACAACCGGCGCAGCTTTGCCCGGCCGCAGATCATCGTCTGCGTGCCCTCCGGCTCCACCGCCGTCGAGCGCCGCGCCATTCAGGAATCGGCGGAATCTGCCGGTGCCAGCAAGGTTTATCTGATCGAAGAGCCGATGGCAGCGGCGATCGGTGCCGGCCTGCCGGTGACCGAACCGACCGGCTCGATGGTGGTCGATATCGGTGGCGGTACGACCGAGGTTGCGGTCCTCTCGCTGGGTGGCATTGTCTATTCCCGCTCCGTCCGGGTGGGCGGCGACAAGATGGATGAGGCCATTATCGGCTATATCCGGCGCAATCATAATCTGCTGGTGGGCGAAGGCTCGGCCGAGCGGATCAAGAAGGAAATCGGCTCGGCCTGTCCGCCGGAAGATGGCGATGGCCGCGTCATGGAAATCAAGGGCCGCGATCTGATGAATGGCGTGCCCAAGGAATTGGTCATTACCGAGCGTCAGGTGGCGGATTCGCTGGCTGAGCCGGTAGGGGCGATCATCGAGGCAGTGAAGGTGGCGCTGGAGCATACGGCACCGGAACTGGCGGCTGATATCGTCGATAAGGGCATCGTCCTGACGGGCGGCGGCGCGCTGCTGGCCAATCTGGATTATGTCCTCCGGCACGCGACTGGCCTGCCGGTTTCGATTGCCGATGACGCGCTTTCCTGCGTCGCCCTGGGCACCGGCCGGTGCCTGGAAGATATCAAGGCACATCGCCACGTTTTGATAAATATGTATTAACTTTAAGCGAGTATCCTAGGGATCGGGCAAATATGCATAGATTCCCTTAGGATAATCGTTGCACCTGAGCCCGACCTGTGGAAAAATGTGATAACCACCGGGAATCATTAGCGGTTGCTATGCCGCCGGGTGTGGAGGACAGGATTTGAAGCAGCGGACGAGCACGATCGGCGCAGCCTCTCCCGTCAAACTCTGGCTTCAGCGTTTTGCTTTTGTTCTCCTTCTGACGATCGCTTTTATGACATTGCTGATCGGGAAGGCCGATACTGTTGTGGTGTCGCGGGCCAGAATGGCATTGATCGATGGCTTGGCTCCTTTCCTGGATGCGGTGGCGACACCGATACAGACCGCCCGGCGCGTGACCGGCGAGGTTACCGATTATATCCGTCTGGCCGATGAGAACCGCGCCCTGAGGCAGCAGAACGATACGCTGATGGAATGGCAGCGCGTAGCCCGTGGGCTGCAGGCGCAGAACGAATCGTTGCGCAACTTGTTGCATTTCGTGCCCGACCCCAAGGTTAGTTTCATCACCGCACCGATCATTGCGGATACGTCATCCGGCTTCGTCCGCTCCGTCGTCATCCTGGCCGGCATGCGTGAAGGTGTGACGAAAGGCCAGGCGGCGATGACCGGCAACGGTCTTGCCGGACGCGTGCTGGAAGTCGGTTATCGCGCCTCGCGCATCCTGCTGCTGACCGACATCAACGCCCGCGTCCCCGTGATCATCGAACGTACCCGCGATCAGGCCGTGCTGGCCGGCGACAACTCGCCGATGCCGGATCTGCGCTACATGCCGCGCGATGTCGATATCAAGATCGGTGACCGGGTGGTGACATCGGGAGCCGGCGGTGCCTTCCCCTCCGGCCTGCCGGTCGGCGAGGTCAGCGATATTTCAGATGGCCATATCCGCGTGCGCCCCTTTGCCGATCTCGGACGGTTGGAATATGTCCGGCTGGTGAATTACGCGTTGCCGGGCATTCTGACCGAGGATCTCGGCATCGATGCCGCCGGCTATGATCCGATGCGGTTCAGCGCGATCGACGGCATCCTGAACACGGTTAGCCCGACATCGTCTCCCGCTGCCGCGGCTACCAAGTCGACCAAGAAGAATGCTGCCGAACCGGCTGCCAAGCCTGCAGCGAAACAGCGCAAGAAAACCCAGGGAACGGCCGGCACCGAGTGATCAGGTCACCTTTCTGGCAGCGCGTCGAAAGATGGTCGCGCAGCGCCACGCCGACCGGCCTTGCATTGCTGCTATTGCTGATCGGTCTGCTGCCCTGGCATGTGCCGGAACTTGGTACGATCGGCGTCAGCCTGGTGATCATTTCCGTCTTTTATTGGGGGCTCAAGGCGCCCGCGATGATGACCACCTGGTCGGTACTGTTCATCGGCCTGATCAGCGATCTCCTGGGCGTGACGCCCATGGGCGTGGGCACGGTGTCGCTGCTTTTTTTATACGGCTTGACGCGGTCCCAGGCGCGCCTTTTGCGCAATATGCCGTTTCTGGTGATCTGGGCGGCCTTCATGCTGCTGGCGGCGCTGGCCATCCTGCTAAGCTGGCTATTGACGGCCATGATGGACGGACAGTTTCCTAACATCCGACCGGCGGTGTTTTTGTATCTGTTCGTCATTGTTTGTTATCCCTTGCTATCGTATGTCTTCGGCCATCTCCAACGCAGCTTGCTGCCAGAGAAATGAACAAGCAGCAATCGCAAGCCCTTCAACGTGTCTTTTCCCGCCGTGTCGCCCTCCTGGGTGGCGGCCAGCTGCTGATGCTGTCGGCGCTGGTCGGCCGCATGTATTATTTGCAGGTGCTGGAATCCGACAAATACAAGGTGCTGTCGGACGAGAACCGCATCAACCGGCGTCTGCTGCCGCCACCGCGCGGCCTGATCCTCGATCGGTTCGGCATGCCGCTTGCCAGCAACTTCCCTAATTACCGGGCCATGCTGATCGCTGAGCAAACGCCCGATCTGGAGCAGACGCTGCGGGATTTCGCGCAGCTCGTGCCGATGTCGGAACGCGAACGCGGCAAGGTGCTGCGCGAACGCGCCCGTAACCGGGCCTTCATGCCGATCGCCGTCAAATCGGATCTGACCTGGGAGCAGGTCGCCCAGGTGGAAATCAATCTCCCCGATCTGCCCGGCATCAGCATCGATGTCGATCAGAAGCGCTATTACCCCTATGGCGGCATCACCTCGCATATCCTCGGCTATGTTTCTTCGGTCTCCGAAAACGATCTGCAGCAGGATCCCGATCCGCTATTGCAATTGCCGGGCTTCCACATCGGCAAGAATGGGCTGGAGAAGCAATATGACCTCTCGTTGCGGGGCAAAGCGGGGGAAAGCCAGTTCGAGGTAAATTCGGTCGGCCGCACGATCCGTGAGCTGGCACGCCAGGAAGGGGCACCGGGCACGGATCTGGTCACCACCCTGGATATCGGTCTGCAGCAATTCACCCACCAGCGCCTGTCGAGCGAGCTCTCAGGCGCGGCCGTGGTGATGGATATTTTCTCGGGCGATGTCCTGGCGCTCGCCTCCACGCCGTCTTACGATCCCGCGGCCTTCTATCGCGGCCTGACGGCGCTGGAATGGCAGGACCTCACCAGCGACATCTATGGTCCACTCAACAACAAGGCCATCGCCGGACAATATCCGCCGGGTTCGACATTCAAGCTCATGACAGCCTTGGCTGCCTTGAAGGCCGGCATCAGTCCGAGCGCCACCGTGTTCTGTTCCGGTGTTACGACGCTCGGCAATGCGCGCTTCCATTGCTGGCGCAAGGAGGGCCACGGCACGCAAGCGATGACCGACGCCCTGAAGAATTCCTGCGACTGCTATTTCTATGAGATGGGCCGGCGCATCGGCATCGACGCGATCGCCGACATGGCGCGGCGTTTCGGCATGGGTCAGGCCGAAGGATTGGATCTGCCGGGCGAGAAATACGGCCTTATTCCCGATCGCGGCTGGAAGCGGGCGACGATGGGCGAGTCCTGGCATCAAGGCGAGACCCTGGTCAACGCCATCGGGCAAGGTTTCGTGCAGGCAACGCCCTTGCAGCTTTGCGTCATGGTATCGCGGGTCGCCAATGGCGGCTTCGCCGTCAAGCCGCATTTGATGCGTCCGGCCAGCGAGCTCAATCAAGCCAAGGCAGAAGGGCCCAGCGCCTTCCCCCTGTTGGATATCGATACGGATTGGCTGGGCGTTGTCCGCACCGGCATGGACCGGGTTTCCAACGAAGAACGCGGCACGGCCTTCCGGTCGCGGATCACCATTCCGGGCATGGAGCTGGCCGGCAAGACAGGCAGCAGCCAGGTGCGCCGCATCACCATGGCGGAGCGCAGCAGAGGCGTCCGCAAGAATGAGGATCTGCCCTGGAACCAGCGCGACCACGCTTTGTTCGTTGCCTTCGCGCCGGTTCACGCACCGCGTTATGCCTGCTGCGTCGTCGTGGAGCATGGCGGTGGCGGTTCCACCGTGGCGGCACCGATCGCACGTGATATTCTAATCGAGTGCCAGCGCCGCGATCCGTCGCGCCGCAATCCTAACATCGAGGGTGGCCGCAATGAGATGCCTTGATATCATCGCATCGACTTCCTTTGGATGTGAAGGCGGGGTGTGATGGCATTGCAGCTCCATACCGCCCGCGGTCAGCGCAAGATGACGATCGGCGCCAAGCTCAGGCAGGTGACCTGGGGCATGGTGCTGCTGGTCTGTGCCGTGGCCTCGGTCGGTTTCGCGATGCTCTATTCGGCCGCGCATGGCAGCGCGGATCCCTGGATGGACCGGCAGATGGGGCGCTTTGCCATCGGTCTGGTGCTGATGCTGGCGATCGCCATGATCGATCTCCGGACCTTGATGAAGATCGCCTATCCGCTCTATGCGGTTGCCTTCGTTCTGCTGATCTATGTCGATGTCGCCGGCGAGATCGGCATGGGTGCGCAACGCTGGATCGATCTCAAGGTCATTCAACTGCAGCCATCCGAAGTGATGAAAATCGCCCTCGTCCTGGCCCTGGCGCGCTACTTCCACGGCTTTACCTTCGAGGATACCGGCCGCCCCCTGGTGCTGATCATCCCGATCCTGATGGCGCTGCTGCCCACCGGTTTGGTGTTGAAGCAGCCGGATCTCGGCACCGCCGTCATGCTGATGCTGGTTGGTGGCGCGATCTTTTTCGTTGCCGGCGTGCGGTGGTGGAAATTCGTCATCGTCATCCTGCTCGCTATTGCAGGTTCCTATGTCGCCTGGAACTCCAACCTGCTGCACGACTATCAGAAGAATCGCATCCTGACTTTCCTCGACCCCGAGCAGGACGCCTTGGGGGCTGGCTATCACATCACCCAGTCGAAGATCGCCCTTGGCTCGGGCGGCGTCTTCGGCAAGGGCTTCCTGCAGGGATCGCAAAGTCACCTGGATTTCCTGCCGGAACGCCAGACCGACTTCATCTTCACGATGTATGCGGAGGAGTTCGGCATGGCGGGCGGCATCTTCCTGCTGGGTCTTTACAGCCTGCTGGTGGTCTATGGCGTCATCATCGCCTTGCGCTCGCGCAGCCATTTCGGCCGATTGCTTGCCTATGGGCTATCCGCCAACCTGTTTCTGTACTTCTTTATTAATACTGCCATGGTCATGGGCCTGCTGCCGGTGGTGGGCGTCCCGCTGCCGCTGATCTCCTACGGCGGCACCGCGATGCTGACCGTGATGATCGGCTTCGGCCTGATGATGTCGGTCTATGTACATCGCGACATGCGGCTCGGCCGGCGCTCCGGCGACGAGGATTGAGGGTGACACCAAGTCGTCTCACCTAACGTCCTGTCGGGAAAAGAAAAAAATCGTAACAATTAGCTATCGACAAGGTCCCGGCCCTTTGCTATATCGCGGGCCGGATTGACGGAGACGGGCTGACGCCCGGTTGGACCGGTAATCTGGCCGGGGGGCGCATAGCTCAGTTGGTAGAGCAGCTGACTCTTAATCAGCGGGTCGCAGGTTCGAGTCCTGCTGCGCCCACCATTTATCCCCCTAACATATCCGTTAAAGACTTCTGCCTTGCGACATGACGCGAGGTTCGATTCACTTTCGATTTCGCGGTGTGGTCTCTATCTTGATCGCGCGGGATGCGATGTCCCGCTGAGCGAGCTTGTCGATAGGGAGCGGCGACCCGTCGCCTTCCCGAAAGCGTGCGTTCAGGATTGAAGCCGTTTGAATGCGGCGCGTGATCGCGTGCTAACTATCGCGATAACGATTAGGGCGATGCGGGCGATCTTTATGTCGCCAATCATTATCATCTCATGGCCGTTTCGAGCGCTCTTCAACCATGGGTAAGCTAGGTATTTGAGGATGTCGCCAATTTCATGTAGTATCGGGCGATAGCTGGAGGTGCCACGATGCTCATGACACGCCGACTATTCCTTTCACTCGCTGCCCTATTCGTGCCGGATGTCGCCTACGCCCATCACGGATGGGGCGGTTACGATACCTCCCGTCCATTCACGCTGACTGGTCAAATTCTGAAATCATCGTTTCAGAATCCGCATTGCGAAATTGAGATGGAGGTTGATAGCAAGCATTGGGTATTCGTCCTGGCGCCACCGTCGCGGATGATCAATCGCGGCGTGACGGCAGAGATGATTGCGCCGGGCAAGACATGCACCGTCTATGGTTACCCCCACACGACCGATCCGAGCGAAGCACGCATCGAATATATTATCCTTGAGGACAAGCGTTTCGAACTGCGTTAGGGGCTTTCGTGGAACAGCACCCCACCTGGTCGATCTTTCTCGCCTTGCAGGAGAGTCCGCTGGGACATGCAATGCGGTTCTCGCCCATGCTGTATCCCACCGCCGAGATTTTGCACATTCTGGGTTTCGTGGTTCTTGTGGGATCTATCATCGCACTCGACCTGCGGCTGCTCGGATTGGCTGGGGCGATAGCAATCCCGCCACTCGCCAGGCTACTGCTGCCGCTCTCGCGTTTCGGATTCCTTTTGGCTATTTCCATGGGCTTCCTGCTGTTCAGCGCAGATGCGGCCCATGTCATCCGCAATCCGGCCTTCCAGGCAAAGCTGGTCTTAATCGTTCTCGCCCTGGCCAATGTCGCGGCGGCCCATCTCGGCGCCTGGCGGGAAATTGACCGCTGGGGCGGCGAAGCGCCGCGCGCTGCGCGGATAACGGCTCTGTTGTCGCTCTTGCTATGGCTGGGCGTCGTCTGCGGTGGCCGCCTCATCGCCTATTTTTAGCTATTAGTGCCGGCACCCGTTATGGCGTCATGTTTGTGGGTTTTACAACTTTAGATATATGACCGGCGTCTGCCGGGATTACCTGTGCCCGTCGGGTTATCGATTGGCCAGTTCCAGCAGCAGGGCGGCATGGCAGAGATCCGGCTCGCCGGCCGCCGGCAGGCGGCACCAGCAAGCGAGATTCTTGCCGCGTAGCTCCGGGAGCCGCGCCAGCACGTCCTTACGGCGCTCCTTGAGTTGGGAGGCCGTCGTGCTGGGATCGATTGCAGCGATCTCTGCGGCAGCAAGATGACCTCCCGTCAGCCAGCGGCGATGCAGGGCGACGGCGCGGTCATGCCCGAACACCTCGATGCCAAAGGGGTTGCCGAATGGCGTGGTGCGGTCGACCTTGACGGTACCGGGCGGCATTCGCCACCCCTTCGTTCGGCTGAGTTGCACACGAAACGGCGCTTGAGGTTTGGGCTTTCGCATGATTTTTCTCCTTCACGGCCGGTCTCGTCCACTTGCCCTCATTTTCGCCCTGGCCACCGTCGGGCGCAGCTTTTAAAACCATTGCGCTGGCGGCAAGAAAAAGCTGCTCCCCCGGATGATAAATTGAGGTACCGCCATGTCACGTCCGATCGCCCTGCATGACCTGAATCGCCTCGGCACGGCGGAGCGCAATGCCCTGCTGGTGCGGTCGGAAGAGGATCTGTCGCTCTATATCGAACGGGTAAAGCCGATTCTAGACGCGGTGCACCGGGAAGGCGATAGCGCCTTGGTCCGTTTCGCGCAGCAATTCGACAGGGCGCCGGCCACATTCTCAACGGCTTCATTGCGTGTCAGCACGGCCGATATCGATGCCGCCTATCAGAGCGTCTCCCCTGAGGTGGTCAAGGCGATCGAATTCGCCGCCGACAATATCCGCCGCTATCACGAAGCGCAGATGCCCGAGGATATGTGGATGAAGGAAATCCAGCCTGGCGTCCTGACCGGCGAACGCTGGAATGCCATCGATTCCTGCGCCTGCTACGTGCCGCGCGGCAAGGGCTCCTTTCCCAGCATGGTCACCATGTCGCTGATTCCCGCCGTGGTCGCGAAAGTGCCGCACCTCATCATGCTGACGCCGCCGGATGCCGATGGCAAAGCCGATGCGGCGACCCTGATTGCGGCCCGGATTTCCGGCATCGAGGAAATCTACCTGGTCGGCGGTGCCCAGGCCATTGCCGCTGCGGCCTATGGCACGGCGACGGTGCCAAAGGTGCACAAGATCGTCGGCCCCAGCAATTCCTACGGCGTCGCCGCGAAGCGCCTGCTCAGCGATGTCATCGATCCAGGTTTCATTGCGGGTCCGTCGGAATCGATCGTGCTGGCGGATGAAACCGCCGATGGCCGCCTGGCCGCACTCGATCTGCTGATCGAAGCCGAGCACGGCCCGGATTCCTCTGCCTTCCTGGTGACCAATTCGCGCAAGGTCGCCGAGGCAGCGATCGCTGCCATCCCGCAATTCTTCGCCGAGATGTCGCAGACCCGCGTCGAGTATTGCACCGAGGTTCTATCGGGCAAGCGCGGTGGCATCGTGCTGACGCAGGATCTGCAGGCGGCCTATGATTTCGTCAACGACTATGCACCGGAACATATGCTGATCCATGCGGCCGAGCCCTTCGAGCATCTCGGCCAGATCCGCAATGCCGGCGAGATTCTGCTCGGTGCCAATACGCCCAATACGCTGGGCAACTATGTGCTGGGACCCAATGCCATCCTGCCGACCTCCGGCGCCGCGCGGACCGCGTCGCCGCTCTCGGTCTTCGATTATCTGAAGCGGACATCGCTCGCCTATGTGACGCCGAAGGGTTATCCGCTGATGGCGGGGCACGCCAAGGCGCTGGCCGATTACGAAGGCTTCGACGCCCATGCCAATGCCGTCTCCGATATCCGCCAGCGGCTGATGAAGAAGAACGACTGACAACGAGCGCCGCCGTTTACAGCGGCGTCGGATCGACGAAGCGGCGTACCACGTTCTCGGTGATGCGGCTGACATTGTTGTCGTAACCGTTATGCGCCAGGCTGCCGGCCCAGGAGATCGAGCTGGTGGAAAAAACGGCGCCGCCTTTCGGTGTTTCGAAGAAGGTCATGTCGCAGCGGACCATCGGGCAGTTTTCACCGTTGATGGCGGAATGGGTGTGATTGAACTCTTCCTTCACCCAATGATAGCTCGCCGGAAATTCCGAGGCGACTGCGACGATCAAGGTATGGGGCGGGGTGCCCAGCTGCGCATCGGCGCGGTCGATTTCCCAGCCGGCGGCACCGCCGCCAACCAGGCCGAAATCGCCGATCTTTTCGCTCTCGCCGACACCCTCGAAGATGAAGGCGGCGCGGGGATCGAAACTATCCGGCGTGCGGTCGTACCAGCTTGAGATATCGAAACCCTGGGCGGTGAAGCCGGTACCGACCAGGCCTTGCGGTGGCTGGCCGTTGCGGCGCCACAGGCCGGAGAGTTCTCCCGTGAAACTCATGTAATATTCGCCGTCTTCGGAAATCCAGCCGCGCATGCCGTCCTCGGCGCGGCGATGTTCCATGACGCCGGGCAGGGTCGGATGATAGGCGACGCGCCAGTAGAAGCCATTGGCGCCGAGATACATCAGGCGTCCGCCGTGCTGTGTGAAGTCGCGGATCGCCCCCATCATTTTGACGGTGTAATATTCCGGGTGGGTACCCGTCATGACGCAGCGATAGCGCTTCAGGAGTTCGGCGCCTTCCGCTTCCATGTCGTCATCGGTGATGATGTCATAGGCGATGCCCTTCGCCTCCAGCCAATCGGTGATATGGGTATCGGCATTGAACTGCCACAACTCGGCGCGCGGCCGCATGTTCAGCACGGGGCGCAGGCGCGATGAATAGCAGACGCCGCTACCGTCATTATGGCTGTCGTAAGTCGACAGGCCGAAACTGTGATTCTCCTCCAGATAACGATCGCCTGCGCTGAGGGTCACGAATTTCCAGGTGGAGAGCTCATCGAAGCTCCAGCTGGTCGACATCTGGTGATTAGAATAAGCGAGATAGCTGGCGGTCGGAATGAGCAACGCCAAAGGCGCCGTCGCCTTGCCGCGCGGCGGCCGGACATAGAAGGGGATCATGTCGTCGATCTCGCCATCCGGTCCCTGTTGCTTCAACTCGGCACAATAGATGCCGCTCTTCAGATCCGCCGGAATCGTCAGCGTGAAATCGCTCTGCCAGCCGCAATCATAAAGATCGTCGTCATGGAAATGGATGGCGCCGTAATGGCCCGGTCTATGCTGCCAGTTCATTTCGCTGGCATCCCAGTTCCAGCCTTTCATGGCGCGCGCCGGCAGATTGACCAAGCGGCCATGACGGCCATGCCCGGAGACGTCGCGGATGGTGATGCCGGACATATCCTGGCTGAAATCCCAAACGGCAATGGCAGGCGCCTTTGGCGCAGCACCGGGACGCAAGGCGGCGAGCGCCGGCCCGTCCAGCGCGGCCGACAAAACGCGCGGGCTGTCGATCTTGCCGTTGTAATGGGCGGTCGCGATGTTGTCGTCCATCCAGGCAGCGATCAGGAAGCGCCCGCCGCGTGCGGTGGTCTGGACGCTGTTGCCGAGTTTCGCCTCGACGGTTTCGATGCGCGGCTGCTTTGGATAGTCGATCAGCCGTTCCTGGCGCAACAGCACCTGGCCGCTCTCACCATTGAAGCTCACCGAGACATGATACCAATGGCGCGTCAGCAACGGCGCATCGATCCGTACCGGGGCTGCATCGTCCACGCGGAAGCAGAGATGGCCGGATGCGTCGATATAGAGCGCATAACCGCGATGGGTATCGATATCGAAATTGCCGAGCAGCGCCTGGTCATTGCCGTTACCGGGCAAGGTCGGCCAGATCATCGCTTCCAGCGTCACCGAGGTTGTGGAGAAAGCCGCTGCGTCATCGATAACGGCATAGGAGCCGTGAGGTATCGGCTGCCACCGGGCCGGATAGCTGCCGTCGATCGCCGTCTTGGCGGGCTCGATCTTGAAGCCGGGTCCTTCCGCACTGTCATCACCGCAGATCAGACGGACGATGCGGGCATTATATTTGCCGGGTAATGGGGAACTGACCTTGAAGTCAATCTGGTCGCCGGGCGCGACGCTTACTTTATCGGTATAGCCAAGGAGGCGTTTGGGCAGCTTGCTCATGAAACGGGCTCTGTCTGGAAGCGGTCAGTTGAAGACGTGACGGATGCGCCAATGCGTGGCATCGGCCGGCCTGGCGGCTAGTCGATGGGGCAATCTTCCCCGGCGACTTCCCGCCAGCGAGCGCGGAAGCAGGCCCAGAGGGCGTCTTCATATCGCGTGAAAGCCTGGTCGCCGACGGTCACGGGCATGCCGCGCCGTTCACCCATTTTCCCCAGGCGCCATTCCTTCTCCGGCACCGTACAGACGATGATGGCACGGCCACGCGCATTGCCCCAGCGGAGGCGCTGCAGCAGCTTTTGCAATTCGGCGCTGGGATAGGGATCCAGCGGATTCTTCTTATAGGCAGCGGCCAAACCGGCGCGGCTGCCGTCAATCTGGAACATCGTATTCCCCCCCGGGCTTACTTTGTGTTCAATTACTATCCGGCGCGGAGGGCATCATAGAGAGCAAGCAGGCCTTCTGTCGACGCATCGCGTCCGGCACCGGAGCCGCTGAGAATATCGCCTGCCAATTGTTTGCCAAGCTCAACGCCCCACTGATCGAATGAATTGATCTCCCACAGAATGCCCTGCACGAAGATCTTATGCTCGTAAAGCGCGATCAGCATGCCAAGGTGATAGGGATCAAGTCTCTTCAATAGGATCGTATTGCTGGGCCGATTCCCGGGGAACGTCCGGAAGGGCACCAGTTTGCGGATTTTCGTTTCATCCATGCCGGCTGCCGACATTTCGGCATGCACTTCATCCGCCGTCTTGCCCAGCATCAGGGCTTGAGTCTGTGCGAAGCAATTGGCCGCCAGCAGCCGATGATGATCGGCGAATGGGCCGTCATCCTGCGCCGCCAGGATGAAATCGCAGGGAATGAGATGCGTGCCTTGATGGATCAACTGATAAAAGGCGTGCTGCCCATTGGTGCCGGCCTCGCCCCAGAGGATCGGGCCGGTCAAGGTCTCGGCGGCTTTTCCGTCGCGCGTCGTTCCCTTGCCGTTGCTCTCCATATCCGCCTGCTGCAGATAGGCAGGCAGACGGGCGAGGTCCTGGGCATAGGGCAGGACGGCGATGCTTTCGGCCTTCCAGAAATTGACGTACCAGAGCCCGATCAGCGCCTGGATCACCGGCAGGTTGTTCTCCAGCGGTGCCTCTACGAAATGCCGGTCCATGGCATGGGCGCCGGCCAGCAATTGCTCGAAGCCACCCCAGCCGATCGACAGCATGATCGGCAGGCCGATGGCGGACCACAGCGAATAGCGGCCACCCACCCAGTCCCAGAACTCGAACATATTGGCGCCATCGATGCCGAATTCGGCGACGCCCTTGCCGTTGGTGGAGACCGCGACGAAATGCTTGGAAACGGCATCCTTGGCCGTCACGCGCGCCGTTAGCCAGGCGCGGGCGCTGCGCGCATTGGTCATCGTTTCCTGGGTGGTGAAGGTCTTGGAGGAAATGACAAACAGCGTCTCTTCCGCCGACACCTGATCCAGCACCGCCTCCAGATGCGCGCCATCGATATTGGAAACGAAATGAAACGCCATCTCGGGATGGCGGAAGCGGCGCAGCGCCTGGGTGACCATGGCGGGGCCGAGATCCGAACCGCCGATGCCGATATTGACGACATGCCGGATCCGCTTGCCGGTGGCGCCTTGCCAGGTGCCGTTGCGCACACGATCGGTAAAATCGCGCAATTTCTCCAGCACGGCATTGACCATCGGCATGACATCGGCGCCATCGACCCGGATCGGCCGGTTGGAGCGATTGCGCAAGGCGGTATGCAATACGGCACGATCTTCCGTGCTGTTGATCCTGTCGCCCTCAAACATGCGGCGACGCCAGTCTTCAAGATTGCCTTTGCGCGCGAGGTCGAACAGCAGCGGCAAGGTCTCAGCCGTCAGGCGGTTCTTGGAGTAATCCAGAACCAACTCGCCCTTATCGGTGGCTAGACGGGCATGGAAGCGTTTGAAACGCTGCGGGTCCGAGGCGAAAAGCTCACGCAGATGCTGTTTTGAGATATCGCGCTGGTGTTGTTCCAGAGCGGTCCAATCGGCAGAATGGCTGAGTTCGGTCATGTCACCACATCAGGTTGTTGGCGGCCGGATTGCCGCTTGATGCCAATCACAGTCTCGGCGATCTCGATAAGATCGGCGAGGGCGGTTTGCGGGTCAAGGTCATGCTTCTGCGGGTCCTGCTGGAAACTTTCCAGATAGAGACGCAGCGTGGCACCTTCCGTCCCGGTGCCGGAGAGGCGCAGGACGATGCGGGCACCGTCCTCGAACATCAAGCGTAGGCCTTGCTTGGCGCTGGTCGAGCCATCGATCGGATCGTGATAGGTAAAATCGTCGGCGGCACGCAGCACACGACTGCCGAACTGCCGTCCGGCCAAGGTAGCAACTTCGCCGCGCAACGTCTCGACGATGCGGTTGGCGGCGGCGCTGTCCAGTGCCTCGTAATCATGGCGCGAATAATAATGCCGGCCGAACCGTCCCCAATGGTCACGCATGATCTCACGTACCGATTGGCCGCGCACCGCGATGAGATTCAGCCAGAAGAGGACGGCCCAAAGCCCATCCTTCTCCCGCACGTGATTGGAGCTGGTGCCATAGCTTTCTTCGCCGCAGATCGTGGCACGGCCAGCGTCCAGCAGATTGCCGAAAAATTTCCACCCGGTCGGCGTTTCGAAACAGGGGATGTTGAGCGCCTTGGCAACGGCATCCGCCGCCTGGCTGGTCGGCATCGAGCGGGCGATGCCGGCAAGACCGTCGCGATAGCCGGGTACCAGCTTGGCATTCGCGGCCAATACAGCGAGGCTGTCGCTGGGAGAGACGGCGAGGCGATGCCCCAGGATCATGTTGCGATCGCCGTCGCCATCCGACGCGGCCCCGAAAACCGGCCCTTTGTCCTGCCAGAGCAGGGCCATTAATTCCTCGGCATGGGCCGGATTGGGATCCGGATGATGGCCGCCGAAATCTTCTTTAGGCACGGCATTCAGCAGCCAGGCGGGGTTTACGCCCAACATGTCGCCCAAGATAGTTTTGGCATAGGGCCCGGTAATGGCATTCATGGCATCGAAGCGCAGATCGAAGCCGGATCTGACAAGATCTCGCAGCTGGTCGAAATCGAACAGCCGCTGCATGAGTTCGGCATAATCCGCGACGGGATCGATCACCTCCACCGTCATATCGCCGAGCTTCTGGCTGCCCAGGCGGCTGGGATCGATGCCGGGACCATCGAGCAGTTTATAATCGGTGATTTCCTTCGAGCAGGCAAATATGGCCTCGGTCAGCTTCTCCGGTGCCGGGCCACCATTGCCGATATTGTATTTGATGCCGAAATCGCCATCGGGGCCGCCGGGATTATGGCTGGCCGACAGGACGATGCCGCCATAGGCCCGATGCTTGCGGATGACGCAGCTGACGGCCGGGGTCGAGAGCAAGCCGTCCCGGCCGAGCAGGATACGGCCGATGCCATTGGCGGCGGCGATCCGCAGAATGAGATCGACCGCCTCGCGATTGAAATAACGTCCGTCACCGCCCAGCACCAGTGTCTTGCCGGCGGGGCCGCCAGCTTCATCCGCTGCCAGGACGTCGAGGATCGATTGCACGAAGGCCGCCAGATAATGCGGTTGCTGGAACACCTTCACTTTCTTGCGCAGGCCAGATGTGCCGGGGCGCTGATCGATGAAGTGCTGGCAATCGACGATGCGGATCATGCGGCTTCCTGTGTTGGGATGTCCGGTATTTAAGATAAAACGGCACGCTTATGACCGTCGAATACGCCTTGCGCACTGAGATGCAGATTGGTCAGGGTCCGCTCGGCGTGGCGCATGCGCCAGCCCAGCATCTTCTGAGCATAACGCAAAACGACAGGCATGTGTTCCGGGCTTTCCGCCAGATTCGTCATTTCATAGGGGTCGCGCTCCATGTCGAAGAGCAGCGGCGGCAATGTTGCGAAATGGACATATTTGTATTGCCGGTCGCGGATCGCCGTCAGGTAGCATTCATCCGGTTTCAGACCCAGCGTGGTTTCGGCGTCCAGATGGGTCAGATTCGGCGTATAGCGGAAGTCGATCTCGTAATGCACTTCCTCGCGCCAATCCGCCGGCTTGCGGCCTTGCAGGATGGGCAGCAGCGAGCGTCCATCGCATTGCGCGGGGATGTCTTTCCCCAACCAGTCGAGAATGGTCGGCATGATGTCGACGGATTCCGTGAAGAGATCGATCTGGCTGTCGCGGCCGCCATCGGCGGCAGAGCGGGGATCACGGATGATCAGGGGGATATGGAAGCTCTGTTCGAAATAAGTTTCCTTGCCCCAGGTATAATGATCGCCACCCATTTCCGCATGATCGCAGGTGAAGATGATCAGCGTGTCGTCATATTCGCCGGTTGCCTTCAGATGGTCGATGAGGCGGCCGATCTGCTCATCGACCTGGGTGATCATGGCGTAATACGTCGCCCGCATCTGGCGCAGGTTGAGTTCGTCCATATGAACGAGGTTGTTGGGATTATGTGGGTCATAACTCGAGCTCTTCGCCAAAGTGTCGATCCACAATTTCAGATGCGGATGCTGCGCGGCTTCTTCTTCCGCTGTCGCCTTGCGCTGCGGCAAGGGCAGCTCGGTGGGATCATACAATGAATTATAGGGTTTCGGCGCGATCACCGGCGGATGCGGCCGCAGGAAGACGCAATGGACGAACCAGTCCTGATCCTGCCGGACCGAGAGCCATTTCAGCACCGTATCCGCCATGAAGGTGGTTTCGCTATCCTCGGCCTTGAAGATGGTCGGCAGAAAACTGTGCCCGCGATCGGGCGGCAGTTTCGCATCCGCGCGCGGCTTGTAGACGTCGGCGCGGCCTTCGAACTCGTAGCCCTTCGCCTTGAGATCGGCGATCCAGGGGGCCATGTGATCGGGCAATTGCATGCCGACCGTGAAGCCCGGCATCACGCCCTCATAGGTCCGTAACGCCGGATCGCCCGGTACCGTGCTTCGCGGATCGCGGCTGGTATCGGTATAGCCGAACAGGGTCGGATCATAGCCGGCCTTGCGGGCCTCCAGCGCCAGGTTGCTGTGGCGCATATCAAGCGGTGTGCCGTTGCGCCCCGAGCGGTGATTCATCAGATACATGCCGGTCAGCAAACTGGTACGGGACGGACCGCAGGGCGCGCAGACCGTGTAATGCCGCTTGAACAGCATGGCGTCCGCAGCAAGGCGGTCCAGATGTGGCGTTTTGACGGCCGGATGGCCGATCGCGGACAGGCATTCTCCCCGCCACTGATCCGCGGAGATCAGCAGGACTTTGCGGGGAGATATTTTAGGCTGGGACATCGGAATTGCTCACAGAAGGATATGCATGGATAAAACGATGGGACGGCCCCAATTTGGTAGCGGGTTGCGTCACGCTTGTCGATGCATTCCGAACAGCCGCCTTATCACTGATCTGGGAGGTCCAGGCAACGCCGCATGCCGTTGTCAGAGGTCTTCCGGCGCCAGGGCCAGCGTGCTCGCGGCACCCTCCACGACGGCCAGCTCCTGGGCGGTCGCCTGGGGCAATAAATTCGTCATATAGAAGTGTGCCATGGCTTGTTTGGCTGCCGCCAGCGGGTGCCGCGTCTCTTGCGCGACGACAGCCGATTTCGCCAACAGCCAGCCGCCCAGCGTCAGGCCGAACAGGTCGAGATAGGGTGTGGCGCCCGCCAGTGCCTCGCTCATATCGTTGCGGCCGAGATTGAGCAGATGTTCCGTCGCCCGCTCGAGTCCAGCGATGGCCGTCTTGAGATTGACCGCCAGTTGGCCGATATCCGCGTTGCTGCTGCCCTCGAGGCCGGCCGTCGTCGTGGTCATGTCGGCGATCAGGTGGCGCGCGGCGCGGCCGCCATCCCGCAATACTTTGCGGCCCAGCAGATCGATCGCCTGAATGCCGTTGGTGCCTTCATAGATCGGTGCGATGCGGGCATCGCGATAATATTGCGCGACGCCTGTTTCCTCGATGAAGCCGGCGCCGCCATGGATCTGCAGCCCAATCGAGGCAACGGTTACACCGCGATCGGTCGACCATGCCTTGGCGATGGGAATCAGCAGATCGACCAAGGCCTGATACGCAACGCGCTCGTCGGCATCGGGATGACGCTTGGCGCAGTCCAGTGTGCCGGCGGTAAAATAAATCAGGCAGCGCGTCGCCTCGGTCCAGGCGCGCATGGTCATCAGATTACGCCGGATATCGGGATGATACCGGATCGGCAGGCGCTCCTTGGCCTCATGGCCGGGCGGTGTACCCTGCAGGCGCTCGCCGGCATAGCTGCGGGCGGCCTGCAAGGCGCGGTCGGCGATCGCAAGGCCCTGAACGCCGACGGCCAGCCGCGCGTTGTTCATCATGATGAACATGTATTCCAGCCCGCGATTGGCTTCGCCCACCAGATAACCGGTGGCGCCGCCCTGATCGCCATAGGCCATGACGCAGGTCGGGCTGGCATGGATGCCGAGCTTGCGTTCCAGCGCCACGGCATGAAGATCGTTGCGGGTGCCGATACTGCCATCGTCATTGACGAGAAATTTCGGCACGATGAAGAGCGAGATGCCTTTCGAGCCGGCCGGCGCATCGGGCAGCCTCGCAAGCACGAAATGGATGATGTTCTCGGCCATGTCGTGATCGCCATAGGTGATGAAGATCTTCTGGCCGGTGATGCGGTAATGATCCCCTGCAGGCTCCGCCTTGGTTTTCAAAGCGCCGAGATCCGATCCCGCCTGGGGTTCGGTCAGATTCATCGTGCCGGTCCAGCGCCCGGCGATCAGCGGCGCCAGATATTTAGCCTTCTGCTCGGCACTGCCGTGAATCTGCAAGGCTTCGATGGCGCCCTGGGTCAGCAGGGGGCAAAGGGCGAAGGCCATATTGGCGGCATTCCAGATTTCCTGCAGTGCCGTGGTCAATGCCCAGGGCATCCCCTGGCCGCCGAATTCGGGATCGAAAGCAACCGAATTCCAGCCGCCTTCCGCGAATTGCCGGTAGGCATCGGGGAAACCCTTCGGCGTCACGACCTTGTCGTCCCGCAGGTTTACACCTTCTGCATCGCCGGTATAATTGAGGGGGGCGAGGACGGTACTGGCGAATTTCGCAGCCTCTTCCAGGATCGCCGCGCAGGTATCGGAGCTGGCTTCCTGATAGCCTGGCAATTGCGCAATGCTATCCAATCCCGCGATATGCTGCAGGGCAAACTGGATCTCTTCAAGCGGTGGCTGATAATCGGACATCGCAAGCATCCCCAAATTGCAACATCGTCATGATGCTCTGGTGATGACCGGATGCAAAGCCCCTTGTTGCGCAGCGAGATTCCGTCAGCGACTCAACTCGATTTCACCGATGCCGCCGGCAATGTCCAAGCCGGTATTGCCTTCAAGGCTGAGAGGTTGCAGCGAAATTGTCTTGCTGCTGCCGCCGATCAGGGCATTGGCACCCAGGCCGACGCCGAACGTCACATCGGCGCTGCCGCCGAGATAGGTGCCCGCAAGCGTTCCGGGCGCGACATCGCCGGTCGGGGCAAAGACACCCCAAATAATGTCGGCTGAGCTGAGGAAACCGATATCGAGTCCGTAGCGCTTGATTGCGCCGTGATACATTTCCGTCCGCCCGTCAGCTCGGGTGAAAACGCAATTCATGTCGCGTGCCGAACCAAAGATGAAGCTGACACCCGAGGCAACGCTGCAGCTGAGCGAGCCGAGATTGACGCCGGCGCTGGCGAAAGCCGGTGCTGTTGCTGAAAGGAAAAGAGCCGTGGTGCCGGCAAGAAGAAATCTTCTGAGCATGAGCCGTCTCCCTGTGATGCCGATACTGTGTGATGCGGATAAGTATGATGTCGATATGGCAAGTTATAACTGGGGGCAGCATGAGCCAACGCCAAGCGTCTCGACTAAGGTTGCCATAGGCTCGGAGTCACTTTTGCGTGTAACGGCGGTGGGATGTTTTGGAGAAACGTGCAGGTAGCTGTTAGCGAGCTTACCGAGAGGGAAGTTGCCGCGGCGCGGCGGCGCGGCGCAGCCGGTCATTGATCGCGATTCCCAGTCCCGCTTCCGGAATGGCCATGATGGCGATGCCCCGATAGCCGGGCCGGTCGGCGGCCCGCAAGGCGGCAAAAAGATTGGCGGCAGCCTCCGTCAGATCGCCGCCCGGGCTGAGATTATAGGCACCTGCAGGGGCGGCGGCACCGAAGCCAAGCAAAATCTCGTCGGCTTCCGCCGAGACGGCATTCAGCCGCACCGGCAGGGAGGGTGCGTAATGGCTGGTGAGTTGACCCGGACTCTTGCGGCCGCCCTCGTCCTGGGATGCGTTTCGGATGGGAACGCCATGGCCCAGCACCGCGGCAATCTGGTCCGCCAGAACTGCGCCCGGCCGCAGAACAAGCGGCTGGTCGCCGGTCAGGTCGAGCACGGTCGATTCGATGCCGACCTTGCAGGGCCCGCCATCCAGCACGATGTCGACCTTGCCATCCAATCCCTCGATCACATGTTCCGGACGGGTGGGGCTGATGCGGCCGGAGGGATTGGCACTCGGGCCGGCGAGGGGCAGGCCGCAATCCATCAGCAAGGACTGCGCGACGGGATGATGCGGCACGCGCACGGCGACGGTATCGAGGCCGGCACTGAGCAGCAGCGACAGCTTGCAGTCCTTGAGGCGCGGCAGAATGAGTGTCAGCGGACCCGGCCAGAATCGGCGTGCCAATTGGTCCGCATCGTCATTCAGCTGCACATACTGAGCGGCGGCGCCGAGGCTGGCGACATGGACGATGAGCGGATTGAAATCCGGACGGTTCTTGGCCTCGTAAATCGCAGCGACCGCGCGATCATTCAGCGCATTGCCGCCCAGGCCATAAACCGTCTCGGTGGGGAACGCCACCAGCCGACCGGCCATCAAGGCCCGCCCGGCCTCGGCGATGCTGGCGGAATTGGCGGGCAGCAGACGTGTCATGCGTTGATCTTGGCTGCCGCCGGTTTTCGGTCACGGCCACGGGCGATGAAATGTGGATTGCGGAAACCTGCCTTGCCATAGCGAAGGGGCATGCCGTCCAGCTGCCGCACCGAACCGCCGGCCGCCGCCAGCACGGCATGGCCTGCGGCGGTATCCCATTCCATGGTGGTGCCGAAGCGCGGATAAATATCCGCGACCCCTTCGGCGAGACGGCAGAATTTCAAGGAGCTGCCGGCCACCAGCGTGCCGATAATCGTTTCCCCCAACTCGCCGGCCTTCACCAGTTCCTTATCGGCGTGGGATCTGCTGATCATCATGACGGCACCCTCGCTTGGCACGGCGCGGCTGTGGATGATCTCGCGCTTGCCGTCCGTCAGGCGTCTGCAAGCGACCTTGCCGTCGCTGCTGTAAGTCTGGCCGAGAACGGGCAGATGCACGACGCCCAAGGTTGGCTTGCCCTGCTCGATCAGGGCGATGTTGACCGTAAATTCGCCGTTCCGCGCAATGAATTCCTTTGTGCCGTCCAGCGGGTCCACCAGCCAGAACCGCCCGGCCGCCTCGGCCGGCAGGCCGCCGGCGGCGGCTGCCTCTTCGGCGATAATGGGAATTTCAGGCGTCAGGCGCTGTAACTCGGCTGTAATCAAGGCTTCGGCGGCGACATCCGCTTCGGTCACCGGCGATTGGTCGGATTTCCGCTGGGTTGCGAAATCACTTTCATAGATGCGCAAAATCACCTCGCCGGCAGCGATGGCAATGCGCTCCAATTCCTCGGCTAGTTTGTCAGCCGGCCAATCTGTCAACGTCATTCGCGGATATCCGTTCTAGCCTTGATCGGCGGTCGGCCCTGATAGCCCCGCCGCCGATGTCTATAGGCCGCTGCCGGAAGGCTGGCAAGTTGCGCGAGGGATGGGCCGCTGCAGCGGCGGGTACCGCGACAATCAGGCGCGCTTTTTAAGATAGGCATCGATCAGCTGGATCAGCCGGTTGCGGCCGAAGCTCGGATCATGTCCGGCATGGACAACCCGAACGGGCAAATCCCGCAACCGCTTCATGGTACGGATATAGGTTGGGATATCCGCGCCGCCGATTTCATCCAGCAGTGGCCCGTCATAGATGGCATCGCCGGAAAACAGCGTGCCGGTGGCGGCTTCCCATAGGCCGATGCTGCCCGGCGAATGGCCCGGCAGGTGCAAGACCTCGAATTGCCTGTCACCGAGATCGACGATATCGCCCTCGACCACGATCTCGGTCGCCTTGGCGGGATGAACGTAATAGCTCGCCATATCGTAATCGGCATGCGGCAAAGCGGTGATCAGGTCGCCGTCGAATGGATATCCGACCAGCGCATATTTCCGGACGGCATCGGCGCCGATCACCGAGGCTAGCAGCGTGCCGCGTCCCGCCGGCGCTTCCAGATTGCCGGCTTCCAGTTCGTGCACCAATATGTGGTCGAATTCGTGGTGACCGCCGATATGGTCGTCATGGGTATGGGTGGCAACCGCCGTCACCTCTTTGTCGAGCAGATGCCGTGCCGCATCGTGCAGGCTGGCGATGCCCATGCCGGTGTCGATCATGAGATCGCGATCGCGACCCCGCACATGCCAGATATTGCACCGCATCAGCGGCACGACATGGGGTTCGTAAAGCAGGGTGATATCGTCGCTGATATGCTTGATCTCAAACCAGCGATCCGCGATCGGCAGCATGTGCCCGTCCTGTTCTTGAGGATGCCAGCGGCGACGATCAGCGGCCGAAGAAACGCGGTGCGCGCTTCGCCAGAAAGGCCTGCACACCTTCCTGGAAATCTTCGCTCTCGGCGGCTTTCGGCTGCAATTCTGCCTCGGTCGCGAGCTGCTGTTCCAGTGACTGATGCCCGCTGGCATTCATGGCCTGTTTCATCAGGCCCAAGGCTACGGTCGGCATCTCGGCAAGGCGCTTGGCCAACTCATCGACGGCAGTCGGGAATTCGGCGTCCGGGACGGATTGCCAGATGAGCCCCCAATCGGCCGCTTTCTTTGCTTCGATGGTATCGCCCAGCATGGCGAGGCCCAGGGCCCTGGCATGCCCGACAAGGCGGGGCAGGAAATAGGTACCGCCGGCATCCGGTATCAGGCCGATACGACAGAAGGCTTGCACGAAGCTGGCGCTTTCGGCGGCAATGACGATATCGCAAGCCAAGGCAAGGTTGGCGCCGGCGCCGGCAGCGATGCCGTTGACGGCGGCGACGACCGGCACTCGCAGGCTGCGGATCTGGCGGACAATCGGATTGTAATGTCGTTCGATGACGTTGCGTACGTCGCGCCGGCCGCTGATAGCGCCGGCTTCCCGCAAGTCCTGGCCGGCACAGAAGGCGCGACCGGCGCCGGTGATGACAAGGACGCGAATTTCGTCGTCACCGGCGATATCCGATAACGCGTCATTGAGCTCGGTCAGCATCGTCCCGGTCAGGCTGTTCAGCTTGTCGGGACGATTGAGCGTCAAATGGAGAATCTGGCCTTGGCGTCGCGAGAGAATTGCTGGCTCGGTCATTCTGTCTCAGGTCCGTCAAAATTCCGCACATCCGGTGACATGATGGCCGCCAATCTGTAATACTCGTGGCCGGATCATCGTCCCTAGGCGATATTGCCACAGAGCGATTGCGCTGACAGAAATTTCTCGCGGTGGTCAGAGGATCATTGAATCAGAGGGTCATTGAATATGCGTCATTGGCTGGTCGGTGCCGGGGTGAGCGGGATGATGGGGATCGGCTTTGGCGCTTTTGCCGCCCATAGCCTGGCCCGGTTCGGCGATCCGCAAATGGTCGATTGGGTGAAGACCGGCGCCAGTTACCAGCTATGGCATGCTGCGGCCTTGGCTGCATTGGCCGGCTGGGGCGAGCGTTTCGCTTCGCCCTGGATCAGGCTGGCGGCGCATGGCTTTTTCTGGGGTGCCCTGATTTTTGCCGTCAGCCTATATCTGCTGGCCGCCTTGCATCTGCGTTGGCTGGGGGCCATCACCCCGATCGGGGGTGTCGTGATGATTCTCGGCTGGCTGTCATTGGCGATTGCCGGCTGGCGGCAGGCGAGATCCGCATGACGACGGGTCTGGTCACGCATCCGGCTTGTCTTGCCCATGATACGGGGCCGGGCCATCCCGAGCGGATCGAGCGTCTGCGGGCGGTGCTGGCCATCTTGCAGGAGCCACGTTTTGCGGCATTGCAACATATCGAAGCGCCACGGGCCGAGCGGGCCGATCTCGCGCGGGTCCATGTGGCGAAATATGTCGATGCCGTGCTGGCGGCCATTCCCGCCAGCGGGCATGCGATGCTCGACGGTGATACCATCGTCTCCCCGGGTTCGGGCGAGGCGGCCTTGCGCGCCGCTGGCGCCGTTATCGCCGCGGTCGATGCCGTGGCCGATGGCCAGGTACAGAATGCCTTTTGCGCCGTACGGCCGCCGGGGCATCACGCAGAGGCCGCGCGCGCAATGGGCTTCTGCCTGTTCAACAATATCGCGGTGGCCGCCGCGCATGCCCGGGCGGTCCATGGCTGGCAGCGCGTTGCGGTCGTCGATTTCGATGTGCATCACGGCAACGGCACGCAGCATATGTTCGAAGCCGATCCGGAGATGTTCTTCGCCTCAAGCCATCAAATGCCGCTTTATCCCGGCACGGGTGCCTCCGGCGAAAGGGGTTGCGGCAATATCTGCAATGCGCCCTTGCCACCGGGCGCCGGATCGGCAGCCTTCCGAGCGGCGATGACCGACCGTCTGTTGCCGGCGGTGGAGGCCTTTCAGCCGGACCTCCTGCTGGTATCGGCAGGATTTGATGCTCACCATGCGGACCCCCTGGCAAATCTCAATTTCGACACCGAGGATTATGCCTGGGCGACCGAGCGATTGGTGGATTTGGCTGGGCGCCATTGCCAGGGAAGGCTGGTTTCAACCTTAGAGGGTGGTTACGACCTCGATGCCCTGGCCGAGAGCGCCGCGGCTCATGTGGCAGCCTTGATGAAAGGCTGACCAGGGGGGACATTTCAGCTATCCAATTGTGATTCTATTAGAAAATGTCCGGCTGGCCGCTCTTGCTGGCCAGCGCAAGGGTCTCTAAGATGCGCAACTCGTCGCGATGCCGCCGACTCTTCCCGCTGGGCCTTTGCCGGGCTTGGTTCCAAGGGTGTTCGGGCGGCAGCTTTGTTTTGGGGTAGGATATGGCCGAGGAAGGAAAGTCGAGCGGCAAGCTGCCGAGCGATATCGCCGCACTCAGTTTCGAAGAAGCGCTGGCCGAGTTGCAGGACTTGGTCAAGCGGTTGGAACGCGGGGACAACAAACTGGATGACGCCATCAAATCCTACGAGCGCGGCGCCTTGTTGAAGCGTCATTGCGAAGCGAAGCTCCGCGAGGCGCAGTTGAAGGTGGACAAAATCGTGCTGGGGCCGGATGGCAGCGTTGCTACCGAACCCGCAAATCTGGACTGAGGTTTTCCGTGTCGATTGAACTTGCTCTGAATGAAGCCGCCGGTGCGGTCAACCGTCTGTTGAGCGATTTGCTGCCGCCTGTGGATGGCGCTGAGAATCGCGTGATCGAAGCCATGCGCTATGCCACGATGGGCGGCGGCAAGCGCATCCGTCCCTATCTGCTGATCAATAGCGCATCCTTGTTCGATGTCTATGGCGATTACGCAGTGCGTGCAGCCGCGGCGATCGAGATGCTGCATTGCTACAGCCTGGTGCATGACGACCTGCCGGCGATGGATAACAGCGATCTGCGCCGGGGTCGGCCGACCGCGCATAAGGCTTTTGACGAAGCGACGGCAATTCTCGCCGGCGATGGCCTGCTGACCATGGCCTTCGAGATTCTGGCCGATCCCAAGACCCATCCCGACGGACAGGTGCGCGCCGATCTGGTGCTGGCGCTGGCCAAAGCCGGCGGTGCGGCAGGCATGGTCGGCGGCCAGATGATCGATCTCTGGGCGGAAAAGAACAACGAGCTCGATATCGGCGCCATCACCCGGCTGCAGCGTCTCAAGACCGGCGCCATCATCGCGTTTTCCTGCGAAGCCGGCGGCATCCTCGGTCATGCCTCAATGGCCCAACGCCATGCGCTTATCTCTTATGCGCATGACCTTGGCCTGGCCTTTCAGATCGTCGACGATCTGCTGGACGCCGAGGGCGATGCCGAGACCACCGGCAAACCGGTCGGCGCCGATGCGATCGCGGGCAAGGCGACCTTTGTCTCGATTCTTGGCATCGACCGGGCGCGGGCCCAGGCGAAGTTGCTGGGCCAGCAGGCCAATGCTCATCTCGACATTTTCGGTGCCAAGGCCGATCCCCTGCGCTGGATGACCGAGTTCGTCCTGACGCGCAAAAGCTGATAGAGGATTCCATGGCCAGTCTGGGCCAGCCGAACCGGGATCCTGCAGATCGCCGGCTTGGCTGGCGACGGGGAACCTGGCTTCAGGAAGCGGGCGCGACGCTGAAGCTTTCGGCGCCGATTGCGGCCGGCCTATTGGCCGAAATGGGCATGGCGGTTGCCGATTACATCATGGCGGGACGGATCGGCGCCACAGAGCTGGCGGCAACAGGTCTTGGCGCGCAGCTATTGATCTTGTTTCAGCTTCTGCCGATGGGTGCCATCGGCAGTGTCAGCGCTTTGGGCTCTCATGCACATGGCGCCGATGACCCGGCGACGGTCAGCCGTGTGGTGCGTCAGGGATTGCGTTTCGCGACCTGCCTGGCAGTGCCGGCCTGTCTGATCGTTCTGCTGGCCGCGCCGCTGATGCGGCGGTTCGGCCATTATGAGGCAGAGATCATCGATCTGGCGTCCGAGATCATCTTTTATGGCATGCCCGCCATTCCGGCGGTCCTCTGGTTCACCGTGTTGCGCAATTACGTCACGGTGCTCGGCCGGCCGATCGTGGTGACGATCATCATCCTTTGCGCCTTGCCGCTGACCGTGCTCGGCAATTACGTGACGATGTATGGCAAATTCGGTTTCCCGGCGATGGGGGTGGCGGGTATCGGTTTGACCATGACCATCGTGCAATGGCTGCAACTCTTCTTGCTGGTCGGCTATATCGGCCGCGATCGCGTGCTGAGTTCCTATCATGTCCTGCGCGATCTATTGCATCCAGACCGTATGATTTTCACCGACCTATGGCGGACCGGCTGGCCGATCGCGGCCGGTTATGCTTTTGAATCCGGCATGTTCATGGCCTCGACCATCTTGATGGGCGAATTCAACGTGGCAACCCTGGCCGCCCATAATGCTGTGCTCAATCTGTCGTCGATCAGCTTCATGATCCCCTATTCGATCAGCCAGGCGGCGACGGTGCGCGTGGGTTATGCGATCGGTGCCGGCTCTCCGGCCAGCGCCCGGCAAGCGGGTTATACGGCGATCGGGTTGGGTGTGATCTGGATGCTCTTCACCGCGACAATCCTCAATTTCCTGCCGCGTCTGCTGCTTTCCTTCTACATGGATGTGGAGAGCCCGGAGAATGCCGCCGCCGTGGCGATGGGGCTGACCCTGCTGCCGATCGCCGCCTTGTTCCAGCTGGTCGATGGGCTGCAGGTGACGACGATCGGCTCGCTCCGGGGGCTGAAGGACACCAAGGTGCCGATGGTCATCTGCGGCTGCGGCTATTGGGTGGCGGGTTTGGGGAGTGGATGCATCCTCGCTTTCGGCCTGGACTTTGCCGGGCCGGGATTATGGTGGGGGCTGGCAATCGGCTTGATGGTATCGGCCACACTGCTGCTCTTGCGGTGGAAGCAGATGTCGGACCGCCATGTGATCAATCACGGCACGGTCATGGTACAGGCATGACACGTCACCGACCATGAGCAAGGAACGGGTCGACAAACTGCTGGTCGATCGCGGCCTGGTCGAAAGCAGGGCAAAGGCCCAGGCGCTGATCATGGCTGGGCTGGTCTATGTCGGGACGCAGCGCATCGATAAATCCGGCCAGCTCATTGCCGGTGATGCCGCGCTGATCGTGAAGGGGCAGGATCATCCATGGGTCTCGCGTGGCGGCCAGAAGCTCGCGCATGCCCTGCAGCATTTCGCGCTCGATCCGGCGGGCCTCATCGCCGCCGATATCGGCGCTTCGACCGGCGGATTCACCGATGTGCTGCTGAGCAAGGATATCGCCAAGGTCTATGCGGTCGATGTAGGACATGGCCAATTGGCCTGGAAGCTCCGCACGGATCCGCGCGTCGTGGTGCTGGAAAAGACCAATGCGCGCAACCTCGATCGCTCGCAGATACCGGATGCCCTTGACCTCGTGGTCTGCGATGCCAGCTTCATCGGCCTGCAAACCGTTTTGCCGGCGGCACTCGGTCTGACCAAGCCCGATGCGCTGGCCGTGGCCCTCATCAAGCCGCAATTCGAAGTTGGCCCTGGGCAGGTCGGCAAAGGCGGTGTGGTCCGCGACCCCGCCTTGCATCAGGCCGTGATCGAGCGCATCACCGCTTGGTTCGGTGCCTTGCCGGGCTGGTCGGTGATCGGCGTCACCGACAGCCCGATCCTCGGCCCCGAGGGCAACAAGGAATTCCTTATCGCAGCGCGCCGTTCACACTGATGGGCGGCATCAGCACGTCCGGCAGGCGTTGTTGCAGGCTGTCGCCGGACAGGGTGTCACCCAGGCCAAGCCGGGTTGCCCAATGGCCGAGCGCCGTCATGGCGAGATTGGTCCCCGCCGTGGTGCGTCCCAGGAGCTGCGAGATGAATCTGGTTGTCTCGTCCTTTTCCGACGGATAGGTCACCAGCTTCACGGCTTCGTCACCTTTGATGCCGGCCTCTTGCTTGGCGAGATCGGTGGCCACCGACCAGCCGCCGAGAGCATCGACCAGGCCGCGTTCCTTGGCGTCGGCGCCGGTCCAGATCTGGCCTTGCGCCACGGCTTCGGTCTTGTCCGTAGCAAGATGGCGTCCGGCGGCCACTTTGCCGGTGAAGTCGGCATAGATGACATCCAGGCTGTGCTGCAGATTGGCCCATTCATCCGGCGAGAAATCCCGCAAGGCGCTGTCGATGTCGGCCTGTGCGCCGGCCGAGATTCCATCGAACCCGACGGATAGGTTCTTCAACAAGCCGTCGACCACGATCTTGCCGCCGAACACGCCGATCGAACCGGTGATGGTGCCGGGCTCCGCAACGATCTTATTGGCGGGTGCCGCAACGAAATACCCGCCCGAGGCGGCAAGCCCGCCCATGGAAACCACGACCGGAATATTGGCGGACCTGGCACGGCTGATGGCACGCCAGATGGTATCGGCGGCAACATAAGACCCGCCGGGCGAATCGATGCGCAGAATGATCGCCGACACATGATCGTCAATGGCATCGTCGATGGCGTCGCGCAACGTATCGGCGCCCATGGTGCGGTTGCCGCGGAAGGGATCAGCCTGGCTGGCGGCCAGCACGACCGGGCCAATGCCGTAGATGGTGGCAATGGTGGGACTGCTCTTTGGCACCGACGGCACCTGCCTGGCGTAATCGGAGATCGCGATCCGCCGGTCCTTGTCCGGATCGACATGGAATGGCTGATCGACGGCATCGCGATAGGCAAGCACATCGACCAGTCCCTGCGCCTTGCCGTCGGCGGCCGTCAGCGGTGCTTGATCGATCGCGGCCCGCACGGCCTTGGGATCAAGATGACGATCGCTCGCGACATCGGCAACGACCTGGTTCAGCCAGGAATCGGCCAGTTGCTGCATGTTCTGCCGCTGGGGTTCGGGCATCGATGTCTGGGTGAAGGTGTTGACGGCGCCCTTGAACTCCTTGCGCTGGCCCATCCGGGCGGTGATCCCGAGACGGTCGAATGCACCTTTGAGGAACGGCGTTTCCAGATGAAAGCCGGTCAGGCGCAGATCGCCGGAGGGCTGCAGGGTGATCGTATCGGCGGCGCTGGCCAGATAGTAATGCAGGGTACCGTCGCCACCTTCGCCGAAGGATTCCGCGAAAGCCTGCACCTTCTTGCCGCTCTTGCGGAAGGCCAGGACGGCATCGCGAATTTCCTGTACCTGGGCGATATTGATGGCGCCGCGACCGAGATACATCACCAGCCCGTCGATATTCGGATCCTTGGCGCCTGCCTCCAGGCTGCGGACGATATCGGGTATCGCGGTGCCGCTCCCGAGATTGAAGGGCAAAGTGGAAGCTTGTTCGACCACGCCCTTATCGAGATCGAGGGCCAGTTCGGCATGGGCCGGTATCGGCTTTGGATTTTCGACAAAATGGCGCATAACGAGGCTGCCGGCAATAAGCCCGATGATCAGGAATGCACCAGTCACGGCACAGAGCCACAAGACAACTTTACCTACAAACCGTATGACAGACATGTCGCAACCATCTCCTCATTCTCCGGCCACAAATCTATGATAGCTGATCCGATATTGCCTGTCTGTCACATGTCGCGGAAAAAGGTACCAGGGCGATGAGCCGCATCCGGCGCCCCAAGCGGCAGCAATCAGCGGCGCCTTTGCCGCAGGTCATCACCGAATTGACGATCGATGCCCTCGGTCAGCAGGGAGACGGCCTTGCCCAATATGACGGGCAGCCGGTTTTCGTGCCTTTTGCTCTACCGGGAGAGCATCTACGCTTGCGTTTTGGCGGCACACGCGAGAAGGGGCGCGTGGCGCAGATCGAGGAAGTGCTGATTCCGGCGGCCGATCGTGTTGAGCCGCCTTGCCGTCATTTCGGCATTTGCGGTGGCTGTGCCCTGCAGCATCTGGATCTCAACGCCTATCGTCGCTGGAAGATCGATACGGTTCGGCAGACCTTGTCACAGCGTGCAATTGTGCTGCCGGACAAGCTGCACTCCATCTTCATCCCGGCGGCGACGCGGCGGCGGGCGGTGTTCGCGGTAGCCGGTGACGGACGCAACTGTCATATCGGCTTTCACCGCAGTTTCAGCCATGACGTCGTGGATCTGCGCGAATGCCTGCTTCTGACACCGGGATTGTTTGCACTGATCGCGCAGCTGCGCTCGGTGCTTCAGGGCCGGATCGCACGTGGCGAAACCTGGGATCTGCTGGCAACCGAAAGCGAGACCGGCCTCGATCTCTTGATCACTGCAAAGGCGGGGCCAACATCGACACAGCGTCTTGCTCTGGCCGAATTGTGCCAGACGGCGGATATCGCCCGGATTTCCTGGCTGGTTGCCGGTACGAAGCGCGATGCAGTGCCGGAACCCATCGCGCAGAATCGCATGCCGCAAATCCGCTTTGCCGGTATCGTCGTCGATCTGCCGCATCAGTCCTTTCTGCAGCCGAGCCTGGCCGGCGAGGCAGCCTTGCGCGAAGCCGTGCTGGCATCGGTCGGCGATGCGAAACATGTTGCAGACCTGTTCGCCGGCTGCGGCACCTTCACGTTTCCCCTGGCCCAGCGCGCCAAGGTATTGGCGGCGGAGGGATCTAAAGCGGCGGTGCAGGCGTTAGTCGCCGCTTCACGCCGGGGGCAGGTGGCGGATCGCATCACGGCGGAGCAGCGCGATCTTGACGATGCGCCATTGATGGCGGAGCAGTTGAAGAAGATCGACGCAATCGTCTTCGATCCGCCGCGCGCCGGCGCCCGTCAACAGGCGGAACAGATCGCGCGTTCGGCTGTGCCGCTGGCGGTGGGCGTGTCCTGCAATCCGGCAAGCTTTGCCCGCGATGCCCGTATCCTGATCGATGGTGGATTTCGCCTGACGGATCTGACGGTGGTCGACCAATTCATCTGGTCGCCGCATGTGGAACTGGTCGGCAGATTCGAACGCTGAACTCGGTGGATGCTGAACTCAATGGATGCTGAACTCAGTGGATATAATCGACGCTACAGACCGAATCCGTCGCGGAGGATGAGCTGCAGCAACGGGGCAGCGCGGATCGCCTCGGCATCACTGCCGATATTCAGTTCGGTGATGGCGGCGCCGGCCAGAGAGAAGCGCCGACGCAGAAGCTGCAGCAAAAGGCAAAGCTCATCGATGCCGAGACCATTTGTAGCCGGAACGCCGACATAAGGGAAGATGGCGGGGTCGAGCACATCGAGATCGAGATGCAGATAGATCCGCCGGATGCCCCGGCTGGCAATCTCGTCGGCCAGCATGGCTGCTTTTGCCGCATCAGGCAGCCGGAACAACTGCATCCGTGCGATATCGTCGCTTTCTGCCGGATCGCAATCGCGCGCTGAAACGTAGAAAACCTGATCGGCGCGATAGGGGCGGCCGACATGCCGAATGAGCGATGCCGGACCGTCGCCCATCAAACTCCGCACCACCATGCCGTGGAAATGCCCGCTGGGTGATATGTCGGGTGTGTTGAGATCGGCATGGCCGTCGATCCAGATCAATGCGGCATCATCCGATCGATTAACCCAGGCCGCGCTGACCAGATCGGCGGCGCAGTCACCTCCGATCGTAAGGACCGGTTCCGTGAGGCTCTGCCGGATCGCCGCTGCCTGATCGGCCTGGCGTGTCAAGACGGTCAATCCCTTGACGCCGCTTTCCAGCGGCAGAGGCGTCTGCGTCTCTTCGCAAATGATGTGATGACGTGACAACGAAGCCGGCAACAGGCCCTCGAGGCAGGCATTGCCGGCGATATAGCCGATGCGCCGGCCAGCGCCCTGCCACTGCGGAAAGATCAGCGCAGTGGCAAAAGGGACCTTCGGCACGATATCAAAGCCCGCATTGCGCCCGGTGGCGTAACAGATGATCGGCAAGAACGAGGGCCATCATCGCTTCGCCGACGGGGACCGCGCGGATGCCGACACAAGGATCATGGCGGCCGGTGGTCGAAACGTCGATCTCGTCGCCATGGGTATCGACACTCTTGCGCGGCGTCAGGATCGACGAGGTAGGCTTGACGGCAAAACGGACAACGATGTCCTGGCCGCTCGAAATGCCGCCGAGGATACCGCCTGCCTTGTTCGACAGGAACTGCACCTTGCCGTCTTTGTGGTCATTGGCCCCGGTGGCGCCATGGACCATGCGCATCTCATCGGCATTCTCTTCGCCGCTCAAAGCCGCGGCGGCGAAGCCGGCGCCGATTTCAACACCCTTCACGGCATTGATGCTCATCATGGCGCTGGCGAGATCGGCATCCAGTTTGCCGTAGATCGGTGCCCCGAGACCCGCGGGGATGCCGCTGGCCACCACTTCGACGATGGCACCGATGGAAGAGCCGGCCTTGCGGACTTGATCGAGGTAGCTCTCCCATTGCGTCGCCATGGCCGGATCGGGACACCAGAACGGATTCTGCTCGGTCTGCGCCCAGTCCCACCTGCCGCGATCGATCGCATGGGGACCGATCTGCACCAAAGCGCCGCGAATGGTCACGCCCCGACCAAGGATGTGCTGCAGGACAAGGCGGGCGATGCCGCCGGCTGCCACGCGCGCCGCAGTCTCTCGGGCCGAGGACCGGCCGCCGCCGCGATAATCGCGAATGCCGTATTTGGCCCAATAGGTGTAGTCGGCATGGCCCGGCCGGAACTGGTCCTTGATCTTGCCGTAATCCTTGCTGCGCTGATCCTCGTTGCGGATCATCAGCGAAATCGGCGTGCCGGTGGTCTTGCCTTCGAACACGCCCGAGAGAATCTCCACCTGATCCGGCTCGCGCCGCTGGGTCACGAAACGGGACTGGCCCGGCTTGCGTTTATCGAGCCAGGTCTGGATGTCGGATGCGCTGACCGCGATGCCGGGGGGCGTGCCGTCGACCACGCAGCCCAGCGCCGGGCCATGGCTTTCGCCCCAGGTGGTAAAACGGAACAGATGGCCAAAGCTGTTATGCGACATCTCGTTTGGCGGCCGCTCAGCCGCGCTCGTTGAAATTCTTCAGCATCTCGGCGAGATCGCCGGCGGCATCCGTGCGCATCATGCCGACGATATGATAACCGCTATCGACATGATGCAGCTCGCCAGTGACGCCGCGCGACAGATCCGAGATCAGATAGAGGCCGGCCCCGCCGACATCTTCGATGGAGACATTGCGCTTCAGCGGCGAATTGAGTTCGTTCCAGCGCAGGATATGGCGGAAATCGCCGATGCCCGAGGCGGCCAGGGTCTTGATCGGCCCCGCCGAGATGGCGTTGACGCGGATATCCTGATCGCCGAGATCGGCCGCCAGATAGCGCACGCTGCATTCCAAGGCGGCCTTGGCGATACCCATGACGTTGTAATGCGGCATGACGCGTTCGGCGCCGAAATAGGAGAGCGTCAGGAGGCTGCCGCCATCGCGCATCAGATGCCGGGCGCGATCGCAGACCGCCGTGAAGGAGAAGCAGGAGATGTCCAGGGTCTGCGCGAAATTCTTACGCGAGGTGGCGACATATTTGCCCTTCAACTCGTCCTTGTCGGAGAAGGCGATGGCATGCACCACGAAATCCAGCTTGCCCCATTCCGCCTTGATCGCCTCGAAGGTGGTGTCCAGGCTGGCATCGTCGGTGACGTCGCAAGGCACCACGATCTTTGCCCCGACCGACTGGGCCAATGGTGTCACACGCTTTTGCAGCGCGTCGCCCTGATAGGTAAAGGCAAGCTCGGCTCCGGCCTCATGGGCCGCCTTGGCGATGCCCCAGGCGATCGAACGGTCATTGGCGACGCCCATGATCAAGCCACGCTTGCCGGCCATCAGGCCGTTTGCTCCAGTCATCCGGTTCCTCATTCAAAACGATAAGACGGCAATTGCCGAAATTCGACGCACAACTGCGTAAAAGTGCGGGGCATCCTACACCATTAACCGCACGGGTCAACGCAGGCGGCTACCGACGTAACCAAGAAAGAATCTAAATATTGGCCGGTTATCAATGGGTTATGAACTCGGCCATTTGCTGCGCACGTCATAGCTATGGGTTTTTGCCCAGCGTTCGACGGCCTCCCGCAGATCGCTGTCCACCTGCTCCGGCAGGGTGACGATGAAACGGACATACTGGTCGCCGCGCTGCCCGGTCTTGGGGTTGAGAATGCCTTTGCCCTTGAGGCGAAGCTGGGTGCCGGTATTGCTGTCCCGGGGCACTTTCAGGGCGACCTTGCCGTCGATCGTCGGCACGGTGATGGTGCCGCCGAGGATCGCTTCATAGAGCGTGATCGGCGCTTCCAGCGATATATTGAAGCCCTCGCGCGTGAAGAACGGGTGTTCGGCCACCAGGACTTCGACATAGGCATCCCCGGCCGTGGCACCGCCGGCACCGGGCAGGCCCTGGCTTTTCAGACGCAATGTCTGGCCGTTTTGCGTGCCGGGCGGGATGGTGATGTCCAAGCTCTTGCCATCCGTCAGGTTCAGCCGTTTCTTGCCGCCAAGGGCGGCCTCCAGGAAGCTGACCTCCGCCTGATAGGAGACATCGGCGCCCCGCATGCGCATGCCGGCGCGCTGGCGGCCGCCAAAGCCGAAAAAATCGCGGAAGACCTCCTCGGCCCCGCCGCTGTCCTCGTCGAGGCCGAAATCCCGCGCCCGTTTCGGCCCGGCACCACCACTCCGTCGGAAACCGCCGAAACCGCGCGGCTGGCCGCTTTCGTCGATTTCGCCGCGGTCGTAACGCTGGCGCTTTTCGGGATCGCTCAGGAAATCATAGGCCGCCGTGGTTTCCTTGAACTGGGTCTCGGTCTTCTTGTCGCCAGGATTGAGATCCGGATGCAGCTTCTTGGCAAGCCGACGATAGGCCTTCTTGATTTCATCGTCGCTCGCGCCACGCGGCACACCCAGGAGTTGATATGGATCAGCCATCAAATTCACCCCATTCACCGGGAATTAGTTAATCACACTCCCGGATTCCCGCAAGGGCGGGGCGTCGATTCATGGCTTTCCCGGTACGAGCCGTCCGGTCCCGATCCCGGAATTTGCCCGCCGCAACCGGGAATCAATGCTATAGACTCGGCGCTCAGGCCAAGTAACGTGATGTGATCATGAACGAAATGACCCTGCATCCAGAAACGGAGCCATTCCAGCTTTTCGATCGTTGGTTTGCCGAGGCCAGCGAGAAAGAGCCCAACGACCCGAATGCGATGTCCTTGGCCACGGTCGGCGCCGATGGCCAGCCCGCGGTGCGGATGGTGCTGCTGAAAGGTGTCGATCCGCGCGGTTTCGTTTTCTACACGAATTACGAAAGCCGCAAGGGGACCCAGATTCTGGAGAACCGGAAGGCCGCACTCTTGTTTCACTGGAAGTCGCTCAGGCGTCAGGTGCGGATAGAGGGTGATGTCGAATCGGTCAGCGATCAGGAAGCGGATGACTATTACCACAGCCGTCCGCGCGCCAGCCAGATCGGTGCCTGGGCCTCGCAACAATCGCGGCCCTTGGAAAGCCGGTTCGAGCTGGAAAAACGGGTGGCGCAATTTACTGCCAAATACCCGATCGGCACGATTCCGCGGCCACCCTATTGGTCGGGTTTCCGCATTCTTCCCCGGCGCCTCGAGTTTTGGGAAGATCGTCCCTTCCGCCTGCATGATCGCCTGGTCTATACCCGGGTCGATGGCGGCTGGCAGACGGAGAAGCTCTATCCTTGAGATGAGCCGCTGAAATGATGGATCGGACCAGCGACAACGGCTTGAGCACGGCATCGACGCTCTCCATCGATGAATCCGGGCGCCTGATGCGTCAGGCGACGATGGCCTCCGTGCTGGTTGCCGCGATCCTGATCGGGATCAAGCTATATGCCTATCTGGCCACCGGCTCCGTCGCCTTGCTCTCGACCTTGCTCGATTCGGGGCTCGACATGGCGGCGTCGCTGATCAACCTGCTGGCCGTGCGCCATGCCTTGACGCCGGCCGATTCGGAGCATCGTTTCGGCCATGGCAAGGCGGAACCCCTGGCGAGCATGGCGCAGGTGGCCTTCATTCTCGGTTCCGCCGTGCTGCTGCTGGTCGAAGTCGCACAGCATTTTTCCGATCCGCATCCGGTGACCCAGGCCGGGACCGGCATCATCGTCATGGTGATGTCGATCATCCTCACCGCTTTGCTGATGCTGTTCCAGCGCCATGTCATCCGCCGCACCCGCTCGCTGGCGGTCCGTGCCGATGCGGCGCATTATTTCAGCGATTTCCTGGTCAATGCCGCCGTCATCGCCGCCTTGCTGCTGAGTTCCTGGTTCGGCCTGTGGTGGATCGACCCGACCTTCGGTCTGGCGGTGGCGCTCTTTATCGCCTATACCGCGATCGGCATCGGTCGCGATGCCTTCGATATGCTGATGGATCGCGAAATGGACGATGCCGAGCGCGATCTGATCAAGACCATCGTGCGCTGCCATGCCGATGTGTTGAATATGCATGAATTGCGCACACGGATCGCCGGACAGTTTCGTTTCATCCAGTTCCATCTGGAAATGAATGGCGACATGACGCTGCGCGAGGCGCATCGTATTTCCGATGCCGTCGAGGAAGAGCTGTTGCAAACCTTCCCCGGTGCCGAAATTATCATCCACCAAGACCCCTATGGCGTGGCCGAACGCAAGCGGGAATTCAAGTGACGACCCGAGCGAGGCGACATGACTGAGACGAGCAGCAAGAAAACCGTGATCCTGACCGGCGCCAGCCGGGGCATCGGCCATGCGACGGTGAAGCGGTTCAGCCAGGAAGGCTGGAACATCATCACCTGCAGCCGGGACGCGGTGCCGGAAGAATGCAAGCGCGATCCCAACTGGACTCACCACATCACCGTGGACCTGGCCCATGCCGATGATGCCGCGCGCTTCGTCGAACAGGCGCTGGAGGTGCTGGACGGCCAGGCCGTGCATGCCTTGGTCAATAATGCGGCGATCAGCCCGAAGACGCCGTTCAAGGAGCGGCTGGGGATCCTGAACGGCGATGTCGGGGCCTGGCGGGAGGTGTTCGAACTGAACTTCTTCACGCCGCTGACCTTGGCCAGGGGCTTCGCCCGGCCGCTGCACCAGGGCAAGGGCGCCATCATCAATATCACCTCGATTGCCGGCCATGCCATTCACCCCTTCGCCAGTTCAGCCTATTCGACCTCCAAGGCGGCGCTCTCGGCGCTGACGCGGGAGATGGCGGTGGAATTCGCCGCCTTGGGCGTGCGGGTCAATGCCGTGGCGCCGGGGGAAATCGAAACCGCGATGATCGGGGCGGAATACGAGGCCCTGATTCCGCGGATTCCCATGGGCCGCATGGGCACCCCGGAAGAGGTGGCGGGTGTGGTCTTCCGTCTGTGCGGCGAAGATTTCGGCTATGTCACCGGCACCGAAATCTTCCTGACGGGCGGCCAGCATCTGTTCTGACGTCTCTGGCTTGGCGTCAAATCCCGATGCGGCCTGCTATCCGATGTCGCAACCTGACCAGAGCATGCCAGTCCCAGGATGTTGCTGCGGTTGCCGGTTTTGCTATGGATGAGATGAACGGGCCGCTTTGCCCGAGTGACCGGGTTCCCGCATGAGCCAATCGACCAATCACGTCCTGTTGTCGCGCGCCGCGCAATTGGCCGCCGATTTCCTCGACAAGCTGCCCGAGCGGCCGGTCGGTGTCGCGGCGACGCAGGCGGAGCTTTCCAGGCTGCTGGGTGGGGCGATGCCACGGGATGGAGCCGATCCCTTGGCCGTGCTGGAGCGTCTCGCCGCGACCGCCGATCCTGGCCTCATCGCATCGGCTGGGCCGCGTTACTTCGGCCATGTGGTCAGCGGGGCGCATCCGGCTGCTTTGGCCGCCGATTGGCTGACGGCGACTTGGGATCAGAATGCGGTTCTCTATGCCACCGCGCCGGCGAATGCCGTGATCGAGGACGTGGTCGGCGACTGGCTGGCCGACCTCTTCGGCCTCAAGGCGGCGGGCCGCGAGATCAGCGCCGGCTTCGTCAGCGGTTGTCAGATGGCGCATGTCACTGCCCTGCTGGCCGCGCGGCATGAAGTGCTGGCGAAGGTCGGCTGGGATGTGGAGCGGCTAGGCCTGAACGGTGCGCCGACGATCCGCGTCTTCTGCGGTGCCGAGGCTCATGGATCGGTGGCCACGGCCTTGCAGTATATCGGTCTTGGCCGGGACCGGGCCACGATCATACCGGTCGATGATCAGGGTCGCCTGATCGCGGCCGAGCTGCAGGCGGCAATGGCGGCAGGCACAGGTCCTGCCATCATCTGCGCCCAGGCCGGGAGCGTGAATACCGGTGCCTTCGATCCTTTCACGGAAATCGCCGGCATTGCCCGCGCCCATGACGCCTGGTTGCATGTTGACGGTGCCTTCGGTCTCTGGGCGGCGGCGGCACCATCGTGCCGGCATCTGACGGCGGGCCTCGACCTCGCGGATTCCTGGGCGACCGATGGGCATAAATGGCTCAATGTGCCGCATGATTCCGGGGTCGTCCTGACCGCACATCCCGCAGCCCATCGCGCGGCGATGTCCGTTCCCGGTGAAGCCTATCTCCAGACAGCCGGTGACCAGTATCGCGACCCCTATCAATGGGTTCCGGAAATGTCGCGCCGGGCACGCGCCGTTGCAATTTACGCCGCCTTGCTGGCGTTCGGCCGGTCGGGCATCGCCGAGCTCGTCGAACGCTGCTGCCGGCTGACCCGGCAGATGCGCGATCGATTGGCGGATGCGCCGGGTGTCACGATTTTGAATGAGGTCGTGCTC
>LNAP01000093.1_pt1 | contig 85483 bp, 88 predicted proteins | sample 602601 | NCBI WGS metagenome assembly LNAP01 (sample SAMN02440304, study PRJNA202911) | soil metagenome | biome: Subtropical and temperate rainforests or woodlands; isolation source: soil samples (1 kg each in a 20% v/v slurry with milli Q water) were... ...
AGGCGCCCCGCGCCCCGCGCCCCGTCGAAGAAGTGCCCAAGCCGCAGCGGAGGGTTCAACTGGCTACCGGCATTCAACCGCTTCGCCTGTCCAAGGACTTCGCGCTGCCGGCGAAACCGAAGCCCCAGCCGAAACCGGTGGTCGAAGCCGCACCCGCCCCGGTGCCTCCGCCCCCGGCTCCGCCGGAGCCTCGCTGCGTGCGCTGCGAGGCTGTCCGCCGAGCTTCCTCAGCGGCATCTTGATGCCTTTCTCGATCAGCTCGACGTAGAACAGATCCCGCTGCGACGCGAATGTCACGGCGACGCCGGTCTGTCCCGCCCGGCCTGTGCGCCCGATGCGGTGGATATAGCTCTCGACATCATGGGGGATGTCGTAATTAAACACATGCGTGACGCCCTCCACATCGAGCCCGCGCGCCGCTACGTCCGTAGCGACGAGAAGCTCGATCTTCGCGTCGCGGAACCGCTTCATGACCTGCTCGCGCTTCGCCTGGGACAGGTCGCCGTGGAGCTCGTCGGAGGCTAGCCCAAGCTCCTGCAAGGTTGCATTCAGCGTGCTCGCGCGCCGCTTCGTCCGGCAAAAAATCATCGCCAGATAAGGCTTATACTGGTTGATCATCTCAACAAGCGCATCCTGCTTGCCGCGGTCTGTCGTCTGCACCAATACCTGATCGATTTCTTTTAAGGTGATCTGTTTCGCTTGAATCTGGATCTCCTTGGGCTCCCGCATGTACCGTTTGGCTAAGTTGCGGATAGTCTGGGGCATTGTCGCCGAGAAGAGAAGAGTCTGCCTGCGGGAGGAAGTCTGCGCGATTATTTCCTCGACTTCTTTAAGAAAGCCCATATGCAGCATTTGATCCGCCTCGTCGAGAACGAGCATGGAGAGCTTGTAGAACTCCACCGAGCCTCTGCGCAAATGATCGAGCAATCTTCCGGGTGTTCCTACTACTATATGTATATTTCCTTGCAGCTTTTTAAGCTGCCTTTCGACATCCTGACCGCCGTAGGCTGCAAGCACTTGTACTCCCAAAACAGGCGACAGCTTTTTGAGTTCCTCGGTAATTTGAATGGCCAGCTCGCGTGTCGGCGTGAGGATCAACCCCTGGATATGCGGCTGGTTCACATCGATCATTTCCAGCATCGGCAGCACAAAAGCCAATGTTTTGCCTGTGCCCGTCTGCGCTTGCGCCATGACATCAGCGCCGGAAAAGACAACAGGAATCGCTTCCCGCTGCACGGGCGTCGGATCGTTGACCCCGGCTGTTTTCAAGCTCTGTACAAGCTCTTCTTTTACTCCTAATGATGCAAATCCGTTTGACATTTCGGTTTTCCAGCTCCCTTTTTTTCCTGCAATTCATATTCCTCTCATTCTACAGTACCTGCCCGTAAAAAGGAAACAGCGGACCGCCAGCGGACCGCCATGTGTTATTTCTATTTTTCCGGCAAAAGCTGAGCAGTCCCGAATACATTAGCGACGGTCTTGTTGAATTCCGCTAAAAACGGCTGCAGCGAGCGGCCCTTCCAGCTTTCCTGGGCCATGTTGTTCATCGCATTAACGAAATCCCGGTTTGCCGAAATGTACACGTCCATCAGAGCGGGCTGGAGATAACGAATTTTCTCTGCGATTCTCTGCTTGAAGCGATGAGAAAGCAAGTCGTGATGCATCGCAGTTTCATAATTGTTCACACCGTTATGGAGATCATCCGAGTTTATCGAATCGTTATAAGGAGAATAGGGATTGTAAATGCCGTGATTGGTTCCCCAATTGTTCGTTTCAGGCGGCGTTCCTTTCGTGCCGACAGCGCTGTTGTCGATGAGAACACCCACGTATGCATTCTGGTCGGTCACCATCACAATAGCGGTATTGACGCCGTATAAAGCCATCACCTCATTTGAAAGAAATTCGTTATACTCGAGACGCTGGTTGTTGTGTGAAACATTGCCGTAAAGCTGCTGGGTCTGATAAGCTCTTTCGGATGGGATGGAATCTTCGACAGGCCCGCCGTAGTTCATATTGTCGGGAATCTTTCCGTATTGTTTACCGGCATCGTTGTAACAAGCTGTTGTAAGCATAACAAGAATGAATGCCGAGCTAATCGAAAGCCATTTGGGCAAACGCATATTAAATATACCTCCTTGTTTCAGTATCGGTAAGCTTAGGATGGATTGTTTTTACCCTTTTATGCGTCGGATAATTATATGCTCCTATGCATAAACGGCCCTGATAATGGAAATAACCATGAAGGGAAAAAACATAGTCGCACCGCCTATCTAAGAACAATTTGTGAACTTCCCTAGAGCGATTGACAAAAAGTTTTAACGAATTTATAGTTAATAAAGTGATTAGGTTGGTTGACATAGTTGTGGTCTTCGTGGTAAAAATATTGGTTTATAAAGTGGGGTTGATACAATGAGTCGATGGAAAAAAATATGGCGTCTAGCACCCCTTTTCGCGGTGATGACGTTCCTGTTAACGGGGTGTGGGAACCCGACCCTTTCTGCTTTAGAGCCAAAAGGACCTGTAGCAAGAGAGCAGCTCTTTTTGATGAAGCTTAGTCTCTCAATTATGATTTTTGTCGTTATTATCGTTTTTGCTATTTATTTGTTCGTTTTGGTGCGTTATCGCAAACGCAAAGGCCAAGACGGCATTCCAAAGCAGGTTGAAGGGAACCACGTGCTTGAGATCGTTTGGACTGTGATTCCGATTCTGCTGCTTTTGGTTCTTGCAATTCCGACTGTATCTTATACTTTCAAACATTCTGAGGACCGCACACAGGACAAGGATGCCATACATGTCAAAGTAACGGCGCATCAGTTCTGGTGGCAGTTCGAGTACCCGGATCTTGGTATCGCGACCGCTCAGGATTTAGTAATACCAACCGACAAGACCATTGCTTTCGAACTTACTTCAGCTGATGTCACACACGCTTTCTGGGTACCGTCTTTAGGCGGCAAGATCGACACAAACCCAGGTGTCAGAAACACCTTGTATTTGCAAGCGGATGAAGTTGCAACCTTCCAAGGGAAGTGTGCGGAGCTCTGCGGAGCCTCTCATGCTTTAATGGATTTCAAAGTTGTGGCCAAGTCTAACGCCGAGTTCGACGCTTGGGTGCAAAAAATGAAAACTCCTGTATCCGTTCCTGCAACCGCACAGAAGGGCGAGGAGCTCTTTAAAGAGAACTGCATGTCCTGTCACGCAGTTGGCGTAAACGGTCTGGGCGTAGGGCCGAACCTCAACGGGTTTGCAAGCCGTACGATGATCGCCGGAATTTTGGGGCATACGCCTGAAAATCTGGAGAAATGGATCGCAAGCCCTCAGGATGAAAAGCCGGGCAATAAAATGCCGGCGTTCGGCAAACAATACGGCGGCAAGCTGGACGATAACCAGATCAAAGACATTGTTCAATATTTAGAGAGCTTGAAATAGAGAACTTCTCGGGATAAAGGAGGTAAATACGTTGGCTCACGCTCATGCACACACAGCGAAGCGGTACAGCGGTCTGATGGATTGGCTTACAACGGTCGACCATAAAAAGATCGGAATTCTGTATCTCATCGGGGGCGCCTTATTCTTCCTCATCGGAGGAATTGAGGCCATTCTTATTCGGATTCAGCTTGCGTATCCCGGACAAGAGATTTTCATTGGGGATACATTCAACCAATTAACAACGATGCACGGAACGACGATGATCTTCTTTGCGGCGATGCCGATTATCTTCGCGTTTATGAATGCGGTTGTGCCTTTGCAAATCGGCGCGAGGGACGTTGCGTTCCCTTTCGTCAACGCGTTAGGTTTCTGGCTGTTCTTCTTAGGTGGCGTACTGATGAACACAAGCTGGTTCTTCGGTTCTGTTCCTGACGCCGGATGGACCGGATATGCTCCGCTATCTTCCATTGTAGACGGATCAGGGCAGCTGCACGGCACCGACTTCTATGTGCTTGGGCTGCAGATCGCCGGTATCGGCACGTTGATCGGGGGACTTAACTTCCTCGTTACGATTGTCAATATGCGCGCGCCTGGTATGACTTACATGCGGATGCCGCTCTTTACTTGGACTGCTTTCGTAACTTCAGCTTTAATTCTGTTCGCTTTTCCTGCGATCACTGTCGCTCTTGTCGAGCTGATGTTCGACCGATTGTTTAACGGAGCGTTCTTTGATTCCGCGAGGGGCGGCAACAATATTCTTTGGGAGCATTTGTTCTGGATCTTTGGTCACCCCGAAGTGTACATCCTGATTCTTCCCGCTTTCGGTATTATTTCTGAGGTTGTAAGCACATTCTCCAAGAAGCGTCTGTTCGGTTATAGCTCGATGGTTTTTGCGACCATCCTGATCGGATTCCTGGGCTTCATGGTTTGGGTTCACCATATGTTTACAGGCGGTCTCGGACCGGTCGCCAACTCGATCTTTTCGATAGCCACGATGGCGATTGCCGTGCCGACCGGGATTAAAATCTTTAACTGGCTGTTCACTTTGTGGGGCGGTCATATCAGATTTACAACGGCAAACCTTTGGGCTACGGCCTTCATTCCAACGTTCGTAATGGGTGGGACGACAGGGGTTATGCTTGCGATACCTCCAGCTGACTTCCAATATCACGACACTTACTTCGTTGTCGCGCATTTCCACTACGTTATCGTCGGTGGCCTGGTGCTTGGTTTGTTCGCTGGTATGTACTACTGGTGGCCGAAAATGTTCGGTCGCATGCTTAACGAAACACTTGGCAAATGGCATTTTTGGACGTTCTTTATCGGCTTCCATCTGACCTTCTTCCCTCAGCATTTCCTCGGACTTATGGGGATGCCGCGACGCGTATTTACGTATCAGCCGGGCAACGGATTGGAAGAAGGAAACCTGATCAGTACCATCGGCGCATTCTTAATGGGCGTCGGTACGATTGTTTTCTTGATCAACGTTATTGTGACTTCAATGAAAGCACGGGACGCAGTTGCAGATCCTTGGGATGGCCGTACCCTGGAGTGGGCGATTCCATCGCCGCCTCCGGAATACAACTTTAAGCAGACGCCGCTTGTTCGCGGTTTGGATGCCCTTTGGAAAGAGAAGATGGCCGGCAATAAAGAGATGATTCCTGCAGAGCCTGTCGGACCGATTCATATGCCGTCGCCTACGATTCTTCCGCTTGTCATGTCGATTGGCCTTTTCATCGCCGGTTACGGCTTTATGTTCCATAACTATTTGGTGGCGATTATAGGGATTGTTATTACCTTCGTTGCTATGATACTTCGTTCCGTGTACGATGATCACGGCTTCCATATCGAACCGGAAGAGCTTCAGGATAAGGGGGTAAAGGCATGATAACCGAAACTCATCACGGTATAGGCGCTCTGCCTGCCAATCCGGAAACGGCGACCCTCGAGGGAAAAAACAAGGTACTGGGCTTCTGGTTCTTTTTAGGCGCTGAGGTCGTGCTTTTCGGATGTTTGTTCGCAACCTACATCGCTCTGCGCAATCAGGTTCCGGTAGGACCCACCGCAGAAGAGATTTTTAAATTAAAAACAGTTGGATGGTCTACGTTTCTCCTGTTAACGAGCAGCTTGACGAGCGTCCTGGCTATTATCGGGATGCACAGACACAAACTGGGTTCCTTGCTGACATGGCTTGCCGTTACCGTACTTTTGGGACTAGGCTTTCTTGGCCTTGAAATCTATGAGTTCTTGGAGTATGTACATGAAGGCCATGTGTTCTCAGGCAGCGCCTTTGCAACTTCGTTCTACACGCTTGTCGGGTTCCATGGAGCGCACGTTGTTTTCGGTATTGCATGGATCACCTTACTGATACTGCAAGGCTTGAAGAAGGGCTTGACTGTAGTGACGGCTCCCAAGTTTTACGTGGCAAGCTTGTACTGGCACTTTGTCGACTTAGTCTGGGTATTTATCTTCACAGTTGTTTATCTCATGGGGAAGGTGGGTCATTAAAATGAGCAGCAATTCGCATTCTCATGAACCAACCACGCCTGTCAAGCGCCACAGGCATGAATCTCCAACCAATCATTACATTACTTACATTCTTTCAATTTTGTTAACGATATTAGCGTTTGCCGTAGTGATATACGGAGGACTGGACCGATCATTTATCCTGATTTTCATCGTCGGTCTGGGGATTGTTCAAGCGGTTATGCAGTTGTTCTTTTGGATGCATGGCAAAGAACGGGGGCACTTGTTCCCGATGGTTTTTATGGCAGCAGGCGCGTTTGTTGCGCTCACCGCAGTCGCCGCGGCCGTTTACTGGATGTGGTGGTAATCGTCAGAAGAGGCGGCTTTGTTTTTACACAAGGCCACCTCTTTTTTTAGAGATGCGGAAGGAGATGTACGGGATGGATCAAATATACCAATTGGGCGGATTTTTCGAATTGTGGAATCCTGTTGTCTTGCTGCTGGTTGTTGTGGTCGGTCTGTTGTATTATTGCCTCGTAGGCGCTTGGAGTGTTCGATTCGCGGACGCTGAACCGGTTTCAGCTAGGCAGAAACAAGCTTTTTACACCGGATTGGCACTATTTTATATAGGACAAGGCAGTCCGATTTCATATATCGGTCAACATTATATTTTCAGCCTTCATATGCTGCAGCAGTCGATCCTGTATTTAATCGTGCCGATTTTTATTTTGGGAGGAACTCCGGGTTGGCTGATTAGACCACTGCTAAAGAACGGCATAGTAAAAGGGCTGCTCTCCTTTTTTACAAGACCGCTCATTGCGATCTTTATATTCAACATCATGTTTTCGGTATACCACATGCCGTCCATTATGGATGGTTTGATGAGGAACGAGCTTTCGCTGATGGCTTATCATTTGATGTTGTTTGTCAGTGCATTTCTGATGTGGTTCCCGGTATTTTGTCCGCTGAAAGAGATGGATAAGCTTTCCCAGCTTAAGAAGCTTGCTTATATTTTTGGTAACGGGGTTCTATTGACACCGGCATGTGCGTTAATTATTTTTGCTGACCAGGTTCTGTACGAAATGTATAGAGATGTTACGCTGCCATTCTCATACCTGTCTCCCCTTGATGATCAGCAGCTGGGCGGAGTCGTTATGAAAATCATTCAGGAGATTGTATACGGAACGGCTTTGGCTTACATCTTCTTCAGATGGTATCGCACTGAGCGGAAGAAAGATGAAGAAGAGTATCCGCAGGGCTATGAGGATATTGAATCTGTAAGCACTCCTCCGAACAATTGGAATCGGGCATAAGGGGGATTATCGATGCATGTACTACCTACGATCAGTACCATGTTTATTGTCATTAGCGCCATTCTTGTCGGATTCGGATGGTATCATATAGTAAACGGCAACCGCGCTACTCACCAAAAATTGATGGTCTGGGGAGCGATTTTCGCTCTTTTATTCTTCATCATTTATATGTCGCGGACGCTGTTCGAGGGTAACACCGCCTTTGGCGGACCGGAAAGCTTAAAGCTGCCTTACCATCTGTTCTTATTTTTTCACATCACCTTGGCAACTATTGGGGGTATACTAGGATTAATCACACTTTGGCTTGCTTACAAGCAAAGGTTCTTTAAGCACAAAAGAATAGGCCGCTTGGCAGCCGTCGTCTGGCTTTGCACTGCGCCTACAGGCGTTCTTGTTTACGTCTTACTCTATCTGCTCTATCCTGGCGGACAAACCAAGCCGGTAATCGATGCGATTATGGGCTGGTAATTTAATGTTCCAAGAACGCCTTTGCGAGTACTTTCGCGAGGGCGTTTTTTTTATTTAAATGGTCTTTGGCTGGAGCGGGAAGGCGGGGAAGATACGATTGGTAAAGCTGTCGATTACAAAATTGCAAATGATAATCATTATCGCTTATAATATTGATATTAACTCTTTTATGAGAGGATGTGGGACGGTTGGGTTCGCTTCAACCCATTCGTGAACTTTCGCTTTATTACATGGATACGCAGGAATATAAAATAGAAAGTCAACTCGGCAAAGAGATTTCAAATGTCGAGTATTCCATATTCGGTTTCGTGCTGAAAGGCTCTGTGAAAATCGCTTTGGAAGTCGGGAATCATCGGCGGTCGGGTAAAGTGACGTATGGAGAAGTTTTCTACCTGCCACCTAATTGCCGATGCACGATCCAAAATAGGGATAAACAGCCTTCTCGCTTGATTATGATCCGGTTTCAATGCGAGGAGAGAGCGCATCATTCCGCTTCTTCTCGACAGTCCGTGCCCTTTGCCATGATAAACGAGCTTCAGCTTTATCACTTCCGCATGCCTCGGATACGCAACTGGGTTCAGGATTTGCTGAACGATGGATTGCAGCAGGAACCGTCCCGTCACTATTTAGTGTACTCTTATCTGTACGCAATAGCCGCGGAATTTATGGCGTTTATCGAGAGGCCTAAGGCTGCGGAAGATGAATTGATCGATTATGTCGTACAGATTAAGCAGGACATGCTTGAACATTGCAGTGCAGCGATAGATATCGAAGAGGTTGCGCGCTTGTCGGGCTCAAGCCCCGCCCGATTTTACCAAGTGTTCAAACAGCTTACCGGATTAAGCCCGCTTAAATTTATGACGATGACCAGGTTGAATGAGTCGCTGCATTTATTAGCGAATAATCCGTCATCCATCATGGATGTGGCGCATTCCTCCGGATATTTGGATGAATTGTACTTTAGCAGGCTGTTCAAGAAACATATGGGCATATCGCCTACCCAGTATGCGTCGGCGGCGAAGCTGAGAGTTGCCAACCTGTGTCCTGTTTTCCAGGGGGATTTATCCGTTCTTGGAATTACTCCTGTTTTAGAGCTTCAAAGAGAATGGTACAGCGACCTGGACAAGGACAAATATGTCAAGCAAATAGAGCAATGCCAACCTGAACTGATTCTCACGGCTCCGGTGGAGGAGAACTTATACAAGAGGTTATCGCAAATATGTCCGGTCGTCATGATCCATTGGAAAGGTTATTCGTGGAAAGAGCGTCTGTTGGAAATCAGTCGAATTATTCGTATACCTACTGTAGCCGAGCGCTGGCTATCCTATTTTCAGATGAAAGTGGAGAATGCAAGGGCTCACATCCGTCGCCAGCTGGAGGATAAGCCGTTTCTGGTCGTCAGCGTGTTTGAGCGTTTTTTTCGTGTACACGGTATGCAGCGCATAAAAATGAAGGATCTGTTTTACGATGAGCTGCAGATCACGCCGCCCGCTTCAGCCTATCCAATCAGCTTTCTGGATGTCTCAATCCTGGATGAATTGGCCTCTATGGATTGTGATCATATATTGTTTCTTGTGCCTGCTTCCTTTTCCGATGAAAGCTGCATTATGCTGGAAGAAAATTGGTCGGAGTTAAAAAGAAACCGCCGAAGAAAGCATTGTATATTCATTCGGCATGAGGAACCATTAATGTACAATGCTTCTTTCTACGAAAGCCTGATCGACCAATTTGTCAATTATTTGATCGTTTATCGGTAATTAAGAAAAGTCCATATCGAAAACAAAAATATCCATTCCAGTACCGTACAATTCATGTAAAATGGATGAAAATGATTATTATTATCATCATATTTTAATCTGTCAGCTGCACGTTACTGCAACCAAGGGGGATTTAACACATGGAATTGGCCCAGGCGATTAAAGCAAGACGTTCGGTACATCAATTTGAGGAACGTCCCGTCTTTATCAAGTTAATGAAGGAACTGCTTAATACTGCGGTTATATGAAACTCAGATATCTTGTTGTCGCACTTATCGTTTTATCCGCAGTCTCTATATTTATCGGAGTAAAAGATATTAGCCCTCGGGATATTTTCAGATTGAATGAAGATCAGCTGCACGTGCTATTCATCAGCCGGTTTCCGCGATTGATCAGTATTATCATCGCCGGAGTCAGCATGGGAATCGTCGGCCTCATTATGCAGCAGCTCAGCAGAAACAAGTTCGTGTCGCCAACGACGGGAGGAACGGATGATTCCGCCAGACTGGGCATTCTTGTTTCCCTGCTGCTGTTCACCGGCGCCACACCGATGCAGAAGATGCTCGTGGCTTTCGTATTCGCCTTGCTCGGAACTTTCGTGTTTATGAAAATACTGGACAAAGTGAAATATAAAGATGCGGTTTTCATTCCATTGGTCGGGTTGATGTTTGGGGGGGTCGTCAGTTCCTTTTCCACCTTTTTCGCTTATAAATACGATCTCATCCAAAATCTTTCTTCATGGCTGCAGGGGAATTTCTCCTTGACGATGAAAGGCAGCTATGAACTGTTGTACATTAGCATTCCGGTAGTCATTCTCGCCTATGTCTACGCAAATCGCTTTACGATTGCAGGGATGGGGGAAGAGTTTTCCGTCAATTTGGGGCTTAACTATAAGCAGGTCGTTAACTTGGGCTTGATTATCATAGCTTTGGTATCCTCTGTCGTCATGCTTACGGTCGGAACGATTCCCTTCTTGGGACTCATCATTCCTAATATCGTCACCCTGTACAACGGTGATCATCTGAAGAAAAATCTCTCTCATACCGCCTTATTAGGAGCCGTATTCGTATTGTTTTGCGATATTTTGAGCAGGGTCATTATTTACCCGTTTGAGATTCCGATCGGCCTTACCGTCGGGGTATTGGGAAGCGGCATTTTTCTTTACTTGCTGTTGAGGAGAAAGTCATATGGCTTATAAAGTAAAGTTCGTTTCTCTTTCCACACTCGCATTGTTTGTAATTGTTATATTTTTATTTATGGATATTGGCGACAACTGGAACTACGTTCTTCAGCGAAGGGGCTGGAAAATCGTAGCCATTGTACTTACCGGTGCTTGCATTGCTTTCTCGACCGTTATCTTTCAGACGATTACGAACAATCGAATATTGACCCCGAACATAATCGGCCTGGATTCCATGTACATGCTGTCCCAGACTGCGGTTGTTTATGTGTTTGGCTCTACAGCCAAGCTGCTTGTCGATAATAATCTTAATTTTGCCATGACCCTCGGCTTAATGATGCTGTTTGCAGGCTTTTTATATAAAGTGATGTTCAAACGTGAAGGCAATCATATTTATTTTCTGCTGCTGATCGGTATCATTATGGGAACGCTGCTCGGCAGCTTGACAACATTTATGCAGGTTCTAATTGATCCGAACGAGTTTCTCGTGCTGCAGGGCAGAATGTTTGCGACTTATAACAAGGTTCAAGGGCAATTGACTTCCATATGCTGTGTAGTTGTTATATTGATCGCAGCCTATTACACTAAATTTGCCAAGTATATGGATGTGCTTTCGCTTGGAAAAGAGCAGGCGATCAGTTTGGGCGTCAATTACTACGAAGTCGTGAAACGGCTGTTGATCATCGTCGCAGCACTCATTTCCGTAGCCACGGCTTTGGTTGGTCCGATTACCTTTTTGGGGCTGCTTGTAGCAAATGTGACCTATCAGCTTATGAAAACGTACAAGCATACGATTTTGATTCCGGGATCCATCCTCATCAGCATTATTGCGTTAGTCGGAGGGCAGTTAATCGTCGAAAGGGTTTTTACGTTCACAACTACCATAAGTGTCATCACTAATCTTATCGGTGGCATTTACTTCCTATATCTTCTGTTGAGGGAGAACAAGTCATGATAGAAGCAAGACAAATTTCCAAAAATTACGGCGGCAAAAATGTAGTAGACAACGTATTCGTACGAATCGGCAAAGGCCAAATTACATCGTTCATCGGACCTAACGGCGCCGGCAAGAGCACTCTGCTCTCCATGATCAGCCGTCTTATATCGAAAGACTCTGGAGAAATTCTCATTGACGGGAAGGAAATCGGCCAATACAAAAGCGCGGAACTGGCCAAGCAAATTTCGATTCTCAAGCAATCGAACCATATGAACGTCCGGCTCACGGTTAGAGAACTGGTTTCCTTCGGGCGGTTTCCTTATTCGCAAGGCAAGCTGACTCCGCAAGATTGGAAGCACGTCGACGAAGCCATAGCCTATATGGAGCTTCAGGATATGCAGCACAAATATTTGGATCAATTAAGCGGGGGGCAAAATCAAAGAGCTTATATAGCGATGGTCATCGCCCAGAACACTACGTATATTTTACTGGATGAGCCGTTAAACAATTTGGACTTGCGGCATTCCGTGCAAATCATGAAAGTGATGCGGCGTTTGGTAGATGAGCTTGGCAAAACGGTTGTCATGGTCATTCATGATATTAATTTTGCCTCTTGCTACTCTGACTATATTGTAGCGCTTAAGAATGGGAGGGTCGTCAAGGAAGGCGCAACGGACGAGATCATTGAGCCGTCGGTACTGAAGGAAGTTTACGATATGGACATTCAGATTGAAACGATGAATGGAAACAGGATTTGTATGTATTTTACATAAAAAACTTTTAAAGAGGTGTTTAGATTGAAGAGAATATCTATGTTGTTACTCGTAATTTGTTTGGCTTTTTTTGCTGCTGCTTGCAGCACCGGCGGCTCCGATTCATCGAACGGTGGCGCTTCTGCTTCGAACGCTGGAGGAACAGCAACACAGGCGCCGACGGCACAGCCTGCTGAAGAGCTTGCCTTCAAGCATCAATTGGGTGAAACCAAGGTCAAGAAAAACCCGCAGAAAGTTATAGTTTTCGACTTCGGGGCGCTGGATTCATTGGATAAGCTTGGCGTAGAAGTTTTGGGCGTAGCGCAGGCAAACCTTCCTGCGTATTTGGCCAAGTACAAAGACAGCAAGTACCAGAACATCGGTACGCTGCAAGAGCCGGACTATGAAAAAATCAGTTCGATTAAACCGGACCTCATCCTTATTTCAGGAAGACAACAAGCTGCCTATCCGGAGTTAAGCAAGCTTGCCCCTACATTGTATGTCGGTGTAGATAACAAAAACTATATGGAATCCTTCAAAGTCAACATGAAAATGCTCGGTCAAATTTTCGGTAAGGAATCTGCAGTCGATGCCGAGATCGCGAAAATTGAACAATCCGTGCAAGAAGTAAAAGCAAAAGCAACGGCAAGCGGCAAGAACGCTTTAGTTATATTGTCTAACGATAAAACGATCAGCGCTTTCGGTCCTGGCTCCAGATTCGGTCTTGTTCATGATGTATTAGGCATTCCACCTGTTGATGGAAACCTTGAGGTTTCCACTCACGGTCAAAGTATATCTTTTGAATTTATTGCACAAAAAGATCCTGACTATCTGTTCGTAATCGATAGGGGCGCTGTAACTGGCGGAGGCGCTGCACAAACAGGCGCAGCGTTGATCGAGAACGAGCTGGTCAAGAAAACGAAAGCTTTCACAAATGGCAATATTATATATTTGGACGCAAACTACTGGTATCTTTCGGGCGGAGGTCTGATCTCCGCTGCAGAGATGGTGGGCCAAGTAGCCAAAGGGTATAAATAAGCCGGCAGATTTTCATATTAATACTCAATCGTAATTACTGGAGTTCCTAAAGTAATTCTCCATTGATCCGTAACCGAGTTTTTGTGAACAGCCAATTGTAAATTCATCTTTTTCTCTCCGGTTTGGAGGATTGAATGAATTTTGGGTGAAAAATATGAAACACTGACAGTTCCCGTGTCTTCATAGTGTTCAATTACCTTCACATCCAGGTTTTGTTCCAGCCAACGGTTTAACTGCTTCTGATCCGAGTAACCGGGAGCGAGTATTCCTTGCATCATAATATTCCAGTTGGCTGAAAGGCCTAAGGAACGGAGCTTCTTTTCCGCCTCGCGTTGAAGCTGCGCAATACGGATCAATCCCTTTTCATTTTCCGTTTCCATCTTAATGATAAGGTTAGATGAATGATCTTCATACATACCCATGTACAGGAGAGAGAAGCGCACCCCATCCTGCAGATCTACTGTTGTTTTATAAACCGATTGTTCTTCCTCATGTACTTGCACGCTGATTGCGGGCAGGTTGAAAATTTTGCTTAATTCAGTCGCTGTCTTTAAAAGATCTTCCTGATCGTTAAATTTTTGATACGGACTAAAGTATTTAAAAACAATTTTTTTATTTCCGTCTATGATTTGGTTGGATAACGAAAGAATCAACTGAGAATCCTCGATGGGATCGGCATTTACATCGATGGTTTTACCTACAATCAGTCCTGTGACAATGAGCATAATAAAAAAATACCATCTGTTTCTTTTCATATACATCCCCCTTAATTTCAACCGATACTATTAATATGGCCAAATCTAGCAATTATTAAACGAGAGTTTGCCGGAAATGATCCACATATAATGAGTACTGAATGAATGGAGAGGTCAGCCTACCGGGTTAGAGACGATGGAACAAGTAGCCGGTTGCGGATATGGAGATACCCGGAAATCTCGGGAACCTTCCTTTGCTCGGATTCCAATTGTGGAAGCCTGGCGGGATATTAGGCGTTTTGCTGGTTCTCTCATTGATCACGGATGTGCTCGGCATCGGCTAGCAAAAAAGGCTCGGAAAGCGGGGGGAAACCCGATATTCTGAGCCTTTTTTTGCTTCTTATGATTCTGAGGCGCCTTCATCTTCCGTATTGATAAAGAAGTATGCGGACCCCTTCAGACGCTCAAGCACAACCGTGCGCAGCTCAGGCGAGGGGATCGTTTCCTCTAACGCTTCCTGCATACAGCTTAGCCAAGCATCGGCCCGCGCTTTCGTAATCGGGAAGGGGAGATGCCTCGCTCTCATCATCGGATGCCCGTGCTGCGCTGTATAAAGCGGCTGTCCGCCAAAAAACTGGGTCAGAAACAAATACTGTTTCTCCATCACCGGAGTAATGTCCTCGGGAAAAATCGGAGCCAGTAATGGATGGGCTTGTACCTTGGGATAAAAAGCTTCCACAATCCTCCGAATCGTGTCCGCTCCACCCATATATTCATATAAATCCATAAGGGTTCACCTTCATTCCGATAATATATGCTCATATGCACACACTCTATGCTAACTCAATGCCAGGCGTTATAGCAAGCATATACACAAGTCATATTCGCATATGCAAGCACTATGTTATATAACAAGTCGAGTGAAAATAGATATGTATGACTCTTGCTTGGCTGACTAAATCGAATCTTGGGGGCCCTGGTGTTCTTTTACGCCCTGTTATTATATAATTAGGAAAAAAAGGATGTTACAGTATACAACAGGGGTGTATAAGAATCCATGAGTTCAATAGAATTAATGACGAAGCATGAACAAATTATCAGGCATATTGAGGGATTGAGTGTGGGGACGCGCATTTCGGTCCGCAAAATCGCGCATGTAATGGAAGTAAGCGAAGGCACGGCATACCGGGCTATCAAGGATGCGGAAAACCGGGGAATTGTTAGCACAAAGGAACGAATAGGGACTGTCAGGGTAGAAAAAAAACAGCGGCAAAATATCGATAAACTTACCTTTGAAGAAATTGTCAATATCGTAGAAGGGGAAGTGCTGGGTGGGCACTCCGGCCTTCATAAAACGTTAAATAAATTCGTTATCGGCGCCATGCAGCTCGAGGCAATGATCAAATATATCGAACCCGGGAACCTGCTTATTGTGGGAAACCGGAACCAGGCCCATCTGAGCGCTCTTCGTTTGGGTGCGGGTGTATTGATTACCGGGGGGTTTGACACAACGCCTGAAGTGAAAGTGATTGCAAACGAGCTCGAACTGCCGATCATCAGCAGCAGCTACGATACGTTTACTGTGGCCGCGCTTATCAATCGGGCGATCTATGATCGGCTTATCAAAAAGCAAATTATTTTGGTGGGGGATATCCTTAGGAAAGATACCCCGATTATGTATCTGCGCGGATCGAATACGGTCGAGGACTTGAAAAAACGGGTCGAAGAATCAAATCATACCCGGTATCCCGTGGTGGATCAAGCGAACAGACCGGTAGGCATGATTACGACAAGAGATGTCATCGGCGCTTCGGAGGATCAGACGATCGATAAGTTCATGACGCGAAATCCCTTAACGGTCACGCCCCAAACCTCTATTGCAACGGCAGGGCATATGATGGTATGGGAGGGGATCGAACTGCTGCCCGTGACCGATGAGAATCGGAAACTGCTGGGGGTCATCAGCCGTAAAGACGTATTAAAAGCTATGCAGTATATCCAAAAGCAGCCTCAAAACGGAGAAACCTTCGAGGATCAAATCTGGTCGGGATTTGAGGAGCTCCGGGACGATCAGGGACGCTTATACTTTCGCGGCGTTATTACGCCTCAAATGAGCAACTATATCGGAAACCTTTCCGAAGGAATGCTGACCAGCCTGATCAATCAAGCAGCCTACAGAACTGTTAAGGAGCAGAGGAAAGGCGATTTGCTCATTGACAGTACATCCGCATACTTCCTGTCTCCCATTGAAATTGACAGTGTAGTCGAACTGATCCCTACGGTAATCGAGTCCAGCCGAAGATTTTGCAAAATTGAAATAGAAGTGTTTAAGGCTGGAACCAGAGTCGCGAAAACCATGATGACCGCTCGATTGTTCGATCCGTCCTAGTATCTTGGCACGCCTGGACACGGGATTTGGATGTAACTCTGCTCAGCAAGTCCTCCCTTCTGATTTTTCTATTGAAGGAGTTTTTTTCCTGTTTACCTCTGACCAAATTTTAGCTATTATATAAATAGGAAATAATGTAAGTGCTTACAATGTGAAAAAGGAAATCATAAAAGCCTGAAAATACAAGGAAGGTGGCATGGAATGCAGGCACATTATTCTTTAGCGCCGGTTCAATCCCTGAAGATGAACGTCACCCCGCAATTCATGCAAGCCATGAATATTTTGCAAAGTTCTTCGGATGAGTTAATTGAGTTTATTCATCAGCAATCCGTGGAGAATCCGCTCCTGAACATTGAATGGCCGTACATGCAAGTTCCAGGCAAGCGTTCGAGAAAAGCTTCGTTCTCCGCAAATTCTGTTCAAGACTATCTCCTGAATAATATCAGCAGGCCTGGCGATACACTTGAAATGCTGCTTCTTTCCCAGCTCCGGTTAAATGGGATTTCCAAAAAACTGTATCCGATTACGCAATATATGGCGGGAAATGTGGATGAGGAAGGTTATCTTGTCGTTACGTTGGAGGAAGCCTCTTACGCATGCAAAGCCAGTATGGAAGATGTTCAAGCCGCTTTGGAGTGTCTGCAATCCCTGGAGCCTGCCGGTGTCGGGGCTAGAAGCCTGAAGGAATGTCTGCAGTTGCAAATTAGCAGAGACCCGCTGGCGGACCCATGGGCTTATCGCATTGTCAGCGACTATTTGAATGAACTCGGAAGCAGCAAATATAAGCTTATCGCCGAAAAACTGCAAATATCGCTCGAGGACCTCAAAGAATCGGTAAGGTATATCCGCAGTTTAAATCCAAGACCAGTCAGTTCTCGGGAGAATCAACCCCCAAAATATATCCAGCCCGATGCACTCATCAAAAAAGAGCAAGGCGAGTATCGGGTGATCATGAATGAAAATCATTTGCCGAAACTGTCCCTTAACAAAAGCTATCATCAATTCCTATTTAAAAAAGAAGACAGCGAAGCAAGCCACTATCTCCGTAATTATTTACAATCCGCCAAATGGCTGCTGAGCAGCCTGGAGCAGCGGGCATCGACTTTATACCGTGTGATCAGCTCGATCGTCGAGGAGCAGAGGAGTTTCTTCGACGGCGGCATTTCGTATTTAAAGCCCATGAACTTGAGAGACATTGCAACAAAGCTGGAGATTCACGAATCAACCGTATCCCGAGCGACACAAGACAAATATGTTCAAACGCCCCATGGTCTATTTGAACTCAAATTTTTCTTTACGTCCGGACTATCCACTTCTGATGGCAAGGAAACTTCAGCCGAGAGCATTAAAGCCCGAATCAAGCATTTGATCGATAATGAAGATAAACGCAAGCCGCTTTCGGACCAGATGATCACGGATTTACTGGTTCGGGAAGGGATACAAATATCCCGAAGAACTGTCATGAAATACAGGGAGGAGCTGCGTTTGCTGTCTTCTAGATTGCGATTTTCCGGCTGAGCCGAGGCCGGAGCATGAGAAGTTCATAAAGGGCAAGTGCCGAAGGGTACTTTCGGTATGATCAGGTTATCCAGAGATTGCTGGATAGCCTTTTTGATGCTTGGCGCTCGGTAACACTTTGACTGAAGTTCTGTCAACAAGAAGGAGCAAAAGGCATGGCCCGCAAGAACCGGGGCCGACCGGGTTTATTAATGACCGCAAATCGGTTAGACTGACTATAATGCTAAGAGTGAATCATTAATGTATCCAGAATTGTACAACAACGAGGTGGAGGCCTATGACCATACAACCGGAAGAATTTCAGCAGGAAACGCGCAGGTTACAGGACGTCAGGGAAAAAATCCGCCGAAGGATCGGCGGGCTCCGCGAAACCGTGGAGGTCTCCTACTCCGATGTGGCGGCGACCAGGCGTAATTTTTGGAACGATATCTCGGTCAATGTGGAAAATGAGGACGACCTCATCGAAACAGCAGCCAGTATTGCCCAACAGGCAAATGTCCTGACCGTTCAAGAAAGAAGCTACCGGATCGCGGAAGATGCTTTGCGCAAGCTGGAGCGGATCGTCGATGCTCCCTACTTCAGCCGTATCGATTTCACCGAAGAAGGAGAATCCCGGGCTGAGCGGATTTATATCGGAATCTCATCATTTATCGACTCAAGTAACGATGAGATTTTAATCTATGATTGGCGCGCTCCCATATCAAGCCTGTTCTACGACTACCCGCCGGGCCCGGCCGAGTATCAAACGCCGGAAATGCAGGTGCGCGGCGAGCTGTCGCTAAAGCGCCAGTATATCATCAAGAACGGCGTTATGGCGGATATGTTCGATACCGGAATCAGTATTGGGGACGATATGCTTCAGCAGATGCTGGGCCGGAGCGCGGACGAGAAGATGAGGAGCATCGTGACAACCATTCAGCGCGAGCAGAACCTGATTATCCGCGACGACAAAAATCAGACGCTCATTGTTCAAGGGGCGGCGGGCAGCGGCAAAACCTCGGTAGCGCTGCAGCGTGTCGCTTACTTGCTCTATAAGTATCGGAACACGTTGAGCGCGGATAATATGCTGTTATTTTCACCGAATTCGCTCTTCAGCGATTATGTCTCGAACGTCCTTCCCGAGCTCGGGGAGGCGAATATGCGGCAAACCACCTTCAAGGAGCATTTGGCCTTCCGGCTGGGGTACGAGGGGATGAGAGTAGAGGATGCATACGATCAACTGGAATATATCCTGAACGGTGAGGAAGAAGGAGCCTCTTTCCATGCCAGGATGGCGGGTATCCGCTATAAAGCGTCCGCAGCTTTTCTCCAGGTGATTGAAGCTTACGGAGAGCTTCTGAAGCAAGAAGAGATATGGTTCAGACCGTTTGCCGTAGGAGAAAAGGTGCTGATCCCCGCGGATGTTATAGGCGCCCGCTTTTATGAAAAACCATCCATCCTGCCGCTCAGCTCTCGAGTCGAGAACTTGACGGACTGGATTTCGGAAAGGCTCAGCCAACTGGAAACCGATATTGGGAAGCGCATCTACCGCAAGATGGTCCGGGATCCCAAATACCTCGGAACCGAGCAGGAAATGAAACGGATGGGACGCAGAAAAGCGCATAAAGCAATAGCACCGCTCGTGGAGAAGGCCAAGGCTCTGGATTATATCGATGTGTTGGGCATGTACAGGCGCCTGTTTGAGGAGCAGGGCTTGTTCGCTCGCCTTTCGCAAGCTGCGGGGACTCCGATTCCTGAGGGTTGGAAAGAGATCTGCGCCTACACCTTGGATAAGCTGAAACGAGGCGAGGTTTCGTATGAGGATGCGACACCGCTTGCATATTTGAAAGGATTAATCCAAGGGCAGCCCGCGGCGAGAATGATCCGCTATGTCATTGTCGATGAAGCCCAGGATTATTCGCCCTTCCAGTTCGCGTACTTGCGTAAGCTGTTTCCCCGCGCACGGTTTACACTTCTCGGGGATTGGAACCAAGGCATATTCAGTCACGCTGAAAAAGCGGGAGGTTATTCCTCAATCGGGGAACTGCTGAACGAAGATACGGTGGAAACGATCCAGCTCGTCAAAAGCTACCGCTCCACTCGAGAGATTATGGAATTTGCACAGGCGATTCTTCCTTACGGGGAGCCGCTGGAGCCGTTCAGCCGAAGCGGAGAAAAACCCTGGATCGAGCAAGCAGGCTCGCGCCAGGAACTGCACCGTAAAATTTGCGACTCCATCAAGGAGATGACAGCAGAAGGAGCGCAATCGATCGCCGTCATCTGCCGTACGGAGCGGGAAACTCTCCACGCCTTCGAACACCTTTGGCAGCATATTCCGCAGCTCCGGCTGATCACGAAGGATACGCAGCATTTTGCATCAGGGGTATGGATATTGCCTGCTTATCTTGCCAAAGGCCTTGAGTTCGACGCAGTCCTGCTGTATGAGACAGGGCAGAACAGCTACGCGAAGGAACGGGAACGAAAGCTGCTTTACACGGCTTGTACCCGGGCGCTGCATCGTCTTCATATCTTCTACACAGGTGAGCGGATGAACCCGTTTCTCCTTGCCAGCGCCGACGTGGCGGGAATCCGCTAATAAAAGCATCCGATCGGGCTAAACGCCTGAGAGGGTGCTTTTTCAATTACTCGCCACTGATTTGTAATTAGCCGCTCATTTAGCCCCGAACAATTCGACATATAGCTCCGTTCGTTCGCCTTCGTTCAATCGAGAGCATGTGTTAGAGGATCGAAGCGAATCCGAGTAAGAGCGGAGGAACTGCAATATACAATCCATATCCATTTTGCTAAAATTGAGAGAATCAGAATGATGAAAGGGAGCTTTACTTTAGAGACAGAGAAGTGCCGTGGTGTTAAAATAAGGATAACCATACCCATGAAAGAAGGGCTTGCAGCATGAATCGACAGGTAAAAGCGCTAGTGGTGGAGGACCATCCCTTAATGGCCCAGGCAACTAAAAACATTCTCGAGCAGATTGAACGCGTGCAGGTGATCGGAACAGCAAGCAGCGGCCAAATAGCACTTGAGCTGGTGGACCGCCACCAGCCGGACATGATCTTTCTGGACTATCACCTGCCTGACGGCTTCGGAAGTAAGGTAGCCGCTCAGGTTAAGCAGAAGTATCCCGGCGTTCATGTCGTTATTTTTACAGGAATCGATGTGACCGACTTTTATAACCATTTGCTGGAGCTCGGGGTGAGCGGCATTATATCCAAGGAATCGAGCGAAACAACGATCCGCAACATGGTGAGCTGTATTCTCGATAATCATACGATGCTGCCGCTGTCGCTCTATCGCAAAATGAAGCTGAATGCCGTGGCGGCGGCTTCGGACGTTCTGCTGACGGAGGACGAAATTCAGATTATGACCTTGATCGTCAGAGGCGCCACGCATGATCACATCGCAGAGCATATTCATGCCAGCCGAAGGTCGGTCGATAATTACGTCAGAAAAATTTACGATAAATTCGGAGTCAAATCCCGCGTGCAGGCTATAGAGAAATTTGTAAAAAGCAAGTACTACACGAGTAAGCAGGAAAGCTGAGCGTCACCAACTTAAAGAAACGGCAAAAAAACCCTTGAAAGTTATCCGAAAGGATCTTTCAAGGGTTTTTCTATGGGGAATCGATTATTTGGATTGGCCGTTTTTGACCCAGCCGGCTACAGTGACCATGCGGCGGGCTTGATGCTTGGCAGCTTCCAGGTAAACGTCAGGAATCACTCCGTCGCCTTTGGCTGTAACGCTTAAGCCGTAAGGGTTACCGCCGGTTTGGAACAGAACAGGATCGGTGTAGCCGGGAGCGACGACAATGGATCCCCAGTGGTAGAAAGTGGTGTAGAGCGAGAGAATCGTAGCTTCTTGACCCCCGTTAGGGTTTTGCGCACTAGTCATTCCGGATACGACCTTGTTAGCCAGTTTGCCATGGAACCACAATCCGCCGGTTGTATCGATAAACGCCTTAACCTGAGACGCCATATTTCCGAAACGGGTAGGGGCGCTGAAAAGAATGGCATCCGCCCATTCCAGGTCGTCAAGCGTAGCGACTGGAACGATATCTTTTGTCGCTTCGTAGTGAGCTTTCCACTCAGGATTCGATGCGATAGCAGCTTCCGGAGCGGTTTCGGCAATGCGCACCACTTTCACTTCGGCGCCAGCTTCTTTTGCGCCATCAGCGGCAACTTGCGCCATTCTGTAATTGGTGCCCGTCGAGCTGTAATACAATACGGCCAATTTTACGTTACTCATTCTCTACCATCCTCCATTGTGTGCCGGTTTTTCCGGGTTTAGTTTACTAAGAAAATGTATTCAACAAATCTTTTACGAGTTTAAAACTAAAAAGCAATTACTTACTTTACATTAGTATATTACTATAATTTGCGTATGTCAACATGTTCGCCCAACATTTAACTTTGCCTGACGACCCTATTTTTTTGCATGATAGAGTAGGAGTTTTCTCATAGAGAGGAATGTGTTCATGAAATTATGGATTAAAACCATAGCTGCGGGCGCCCTGTTCGCGACGATCGTTGCCGGATTTGGCAACCAGCCGCTTGTCCATGCGCAAACGCAGGGTAAATTTAATATGTCTTACTTGTCTTTGGGAGGTTCCCAGTCCTATGTCAGGCAGGTTGATCAGACCCGGGGTTCCCTCCAAGTAATATCCCCTGATTATTTCAACTTAACTGCGGACGGTTTTCTCGAATTATCCCCAACTATGGATCCTGTCTTTGTGGAAGAGATGCACAAGCGCGGTATTCGCGTGGTTCCTTTCCTGAGCAATCAATGGGATCGGGAGCTCGGCCGGAAAGCTCTCGAGAATCGGGAGGTCTTGGCGGAGCAAATCACCGGCGCAGTAGCCAAGTATAAGCTTGACGGAGTCGACGTCGATATCGAAAATGTAACGGAAGCGGATCGGGACAACTTTACGGACTTGGTCCGTTTGCTTCGCTCCAAGCTTCCTGCGGATTCGGCGGTTTCCGTTGCTGTCGGCGCGAATCCGACCTCGGCGGTTACAGGCTGGCCAGGCTCCTATGATTACAAGGCGTTGGCGGGATACGCCGACTATTTGATGCTTATGGCCTACGATGAAAGCTACCCGGGCGATCCGACTCCGGGACCGGTAGCTAGTATGCCCTATGTAGAAAAATCGATTCAAAACCTGTTGCAGAAAGTGCCGCCGGACAAGGTAGTGTTGGGAGTGCCTTTTTACGGGCGATATTGGAATGGAGTTGCTGCCTATAATGGCGCCGGACTGTCCAATCGGTCTGTAGAGACCTTGATTGGACGATATAACGGGCATGTCCGCTTTGACGAGCATAGTCAATCCCCTGTTGCAACATTGACGATATGGCCAACCGATCAGCCGTTCTCCATATTTGGCAAAAGGCTGCCCGCAGGCGACTATACGATCTGGTACGAGAACGAAAGATCAATCAAAGAAAAGCTGAAGCTCGTTGCCAAGTACGGCTTGAAGGGAACGGGAAGCTGGAGCCTTAATCAGGAGACAGTGGATACATGGGGCTACTATTCCTTGTGGCTGAACGGGTTTCCTTTCGCCGATGCGCAAGGCCACTGGGCTCAGCGGGACATCCTCTTCGCCGCGGAGCGCGGCTGGATGCTGGGCGTCTCCGCCGAGCGGTTCCTACCGGACGCCGCGCTCACGCGAGCCGAAGCGGCGGCGATACTCGTCCGCGCGCTGCGGCTCGAAGGGGAGGCGCACGGGTCATTCAGCGACGTGCCTGTGTCCCATTGGGCGCGTCGGGACATTGCGCTGGCGAAGCAGCACGGGCTGATCCAGGGGATCAGCGACGGTCGCTTCGCCCCGGACCGGACCTTGACGCGGGAAGAGATGTGCATGCTGCTCACCCGCGTCTTGTCCAGCTCTTCGCCGCCGGATGCCGCGGCGAAGATGCCTTTCCCGGACGTGCCGACCGGGAGCTGGTCCTACAAGGCCATTGCGGCGATGCGCCAGCAAGGCCTTGTGGACGGCTTCGCAGACGGCACGTTCCGCCCCGGCGCGCCGGTCTCGCGCGCCGAAATGGCGACACTGCTTAGCCGTGTCGCGCCCCAGTTCAAACAAAACCTGAGCTGAAGCGGGCATGGTTTTGGAGAAAATCTTTTCAGTCAACGCCCCCTCCCGCCCCGGCTTCGGGACCTTCCCGCAGAGAGGCTCCGGCGGCTGCCCCGGCTCCGGCAGTACCTCCGACGGGGCCGAGGGGAGCTGTTACGGGAAAGGCGGGGAGCTGCTCCTTGGGCATGATGAACTGCCGGAAGTGCTTGATGCGTGATACGGCATCGATTCGATGGTTGCTGCCGATCTGCAGAACGCCGGAGGAGGACAGAGAAAATATGTTCACGAATCCGACCCGAATCACAGAGCCTAAGTTATCCACAGACATTGCGGGAAGCTGGTTGATTGGCGGTTGCGGAAAGGGTCTACGAAAAAAAGGATATTCCGCGAAGCTCCCTTCCGTTTCCTTGAACCGGGGAAGCTCGCGTTGGACGGCAAGAGCGCGCGAGCGGGCAACAATCTCCATATTATCCCCGATATGAACAATTGAAGAAAAAATGACCCCCTTGATATAAACGTCATGAACCACAGAAAGTCTTTTCATACACTCAGCTCTCTTCCTCCGGCAAAGGAGCAAGCGGGCCGACGAAGACCGACTCGGGAGGGGTATCGAACATGGATGACAGTGTAATCAATTCCGTATCCCCGATAAGAAACACTGCGGAGCTGGCCACCCCGATAATTCGGACATTGCCTACGCAAAGCTCTTTGTTTACCACATTAAAAATCATAGAGTGCCTCCTTCCTTTCCGGGCAGATGTGAAATATATGCTTCCAGCGCGGAGCGGATATCCGCTTTGGTTTTATCCAGAACGGTTTGCCGGATAGCTTCCAGAGGCTGGTCCGGGTGCATGCTTTGATAGCGATTTACATAATAACGGATGCGTTCCTTCACTTGATTGCGAATATCGTCCAATATTATTTTTTTATAATCGGAATCCAACGGGTACTGATATTTCTCTTCTAATTTGCGCATATCGTTATCCGCATCCCGGTTTAAATATTCCTGTATCCCGCTGGATATTTGCTGATTTAAATCCCCTGTCACAGGGGGGGACATAGGCATAGGATGCCCCGGCGCGGAGCTTGCCGATTTCTGTCCCGCCACGGCCCCGTTCACAGTGAAGTCTTCCATATCCTCGAAGGTGCCGGGCGTCACGCCAATTGAGAGGGTGCCCTCCAACCGTTCCACCTTTAGCTGGTCAAAGCTGTATTCGATGCGCTCGATGTGAATCTGCTTTTGCTGCTTTAACAGATCGAGCTCGGCCTGCAGCTTTGCAGCCGTCTGCTCCAATTTCTCAAGCCGCTGCGTTTGCCAGCTGAGTTGGGCATACATCTGCTGCAGCATTTGTGTCCACGATATCCCATTATGCATGAAGCAGCACCTCCTACACTACCATATGCAGGGATGCCGCAATGGGTGTTCGCCCATTCGTCGCACCCCAATACGTCACTCGAATGGTCCAACTCTGCCGACAGCCGGTTAAGTAGGAGGGGGAAGCGGCACAAGCGAGATTGGACTGACTGGACTTACTCCAAGCAGCGGTGCGGGTTCTTTAAACTCTCCGGTATTGTACAAATTGGACAATGAGCTGATCATCCCGGCGCTGCCGATCTGCAGTACGGATGAGTTGGAGACGGAGCCTACCTTGAGCTGCTGGATCGAGATGTTCTGATGGATCGTCCAGTTCATTGTCACAGCACCGCCTTGTTTGCATTGGCTTCCACTAAATCGTCGTCATTCGTAATCGTAGCATTGGCGGCATTGTATACCTTCGGGAAGTCCCCGGTATTGAAAGAGCCAGCCCCGGAGAAGGTTTTGGAAGTGCTGGTCGGCGATAGGATCAGCGAATCCCCGAAGTGAACGATCGAGCTTGGGCCGACGCTCAATATTTTGACATTCCCTACGATGGCAGGCATTCCCACACCCTCCCTGCTTTTGGCTTGCACATGATGTATTGTATGATGATATTCGCCCAGAGGTTCGACAAGCGGGGGGAAGAGTATCACAACTGGAGTCAGGCACATATACTGTCTTGAAACGAGGTGATGAGCTTGAGCGAATCGGAGCATCAGTCATGGCTTAATTGGGATCAAATAGAGAAATTTGTAGGTCAACGACTGCCTTTCAAGGAAAAGGGACAGTCCCTGCTGGATAATATGTCATGGGTCGAGGGATACGTTCAGGATGTGTTGAAAAAAGCATTGCCGGGCTCGCAGTCCAGTATCTCATCATCTTCAGACAGTATTTCAACGGAAGTATTCGAGACCCATACACATGTGATCGTAAAAGTGAAATTGCCGAAGGAGGAAGACCCGCGTGCACTGCAGGTGTTCGTGAAATCCGCTCAGGTCAAGCTAACGGGACTGATTTCCGGCAGTTATAAAATCATCAAGCTGCCAGCATTGGTCGTTCCGAGAACGGCAACGGCCAGGTACAAACAGCGCATGCTGCAAATTCAAATACGCAAGCGGGGACGCAAAGAAAGCTACCACGAAGCTTACATCCGCTATTAGCGCAGCCGAAGAAAGCCTGTCCCTGACTCAGGGAAATAGGCTTTCATGGTCTTGGGAGGGTGACAATAACCGTTGTTCCTTGCCCGAAACGGCTCTGTATCTCAATGAAGCCATCATGCTGCCGCACAATATTTTTGGCGATGGCCAGTCCGAGCCCCATGCCGCCCTTCTTGCGGCTTCGCGCTTTATCCGCACGATAGAGCCTGTCGAATAAATGGGGAAGGTCCGATTCGGCAATGCCGATCCCGAAGTCGACCACCCTCAGCTCAATACCGCCTGTGACTTTTTCTACATAAATATGTATAGGCTCCTTGCTGTACTTAATCGCGTTATCGATCAGAATAATGAGCAGCTGCCTGATTTTTTCCGGATCTCCCTTGACCAGGAACGTCTCTTCTTTGCGGTAGTGGACGTGAATGCTTCGGTGAAAAGCAAGCTGCATGGATACAGAGGCGGATTCGACAATCGGCGCTAATGGAAAGATTGCTTTTAGTATTGAAACGTCGTCCTCCGTATGCATAAGCACGAGCAGCTGATTAGTCATTTCCTTTAAACGTGAAGCTTCGGATTGAATGGCTTCCAGCGCTTCCTGCCGTATGGCTTCGTCGCTCGAAGCCCAACGCCGGAGCAGACTCGCATAGCTTTCGATAATCGTTAGCGGTGTTCGAAGCTCATGGGAGGCGTCAGCCAAAAATTGATTTTGCCGTTCGAACATTTCCTCCAAACGGTCCATCATCCGGTTAAAAGTCCGCATCAGATGGGTCAGCTCGTCTCCCCTGGGCGCGCCATCGAGCTGAAGCCTTCGAAACCCCCCGCTTTGCTCGATGTTTTGCATCGTATGGATCAACCTGTGCAGAGGCTTCAACAGCACCTCCGTATAGAAGTAGCCTCCGCCTAACGACAGTATAACGGCGCCCAAGGAGGTAAATAGTAAAACCGTCAGCAGAACCTTCAAATAGTCGTTAAACGGCTTAAGATTGCGGCCGATTTCGAGAACAGCCGCCTGATGATCCTTTACATAAGCGGGTACCAGCACATATACATAAAAACCCGAGCGAGTATGTTTGATTTCCGTTCGCCTCCGCGTTTCATAATGCGGCGGCTTTTGCAGCAGCTCTTCATCCGAGTAGATTTGATAGAGGACTGACGAATCGGGTCCAATCAGTCGAATCATTTCCCTGGGAATGAGGAAATCCTTCCATTGCCCGGGATCGTTCCAGATTTCGGGGTGCTCAAGCAGGCCCTTATTCAGCAAGCTGTTTGCCTCGTTATTCAGCAGCTCAATCTCGCTTTTCGTCACAATCTGAATGACGAGATAGTAGATGAAGATGTTCCCTAACAATAGAATAACGAGGATCCAGCAAGCGAGCATGAGCGCAACCCTGTGCTTCAAGCTCATGGAGGCAGTTCTCCCTCCTCGGCAAGCTCCGTATCACGGACTTCCTCCGACAAACTTTCGGAACCGCTGCTTCTGAGCACATAGCCGATTCCCCGTATCGTATGGATAAGCTTCCCAGAAAATCCTTTCTCGATCTTCTGGCGCAAATATCGAATATACACATCCACGACATTCGTATCACCGACGAAATCGTAGCCCCAAACCTCGCCGATAATTTGTTCTCTGGACATGACCTCATCCTGATGCTGAATCAGAAAGCGCAGCAGCTCGAACTCTGTCGGGGTCAAGTCAATGAGAGAGCCTTCTCGGCGAACTTCTCTGCTTTTTAAATCCATATGCAAATCGCCCACGGAGAGAAGATGCTCCGGTTCCGCCTGCTCGATCAGATTCGATACACGAATCAGGCTTCGTATGCGCGCCAGCAGCTCCTCAATGGCGAATGGCTTCGTTACATAATCGTTAGCGCCCTGATCCAGACCGCTCACTCTATCCACGACCGCATCCCGGGCCGACAGCAGAACAATCGGCAGCGCCGGATCGTTGGCGCGAATTCGCCGCAGCACTTCAATGCCGCTTAATTCCGGGAGCATGACGTCAAGCAGAATCAAGTCCCATCCCGGTTCTGATAATGCCATCTCAAGGCCGCTCCTGCCATCATGAGCGATCCCTACCTCATACCCTTCATGCTCTAACTCCAGCTGCAGCACCCGGGCGATTTTCTCTTCATCTTCAATAAGCAATATGCGGCTCATCCGCTTCACTCCCGGCACATTTCTTCCCGTATTATTTTCCTCTTCCTTCCTTCGCATACATGGAAAAAGCGAAAGGGCCGCCCGGGAAGCAGGAAATCTACTTCGCGGGTCAGCCCTTTATTCGAAAATTTACTATTCTATTTTATTCGCCGGAACGGTTTCCGGGGAAGTCAGTCTATCATAGAATTCTAAATACTTATTTTTGTCTGCGCTGCTGAGATGAGCCATAGCCACGCGAGGATGCTCGTTGAGCGCGCCGACGACCATGTAAGGGATGAGGTAGCCCCACTCCCATTTTTCGCGCATCGCGGTCATATGACGCTCGATAATGCCCAGAACGGGGCGCACGTCATAGCGTGGATTTTTCAAGTAGCTGACTAAAAGCTCAGTCGGACAGTTTCCTGCCGCTCTTCCCATTCCGTAAACGGAGGAATCGAGGAAGCTGACTCCTTTGGAAGCGCCCATGATCGTATTGGAGAACGCGAGCTGCAAGTTGTTGTGCATGTGCAGGCCGAGTTCTTTTTCAGGGAGCAGGCGCTGGAATTTGGCAACGAGATAATCGATATCCTTATAATCCATACTGCCGTATGAGTCTACCACGTAAACCACATCGACCGGACTTTTGTTAATTTCTTCAAAAGCTTCGGCAAGCTCATTCTCCATCACGTGGGAAAGAGCCATAATGTTCAGTGTCGTTTCATAGCCCATGTCGTGAAATTTTTGTACAAGCTCCAATCCTTTATCCACATCTTTGATATAGCAGGCCACACGGATCAGGTCGAGCAAGCTTTCCTCCCGGGGCAAAATATCATTCTCATCGACCCGGCCGATATCGACCAGGGCCGAAAGCTTCGTATCGGTTTTATGAGCGATAACCTCCTTCAGGAAGGATTCATTCAGAAATCTCCACGGACCCGAGTTGCCGCCTTTGAGCAGTTTTTCCGAGTTTTTATAGCCGATTTCCATATATTCAACGCCGGCCTCGCTTAAGCCGTAATACAAGTCTTTGACAAACTCTACGCTAAAATCCCAATCATTCACCAGACCGCCGTCTCGAATCGTGCAGTCAAGAATTTTGTGTTGTTGTTGTTTCATCGCACGTTCCTCCTCATTGTTGATTTTTGATTAATTATTACTTATCATCAGGGAACTTGTCAATGAAATCCCTTTTTGTGGTATTGAAGCGTCGGAAAATGCAAATGCTTAATAGGAGGAATTGTGAAATTCACCTAACCTAAAGAAAGGAAGCCCAATGATGAGCTCCGTACCTATATTTTTCGAGTTCGAGCTGGAAAGAGATGCATTGCTTGCTATGGATACTTTAGGCGAGCTTGGCTATCGCCCCCACCTGCAAACCGAGTGGGCGAAACCGACACTCCATATTCAGGTAGACGATCAGGATTTGATATCGGCTTTAGAGATTGCTCAGGCGCATGGCGGAAGGCTCGTAGAGCGTGATCCTTCGCTGAAAGAGCCGGAGGCGTTTGCAATGGCCTATGATCTGGAAGGCTCGCTGCGAATTCCGGCGCACGTCGTTAACGAAGACTGGCCGGAAGGCTATGCCGAGTCGCCGGCTTACAGGGCTGATGCCATTCCCGATGAGCATGACGCCGACTTTGATCCGTCTGCAGAAGATTATAACCATTTTCCTCCGGGAATCCGGCTGTAGCTTGCTTGCGGGTGATGCCCCGATAAAATCGATACCGCTTTCGACACGAGACCGCCGCGGGAGTTTGACTTGCGGCGGTCTTGATGTGTTTTTATCGTATACGAAACCGCCTCCCCGGAAGACAAGCCTATTTTGCCGGGAGCGCTTGTTATGGTGTAACCTTTAGACGCATGCGTGCGTCAAATGATTATCGATGCTTCCTTTCGATGAACGGGAGGCGCTCACTGTCGATTGAGTAGGAGGTCAACCAATGCGCCGAATCCTTACCGTCATGGCAGCTGCGTTGATTTATGCCGCCCTTACCGGCTGCACGGGGTTGGAGGGCAGTCCGGCATCCGATACCAATGCTCAGGAAACCGCAAAAGCAACTCCGACGCCAACGGTTGAAACGTCATCTTCGCCTGCGGCAGCAGTTGCTGCCTCCCCTGCCCCGATGCCCACTGCAACACCGCAAACGCCTAAATCTTATGAGAGTGAAGCGGATGCCAAAGACGCCATCGAGAACAGGGCAAAGGAAACCGTAGAGGTATTGCGGAACAAAAATATAGACCGGCTAGCCAAGCTGGTTCATCCGGAGAAAGGTGTCATGTTCACGCCTTACGCTAACCTGGATCCGAAGAAGGATATAACACTCCAGGCCAAGGACCTTGCAGCAGCATGGAATGACACCGCTGAAAAAACGTGGGGCCATTATGACGGCTCAGGGGAGTCTATCGATCTGTCATTCGCCGATTACTGCCGTCGAGTATCATATTCCCGGCATCGACCCTAATTCGAAGGGAACTTACTGGGAAAGCCTGCGTTTGGTATATGAGAAAGAGAAGGAATCCTGGTATCTCGTCGCCATCGTTCACGACCAATGGACTTTGTAATTCCACAATATTCCAATGATCTTATCGGTTCGCCGGCATGCTTTCTTCGGCCGCGTTCTTGCCTGCCGTGTATCCGGTGGCGAACGCGGCTGTTATATTATAGCCGCCAGTGTACCCGTGAATATCAAGCACCTCGCCACAGAAGAAGAGCCCCCGCATAAGCCTGGATTGCATAGTTTTGGGATCTACCTCCTTCAAGTTTATCCCGCCGCCGGTGACGAAGGCTTCTTCTATGGAGAGCGTGCCGTCCACGGCAACGGGAAATGCTTTGATGAGCTCGCTGAGCTCAAGCCAATTTTGCTTGGGGATGTTATCGTATGTGGTTTGATCGTCCAACTGGGTCTTCTGCAGCAGAAGCGGGACCAAGCGCTCGGAGATCCATCCTTTCAGGACGTTTTTGATTGCTTTCCTGGTTTCATTTCTAGCCAGGCTTAGAGTTTCTTCGAACACTTCAGCCGCGCTTTTTTCCGGACAAAAATCAATGGTGAGCAGCACCGTTCCGGCATTGGACCTATGCAGTTCTTTCACCACGAATTGGCTGCACCGCAAAGAGATCGGACCGGACAATCCGAAGTGGGTAAAGAGCATATCGCCTTGATGAGAAATCACCTTTTTCCCCTTTGCGTTCCAAACTGTCAAAGCCACATCCCGCAAAGACAAGCCCTGCAGCTCGCGGCTTTTAATGAAAGGCTCATTGGAGGTCAAGGGTACCTCGGTCGGGAAAAGCGGCGTAATTGAATGGCCCGCCGTCTCCGCCCACACATAGCCGTCGCCTGTAGAACCTGTATGGGGAACAGACTTGCCTCCGGAAGCAATGATGACACTCCTGCCGCGGTAAGAAGCGCCTGATTGCAGACGCACCCCGGTTACCTGTCCTTCCTGATAGAGAACCTGATCGACCGGACTGTTGACTTTGATCTCAACCCCTTGCTGGCGAACCTGATTCACCAGCGCATCGACGACCGTTTTGGCTTTATCCGTCACCGGGAACATGCGTCCGTTATCCTCTTCCTTCAGACGAATCCCCAGATTTTCGAAAAACGCGATAATATCCTTATTGTTAAAGGTAGAGAAGGCGCTGTAAAGAAACCGGCCGTTGCCGGGAATATGCTTGATTATGTCATCTATTTCCTTGTTGTTCGTCACGTTACATCTTCCGCCGCCGGAGATCCCGAGTTTTCGCCCAAGCTTGTCCCCTTATCTACCAGCAGCACTTTTGCTCCATGCTCTGACGCCGCTATGCCGGCCATCAATCCTGCCGATCCGCCGCCGATTACTATCACATCGTAAATGCTCATACACCTTCACCTTCAACCACATTTTGCAGCTATTGTAGCAGGAATGATGGGAAAATACTATTCCGCCACGCGGGGAGTGCATAAATTCACCAAGTCAACGTATAAGCTGGCTCAATCCAGCGCTTGGAGGCGTGATCTCTGCCGCGGATCACGATCCTGCGGTCGAATACTTCTACAGCCAGGCTTTGGCTTTTGGCGTTGATCTCGGGTTCGTCGCGCCGGTTAAACACTTGTCTGACGGAGGAACTGCCTACAGCCAGAAAAGACAGCCGTTTGATCTGCTTCGTTCGTTCCAGATCCCAGTGGGTATGACCGGAGAAAAGAATAGCTTCCGGGTGGCGGTCCAACAAACTGCGGAGCGCTTTCTCCTGTACAACGCCGCGGGCGTGATCAGTCCCATCCACCGTGCGAGGAAGCGGTTGATGAAGGAAGACGAATACGGGCTGCCGGTTCTCCGGCTGCTTGGCCCCTTTTATTTCTCCCTTTGGGGGCAGCTGCGCCAGCTTTTTCTCCAGCCATTGAAGCTGTCTGCCCGATAGAAAGGCGTCATCGCCGATTCCAGGAACCGCGTCCCGATAAGCCTCACCGCCGAGAAAAATAAAATGAAAGCCATGGAGCCAAAGATCATGATAAGGCTTTTCATAGCCAAAATAGCTTGTGAACAAACGGACTGCCTTCTCGCTGGACCATGCGGGATGAAGCTTCGAGGTATCCATTCCCCCATCGGGAGCGCGCCATATTCGGTAATATTCATGGTTGCCCATCGCAGCCTGAACAGGCGCGTGAGGCGTTTCGCCCAAAAGCTTGAACAAACTGCGGTAATCCTCATCGTTGCCGTTCGTGAGATCACCGTTAAGTGCCATGAGGGAGCTCTGCGGAAAAAGCGCGGCATGGTCGCTGAGCGCTTGCCGCAAACGGCGATGGGATTCCCCGTCCCAGGGGGTGATATGGATATCGCTTAGCACTGAAAATGTAAATCTCGGCTCCCCCGATGACACATTGGGAACAGCGATGGAACGGATAGCCGGACTTGCTGCGTCCCTGCCCGGCACCCATCCGAGAAAAGCCGGAAAGAACATCGGCAACAGGAGCATAATTCGCAAAAAAATGGAGCTCATCGCGTCAGGCGCACCTGCCTTTCATAGTTATGTATGCAGTCGTAGTATGCGCCGGGGATTTTCCATTTTATTCCGATAAAAAGCGCGCCTCTTTGTAATCAGTTAGAAAGGTGCAACACCCGTCCCCGCCTCCCTCCCCCGGGTCGGAGTCGTTCCCCGACTTAGGTCCAGGTTCAAAAACCGTCGCGGGTCCGTTTTGACCAGACTGGTCTTAACCTAGAATAAAGACATGAACAAGTGAACAGCAAACGAAAGGCGGTGACGACGAAATGAACAAGAACACAGGCTTTGCAGTGATACTGATCGCATTCGGCGCTTTGATCCTGATGAATAAATTCGGCTTTCATCCAGGTCCTATTATGGGGTACATCGTTCCGATCGCGATGGTCGGATTGGGCTACCTCGGCATTAGGAACGGCAGCAAGTTCGGATGGATCATCGCAGCGTTGGGGGTCATCATTCTCTTAGGCAAGCTGGCAGGCTGGGTGATCATTCTGATAGCGATCGGCTTGATCCTGTACGGAGTATCGATGTTGACTAAAGCACCGCGGGTGTAAGGGAAATAGATTCGAGCAGAGAATGTAAAAAGGTGGAATGACAAATGAGCCTGATGAGGCGAATGAGAGACATAACCGCAGCGACAATAAACGAGCGGCTGGAACGGGCGGAAGACCCGGTACGGATGATCGACCAATACTTAACCGCACAGCGTGAGCAATTGCACCAGTCGGAGCGATTGTATCAGCAGTGCGTCACCCATGCGGCGTCCCTTCGGCAGCAGTACCTGACGGCGCTCGAAACGAAGGAGAAGCGTGAACAGCAAGCCGTATTGGCGCTCAAAGCGGGCGAAGAACAGATAGCGCGAATCATTCTGCAGGAAAAGCTGCAGGCCGAGGACAAGAGCGAGCAGTACCGTCAGCTTTATGACCAGGCAAAGCAGTCGATTCTCGATCTTGAAGAGGACCTGCAGCAGCTTAAAGCCGATTACCAAGAGGTTGCCGATAAGCGCAGCTATTACATGGCGAGAATGGAATCCGCGAGACTGCAGCAGCGAATGAACGCCCGAATGAGCGCAGCAGGGCAGCATGCGGCACCAAGGATGTTCGGCAGATTGGAAGAGAGCGTCTCCGACATGGAGATTCATGCAAGGTCGCTTCGCGATGTGAGACGCATGAGCCGTGAAACTGTCTACACCAGCGGCAATCCGGCTGTCGATGCAGAGCTGGAAGCGCTGCGCAAAAGACTGAACCGGGAGGGATAGAACAATCATGAGCAAATTGTACCGCTCCAGAAGAGATAAAAAAGTAACCGGTCTATGCGGGGGACTCGCCGAGACGTTGAATATAGATGCAACGCTGCTCCGTTTACTGGTGGTCATAACCGCGTTCTTTTCCGGTGGAACTGTCATTTTCCTCTACTTCGTAGCCGCTATTGTGATTCCGAAGGAGCCCGGATTTGACCAGCCGCCGCACGATCCCTATGCAGGACACTTCGGCAGAAATGACTATGCCGGCGGATGGAATCGCAAACCGTACGAGAGCAGAGGGCCCGTATATTCGTCAAGTGCAGGTCCTTCGTCAAACGCAGACTATACTTCAAGCAGCATTGATGAAATGATGAAAGACATTGAAAAGAAAGCTCTGCAAAAAGAAATCGAACAACTTAGAGCCAAAGTGGCCCAATTTGAAAAAAACAACGAACATAACAAAGGAGACGTGTAAGCTATGGGAGTATTTTCAAGAATTAAAGATATGACAAAGGCATCGCTTCATGAGGTTCTGGATAAAGTTGAAGATCCGATTATCATGCTCAATCAATATTTGCGCGACATGGAAGAGGAAATCGCGCAGGCCGAAGTTACGGTAGCCAGACAAATAGCCAATGAGCGCAAGATGAAGCAGTGTCTTGAGGAATCCGTAAGATTAGCCGCTGACCGGGAAGCTAAGGCTGCCGCAGCGCTGAAGAACGGTCAAGAGGCTATCGCCCGTCAAGCTCTCGAAGAAAAGCTGTACCACGAGGAAAAAATCGTCGAATACACCGATATGTATGCCCAGTCCAAAGCTCAGGCGGATGAATTGACGCAGCAGCTGCATGAAATGAAAGACGAGTTTTACAAGATGCGCAACAAACGCAATGAGCTCGTATCCCGCGCTCAACTGGCCAAGGCGAAAAGGCAAATGGCGCAAGTGACATACAACGGCGTCATCGAGAGCGGAAACGCATCGCGCGGCTTCCAACGCATGGAAGAGAAAATCATGCAGCTGGAAGTGGAGGCGGAAATCGCCCGCAAGCCTTATGTGCCGACTTCCGGCATCTCCAGCTACGCACCAGCGGACACTGCCAAACAATCCAAAGTCGATGAGCAAATGCAGCTTTTGAAAGAAAAGCTCAACGACTCCGCCAACGCGTAAAACTGCCCGACCGCCACGCACTGCACCGCACATAGCACCACTTGCACGAGTCAGGACAGGGGAGACCCTGTCTTTTTGCGCATGTCGGAAAGCCGTGATAGAATGCCTGAGGCCGCTCTATGTGAGTCTCTGGCAGCTGGCTTGCCTTGTGATGATTGTTTTGGGAATGCTTTTTCCCAATATTACACATCATATAAGCAGGAAGGAGATGATCGACATGGCAAAAAAAGATTCAAAAGCGCAGCTAGAGCAGGAACAAGAAGACAAGTCGCGTCAAGGCGGCAGCCTGGATACGAACGGAGACGGCAATTTTGATAAAAAATTGGATGGTCCCAACCGACCGGCCGAATAGGAGAGAGCAGCATGAGCGAAAACGAAAACCTCGACCCTTTTGAAATCGAATTTTTACCTGAGTTTACCGAAAATAGAGGACCGCGCGAGCCGTTCGTGAATGAGCATGGGGTTGTCATCGGCGACCATGTTTATGAATCCCCCAATTCTCCTTTGGAGAATTGGGATAAGGATACGGACCCTTTTGTCATGGCCGGGGACGAGTGGGTGCACCCTTTCAAGGATATCGGGTTCCATACCGCCGAAAATCGCGACTATTTCGAAAAAGGGATTTCTCCGCAGAGCGACATCTTCATGCATCCCGACAAGGATGTCGCTTACGAATACAAACGGGGGCAGCCCGATGATCCGGATGAAGAGACAGAGGCCTGAAGCATTTGGGAAATTAGTTCCATAGCTCCATTCGACGCTTTGCTTTCACTGCTTACAGATGTATAATATGACTTAGAAAAATTTATTTTTTAAAAACCAAGTCATAAGGAGTGAAGGTACTATGGTAATGTCTTTTGACGCATATATGAAGGACATGATTCAGCCGATGCGCGATGATTTGACTCGTCACGGAATTAATGAGCTGCTGACGCCGGAGCAAGTCGAACAGGCAATGGAGAGCTCCAAAGACGGCACGATGCTGCTCGTCATCAACTCCGTTTGCGGGTGCGCGGCGGGTCAATGCCGTCCGGGTGTAGCCAAAGCGCTGCAAAACGAAGTAAAGCCTGATTATCTCTTTACCGTTTTTGCCGGGCAAGAGAAGGATGCTACTGCGAAAGCCCGCGAGTATTTGGCTCCGTATCCGCCTTCCTCTCCATCTATAGCACTATTCAAAAACGGAGAGCTTGCTCATTTCATTCAGCGTCATCAGATTGAAGATCGGTCTGCGGAAATGATTGCAGGTGATTTAATCGGCGCTTTTGAAAACTACTGCAAATAAGCGTCCCCTTCCCAATACCCCCTTTGCGTACCAGGCAAGGGGGGGTATTTTCTTTTGCTGATAAATCGGCTAACCCTCGATCTTCTCTCATTCTCTTTTGAATGTTTCGTAAATACGGCTACATTTAGGCAGCGGGGGTTTGGAATGAGCGGGTTTATGGTCCAGAGTTCATTTGAAGCAGGAAGCTTTTTGAATAAAGGCGGTCAGAAGGCTATACTAGTTTTTAGAGTAAAGACATCGTTTGAGAAAAAGAGGTGGCCAGAGTATGAGCTTACAGCAGCAAATTATCGAGAAGCTGGGCGTAAAGCCGCAAATTGACGTTGATGCGGAGATTCGCAACCGTGTCGGTTTTTTGAAGGAGTACGTGCTGAAATCCGGCGTGAAGGGATTGCTGATCGCGATCAGCGGCGGAGTTGACAGCGCGGTGGCAGCGGGTTTATGCAAGCTTGCTACAGATGAACTGACCGAGGAAAAAGGGATTGAGTATAAAACGGTAGGCGTTTTCCAGCCTTACGGAGATCAGGTTGATATTGCCGATAGCTATGCCGTAGCCAAAGCGTTCGAGCTTAAATACACAATTGAAACCAATATCGAAGAGTCTGTCAATGAAATCGCGCTTGAAGTGGAGTACGGATTGAAATCCATCGGGGTACACCAGCACGTCAGCCGCGGAGGCAAAGGGAACATCAAAGCTCGCACCCGCATGGTCATACAGTACGCGCTTGCGTTTGAGCTCAATTTGCTCGTCGTAGGCACCGATCATGCCTCTGAGGCGATCACGGGCTTCTACACGAAGTACGGCGACGGCGCCGTGGATATCACCCCGCTCAGCACCTTGAACAAACGGCAAGTCCGTCAACTGGCCGCCGAGCTTGGCGTGCCGCAAAGCGTGCTCGATAAAGCGCCTACGGCCGGCCTCTGGGAAGGTCAAACCGACGAGAACGAGCTGGGAATCACTTATGAAGACAACAGCTCTTACCTGGAAGGAAAGCAAATTGATCCGGCAGTCCGGGAGAAGCTTGAAGAACAATATGGGAAGACGGAACATAAGCGGGCTCCAATCCCAGGGATATAGCCATATGATCATAGGGGTGGGAACCGATTTAGTAGAAATCCAACGAGTGAGCAAAGCGTTGGAGCAGCTCTCTGGAGGGAGATTCCTGGAGCGGGTTCTGACACCCGGCGAACGGGAGCTCGCGCAGCGGCGCAGAGGCAGGCTGACGGAGTTTACGGCAGGGCGCTTCGCTGCCAAGGAAGCCGTTGTCAAGGCGCTGGGCTGCGGCATCGGCAAGCTGGTCGGCTTCCAGGACATTGAAGTGCTGCCCGACTCCCTGGGGAAGCCGGTATGCCGCCTGACCGACGGCGCCGTGCAGCGCCTCGGCTGGCCCCCGGGCAGTGGATTGTCGAGGACCGGACCTGCGTCCGGAGCTGAGCTGTCATCTGCACCGGTGTCCGGGTCCGCGCACGGGCCATCTAATATGCGCATCCATCTCAGCATCACGCACACCGATTCCTTTGCAGCCGCTTACGCGATCGTCGAAGATATATCGAAGTAAGAAAGGGATAGACGGCTACTTTTTGGAGCTGAGCCAATCGGTGATGGAGGTAATTTCTTCCTCGGTCAGCTTCGATTTATAGGCCGGCATGCCGCCTCCGCCATTGCGGATTTGCTCAGACATCTGCTCCTTTGTTCTAGACGCGCCGATTTTTTGTAAATTCGTCTGTGGCCCGATACGTCCCTCCAAATTCACACCGTGACAGGAGATGCATTTGTTAATCTGATACAGCTCTGCCGCTTTCGCAAAAGCGGGGTCAGTCTCGGGAGCCATTGTAACGGAAGGGGCTTGGCCTGCTTTTCCGCTGCTCCCGCCGTCCGCCTTACTGCCGCAAGCTGACAAGCTTGCGCATATCATCACCGCTGTAAAGACTAACGCAATTTTTTTCCACATATCCATACACCCCCAAAGTAACCTGGCACGGGAATTACTGCACTCCATTGCCTCTCGTCCCCCATCCTCGCAGCATCCAACCGCTTACAAATAAGCTAAGTCCCCCCATACCGTCCATAACAACGTTAGAGTACCCCAGGTACCAAGTCCAGGTGACGGTCGTCAAGGCAAACATCCAGAGTCCCAAAAAGACCAGCGGTCTGCCAATCAGAACGCCAAGCAGAACATAGGAGACAGCCAGAACCATTCCCCGGAACAAAGGGGTAAAGAAGGGTCCGACAGCTCCGATGATTTCCAATATGAGCACGACTGCAACCAAAAGGAGACCAGGAAGAGCTAATTTAATCCATCCGCCGCCTTCTCCGGCCCCCGCACTATGTCCGGCCCCCGCGCCAGCTCGCTTAACTTCAGCCGAGTTTCTCTTCATCCGCAAGCTCCAGACAAGGGTGAGCGGCAAGCCCGCAAGGAAAGCCGCCGTTTTCAACCATTCCAGAGCGAACCATTCCTGCATAATATCGACACCTGCTTGGGCGACCCATACCGATCCCCAAATATAACATAAAGGCGGCCACACGTTACCTTGCCCCAGCGATTCCTTTCGACTCTGAGCAAGGTCGCCGCTTTCTTTCAGATTCATCCCATCACACTCCTGTAAATCCGTTGTTCCTTCTCATCATAACTTTCCGTATAATGAAAACGTAGCACTCCCATTATAGCTTGATCCTGCCGGATAGAGAAGGAGACCCACATGCATAACGAAGAACAAAAGCTTTATTTTGCGACGGAATTATTGAAGTGGTACCACACTCACAAGCGGGATTTGCCCTGGAGAAGGAGCAAAAACCCTTACTATATCTGGATTTCCGAAGTCATGCTGCAGCAAACTCGGGTCGATACGGTTATCCCTTATTTTCATCGATTTATCGATAAATTTCCTACGGTAGATGCTCTCGCAACAGCGCCGGAGGAAGAAGTATTGAAGGCTTGGGAGGGACTCGGCTATTACTCCCGCGCGCGCAATCTGCAAAGTGCCGTGAGAGAGGTGCAGGAGCGTTATGGCGGTAAAGTGCCTAGTGACAAACAGGAGATTTCTTCTTTAAAAGGAGTCGGACCTTACACGTCGGGAGCTATTCTCAGCATCGCCTACAACAAGCCGGAGCCTGCTGTGGACGGCAATGTGATGCGTGTGCTGTCGCGTTATTTTCTCATCGAAGAGGATATTATGAAGCCTAAGACGAGGGTGAGCATGGAGGGACTTGCTCAGGAACTCATTCCCGAAGGCTTTGCCGGGGACTTTAATCAAGCGCTTATGGAGCTGGGCGCCATGGTGTGCACGCCTCGTTCCCCCCACTGTCTGACCTGCCCGGTCATGGAGCTGTGCTCCGCGCGCATGGAAGGCAAGGAAGAGTCGCTCCCCGTCAAGAAGAAGGCCAAACCGCCGCGGCCGGAGCTCCGAATTACCGCGTTAATTGAAGGAGAGGGTGAGCGCGAAGGGAAGTGGCTGATCCGCCAAAGACCGCAGGAAGGGCTGCTCGCGCGTATGTGGGAGTTCCCGCATGTGGAGCTCGGAGAGCCTGCATGGTCATCTGATAACTTTCACCAGAAACGCCTGCAAGAGGGACTAGCTCAAGAGGAGGGGATCAGCGTCACTCCCATTGAATGGTTCATGGACACAGAGCATACGTTTAGCCATATTCATTGGAATATGAAGGTGTATCGATGCCGCTTAACGGGTCATGGCGGCATTGAAAGCCTGACTTCCTTGATTCCGTTTCACTATAGGTGGGTAGGGAAGGAAGAGGTGCCGGAATACGCTTTTCCGAATGTATTCCTGCGGCTGATGGAGGCTATTTGAGGCCGATCTCTTGTTTAATGCCTGCCGTATTTTTCAGAATGATGTATTTCTTTACGATTGCAATCAAATTTTCTTCCTGCAGCTCCTGCAAGACCTTCGTCACCGATTCGCGAACCGTTCCCACCATATTGGCCAGCTGCTGATGGGTAAGCTTCACATCGATAAGCAGTCCTTCATCGGTTGGGGTGCCATACTGGTGGGAAAGCCGAATGATGGCCTTCAGCAGGCGGGTACGGACTCCGAGGAAGGTGAGGTCGTAGATTTGCTCGTTCGCTTTGCGCAGTCTTTCCATTGTCGTTTCAAGGAGCTTTAAGCACAGCTTGGGGCTCTTTTCCATGAATTGCACAAACACGGGGCGCTTAACAGAGTAAACGGTTGTGAGTTCAAGCGTTTCCGCCGTGGCAGAGCGGGTGAGACCCTCTGAGATCAAGGACATCTCCCCAAAGAAATCGCCTTCGCGAAATAACGCGAGGATAATTTCCTTCGCATAGTCGAGTCGGTAAATTTTGACCACACCCGATTTAATTAAATAAAATTCCTCTCCAGGATCCCCCTCCAGGAAAAGAACGGTGCTTTTTTTGAATTTCTGTTCACTAAAAAGCGGAGCGAAAGCCATGAGCTCATCCTCGGACAGTTCATGAAAGATCGGCACATTTTGCAGCAGCTCCACAACTGTATTCATTGCAGCAATCATCTCTTTTCAAAAAAAATCAGACCATCCGCTACTCCCCAATTTCGTTGATCATGATTTTGCGAAGGATCTACCTCACAAGGTTCTTTAAGCTCTTGGCCGGACGCTGTCCGAAGAATTCATATCTATATCGTACAGCTTTCCGCCATTGGCGTAAAGAATTTCCAGCGCTTGATTCGGGAACATGGCTAGGACAAGGGTTATAGATCTATGTACAGAGGGCGATCGCAACCGTCGCCGCCTTCAAATGCGCAACACAAAAAAAGACGGCCTGTAGGCCGCCTCCTGTTAATGCTGTATTATTTCGCAGCGTCGTAACGCTTGCCGACTTCAGCCCAGTTCACAACGTTCCAGAACGCTGCAATGTAGTCAGGGCGCTTGTTCTGATATTTCAGGTAGTAAGCGTGCTCCCAAACGTCCAGTCCAAGGAGAGGCGTATCGCCTTCCATGATCGGGCTGTCTTGGTTAGGCAGGCTGTATACTTTGAGCTTGCCGTCTTTGCTAAGTGCCAGCCACGCCCAGCCGGAGCCGAAGCGGGTAGCGCCTGCTGCGGCGAAAGCTTCTTTGAATTTGTCGAAGCCGCCAAGCTCACTGTCAATTGCAGCTGCGAGTGCCCCGGTAGGAGCGCCGCCTGCGTTAGGCCCGATTACTTCCCAGAACAGGGAATGGTTAGCGTGGCCGCCGCCGTTGTTGCGGACCGCGGTGCGGATATCTTCCGGTACGCTGTTCAGATCGCCGATCAGAGCGTCCAAGCTCTTGTCGTTCAGTTCAGGATGCTTGTCGAGCGCTGCATTCAGATTGGTTACGTAAGCGTTGTGGTGACGATCGTGGTGGATCAGCATAGTTGTCTCATCGATATGAGGCTCCAGTGCGTTGTTAGCGTAAGGTAATGGTGGTAGTTGGTGTGCCATGAACAAAATACCTCCTAGAATTTATGTATTTAAACACTTTTTATTATGACTGATATTCCATAATAAATCAACATGTATGTATATTAAGTCAAGTCGCTGCGTGACTCTATTTCCTGAATGATCTGGCCGTGAATGTGCGTGCCTTGAGCGTTTAGCCAAGGAGACAGTTCACTCATTACTTTATGGTGGTAGGTCAGTTCTTCTTGAGTCCAGGCAGCGGTTGGCATAGAGCTAAGCTCATGTAAATTGCGCTGTTCTTCTGCGGCAGTGGGTTTCATATTTTCACCTCCCGTTTAAAGCTTCCGACTTTTTTCTGTTTTTTATGCACGGTATTCAGGTCATTTCCTGTAAATAAATAGAAAAAACACCCGAATTTATATTGAAGACGTTTAAATATAAGCGTTTTCAGGCGAAAATGAAAAAAAAATAAGTTTTTTGTAGTTTTTCACACATTTTCGGCAGGATTACGCTGGTTTTTGTCGTATTATTTATGTTACCTAAAAAAACTAATGGGAGAGAACCTCATGCGCGTTCGTTCATTTCAGCTTGGTGATTATCACTCAGTTACGAGACTTTTGGAAGATGTTTTGACAGAGACTTGTTACGAAGAGACTATGGAAGCTTTTGCGCGGCAGTTATCGTGGGATTGCGAGCTCGTACTTATTTCTGAAGAAAACGAGCAAATTATAGGTGTTATTATCGGCACGATAGATAACAATAACGGATATTACTATCGCATTGCCGTTTCTTCCGAGCATCAACGCCAAGGTATCGGCAAAGCGATGATTCAAGCAATGAAACAGCGGTTTCTTCAACGTAAAGTGAATCGAATTATGGTAACGGTTGATGCCCACAACGAGATCGTTCTCCCTGTCTATGAATCCGTTGGCTACCGACCGGCTGATTTTTCCAGAGCCGCACATCGATTAAGCATCGTGAAGAAAGAGAGCTGCTGATTCAGCCCAATTAGCGAACCTAACGAGAGCATATCTTTTCCGCCATTGCAATTGGGGGGAAGATATGCTTTTCTATTAATATCGGAAGCTCGATTTCCGGTTAGGTTATGCGGAGGAGCCCTGAAATGATGGAATCTTTTCTGCCTTACGTGATCAAAAGCTTCAAACATGACGGACATTTGCATCGAATGTGGCTTGAGAATTGGCAAGTTCCGCAGGAACTGCTGACCCCGATGCATCGTGAGGAATCCATGATCGTTCTAATCAACAGCCAGACGAAGATCCAAGAGGCTGACGGGAAGGAATGGACGAGCCGGATTCCGGGGGTCTCTTTTTTCATTCCCAAGCTGTGGTTTAATATTGTGGCGTTAATTGAGGAAAACGGGGTTAGATATTATTGTAATATTGCCTCTCCGCCCTATGTTTCGGGCAATGTCATCACATATATCGATTACGATCTTGACGTTATCCTGCTCCCGGACGGGACCGTACACGTGGTGGACCGGGAGGAGTACGAACGACATAAGCTAGTTTATCATTATTCACCGGAGGTGGAAGAAAAGGCGAAGCAGGGGATGAAAGCATTGATGGAGAGAATCCGCAAAAAGGATGCGCCGTTTGATGACGATCACGTGCTGCGTTATTTCAGGCTGTGGGAAAAGCAGAAAAATGGAGGGCAGGCGTGAGCTCTTTCGTTCAAAAAAACGGTGCTGAATGAATTAAACTCGAGGTGAATGAAGAATGCCGATCGCATTATCCAAGGGAACGACCAGCGATTGGGAGAGGTTGAAACAGGAAATCGCGAGCGCGGCGCCGTCGCTGGGCATCGATAAAGTAGGCTTTGCTTCCGCAGAGCCTTTTGTCGAACTGAAGCAAATTCTCGTACAGCATCGGGAAAAAGGCTACGAATCAGGGTTTGAGGAACCGGATATCGAAAAGCGGGTCCATCCGGAGCGCAGCTTTGAAGAACCGAGAGCTATTATTTCCATAGCCGTAGCGTATCCCTCCAAGCTCCAAAACCCGCCTCGTTCGGAACAGGGAGCTTACCGCGGCATCATCTCACGTTCGGCATGGGGGGAGGATTACCATCATGTGCTGCGAAACCGGCTGGCAAGGCTCGAAGCATTCATCGCCGAGAGAGTGACAGACGCGCGAATGCAGAGCATGGTCGACACCGGCGCACTGGTCGATCGAGCGGTCGCGGAGCGGGCAGGCATCGGTTGGGTCGGCAAAAACTGTGCGGTCATCACCCCGGAATGGGGTTCGTGGGTTTATCTTGGCGAAATGATAACTAATATCCCGTTTCCCCCCGATAGCTCTATTATGGATGAATGCGGAGATTGCACGATCTGCATCGATGCCTGTCCGACGGGAGCGCTGGTCGGACCCGGGCAGTTGAATGCGAGCAGGTGCATTTCCTTTGTAACCCAGACCAAAGGGGTCGTGGAGGATGAGCTGAAGCTGAAGATTGGCAACCGGCTTTACGGCTGCGATACATGCCAGGTGGTATGTCCCAAAAATAAGGGGCGAAATTGGACGCATCAGCCCGAACTGCAGCCTGACCCGGAGAAGGTCAAACCGCTGCTGCAGCCGCTGCTGACGATGAATAATAAGGAGTTCAAAGAGCGATACGGAAGCAGCGCCGCCTCATGGCGCGGCAAAAAGCCGATTCAACGAAATGCGATCATCGCACTGGGCAACTTTAAAGACCGCACCGCAGTTCCCGTGCTCTCCGATCTGCTTCGCACCGATTCCCGCCCGGAAATCCGCGCCACTGCGGCATGGGCGCTTGGTCGCATCGGCGGGGAAGAAGCAGCCAACTTTATTGAGCAGCGGATAGCGGTCGAGCAGGAACCGCTCGTACAAGAGGAGCTTCACAAAGCGAAAGAGTGCTTGGCTCAAAAGTAGGGGGAGAGGAATTGGAATCTCGTCGAAAGAGCTTGATTTATTATGATGAAATGCTTTCGCCCATTGGACCGCTGGTGTTGGCGGCGACGGAAGATGGATTGTGTTCGATTGACTTTGGAACGCGGGAAGACAATGAGGAGAGGCTTGGCAGGCGGGCTGCTCGCTTCTTTCAGAATGCTGAATGGATAGCGTGCGCCGATAGGCTAAAGTCGGCCAAAGAACAGCTTCATGCGTATTTTCAGGGCTCGCGGGAACCTTTTTCCATACGGATGGATTTGCGCGGAACTCAGTTCCAGAAGCGCGTATGGGGGGCGCTGCTGAATGTTCCATACGGTGCCACGGCCTCCTATAAGGATATCGCGGCGGCGATCGATTCACCCAAAGCTGTCAGAGCCGTTGGCGGAGCCAACAATCGTAATCCGATACCCATCATCATTCCATGCCACCGCATTATCGGAGCTTCCGGGGAATTGGTCGGCTATGGCGGAGGATTGCACGTGAAGAAGTTTTTGCTGCAGCTGGAAGGACAACAATGATTCGAAACTCTCGAATATCTCTAGAAGGAACGAGACGTCAATAATCGGTATGGAGTGGAATGAATGAAGTATGTACATGTGGATGCCTTAGAGCCAGGGCAGTATCTGGGCAGGACCATTTTTGCCAGCAACGGGGCCATTCTCCTTTCGAAGGGGGTGCAGCTTACCGTATTTATGATTACAACGCTGCGCCGCATCGGAGTTACGATGCTTTATATTAAAGATCCCAGCCTGGAAGACATAGAGATCGTCGACGTCGTTTCCGAGGAGACAAAGCGGAGCGTCATGAAGAAAATGGGGGAAACCTTCGACTCGATTCGATCGGGAAAGGAGTTTAATACGAAATCGGTCAGCGTCAGTCTCGACCAACTGCTCGATGAGATCATGAAAAATAAAGATGTATTAGTACAATTGTCAGATATTCGCACCAAAGACAACGAAATGTACGTTCATGCGACGAACGTTTGCATGATGTCCGTTCTCATCGGCATTCATATGGGACTGACGCCGACTCAGTTAAAGGAGCTGGCAATCGGCGCGCTGCTCCATGATGTGGGCAAGGTGGATCTTTCCTGCGACGATCAGGCGGACGATCCGAAGAAGCATCATACATGGAGAGGCTTTGAATTATTAAAAAATAAGCGGGAATACAGCTTGCTGATCGCCCATGTTGCTTTTCAGCACCATGAAACGCTGGATGGAGAAGGGTTCCCAAGGCAAGTAAGCGGAGATCAAATTCATTTGTACGCTAAAATTACTGCCGTCGCTAACCTTTACGACAATCTGCTTTTTGATCCATCCAAGGGGAACAGAATGCTGCCGCACGAAGCATGCGAGCATATGATGGCGCTCAGCGGGACGAAGATCGACCGTGATGTCCTGATTCATTTTCTTAAGACCGTATCTGTTTATCCGACGGGGGTTTCGGTTCGTTTGTCCTCCAGAGAAAGCGGCGTGGTTGTCGGCCAGCATAGAGGGCTGCCGGGGCGTCCTATCATTCGTGTTGTGAGGCAGGATGCCGACGGAGGAGATATGCAGATTAAGGAAATCGATCTCGCCAAGCAGACTACGGTGTTTATCGAGCAGGTTTTGATCTGATGTTCCGGAAGTGCTATGATGAAACAGAAGTTTAATTATTGAGTATGAGCAGGGGGAAAAGTCATGTGGGACGTTATTATCCCAATTGTTACTTTGATCGCAGGACTGGTCGGAGGCTTCTTCATCGGAGTGTTTTATCTGAAAAGACAGCTTGAATCGATGCAGAATAATCCGGAGATGCTGCAAAAAATGGCTAAACAAATGGGCTATAACATGAATAAACAACAGTTGAACAAGGTGCAAAATATGATGAAAAATCAAAAGTGGAAATAGGTTCACCGGGAGAAAGAGGTGGAGAGGCTTATGACGGCAAGAGAATACAGAAATAACAGGGTTGCTGAAAACCGTGAACTATTGGAGCATCATGTCAGAGAGATTTTAAGGTTGATTGGGGAAGATGTGGACCGCGAAGGTTTGCTGGATACACCGGCGCGTGTTGTTCGCATGTATGAGGAGATTTTCTCAGGGTACGATGCGGACGTCAAAGAAGTGCTGGGAGTTACGTTCGACGAAAAGCATGAAGAGCTGGTTATCATAAAAGATATCGTATATTACAGCCAGTGCGAGCATCATATGGCTCCTTTTTACGGGAAAGTGCATGTCGGATATTTGCCAAGCGGCAAAGTAGCGGGATTAAGCAAGTTTGCCCGTCTCGTCGACGCGGTGACCCGCAAGCTCCAGGTCCAGGAACGCATCACTTCGGAAATTGCCGATATCCTTGAGGAAGAGCTGAAGCCGCATGGTGTGATGGTCGTGGTGGATGGAGAGCACCTGTGCATGTGCTCGCGCGGCGTCAAGAAATACGGAAGCGAGACTATTACTTCCGCCGTACGCGGTATGTTCCGCACAGATGCCACTCTGCGTTCGGAATTTTTATCTTTAATCAAAAAATAGAATTTTGTAAAGGATGCAGGCATGCCTTGAGGATGCCGCATCCTTTTATCTTACTTTTAATCACAGGAGGAGTACGATGAACGAAGTTATTCAACAGCTTAAAGCACATCGATCGATCCGCAAGTTTAAGCCGGAGCCGGTTGCCGAAGAGCAGTTAAAGGCTATGCTCGATGCGGCTCAGATGGCTTCCTCGTCCAATAATGCGCAGGCGTACAGCGTGATCGGCGTTACCGATCCCGCGATCAAAGAGCAGGTGGCCATCCTGGCGGGAAACCAGCGCCATGTAGCGGAATGTCCGCTCTTTCTCGTATGGTGCGCTGATCTGCACCGCCTGAAGACCGCAATTGAGCTGGACGGTTCCGAGAAGATGCCCAATACCAATAAGACGGAAAATTTTATTGTCGGAACCGTGGATACCGCTCTGGCTGCGCAGAATGCAGCAGTGGCTGCCGAATCGATGGGGCTTGGCATCCTTTATGTAGGCGGCATCCGCAACAATCCGAAGGAACTTAGCCGGTTACTCGGCTTGCCGCAGTTGGTTTATCCGGTTTTCGGCATGTGCGTGGGTGTTCCCGACCAGGAGCCCATTTTGCGGCCGAGGCTGCCGCAGGCGGCGATTTATCACCGGAACCGGTACTCGTCCGCGCAGGTTGAGGAGCACTTGCAGCAGTACGACGCAGTTTACCGGCAATACATGCTGAATCGTAGCGGAGGCAAGCGGGATACGATTTGGACGAAGGACATTGCCACTAATTTTCGGCAGAAGCAGCGGGAGCATATGAAAAGCTTTTTGGAGGAACAAGGCTTCGAATTGAGGTGACCCCTATGGCCTTTATTGAAACGCTCGCCGCTGCCTGTATAGGCGGGGGAATATTCCATTTGCTGCGCGTTCCGCTCGCTTGGATGCTCGGTTCAATGACCTTTGTGATGATTTGGGGCGGCTTCAGCCGAAGAAAGCTGGTGTGGCCGACCCGGCTTCGCAATACGGGATTGATACTTCTTGGATACATGATGGGATTGCCCTTTACGTTAGAGACCGGCCAGCAAATCGTGAAGCAGCTGCCTTCGATGTTGGCGGCTACAGCAGCTACGATGGGGTTTACGATCCTGCTCGGTTATTTGCTAAGCAAGCTCGCGGGAATTAGCCTGTCGACGGCTCTCATCGGCAGCATTCCGGGAGGATTGACGCAGATGGTCGTACTGAGCGAGGAAATCAAGGGAGCGGATGCTACGGCGGTGACGTTTATGCAAACGATCCGCGTGTTTGCTGTTATTTTTATTGTGCCTTTTATAGCGACTCACGGAATTTCGGATTCCGGCGGGCAGTCTGCCGCAGCTGGAGCGAATCCGGCAGCAGTTGGCGCAATGGCACTCCATTCTCTCTCCTGGCATACCCTGTTAGTCGGGGTATGGATTGCGCTTGGCACATGGACGGCGGTACGGCTTCGTTTTCCAACTCCATACTTGCTTGCCCCGATGCTCACCTCCGCCATGATCGTCATGGCGGGATTGACGGCTCCGGAGCTTCCGCAGTTTTGGATTCTCGCCGCTCAGGTGACGGTTGGCGCGCACATGGGACTTATAATGAAGCCGGCGAATTTGCAAAATTGGAAGCGTCTGCTGCCATATACGGTGCTGAATAGCGTGGCGGTCGTCTTTTTTTCAATGCTCATTGGCTTCGTGCTGTCCTGGGGGCATCCTATTTCACTTTTGACCGGGTTTCTCGGAACTGCGCCGGGAGGAATGACGGAGATGGGAGTGACCGCGACCCTGATGCATGCCGATTTATCGATTGTAGTCGCGTATCAGATGTTCCGCATTTTATTTATTCTGTTCGCCGTTCCTCCCGTGCTCACCTGGTGGCTCAAGAGAACGGCTCCATCCGCAAATATGCCAGAAAGGGGGAAACGGACGAATGGATTTTAGAAAACTGCGGCTGAACGAACCTGCTTCCTTCAAAGCGGGCGAGGAGCGGGACGAATTCGAGAAGGATTACGCCCGCCTGATCCAATCGCCTGCGTTTCGCCGATTGCAAGGCAAATCTCAGGTGTTTGGAGCGGGCTCGGGCGATTATTATCGCACCAGGCTCACCCACTCGCTCGAAGTGGCGCAAATCGCCAGAGAGGTAGCCAAAAGGATAGGGAAAACGAACGCATTTCTTCAGCGGCAGGAGCATCCCGGTCTAATGCTGGATCCTACGGTAGTGGAGTGCGCTTCGCTTGCTCATGACTTTGGGCATCCGCCATTCGGCCACAAAGGAGAGGAAGTGCTCAACCGGCTGATGTTCGATGAGTATGGGCTCAAGTATGAGGGAAATGCGCAAAACTTTCGAATCCTGATGTTTTTGGAAAAAAGAGCCGGCAGCGACAGCGGACTTGTGCTAACCGCAGCCGTCTTGCTCGGCATTAACAAATACCCTTTTTCGCTTGAAGAAAGAGGCAGATTCAAAGGGGTGTACGCTACGGAGTGGGCGTATATCCAGGAGCTTCGCTCCCTGTGGGGAATGCCGCCGGGATGCTCTACTCTGGAGGCCCAACTGATGGATCTGTGCGACGATATCGCTTACTCCACGCACGACATCGAAGACGGCATCCGCGCCGGCAAAATCCAGATGAACTCCTCCTTTTTCGAGGATCAACGCCTGATCCGCCATACCGTTATGGAAATCGTGAACGATCAGAACAATGACGGTCTGCGCTGGGATCAGGTGAACATAGAGGCGACCGTACGCAAGGTGCTTTTCGACTATTACGAGCAGTGGCAGCGGATCTACGCAGAATGCAACCGCGAGGAATCGCGCGCGCGCCGGGAGATGAAAGCCAGGTGGGTCAGCACGTACGCCAGCCAGGTAGGGGTCATTGACGATCCGGACAAAGGCTGGAAAAAGGTCACGCTCGTGAAGGACGGCGCGGAGGACCTGAACCTGCTGCGGACAATCGAGATTTTGAAAAAGCTGGCCTGGGTTACCTTGATCAAGGATTTCCGCGTCCAACGCCTGCAAAAACGCAGCGAGATCATTGTGGAGAGTCTCTGGAGGAGCTTCATCAATCCGGATAAAGGCCAGTGGATCATCCCGCCGGACTGGATGGACAGCTATGAGCGGCATAAGGAGAAATGGAGCTGGCCCCGCTTTATCGCCGATTACGTATCCGGGATGACGGACGCCTATGCGGAGAAAGTCTATGCGGAGCTGTTCGCAAGCAAATCCGGCTCGATCTACGAGATGGATTGACGGACGGAGCGGGGGGGACTGAGAGGCGGGCCTGGGAAAAACGGAGAGCCGACATCCGATCCTCGTTCACCCACCGCAATACCAATGCGGGATACTGTGCGGAAGATGCGCACTGTGTGTGATAGAGTCAATAGAGGAACGTATATGCTTTATTTTTACCCGGAATTTGATTAATTTCTCTCTAGAAAGGCTTCCACTTCAAATTTCGGGCCGCAGCGAATCGTTCATTGACGTGATTCCAGTTCACGACATGCCACCAGGCGTCGATGTACGGGGCACGCTCGTTGCGGTATTTCAGGTAATAAGCATGCTCCCAAACATCAAGCGGCAGCAGCGGCACCACGTCCCACTGGGATAACTGCTGGTGCTTTTCAGCCTGCAAAATCTCCAGCCGGTGGCTGCGCGGGCTCCAGACGAGGATGGCCCAACCGCCTCCCTCCACTTTTTCGGCTGCCTGAGAAAAATGCTTCTTAAACCGCGTGAAGCTGCCGAAGGATTTATTGATCTCCTGCGCTACAGCCCCCGTCGCCGGACCGCCGCCTTTGGGCGTCATCACATTCCAGAAAATCGTATGCAGATAGTGGCCCGCGCCATGGAAAGCCAGCTCCCGTTCCCAATGCTTAACGAGGTCGAAGTCGCCGCTTTCCCTCGCTTTAGCCAGCATTATTTCCGCTTTGTTCAGGCCGTCCACGTAGCTTTGGTGGTGTTTGTCATGATGGAGCTTCATCGTTGCCGCGTCGATATAAGGCTCAAGGGCGTCATAGGCATAGGGCAAAGGCGGCAGCTTATGTCCGCCGATTGGCACCGGATCGGGGTCCGGAATCACAGCGCTCCAGGTCGTTTCGGACGCCACCGGGGAAATATGGGAGTTAAGCTCGCTGGAGGCCCGCTCTTGCTGTGGGGCCTCTACTGCGGAGATGTTGTCCCTGACTGGAGTAGGCTGCGAGCTTATGGAAACAGCAGGTGCTGCATACGAAGGTTCGTCGGAAGGCGCATCGGCTGGAGAGATAGATTTCGTATTTGCTGGTGCGTCGTAGGGTACACCCGACGGTGCATCCGGACTATTCGGAGCGCCGCTGACGTTAACCTTGACTATGGAACCATCCGGCGGGCTGGGCTCTGCAGCGGGCAGAGGATGTTCATCCCGGTGCTGCGAGAAAGGCAAGGGGCTCGGCGCAAGTATCGGATATGAGGTCCATGGCGCCTGGAGCGGGTCAGGAGGATTGAATGTCAGAAGCACGCCAAGGAAGTATTCGGATTCACGGATAATGTGCTGGAAGACGGTCTTGACGACAGGATTAGTGCGGACCGGGACGCTTTTTTGTTCCATCACTAGCAGCTGTTGAATGAATTCTGTAGATTGCATCCTGGAAGCCTGAAGCAGCGCGTTCAATTGACTTTGCAGCATAGGATCGGACGGCATTCGGGTGCGAACCGCCCATTCAGTCCACTGCACCGCAGCCATTTCTGTTTTTTCAAAAACTCCTTCCCACTCCTCAAGCATCCTCACAAAAGGAGGCTCTAACGCAGGGACAAGCGTACGGATGACGACGGTGTGTTCTCTCTCCTGCATTTTCCAAAAGCGTATTTCTTCTAACAAACGATAAGGCATTAATGTCCCATATACATTCAGCATCCCCGTAAACCTCCCCGAAAAATATCATTGACTCAGGTATATTCGCGCCGGCTTTGACCTATGCAGATAGAAGGAATTTTAATCTCTTGAAAAAGAAAGAGACTGACCGCGAATTCGGGTCAGTCTTATAATAAGGAGGAGATACCGTCATTAGGGGGTTACTTCCAAAATCCGTCCAGCCGGCGAGTCCGGCGGCAGACTGAGCGTTTGCAAAAAAGTCAGGGTGCGCTCTAAATAAGCTTTAGGCTTCGCCCGGAAAATAAGCTCGTGCTGCCCGTTTGGCAGAATCCAAAGACGCGATTGCGGGTTGCTTTGTTGATTGGCGTAGATGTTCTCGATCATTTCGTAAGGGGCTCGGTGATCTTGACCGCCGTGTATAAAATAGATGGGCATGCTGTATTCGGCGCTGATGACTTTTTGATACGGAATTTGTTTAAGGCTTACTCCGTTCAGCAAAGGGAAGAAGAGACGTACCAGAGGAAGCGAAGGGAATTTTGGAACATTCACATACTGCTTCATATTATGGTAAAGCGTATCCGGATTGAGCAGGAAGGCGCTGTCGAGAATCATGCCGTTGATGCTGCTGTTTTCTTGAAGGGCGGCTTGGAGAGCCGTTCCGCCGCCCATGGAGAATCCCCAAATAAAAATCAATTTGGCGCCCAGATTTTTAATATAATCTACTGCGCCCAGCAGCTCCTGCGATTCCTGGATACCGGCTGTAACGATGCGCTTTCCGCCCGGCTGCACGTATCCGTAGTCGAACATGAGGACATTGTAGTTTTGCTTGTGGAGCTCATGCACCAGGGTGTATATGGGAACCCAGAATTCCTCGCGATTGCCGCCATACCCGTGCGAGAAGATGACCGTTTTCGCGGAATTGGCGGGTATATACCAGCCTTCCAGCCTGGAGCTGCCGCTGCGGCTTGAGAAGCTCACATCGCTATAGGGCAAACCCAAGGCTTTACCGGGATCCGAATGAAGCGGATCAATATGCGGACGCGCAAGCGTCCAAGCGATATAAGCATGAAACGACAGCAGCAAACTTGCACACATAATCAGGAAGGAGCATAAAATAAGCAGAACCAGTCTTTTTTTTCGTCCGAGAGCGGAGGGGGCTGCTCGCTCAAGCGATGCAGGGTGAAGCGGTTTGGGTGAAAGAGAAGTCGAATTCATCAGGTTCCCTCCTTTTAGTTAGTTGTGCTCTTGTAAGCAAAGCGGCATGGAAAGGAACATTATGAAAATATTGGAATATTAATGAAATTTTCTTAAAAATGTTGATCAGGTAATATTATAGTATGTTGTATGCGCTTTCAAGTCAATAAGCATACCGAATTGTAAGAAGGCTGTAATCCACTTGTAATAATGGATGCAGCAGTCCATTCTCTTTACGATAAGGGTTCTCATGAGTTATACTAGAGGTAACTCAGTTTCATATGGTGAAACTTTTACGCGAAGGGATAGGGCTACTTATGGAAGATGGCAAATTAACCGTTCGCGCTGTAGAACGTGCATTGGATATATTACTGTGCTTTACGAAAGCCTCCGATCTTACGCTCACGGAAATCGCAAGCCGCGTCGGCTTGCACAAAAGCACAGCGCATCGGCTGCTCGCTTCGCTCGAAGGCAAAGGCTTCATCCTGCGCGATTCCGCAACGGATAAATATCGGCTTGGTTTCCGTCTTTGGGAACTGTCCGCCAACCTGTCGCAAAGCGATGACTCCGGCCTCGTGCTGCTGCCGGAGATGGTGCGGCTGCGCGATCAGCTCGGCGAAACGATCTCGCTCTACGTGCGCGACGGCCTTGAGCGGGTCCGTATCCAGGCCGTACAGAGCAACCATGGAATTCGCCGGGTAGCGCCCGTAGGCGCGCGAATGCCGCTGTATGTGGGCGCCTCGAGCAAGGTGCTCGTCGCCTTTGCCGAGCCTGCGGTGCTGGAGCAGCTTCTCGCTTCGGCCGATTGGCCGTCCGGGCTTGAGCGCGATGCGTTCCGGCAGCAGCTCGGCGAAACGAGACGGCTCGGCTACGCTACGAGCGTCGAGGAACGCGAGCCCGGAGCGGCGGCGGTGTCCGCGCCGATTCTCGCCCGCGGGGGGCGGCTTGCCGCCGCCCTCGCGGTGTCCGGTCCGGCGAACCGGCTGACGCTGGAGAAAATGCAGGAGCACGCGCCGCTCATTACCGAGGCGGCGCGAAGAATGGGCACGATGCTGAAATAGCATCGTGTTCTTCGGTTTAACAGCTTCGATACGTGTTGCGGAGTGAATGTGTTCCTCTTGTCGGGTCATACTAGAAGGGGGAAAGGGAGGTTGCTGAAGCATGTCAAAAGCTTCGTCCATGTTAGCCATGTGGATCAGCCTGGCCAGTAATGTTTTCTTGACCGCCATAAAGATCTGCATCGGTGTCTTGTTCAACAGTCAAGTATTGATTGCGGACGGCATCCATAATGCGGGAGATGTCATTGCAACGGGGACGGCTTACAGCTCGATGCGGGTATCGACAAAGCCGGCCGACAAGGAGCATCCTTACGGACATGGTAAAGCGGAGGTGCTAGGGGCCTTTATAGTGGCGATTATCCTCGGCGGCGCTGCGATTTATATGGGTTATCATTCGGTTCATTCACTGTTCGAGCTTCCGGCGGAAGCCCATTGGATTGCCTTTGCGGCAGCGGTGCTGTCATTGATCTGGAAGCAAGCGCTCTATATATATTCAATTCGTTTAGGCCGACAAATGAACAGCAAAGGCTTGATTGCTACAGCCTATGACCATTTGGCTGATGTTTACGCGTCAATTGCCGCATCCGTCGGAATCGGTTTGTCACTGATAGGGGATTTCTATAATATCTCTTATTTAGCTTACGGCGATCCGATTGCAGGTCTCATCGTATCTCTTCTCGTCCTAAAGCTAGGGTATGAAATGGGCAAGGAATCGTTTGATATATTGATGGAAAAAAGCGTAAGTCCTGAACAAGTCGAGCAGTACGCCGCATTGATTCGCACAATACCGGAAGTGAAGCGCATTGACCGCCTTCGCGCAAGGGAGCACGGACATTACATCCTGGTGGACGCGCGTCTGGGCGTTCCCGGCACGATGACGATCCAGGAGGGCCACGACATTAGCCGAATGATTAAAAAGAAGATTCAACAAGCCCACAGCAATGTGGATGAGGTGTTAGTGCATTTGAACCCATGGTATGAAGGAGAGTAGCGCTGAGGGGGCGCGGCGCCCAATTCGCCTACGGCTGTTTCCCTGCGCAGCCAAACAATCGCTATCGACGGAAAAAGCGTCCGAAGCGCCCTAAAGGCAGCTCCGAACGCTTTTATTTCAAATGCCTACTATTTCTTCTCTGCGATGATCTGGCGAAGAACGGTCTGCAGAATACCGCCGTTACGGTAGTAGTCGACGTCAACCATGCTGTCCAGGCGAACCAGCGCCTCGAACTCGAAGGAAGTGCCGTCTTCACGGGTTGCTTTGACCTTCACGGTTTGGCCGGGCTGCACATCGTTGCTCAGGCCAATGATGTCGAAGGTCTCACGGCCGGTAATGCCTAGCGTTTTCCAGCTGTTTGCACCGGTGAATTGAAGCGGAAGAACACCCATGCCCACAAGGTTGCTGCGGTGAATCCGCTCGAAGCTCTCTGCGATTACCGCTTTGACGCCGAGCAGGAAGGTTCCTTTAGCCGCCCAGTCGCGGGAGCTTCCGGTACCGTACTCTTTGCCTGCAATAACGACAAGGTTTTGTCCGTTCTCTTGATACTGCATCGAAGCATCATAGATGGACATCACTTCGCCGGTAGGCAGGTAAGTGGTTACGCCGCCTTCTGTGCCGGGAGCGACTTGGTTGCGGATGCGGATGTTCGCGAACGTACCGCGCATCATGACTTCATGGTTACCGCGGCGGGAGCCGTAGGAGTTGAAGTCGTCTTTCTTCACGCCATGCTCGATCAGGTATTTACCCGCAGGGCTGTCTACCTTGATGTTACCCGCAGGGGAGATATGGTCCGTCGTAACGGAGTCGCCCATCAGCGCAAGGGTTTTCGCACTGCGAATATCGGCGATGTCATCCAGCTGGGTGCCCAGGTCTGTAAAGAACGGCGGTTCTTGGATGTACGTGGAGTTCAAATCCCATTCGTACAGCTCGCCTTCCGGTACCGGGATTTGGTTCCAACGCTCGTTGGAGCGGAATACGTCTTTGTATTTGTCGCGGAACATATCAGGGCTCATGGCCGCAGACAGCGCATCTTGAATTTCTTGGTTGGACGGCCAGATGTCCTTCAAATAGACAGGCTTATCGTTCTGGTCATAGCCGATCGGATCTTTAGCAAGATCGATGTTAACTGTACCTGCCAATGCATAAGCAACAACGAGAGGAGGAGACGCCAAGTAGTTAGCTTTCACTTGAGCATGCACGCGGCCTTCGAAGTTACGGTTGCCGGAAAGCACGGCAGCAACAGTCATATCATTGTCGGCGATCGCTTTGCTGACTTCGTCCGGCAGCGGACCGGAGTTACCGATACAGGTTGCGCAGCCGTAACCGGCAACGTGGAAGCCGAGGGACTCAAGGGAATCCAGCAGTCCGGCTTTGACCAGGTACTCGGTAACGACCAAGGAGCCCGGAGTCAGGGAGCTCTTCACGTAAGCAGGCTTTTTCAAGCCGCGCTCTACGGCTTTTTTAGCGACAAGTCCGGCGCCCAGCATAACGCTTGGGTTGGATGTATTCGTACAGGAAGTGATAGCAGCGATAACGACAGCGCCCGTGCCCATTTTCGCCACATCGCCATTGTCATATTTGACGTCTACTACTTCATTGATCTTCTCTTCGCTCAGTCCGTACCCGCCTTTGTCGATCGGGGTGCGGATGATGGAATTGAAGGATTCCTTCATCGAAGTCAACTCTACGCGGTCTTGAGGACGCTTAGGTCCGGCCAGGCTCGGCACGATGGTGGAAAGATCCAGCTCGATTTTGTCGGAGAAAACGGGATCCGGCGTGCTGTCCGTACGGAACATGCCTTGCGCCTTATAGTAAGCTTCAACGAGCGCAATTTGTTCTTCGGTGCGGCCGGTGCTTCTCAGGTAGTTCAGCGTTTCGCTGTCAACCGGGAATAAACCGATCGTTGCGCCGTACTCAGGAGCCATGTTGGCTACCGTTGCGCGGTCGGCAAGGCTAATGTTGCTCAGTCCGGAACCATAGAACTCGACGAATTTGCCGACGACGCCTTTTTTGCGAAGTATTTGGGTAACGGTTAGCGCCAAGTCTGTTGCGGTAGCGCCTTCAGGCAGGCTGCCTGTCAATTTGAAACCAATAACTTCAGGAGCTACGAAGTATAACGGTTGACCGAGCATACCGGCTTCCGCTTCAATACCCCCGACGCCCCAACCGACGATACCGAGACCGTTGATCATGGTGGTGTGGGAGTCCGTACCTACCAGGGAATCCGGATAAACTTCGGTTTCGCCGTCTACGGTTTTCGTAGCGGCAACGGACGCCAGATACTCCAAGTTTACTTGGTGAACGATACCGGTTCCGGGAGGAACGGCGCGGAAGTTGTCGAAAGCGGTTTGCGCCCAACGAAGGAAACGGTAGCGCTCCTCGTTGCGCTCGAACTCGATGTTCATGTTATATTCCAGTGCTTCCTTCGAACCGAAAGCGTCGACCATAACGGAGTGGTCAATAACCAGATCTACGGGAACGAGAGGATTGATCCGCTTCGGATCTCCGCCTTCACGCGCCATGGTGGCCCGCATGGCGGCAAGGTCAACGACGACCGGAACCCCGGTGAAATCTTGCAGCACGATACGCGCAGGGATGAACGGAATCTCTTTGTTCTCGTCGCGTCCATTCGCCCAGCCGGCGATTTGTTTCACATGCTCGTTCGTAATCGCTCTGCCGTCGAATTGGCGCACGGCAGCTTCAAGCAGAATCTTGATTGAGACCGGCAGGTTGGAAATGGGGCCGAGCTGTCCTTCAAGATCTTGCAGGCTGTAATAATAGTAGGGCTTATTTCCGACGTTCAATTGCTTGCGCACGGAAAAATGGTCCTTTTTGGACATGGGTGTGCCTCCTTCACAATTTCAATTTGCAATTAGTTTCATCTAGTGAAACATAATTTCATTATTTGCTATAACATAAGTATAACAGCTTCGGGCAGTTTGCGTAAAGATTAATTTCGTTCATTTTTCGTCGAAAATTCACATATACTGAATCAACTTTATGCTTGCGAAGGCTAGTCCCACTTCCGTTATAACGAACCTTTGGGGAGGAATCAAAGCATGTCCTGGAAAACGGCTCTTTACGATTATGTGCAGGCAAAGAACCAAGCGGACTTCGAGCTTTCCGCCGAACCGGTCGCAGCGGCAGTTGCGGATCAAGCTTACTTGCTTCGGCAGCAAAGCATTCTGGATCGGGTACGGCAAACCAATCGTGAAAGAGGCGCAAAACCGGGGCGTCATGTAACCAGGCTTCGGCTTACCTTCGTCGATGAGACAAGCGACCGCATTCTGGCGGACATCCGGCTGCTGCGAACGTTTCAATACCGGATTCGCGATGAAGAATATCGGGAGGAGCGAATCGAGCAGGAAAGGGTCACATTGGATCATGCCGCAGGCAAATGGGCGGTCAGCCAAATCGAGCCTATCACAACTGAAAGTGTAAGTTCCGCCCGGGCCGGAAAAATTCTGCCCCTTGCGCAGACCGAGCAGCACTCGGGACGTCCGTACCGCGCGCCTTCCATGCCTTATATCAACTATAGTATACTCAATAACGGGGAAACCTCTCCAAGAAAAATCGCTTATGACCGCGCAAAAGCAGCACAATATGCAAATACCTGGTGGAACGGCGTCAATCCGAAGTACCTGGAGTTTGAGGTCGACTGCACCAATTTTGTATCTCAGTGCCTCTATGCAGGCGGGGCTCCCATGAACTATACTGGGAAAAGGGAATCGGGCTGGTGGTACGCGGGCAAAAAAGGCAGCCGGGAGCTCTGGAGCTTCAGTTGGGCGGTTGCCCACAGTCTTCAGCTTGTTACGGTGAATAGCAATAAAGGCTTGTGCGGTACAGTGGCAGCCTCTCCCCAAGAGCTGCAGATTGGCGATATGATCAGCTATGATTGGGACGGGAACGGCAAGTATCAGCACAATGTCATCGTGACGGCCAAGGATGCCAACGGCATGCCGCTCGTTAATGCCCATACGATCAACAGCAAGCAGCGTTATTGGCAGTACCTGGACTCTCCGGCTTGGACGGAACGGACCCGCTATGTCTTTGTCCATATCGCGGATGAAATGTAGCTAGACAAGGCATGATTATCATAACGGAGGTTACTATGAGCCGAAAATTACGAATTGGACTGATCTACGGGGGGAAATCCGGCGAGCATGATGTCTCTTTGCAAACAGCGCTCGCCGTGATGAAAGCGATGGATTTCAGCAAGTATGAAATCATACCCTTTTATATAACGAAACAAGGAGAATGGAGGGCGGGGCATCAGCTTCAAGCTCCTGTGGAATCTAAGGAAGCATTAACTTTCGGGGGAGCCTGTGCGGAGGCGGACGGGCAGACATCGTACGCGCTCGCGACCTTTTTTGGGGGGGCGGGAACATTGTCTGCGGCGGATGAAGGGCCCGGCGAGCTGAACCGGATTGATGTTGTGTTTCCGCTGCTGCATGGGACATTTGGCGAGGACGGCACGATCCAGGGCCTTCTCGAAATCGCCAATATCCCTTACGTCGGGGCGGGTGTGCTGGCTTCTGCAGTTGGCATGGATAAGGTAATGATGAAAAAGATTTTTGCGCAGGAAGGTCTTCCACAGTGCGTATTCCGTCATTTTACCCGTTCCCAGTGGGAGAACAATCAGGATTTCCATCTTATCGAGGTGGAAACTGCGATCGGCTATCCTTGCTTCGTAAAACCGGCGAACCTCGGATCCAGCGTGGGCATCACTAAAGCTAAAAACCGCGGAGAGCTGTTGAAAGCCATCTCGTTCGCTTTCCAATATGACCGTAAAGTAATTATTGAAGAAAACATCGATGCCCGTGAAATTGAAGTGAGCGTTCTAGGTAATGAGCAGCCTGTGGCTTCAGTTCCGGGGGAAATCGTTTCGTCGAATGAATTTTACGACTATCGGGCCAAATATACCGACGGCAAGTCGGCGATGGTCATTCCCGCAGATATTCCGAAGAAAATTGGGGAAGAGCTGAGAGAGCTGGCGATTCATGCTTTCCAGGCGATCGATGGCAGCGGCTTGTCGCGCGTTGATTTCTTTCTGACGAAATCCGACAACCGGATCTATATTAATGAAATCAATACGATGCCTGGCTTTACTCCTTTTAGCATGTACCCGTTATTGTGGAAAGAATCGGGCAAGCCTTACGCCGAACTGCTCGATGACCTGATCAGCTTGGCGGTCGAGCGGCACAAAGCGAAGCAGCAAATTCAATATACTTTCGATGTGGAGTAGATGAACAATGGGATTTCAAACCGAATTCAATTCCGTATGCAAATTCAAATCGGAGCAGGAGCTCTATGAGCTGCTCGAATACGGCCGCAGCAAAATGGTGAAAAGCGGCTTTCGCGTATATCCGACAGGCCAGAAAGTGATCGCCTACACGCCGTCCAATGAGGCCGTCGCGATCGTCAAAATCGCGGCATCCATAGCGGAGATCAACTTCCAGGGGGAAGATGTGACACAGGTGGAGATGGAGCTGATCCGTAAGCTGACCGAGGAAGAAGTCCGCGTGCAAACCGCGCTTGCCCGTGAAATGTTTTTCGGGGAACAGAAGTAAGTAACGCCGTCCGGCAGGGGCGGCGTTTTTTGTGCGTAGACGCGGATAAATAACTTGTCGACAAATGCGATTATGCTACCGTCGTCAGAAAATGAATGCCTTGCTCAAATAAAAACAATTCGCATCCTTTAATACATTCTTTCTTTCTTTATTTTAGAATGCAAAAAAGGAGCTATCCCTAAAGTCATTTCAGACTTAGGGGTAGCCCCATTATGCCTCCAAGTTATTCTGAGTTGGTTGTTTAGAAGTTTCGTCCTGCTGGTTTTGGGGACTTTCTTGGTTCGATTACAGCAAGCATTAGGAAACTTTGCCCCTCCTTACTCGTCTTTCCCATTCAAAGACGAGTGCCAACGCTGCGGACATTAATGTTCCATAGAGTGAAACGTCCTTAGGGAGTAATTGAGCAGAAAGAAACAAAAGAAGGAACAAGATTGAAATGCTTAGAAGCAGCCAAACGCCTCCTGTTAACAAAGTCGCCTGTGTATCCTTAACCATAATAACACCTTCTTCCGTAGTCATTACGGATCCATTAGATGTATATGCAGGTTCAAGGGAAAAATCCTCTAGAATCTCTTCAGTAGGTAGTGAAATATCCGTGACTATCCCTACCTAAACGGCAATGCGATAGTATAGGACATTTTCACACCTACCTTCCTTTGCTATATAAGCGTATACTCACCTATCTGTTTTTGGTCAACGAAGATCTTATACAGATAAGTTCCGGGTTTTTCAAAACTCCGTTTATGTCTATAATAGATCCCTCTTGCTGGTTGATTAGGCATACCGATAATTTCAGATGTTGGCCGAGTTGTTATTACTGTTCCATCAGGGTCAACCATTTTCATATATATTGAATAAGTTTTGGATTGGAAATTATCAAAACTTAATGCAATATAATTAAGAAAATTCATCTGATGGAAACGAATCAAACGAAATAGTACTGAAAGGGTTTTTAGAGCAGTTATAGTATCCTTTGCTTTTTCTAGTGTTCACTAGAATCAGCTCCTTCCAGATTAATCTACCAGTATTATAACACAAATGCAAGGAAAATGGAAAAACATACCGGTAATATCATTTGTCAGTATGTATAGCTCTTTGTCAATGATAGAATAAATACATGTTGATTGATAATGTCACCCTAGTAGTAGTGGAAAAGATAGAATTGTGGGATTTTATGCTGCCAAGGTAGCGACAATCGTGATTTTGCAGAGTTGCTTGTATAGCAATTAACATGCGCGCTCTACGCAGCATGTACATTTCACCATCGCGACCACTCCAACCACTTAGTAATCCCCTCTGTCCACAGTTCCATTGACAGACAGATTTTGGATTTATCCCGGTTCCCGATGGGTATATTAGGGAGAGTATGAAGAAGATTAGATGGAGATGTCTGTTTCATTTGAGGGGGTACATATGATGATCGTTCGTCTGGGGTACGTAGCGATGTCCACGGTGGTCAAGAATGCGTCTCCCTCCAGGACGATGACCTTCGCCAATTTCAGTAAGCTGAATGACCGGGAAGCGGCGATTCGCAAGCTGGAGCGGTTAGGAGCGGAGAATTTGCATAACTCGCTTCGCCTGCTGAGGCACAATCGGGCGCATGACATTGCGTTGTACCGGTTTTCCTCGAAGCTGATTCCTTTGATCGGCCATGAGCTCCTCGCGGATTGGGAGCCGATTCCGGCGTTGGCCTCGGAGTTTAAGGAGTTAGGGGACTATGTAAAGCGGCACGGCATGCGGGTAAGCTTCCACCCCGACCATTTTACAGTGCTGAGCACGCCCAAAAATGATGTTCTCAGCAAGTCCGTTGCTGATTTACACAGGCATGCAGCGATGCTCGACGCAATGGGTCTGGGCGAGGAAGCCAAATGCAACATCCATATTGGGGGCACTTACGGCGATAAAGAGAAGGCAGGTGCCAGATTCATTAGCCATTTCAACGGGCTCAGCCCCGAAATCCGGCGCCGCGTTACTTTGGAGAATGACGATAAAACCTTCACTGCGCTAGAAACGCTCAATATTTGCGAGCAGGTGGGAGCTTCTATGGTGCTTGATGTTCATCATCATCAGGTCAACCAAAATGGCGAGGCTGCGGAAGAATTATGGCCGCGTATTTTGCGGACATGGGAAACGGCGCTGACGGATTCAGCGGCTTCCGATGAACCGACAGCACTGCCGCCCAAAATCCATGTATCCAGCCCCAAAAGCGAAAAGGATCCCCGCAGCCATGCCGATTATGTGGAGGCGGAGCCGCTGCTCGATTTTATGCGCAAAGTGGCCCCGATAACCCCTCGTCTCGATGTAATGATCGAAGCGAAGATGAAGGATGAGGCGCTTTTCCGGTTAATGAAGGATTTAAAGGCGCAAGAAGGAGTTGCGGCGCTGAATCAGGCAACGCTGGAGATTGATACTTGAAAAATATGCAAAAATGGGGTACTTTGAAAAGTGGGTAAAACGGAAGTTGTACAATCCATTTTTGAGAGGGGCCTCCTGAATATATGAGTCAGCTATTGACCGGAAAAAATATACTCGTCATGGGTGTTGCCAACGATCGGAGTATTGCTTGGGCAATCGCGCAATCCTTGGCCGCTCAAGGCGCTAAATTAGTATTTACTTATGAGAGCGAGCGCGTGGAGGAGCGGGTGCGAAAGCTTGCCGAACCGATCCCAGGGTCGGTGATTCTTCCTTGTAACGTAACGGTGGACGCCGAAATCGATAAGCTCGCCGCAACGCTGAAAGAGCAGTTGGGCGTCCTGCACGGTTATGTACATAGCATCGCGTTCGCCAAAGGCGAGGAGCTCGATGGACTTTTCGTGGATACGTCCCGTGACGGTTATGCATTGGCGCAAGACATCAGCGCTTACTCGCTCGTGGCGGTATCAAAGCGGATTTATCCGCTCATGACCGAAGGCGGCAGCATCATGACAATGACCTACTTGGGCGCAGAACGAGCCATGAAAAATTATAACGTTATGGGCGTAGCCAAAGCCGCTCTTGAAGCTAGCGTACGCTATTTGGCGGCCGACCTCGGCCAGTTCGGAATTCGGGTGAACGGTATTTCAGCAGGACCGATCCGTACGCTGGCCGCCAAAGGCATCAAGGATTTCAACTCGGTTCTCCGCCAAGTGGAAGAAAAAGCGCCGCTTCGCAAAACCACCGAAACCGCCGAGGTCGGGGATACGGCCATGTTCCTTATGAGCCACCTATCGCGCGGCATTACCGGAGAGATCATCTATGTAGACGGCGGATACCATATCGTCGGCGTATAAGAAATCAATCACCATACTCCATGAAAACCACATCTTTGCGGGATGTGGTTTTTTTCACTAACTTAACATTATTTGAATGAAACTGCTAGGCCCTTTAAACGTATAATTGATTATATTGCTAAGTGTTGAAATGAAAGGTAGAAAGAGTTGATATAAATGAAAAGTGAATTCACTGAAGCTTTTACGGTCGGCAGCAAAAACTTTACGGCGGTAGCGATCAATACGGCTGCGAAAGCCGGAGAATGGATCATGAACAAGCAGGGCAATGTGAATCGCGTCGCTTTGAAGTCCTCCTCTCGCGATCTCGTGACGGAGGTGGATAAAGGCTCGGAGACGATGATACGCAATTTGCTCATGACGCATTTCCCTAACCATTCTTTTCTCGGAGAGGAAGGCGTGGAACCGGGGCCTGGGGCTTCGGCCCGTGCCCTTCGGGAGGTCAGCGATGCGGAATATTTGTGGATCGTTGACCCGATTGACGGCACTACCAATTTGGTGCATGGATTTCCTTTCTACAGCGTCTCGATCGCTTTGGTGCATCAGGGAGAAGTTATCGTGGGCGTTGTATACGACCCTTCCCGGGATGAGCTTTTTGTCGCAGAAAAAGGAAAGGGCGCTTATGTTCGCGGCAAAAAAATGTCCGTATCCACAGAAGGAATGCTCAGGGATAGTTTGGTTGCAACGGGGTTCCCAGCGGACCAGACCGGGGCCTTCTCAGTCAATATGGCGGGAATTCAAGCTGTAGCGCCTAAAGTGCGCAACATTCGATCAGCCGGCTCAGCCGCCATGCATTTGGCTTATGTAGCTGCCGGTCGGCTCAGCGGCTTCTGGGAAATCGGGTTAAACGCATGGGATATTGCAGCGGGCGCGCTGCTGATTCAGGAGTCGGGCGGCCGCATCACCGACACCGCGGGCAAGCCTTATTCCTTGGCCGTGCGCAACGTCATCGGCTCGAATGGTCTGATTCACGATGAGCTTCAGCAGGAACTGGCAGAAGCGAAGGCTACGGGATTTTAAGCAAGAACGTAAGCCTTGTAGCTTCGGCGTTCAGCATGGGAGTTCTCCGCAAACTCTGAAAAAAAACCTCCTGAGGTGAGCGAATGGCTCTCTTCAGGAGGCTTTTGTTTATCTACTCCGTTGCAACCGACTGGTCGGCTTGCAGTCCGACAGGCGCGATGCGCACGAAGCTGGATTCGAGGTTATTCAACAAGTAATCAATCTTGTCGGCAGCTGATGTTTGGCCGGATGCAGCCAGCTCGCTATGGTATGCGGTCAGCAGCTCGATCAAATCTTTTTTGCTTTGCGGTCCGACAGGCTCGATTTTCACCTTCGCGCCTTTGGCAATGCGGCGTTCGATCGCTTTCTCATCGAGCCCCATTTCAGGCGCCAAGCGTTGGTAAATCACGCCTCCGGTCATCCCTGCGCAAATCCATGGACCCGGATCTCCCATGACAACAGCACGGCCGTTCGTCATGTACTCGAATGCGAAGCCTTTCAGATTCGCTCGAGAAGCGATTCCGCCAAGCTCATCGCGCAGAGGAGAAGTGATTTCCCCGCCGAATACGACGTCTGCGCCCGAGAAGCGGATGCAAGCGCGTGTGTCGGCGTTGCCTTGTATCAGGAACAGCCCTTTCTGAGCGCCGTAACCAAACGATTTACCGACGCTTCCGTTAATGAAGGTTTTGTTTTTGCTCAGCGACTTCAGGATAGCGACTTTACCGCCGAAAGCCATCTTTGCTACACCGTCTTCCGCGCCGCCATGAACGGTGATGTCAACGCCCCGAGCGTTGAAGGCGGCAAGGCCGTTACCCGGTATGGAGCCGTCTACCAGCTCGAGCGAAATGTCAGGAAACTGATCGTAGCTGCCGTCGAGACGATCTCTGACCCGGTGGCTGGAGTAGCGGCTCCCGAGGATGCGGGATTCCGCATCTATTTTGGACCAACGGCGCTTCACAGGAGCGTCCAGCACGAGAGAATCCGGGAAATACTCTTGGCCTTCCGCGCCTGCGGCAATCTTGATATCAGAAGAAGCCACAGCAGCTTCTTCAGCGGCTTGCGTCTGCGAAATGAATTGAAGCGGAGCCGGACGAAGGATATCCGACAGGTCGATTTTATCCAGGCAGTTGATTTGCTTAAGCAGGTCGGAACGGCCGACCAGATCTTGAAGGCTTTTGAATCCAAGCTGCGCCACGATCTCGCGCACTTCTTCGCCCATACCGCCAAACAGACGAACCAGACTTTCTACAGCTGTTTCATAAACGCGCGGCACGAAGCGGCGAAGACCTTTTTCCTCAGCTTCTTCCATGGAATCGATTTGTGTTGCGATACCTACGTGGCAAGTATCCAAATGACAGCCGCGGCAGGTTGTACAACCGATAGACTGCATAGAGATGCTGCCAAAGCCTGCGCGGTTGGCGCCAAGCATGACCATTTTCACAACGTCGGCGCCGGATTTCAATCCGCCGTCCGACCACAGCTCGACGCGATGGCGCAGACCTGCTTCGATCAGGGCAACGTGAGCCAATTTGGTTCCGATCTCGGTAGGCAAACCGACGTGTGTCAGAGAGTGGATACGGGCAGCACCCGTACCGCCGTCAAAGCCGGACAAGGTAATAATGTCGGCTCCTGCCTTGGCGACACCGACTGCGATCGTTCCGATACCTGGAACGATCGGCACTTTGACGATAATTTTAGCTTTGCGGCCGCTTGCTTCTTTTAACTCGGAAATGATTTGCGCCAAATCCTCGATTGAATAAATGTCATGGTTATTCGAAGGAGAGATCAGGTCGGAGCCGATCGTCGCATTACGGGCAGCCGCGATCTTGGCAGTAACCTTGGAGCCCGGCAGATGCCCGCCTTCTCCAGGCTTCGCGCCTTGGCCGATCTTGATTTCAAGGAACGCAACCGCGTTAGCGAGCTCTACGTTAATGCCGAAGCGTCCTGATGCGACTTGTGCGCCGCGGGTTTTTTTGTAGCGTCCGAGCATATCTTTAATCTCTCCGCCCTCGCCGTTCATGGTGACCATGTTAAGGCGTTCGCCGGCTTCGGCGTAGGCGCGGAAAGCAGTTTCGTTCTGCGAACCGAACGACATGGAGGAGATCAGCATAGGCAGATCGTGACCGCCGATGGAGATATCCACCTGGGATGGCTCCATCGGCTTGCGTCCTTCCGCATGCGCTTTGTCGTAGTCGAAATCAGCGACATGGCGGATCGAGATCGGGTTGCGCTTCTCTTCCTCACGCAGTTTGTCGCGGTAGTCGCTGTATGGAGCGGTTCCTGCAGCCGCCTCGCCTAGAGCTTTCCACATCCGCTGGAAGAAATGGAAGTTGCGCGCCGCTTTAGCTTTCGGATTTTCGAAATCGGCATAACGGGCCTCAGCATCAGCTTCAAGCTGGGAGAATCCGGTACCGGCTTTTTCGCTTCCGAGATAATTCACAATATCAAGCACCTCAGCTACTTCCGGATGGAAGCCGATCGAGGAGAAGAAGCGGGTGTAGCCGCGCAGCTCGTGGGTACCGATGGTGGAAATGACTTTCTCCAGGCCCTTGGTCAGAGCAGTGTATACTTTACGGGCGGATGAAGCAGCGCCTTCCTTATCTGCGGCTGTTGCAAACAGCAGGTAGGGGGATATCACGTCGGCTCCCAACCCGCAGGCTACTGCGATATCATGCAGGTTGCGAATGGACGCGGAACGCAGCACGATCGTTACTTGACGGCGAAGGTTATCTCCAAGACCGAGTTTTACCGCGCGGAGGGCGATATCGATTTTGGAAACCGCAAGATGCGGATCAAGCCGGAGAAGTCCGTTTTTGTGGGCCTGTGCATCGTCGAGAACGAGCAGTGAAGCCCCGCTGCGGACAGCTTCGACTGCATCTGCCGCCAATTGCTCCAGGCCTGCTTTCAGCGCTGTCCCTTTAGCAAAGGTGGTGGAAAGAGTCTTCACCGCCGAATCGCTTTGCGCACGGAACAATCCAAGCAGCTGCTCATAAGAAGGCTGAGACAAATGCTCCTCGCTGCCGATGCCGTTCGGGCCTTCTAGTACAAGCGGAGTCAGCAGCTCCAAACGGAGGCGGTTATCCAACTGGCCGTAGATCGAAGGACGAGGACCTACGACGACCCTTGTGGAGAAATGCTCCATCTCCCGGTCACGGTCGATCGCCGGGTTCGTAACGACAGCAACGCTCTCTTTAATAAAGTCAGGTACATTCTGGCGCTCCCAATTGATCGCTGCATGAGGACCGTCATGACCAAGTGAACGAATCGGCTCTGCGCCGGTTTCAGACATGGTTTCGATCATTTGGATGCCTTCGCGGTCCCAACCGAATGCGCTGTACAGTTGATCCGTAACAGCGACGGCTTCGTTAGCATCAACAACAACCTCGGAGTTCGATACTGTGAGATGCTTGCGAAGACCGGTAAATTCAATGCGTTCGCTTGCGCGCTGGAGCACGAGGTTTTGCACTTCGTTATAAGGAATAACTTGTACATGCTCGCCTGGAGTCAGCACAACGCCGACTTTTTCTCCGGGAGCTAGCGGTTTCGGATCGGCAACCATCTCGCCTACGGTGATGACGCCTTGCTCGGAAGAGAAGTAGAGAGATGTGTCGCTCTCGACCATCCATAGGGGACGAAGCCCGAGTGCGTCAACGCTGAATACACATTCGTTTCCGTAACGGGATACGATTCCGGCCGGGCCTTGCGCGTAATGTCCCCAAACCTGGCGGAAATAGACATATAAATCCTGCAGTTCCGGACGGAACTGCTTCATTTCATTAATAATGGGTGGAAACACTAGCTCCATTGCTTCGAACAGGCTGAGGCCGAAACGGTGAATGAAAGTTTCTATCGTACGGTTCATATCCTGCGAATCACTGCCGCCGTCAACGAGTCTGACACCGACCATTTCGGCTTCGTAGCGCATTTTCTTCACGGTGTTAATTTCTCCGTTGTGTCCCAGCAAAGAGAACGGCTGAACGCGGAAAAAGCTGGACAGCGTATTCGTGGAATAACGGTTATGACCGATGGTTACTTGCGCTGCGAACAAAGGATCGCGGGTATCGTTGAAATATTTCGGCAGAATGCTTGCCGCACCCATCACCTTGTATGCTGCAGTGACGTTGCTTAAAGTTGCCACATGAACGTTGTAACGGTCTTCGATGGCAATATGAAGCTCAAACAGGTGATCGGCCACTTTGACTTCCGGCTTTTCACAGATGGCGGCAACCTGCCAGAAGGTCGGTTCGTCGTTCAGGCCATTAGGTCCGAGAACGCTGTTATCGACTTGATTTTCCTGCTCGAGAACAATTTTGACTTGATGTTGGTTAAAAAGCTCGCGAATGCCTTCCTGTATGGCTGCAACGGAAAGCTCAAGCTTCCGGGGCACGAAAATGTGAGCGACTGAAAAACGCTCGTCATAAGCCAACTTTCCGTCCAGCCCGGCATCCTGCAGTTTCTTCTCCCACAGCGCGCGTGGAATATCGGTCAGAATTCCGCAGCCGTCGCCTTCCCCGTTAATGAAACCCGAACGATGCTCCATTTTAACAAGGGCGTTGATCGTTTTTTGGATATTGTCTCGGGAAGGATATCCGTTCTTTTCAATAATACAAATAATGCCGCAGCTGTCGTGTTCGGTTTCAAGCAAGTTCTGAAATCGGCCTTCATTTCGCATCACATTATTCATTGCTTAAGGTCAGTCGCCTGACCGTCACCTCCAATACAAAATGTACTTGCCGCTTGCGGGCAACGTGCTTTTCCGGAAAGCGGAACATTACCAAAAATCCGAAATATGCATAAAGTTACATAAAAATACAAAATAAATGAATAAAAGTACTCATTTTGGTCTTCTGGATCCCGGGTTGAGCTTGCGGCTTCCATGATCCGGGACTTGTCGAAAAGCATTCGATTAAAGGAATTTTTTTGAAATTTAACCATTTGTTTCAAATTAAATGCACTATAAAAAGGACGTTTCTCGAAAAGGAAAAAAGTATTTCTAGAATAGCATGAATTTTTGCTTCCGACAATAGCTTAGGAGGCAAAAGGCGAATGTAAGCGTTACCGTTTTTGCATAATGGTGAATAAAACCAATAGTTTACACGGGGTATCATAATGAAAAGGCGAACGAACTATGATCCGGATAGCATCATAGTTCGTTTTAGGCCATTTTGTGAAAAGTTCGGTCCGCTGCTTCCAGCGTGTGTGCCACATCCTCCTCCGTATGGGCTGTGGTCAAAAACCAAGCCTCGTACTTTGAAGGGGCCAGATTAATACCTTGATCGAGCATCGACCTGAAAAACTCGGCAAATCTTTCTCCGTCGGTATTCTGCGCCTCAGCGTAGTTGGTCACCGGATGATCGCAGAAGTGGGTGGAGAAGGCTCCGCCGATGCGGTTCACCGTCATCGCTATGCCGTGGCGGGCGGCCGATTCGGCGAGGCCTTGCGTCAGGCTCGCAGACAGGCGTTCGAGCCGCTCATAGGTGCCCGCCTGCCGCAGCACCTGCAGGCAGGCGATGCCGGCGGAGATGGAGGCGGGGTTGCCCGCCATCGTGCCGGCTTGATACGCAGGTCCGAGCGGAGCGACCTGCTCCATGATGGCCTTGCGGCCCCCATAGGCTCCGATCGGCAGCCCGCCGCCGATTACTTTGCCGAGGGCCGTCAGGTCCGGCTGAACGGCCTCGAAATCGGCGTCGCCGAGGCCGGGGTAAGTCTGTGCCGCTCCGTAATGGAAGCGGAACGCGGTGATCACCTCGTCGTAGATGACGAGGGCGCCGTGCCTGCGGGCAGCTGCGCAAAGCTGCTCGAGGTATCCGGCATGGGGCATGACCATGCCGAAGTTGCCGACGATGGGCTCGACCATGACGGCCGCCACATCGTGACCCCAGCGCTCAAGCGCTGCAATAAGTGCCGGAATGTCATTGAACGGCACGGTCACCACCTCTTGAGCGATGCTTGCGGGCACGCCGGCGCTGTCAGGCGTGCCTAGCGTCGACGGGCCGGAGCCCGCCGCGACAAGCACGAGGTCCGAGTGGCCGTGGTAGCACCCGGCGAACTTGATGATCTTTGTGCGGCCGGTGTAGGCGCGGGCTACGCGGATCGTCGTCATGACGGCCTCCGTGCCGGAGTTGACGAAGCGCACTTTATCCATCGACGGAATCGCCTCTTTGAGCATTTTGGCGAATTCAATTTCAAGCTCCGTGGGCGTGCCGAACAGCGTGCCATTCTGAGCGGCGCGGCAGATCGCCTCTGTTACATGCGGGTGCGCATGCCCGGTGATGATGGGGCCGTAGGCTGCCAAATAATCGATATAACGATTATCGTCTTCGTCCCAGAAATAAGCGCCTTGCGCGCGTTTCATAAAAACTGGAGCACCGCCTCCCACCGCTTTAAAAGAACGGGAAGGGCTGTTCACGCCCCCGACGATATGCTGAAGGGCTTCCTTATAAAGCAGCGCGGATCTGTTTCTTTCCATATATGTATCGTCCTTCTTTCCACTCATCGAAATCTGCTCGAATATACCTGCCGCTTCTAGCCGCCAGCCGGCTAGTTCTTCGCCCTCGGCGCAGGAGTGGACGATGCCTTCGCGGAGTTCTTTCTGGCTTCCTCACCGGATTTGCCGTCGAACAAGCTTTGCACATAAGCTTGCAGTTTATTTTTGTCGACGCCGATAACATCGGCGCCGCGGACATCCTTATCGAACAGCAGCTCGGCAGGAGGCAGCTGCTCGCTGACAATGCCGTCCGCCTTGACCTCAAAGCCCAATGCGCCGAGCTTCAGCATGTCGGTCACGCTCAGGTTCGTTTCAATATAAGGATCCATCGCATTCAATATGCGGGGAAGCTTGATGAGCGATGTCGTGGTTTGCAGCTTTTGTGCCACAGCTTGCAGGAACTTGCGTTGGCGTTCAGTTCGGGAGAAGTCGGAGAGAGCATCGTGGCGGAACCGCACATATTGCAAAGCGGTGTTGCCGTTCAGATGCTGCGGTCCTTTTTTCAAATTAATATCGTAGACATGGTCGTCTTCGGAATCGCTCCATTTCATATCCTTTTCAACGTCGATCTCGATACCGCCGATAGCGTCAACTAAAGCTATAAATCCTTTAAAATCGGTATATACATAATATTGAATCGGAATGCCGAGAAGGTCGCTTACGGTTTTCATGGCGAGGTTCGGGCCGCCGGTTGTGATCGCCGTGTTGATGCGGTCTTCGCCGTTGCCTGGAATTTTCACCCAAGTATCGCGCAGAATCGAGAATAAGTGCCCTTTTTTGGTCACCGGATCAATGGAGGCGACCATGATACTGTCGGATCGGGGGAGCTCATTTTTCTTCAAACCGCGGGAGTCGCCGCCCAGCAGAAGCACATTGACGCGCTGCTTGCCCTCCCACTTCGGAGGCGCAAACTCAGACTTATTTTTCATACTGCTATCATTGTTGAACATGCTTGTACCGGCGCCATCTTCCGTTCGATTCGAAATGTGGTTTGCGAACGAATAAAAGGAATATGTATAATAGCCAATTATACCAACCAATAAGAAGCCGATGCAGAGTAATGTCCGCTTGAAAGCTTTCATCCGCTTCACCCCTCTCTGCTGAAATGATCTGTGCTTTTTTTTGTAACAGCTATTGTGTATTATAAATAATGTTGTCGAATCGAATCGATAATTATCCTCTATTATAGAGAATACTCAAGGACCATATCAAGTTACGCCGATATTTGAAATTATTGCAGGGGGTTGCTATGTTTGCCATCGATGTACAGGATCTCCGTAAAGAGTTCAAGATTCAACAGAGCCGCGGCGGTCTTAAAGGAGCATTTCAAGACTTGTTCAAAAGAGAATACAAACATGTGACCGCAGTAAAAGATATCAGCTTCCGGATCCCCAAAGGGGAAATTTGCGGATATATCGGTGAGAATGGGGCAGGTAAATCGACTACGATCAAAATGCTGACCGGCATACTGATGCCCACCTCGGGGGACATACGGGTCAACGGCTTCGTGCCGTTCAAGGAACGCGAGAAATTCGTTTCGGGAATCGGCGTGGTTTTCGGGCAGCGCAGCCAGCTGTGGTGGGACATTGGAGTTATCGAGTCCTTTCAGCTTCTGAAAAAAGTATATAGGGTCTCGGATGAAGATTTTAGAAAACGTCTTGACGAGCTTGTAGATCGTCTGCAGTTATCCGAGTTGTTGTCCCGTCCGGTCCGCAAGCTAAGCCTCGGGCAGCGCATGCGCTGCGAGTTGGCCGCTTCTCTGCTCCACAACCCGTCGATTGTATTTCTGGACGAACCGACCATCGGCCTCGATATCGTGGTCAAGACGGAAATTCGAGAATTTCTGATGTCGATGAATCAGCGGTATGAAACGACTATTTTGCTCACTACGCATGATCTTCAAGATATTGAAGCGCTTTGTTCGCGCGTTATTATGCTTGATGACGGACGGATTATTTACGATGGCGGACTGGAAGAATTGAAAGCGAAATGGGGCAAAGGGAAAGAAGTCGTACTCCAATTTGCACAGGAAATAACGCTTAACCGACTTGAGGAGCTGACAAAAGGACTGGAGGTCGCTTGGGAGCAGGAGAACGGATTGACCGCCAAGGTGTTTATCCCCCAAAACCGTGCTAATGTATCTGAGGTGCTGAGCCGTGTAGTCGGGCTACTCGATATCAAGGATATCAAAATCCTCGAAACCAATACGGACGACATCGTCCGTGAAATATACAAATCCGGATCCGCCGAAGGCAAACGTGAAGATCAAAAGGCCGAAGCGGAGGGTACGATGATCCATGCTTAGCGCTTATATAGAGCTTATCCGCATCCGCTTTCTCATGATGCTCGCTTACCGGGTCAATTACTACAGCGGAATACTCATTTATGCGCTCAACATCGGCTCCTATTATTTTCTATGGAAGGCCATTTTCGGCGGAAATGAAACATTGGGAGGCCTGACACTGGCTCAGATGACGACTTACGTGGTTGTATCGTGGATGGGCCGCGCCTTTTATTATAACAACCTGGACCGGGAGATTGCGAACGAAATCCGCGACGGGAGCGTAGCCGTACAGTTTATTCGACCTTATAACTATGTCATTACGAAAATTATGCAAGGGCTTGGCGAAGGTTTGTTCCGTCTCTTGCTGTTCACGACCCCGGGTATGGTTGTAGTATCGCTGCTTTTTCCCGTAGAGCTGCCTGCCGATCCGTTTCTTTGGATGATCTATCTCGTCATGCTGCTTTTTAGCTTTCTCATTAACTCGCAGATTAACATCATCACCGGCTTGTTCGCCTTCTTTTTGGAAAATAACGATGGATTAATGCGCATGAAGAGAGTCGCTGTAGACCTGTTCTCCGGGTTGATTATTCCCATTTCTCTATTTCCGGGGTGGTCCAAACAGCTTATGGAAGTACTGCCCTTTCAAGCTATTACTTATTTGCCGGGATCCGTGTTTACGGGAAAAGTGAGCGGTTCGGCGATCTACTCGGTTCTGGGCATCCAATTGATCTGGTTCGCCCTCTTGATCATTCCAATATGGTTGCTCTGGGTAAAAGCCCGGACGCGGCTGTTTGTACAGGGAGGGTGAAGGAATGTTCTACGCATCGCTTGTCATCGATTATTTGAAGAATTATATGAAGACACGCCTTACCTATCGCTCCGACTTCTGGATCGAGGTGTTTTCAGATTTGCTGTTTAACGGGTTGAATCTGTTTTTCATTCTCGTTGTGTTTCAACACACTCAGCTGCTCGGAGATTGGAACCGTGAGCAGATTTTGTTTATATACGGTTATTTTATGATTCCTTATGGGCTTTTCATCACTTTTTTCAATCTATGGGGATTTACCGAACGCTATATTGTCAAAGGGGAGATGGACCGGATCCTGACGCGGCCGGCTTATAGCCTGTGGCAGCTCATGCTCGAAAATTTGGATCCCTCCTCGCTGTTCAGCGCGTTAACCGGAACGATCGTCATGGGCTATGCCTGGTATCAGCTGGGTATTCCGCTGCAAGCATTGGATCTTATCATGCTCGCAGTGTTCATTCTCAGCTCTATACTGATTTACGCAGGCTTGTATATCTCACTTACTGCGCTGGGGTTCTTTTCAGATGCTCCAACCGGTATTCTTCCATTAATGTGGAACATACAAAATTACGGACGATATCCCGTCACGATCTACAATAAGCTGCTTCGCGGCATTTTGACGTGGATTTTACCCTTTGCCTTCGTCGGCTTTTATCCGGCTGCTTATTTCCTGGACCCGGCCAATTGGAAATGGTTCGCCTTACTGACGCCGCTCATGGGAATTCTGTTTTTCATCCTGGGGCTGACGATTTGGAATGCGGGGGTTAAACGCTATCGCGGCGCAGGCTCCTGAGGATATCTCCGGGTGAAAGACGATTCTTCCGTGTTACAGCGTTCATACAATGCGAAGACGAAGCTGTAACACGGATTTCCCCATTTATGCGAAAAATAATCTTCCACCTCTGGAGTCTTGCTAAGAAACCTGCCTCTATAATAAACGGTTACTCATTTTTGAAAGCCATGCTAACGGTGTTTCACGTTTACATCTGAGGGATAGTCAGCGCTGGCAGTTCTTCCGCCTGCTTCGCTTCTTCCGGCAGCTTGATTTCAATGGCCTCATTATAGTCTTTGTACGTCGCCGTCATGGTCATTTCCAAACGATCAAGCGGCATTTCCGCAGCGTCGCCATATGTAATCCAATACTTCGCATCGAGCTGCTTCATTAACTTTGAACTTTCATCGAACCACAAAACAACGGACATGCTCATTTGCGAGAGTTCAGGTGCATTGGCGATAGTGTTAAACATGCTTTGATCGCTTGTAATGCCTCCTAACGCTTTAAAAAAATCATCGGCATGAATCAGCCTGCCGTTCAATTCCATTTTATGAAGCTTCATTCCTTCGACCTCTTCGGCCCCAAAATCTCTATAGAAGAAATAAGGAGTTATGAATTTTTCTGTAAGCTCCAGGTTGCTTTTTTGCAGAGCCATAAGCTGTTCGAACGTAAGAGGGATCTGCTTGCTCATGTTCAGCCATTTGGCGGTTCCGGTAACGGGATCAGGTGTTTTGATGTATATTCCTTCGTTAACTGTATATTGATCCATTTCCACTTTCGTCAGGCCGGATGGACCGGGTACTTGGGCGGTAGTGAGCTGGTGAATGCCTTGATCTTTATTGAATTCGATTCTGGATGTGGAAGTCGTTTGAAAGCTTTCCGCCTGTTCCGTACCCGCTTTTGGAACGATAGTCATTTCCATTTGCACATCCGCGCTGAAGGTGGAGACATCCATTTGCTTTTTTGAGGCTTCATTAATCCATTCGATTGCTGTTTCATCGTTTTTCAGGGCAGTCCCGATCAGCTTCCGGGCAGCGGCGTCCGACAGGGTGTTCCCTTCCTCATAAATAACTCCGAAGCGTGCGGTCAGGTCCGTCAAGGCAGCGGCGTCCGGAACTCCGAGAAAACGGGCCAGGATGTAGCTCGATTCTTGCTTTGTAATAGTTTGGTCAAGCCTGAAAGTGCCGTCTTCATAGCCGTTCAATGCTTGACGATCGATCATGAGCCGCACAGCGTCCGCATAGACGGAATCCGCCGCGACATCCTTAGGCAGTTGGGCCTGATGTTCGGATGGGGAGAGTTTTAATTGCTCGGCGACCAGCTTTGCAGCGGCTACTAGAGAATACCATAATATTCATAAGTCATGTATCCCTCTTTTGCTTAAATTCGTAATTCGTGATATAAATTTGTTGGTTGGCTAATTAATCATGTATAAAGAGTCCTATTAAAAAGGAGAGAATTCCGATGACCCTAGCTTTACTTGGACAAGCTGCCCCGCAATTTACCCTGCCGGCCACAAACGGCCAACAAGTATCTTTATCCGATTATCGCGGCAAAAAGCTGGTGATCTACTTTTATCCGGCTGACCATACGCCAGGCTGCACCACCGAAGCTTGCGACTTTCGCGACCTCAACGGGCTGTTCAAGGAGCTGGGAGCCGAAGTAATCGGCATCAGCCCCAACGATATCAAATCCCATGATAAATTTATCGCCAAAAATAACCTGCCGTTTCTGCTGCTGTCCGATCCGGACAACGAAGCGGCTAAACAATTCGGCGTATGGGCGCTCAAGAAAATGTACGGCAAAGAGTATATGGGAATCGTAAGGTCCACGTTCCTGATCGACGAGGAAGGCAAAGTCGCCAAAGAATGGCGCAAGGTAAAGGTAAAAAATCACGTGCAAGAGGTTTTGGATGCTGTAAAGTCGATGGGACATACGACTGGATGAAATGGCGGCCGGCATTATTTGTCCGCCATAGTGTTGAAAGAAAAGCATATTTATGTACAAAATTTTCAGAATAAATAAAATAAATTGAATATTGACACAATTATACTTACCAACTAGAATGTAAGTATGACGCATCTGGATATGGAAAAGAACAAATTGTATGCGCTTTCTGATAGGGTGTTTAAACAAGCACAAAGATCAGATATGATAATTATTGTCATTATATTTCAATAAATTCCTATATCTGGGTAGATGCTCTTTATACAAAATATTCTCTTAGGGGGGTGGGAATATTGGGAACTGTATGAAGAGTGGAATTGTTGACTTATTCAAGCGTCAGGGTTGGTTTTAAGATGAGCAAAATTATAGGAAATTTCCGATCCGGTTCACGGTGAGGATAAAGAGAAAGGGGAAGACAAAATGAATTCGTTAGAAAAACTTGTTAACCTTGAAAGTGGTTCAATTAGCCGCAAAATTCATTATGATCCGAATATTTATGATGATGAATTGGCGAAAGTATTCACCAAGTCATGGCTTTTCGTCGCACACGAAAGCCAAATTAAACAACCTGGTGATTACATCACTAATTATATGGCGGAAGATCCGGTTATCGTAACCAAGGATGCAAAAGGTAAAATTCATGTTTTCTTGAATTCCTGTCCGCATCGAGGGATGAAAGTTTGCAGTGTCGATGAAGGGAATTCAAAGTTTTTTCGTTGTCCGTATCACGGATGGACATTTGCAAACGACGGGAATTTGATAGGCGTTCCAGAATTCGAATATGCTTATTATGGTGAACTGGATAAATCGAAAAACAGTCTAATAACGGTTCCGCGGGTTGAATCGTATAAGGGATTTATTTTTGCCAATTGGGATCAGAACGCTGTCCCGCTAGAGGACTATTTGGGTAAAGACCTGCTTTGGTATATGGACCTTGCTTTTGAAAATGCTCTAGGCAGTCTTGAAGTAGTGGGCCCAATCATGAAACAAACATTTAAAACAAATTGGAAAATTTGTTCGGAAAACTTTGGTGATGATTATCACGTACTGTACACTCATGGTTCCGTTTTTAAAATTGGCTTTATGCCTCCTTATGAGTTAGTGGGGGATTATAATGCTTATTGCGATAATGGTCATGGTGTAGGGGATATTCCGAAATTTGGTCAAGGATTAGAAATGGATCGGGCAATTGCGAAGCAAATCGGGCCTGAAGCAGAAAAGTACGTAGAACAGATCCATCAAAGGCTAAGAGAAAGGCTTACTCCTGTACAGGCGGATTTACACCAAATTGGGCAGCTTCTTCTCTTTCCAAATCTAACATTTCTTACGTTTGGATGCTTGCGCGGTATTCATATATACCAATGGCATCCAAAAGGACCGGATGAAGTTGAATTATGGCAGATCAGCTTGTATGACAGTGAGGCGCCTGATCAAGCCAAAGATTATGCTAGAAAATTTACGCAACGAGAAAATACTCCGGCTGGACTTTTTGGCCCCGATGACGGGGATAACTTTGAACAAATTACCGAGTCCACAAAACCCTACGTTTCGAGGCAATTTAACTTTAATTATTCTATGGGCATCAATCATAAAGGGGAAGTGAGTGTGCCGGGTTTGCCGGGTCATCTTGGTCGACATTATTCCGAGCAGAATCAGAGGAATTTTTATGGGTATTGGCTAAAGCTTATGAAGGAGGAAGGGATTTTTCATGATTAATCATTTGGATCTTCACAAGGAGATTGAATTATTCCTTTATCATGAAGCTCATTTGCTGGATCAAAGAGAATTTGAAGCTTGGTTAGATTTATTTACAGATGACGCCTTTTATTGGATGCCAACCACCGAAACAAGGGATATTGATCAAGAGAAGTCTCCTCTAAAGGGGGAGTGGGTATTAATCGAGGATGATAAGAATTTTTTGCACAAACGTTATGAAAGATTGCAAACACGGATGGCGCATGCTGAACAACCCCGATCCAGGACAAGAAGAATGGTGTCAAATGTTCTCATTAAAGAGAATGATAACGATCAAAAACTGCTTGTACTCTCAAATTTCATTATTTTCCAATCAAGGCGCGACAAAGAAGAGTGTTTCTTTGTGGGACGGCGCGAGGATACTCTCGTTCGACATGGGGATAAATGGAAAATTTCCAATCGATCTATCTTTCTTGATCATCGGGTTCTGCCGCGGGCAATTTCCATTTTCTTCTAACCTTATAAAAGCCTCTAACAATAGGGGGTGGAAAGGGGGGTAATCTATGAAAATAATAAACGAATTTGCAAGCGTTATCATCGAAATGGATACAAATGGAAACTCGCCGCGACTGAAAATTCAAAATTCTCGAACAGGCAAATCGATCTATTTGGATGCCTTGCAATTGGAAAGTCTAACGTTGCAACCGGATGAAATTTTCCATGAATTTCTGAAGTTCCCCTTTGGCCCAAAAGTAAATTAACTCTAAATTTCGAAAACTCATCATGTAAGCCTGCCCCCATCATACCTATATGATCATGGCACAATGATAAATTCTTCAACACAAAAACTAACTAACAGGCTAGTAAGATAAGAAGGTGTTTAGCATAGTAAAGTTGTATCAAAGTAAAGTATCGACAGCCTATTCGATTATTAAAGAGAGAATTTTGTCCGAAACATATAAATTCGGACAGGTTCTTTCCGCAAACTCACTTTCAGAAGAACTTGATATGAGTAGGACTCCCGTACTAGAAGCTTTTAAATTGTTAGAAAGTGAAGGAATAGTGGGGGTAGTACCCCAAGTCGGAGTCATGGTTCGTCCTTTAGACCCTGACCGGGTTTTCGGTATCTTTACTCTCCGGGCAATTCTTGAAGGATATGTGGCTAGTGAGGCGGCGAAAACGGCTAGTTTCGAGGCTGGAAATCAAGCCGTGAAATTAATAGAAGAAATGGAGCAGTGTGTGTATAAGGAAGATGTAGATGGATATGCGGAATTGAATATTAAATTCCATCAACTTCTTGTTGAAATGATTGATAACCGCTATCTAAAGGACATGATTACGCAGTTGTGGGACTTAAGCCATTATTTTACTGCCAAAAGGTTTATTTTTACCGAAGATCTGCAACAGTCGTTAAAAGAGCATCGAGATTGCATCGACGCCATTGCGGCGGGAGATCCGGAAAAAGCTCGCAGTATTATGGAACAACACAATTATCGTCTGCGAGAGAAGATTCTTAGGTTATTGAATAATTAAAATTATGTAGGGAGTGTAGGACATTGCAGAAAATTCAGGAGAAATATGTAAGCGTTGGCGGAGTGAAAACCCACTATTGGGAGGTAGGAAACGGTGAACCGGTAATTTTTATTCATGGAGGTGGAGCTGGGGCGGAAGCGTGGGGGAATTGGAATCATATCATGCCGATTTTTGCAAACGAAGGATTTCGGGTTCTCGCGCTGGATATGGTAGGTTTTGGCCTTTCCGATGCCCCCGATCCACAAGTATATGAATACTCAAATAATAATAGGATTGAACATGCAATCGGTTTTATACAAGCGTTAAACTTGCAGCAGACCCATTTGGTTGGGAATTCAATGGGCGGGGCTGCCTCGCTTGGAGTTGCAATCAAACGACCCGAGTTGGTTAAAAAATTGGTTCTCCTCGGGTCGGCAGGCCGTCACAGACCAAAGCAAGGTAAAGAGAGTGAAGCTTTGCAATCTATACTCCATTATGAATACAGTTGGGATCATATGTATCAGATTGTCCGTTCCTTAACAAACGAACGTTTTGTAATCAGTGACGATCTGGTCAACTATCGTTTGAAATTCACAGGGATTCCGGAAGTGATGCGGGCATATCAAGCGACCATGAAGTGGGTCAGAGAGAACGGGATGTACTATGAAGATGAACTGTTAAGAGAAGTTAAACACCAGACACTCATCCTCCACGGAAAAAACGACAAAGTCGTTCCAGTAGGAGATTCATGGGAAATGCTTAACCTACTGGAGAATGCTTCCATGCATGTGGTCCCGAATTGCGGACACTGGGTGATGTTGGAATACCCTGAAGAGTTTTCAACGATCACTCTTCGTCATTTAAAGCAGCAATGAATCAAGTCCCAATAAATTTCAGAAAAAAATTCTATATACTTGGAGAGGTGTTAAAATGTCAGTTTCGGAAATCGCAAAGCTTGGTCATATTTCGTTGGTTACCCCAAACCTGGAAAAATCCCTGTGGTTTTTCAAGGATGTAATAGGTTTGGAAGAAATTGAGCGCTCCGGGAATGAGGTTTATTTACGGGCTTCCGCGGAGTTCGAACATCACAGTCTTGTCTTGAAGGCTGGGGATCGGGCCGTCGTAGACCATGTAGGTTGGCGTGCCAAACGGGCAGAGGATGTCGAGGGATTTGCTAAACAGTTACAAGCGTCCGGCACAAAGGTTCAATGGATCGAGGCAGGTCAGGAAGCCGGTCAGGGAAAAGCTATTCGGTTTCAACTGCCCAGTCAGCATACCTTCGAGATTTATTACGATGTGGAGAAGCCGAAGGCGGCCCAAGGACAGCGTTCCGGATTAAAAAATCAAACCCATAAATCCTGGGCCCGCGGTATATCGCCACGCCGGATTGACCATGTGAATCTTTGGACTTCACATGACCCGGGGACGACTCATAATTGGTTATCGGAACAGCTTGGATTTAAGATGCGCGAATATGTAAAGTTTAATGGGAAGGTAGCTGGAGGCTGGATGAGTGTTACACCGTTAGTTCATGACGTAGCGGTGATGGGCGATCATAATGCTGAAACTCCGGCCCGATTCCATCACATTGCCTATTGGTTGGATAATGCACAAGACATACTTAGAGCGGCTGATATTCTACGGGAAAATGATATTGAAATAGACCAGGGTCCGTTGAAGCACGGAATTAGTCAAGCTGTTGCTGCATATGTGAGGGATCCCGGAAGCGGTCACAGAGTGGAGTTATTCAGTAATGGGTATTTAATCTTTGATCCTGATTGGGAACCAGTTGAATGGGGAGAGGACGAAATTAAAAAGGCTCTTACATGGTGGGGGTCGGAATATGCTCCGGGTCATGGTCATATTATGGATACAACGACGGAAGCTTAAGTCTAAAAAATACTGCGTTGAAGCAAGCCCTCGGAATCAACGTCGGCTTTCACGGCCAGATCACGAAGCCATTTTTTCAAAAATTGTGAACTCCTACTCAGGTTTTTATGGAAGTTTATGCGCATGACTATAAGATAAAAGGTTCCATTTCCATTCCAGTATATTTATCCTAAACGTTGCGTCCAGCTCACCGGCTGGGCTTTTTTGTTTCTTGAAAATTGCTGTGAAAGATGTCAAGAAAGCTAATTGGTCATTTATCGGACGGAAAAATAGAGACGTGACGTCAGATGTCTAAAAGAATAGAAGGTTGGAAATGATAGAAGCATACCTATTATTGTAAGGAGGCTGCTTCTTCATGCAAGCGAATTTCCGTTTGTTCGACCAACCTCAATCGATTCTTGAACGCATGATAGTTAACGTCGATAGAGTGATTATCGGCAAAAGAGAGACGATAGAAAAGGCTTTCGTTGCGCTCCTGTGCGGTGGACATATTCTGCTCGAGGACGTACCCGGCGTCGGGAAAACGATGCTTGTGAGAGCCATAGCCAGGACGCTGGGCTGCGAGTTTAGGAGAATTCAATGCACGCCCGATCTGCTGCCGTCCGATGTGACGGGCGTTTCCGTCTATAATCCGAAGACCGCCGAGTTCGACTTTCATCCCGGGCCGCTCATGACGCCTGTTGTCCTGGCAGACGAGCTAAACCGTACTTCCCCGAAGACGCAAGCGGCGCTGTTGGAAGCGATGGAGGAGAAGAGAGTCACCATTGACGGGGTCGGCTATGAGCTGCCAAAGCCTTTTTTGCTGCTGGCAACGCAGAATCCGGTAGATTACGAGGGGACTTATCCGCTTCCCGAAGCGCAGCTGGATCGTTTCTTCATGCGGCTTCAGCTAGGGTACCCGTCTCCGGAGCAGGAACTGCTGATGCTGGATCGTCTTCAAGAGCGGCATCCGCTAGATTCGCTCAAAGCAGTCATTATTCAGGATGAATTTGTGCAGCTGCAAAAAGAAATCCCTTTGATTCACATGGACGATACGCTTAAATCTTATATTGTCTCAATCGCCGCTTCAACCAGAAAAAACAGCGAGCTTTTTTTGGGAGCGAGCCCGCGCGCTTCCTTCGCTCTCATGAGAGCCGCGCAGGCGAAAGCTTTTATGCAGGGAAGGGGTTATGTGATCCCCGATGATATTAAGGATGTAGTTCGGCCGGTTCTATCCCATCGTCTGCTCGCGACCTCCGAGGCGAGAATGCGGGGCAGAACGGCCAATGCAGTTCTGGAAAGCATTTTGGCAGATGTCCCCATACCGACTCTGCGCTATATATCGGCGAAGTAGAGGTGTCGATATGAAAAGCGTAGGAAGATGGATCGTATTGGCGGCAGGCTGCGCGGGAGCCTGGCTGCTGCAAATGGGATATGGCGGGGATGCGGCGCTGTTTTTGGCGGTCTGCTCCACTGTTTTGTTGGCTTACTCTTTGCTGCTTACATTAACATCCCTTCAAGGACTTCAACCGGACCGGACTTTATCCGGCGATATACGCTTCGCAGGCGAAACGCTGGAGGTGCATGCCAGACTTTCGCAAAACTCTCTCTTTCCGCTGCCCTGGCTCGTTGTCAGAGAGGATTGGACGCATATTCGGACAGGGGCTAGCTGTTCGTTTCGCAAGCTGTTCTTTCCCTGGTTTCGGCGCCGCTTGGAGTATCGCTACCGCTTAACCTGCTTGCAACGGGGGATTTACCGGAGTGAAGGAGTTGAGGTGAGTACGGGGGATTTTTTCGGCTTTGCCGTCAAGACAAAGTGTGTTAACGATAAGCAGTTCTGCAAGGTCTACCCGCAGCCGGCGAAGCTTGGGATTCAGCCGTATGCGCCTGCGGCGGGCAGCCTGTCGTCGCGCCGGGGCTGGGTACAGTCGCCGCATCTTCGCGGCGTCCGGGATTATGTCGGCGGAGACCCGCTGAACCGTATTCACTGGAAGTCGACCGCGAAGGCCGGTCGGCTCATGTCGAAGGAGCTGGAGCCTGCAGCCTCCAGATCCTGCATGGTGCTGCTCGACGCGTCGAG
>LNAP01000094.1_pt1 | contig 85476 bp, 78 predicted proteins | sample 602601 | NCBI WGS metagenome assembly LNAP01 (sample SAMN02440304, study PRJNA202911) | soil metagenome | biome: Subtropical and temperate rainforests or woodlands; isolation source: soil samples (1 kg each in a 20% v/v slurry with milli Q water) were... ...
GGTGCCGGCGCCGCTGATCGGACCCGCGCGCGAGAAGCGCGTCGCCCTGTGCCTGCGGCCGGACGGCCTCGAGATATCAGCCGAGGTCGAAGCCGCCGTGCGCGACGCCGGCCAGCGGCTGCAGGCGGCCGGCTGGATCGTCGAGGAGATCGGCAATACGCCGGCGTTGCGTGAGGCCGCCGACCTGCAGACCCAGATCTGGTTCGGCGACGGCTACCAGGGCATGGTCGATGCTGCCGAGCGCGAGGGCGATCCCGGGGCAATCGCCTGCCTGCGCGGCCAGCAGCACAAGCTGGTCGATTTCGAGAATGGCGGGCTGTCGCGGGCGCTGGTGCGCCGCTCGACCTTCGTGCGCGACTGGGAGTTGTTCCTGCAGACCTATGCCGTGGTGCTGATGCCGGTGTCCGGCGAGTTGCCGTTCCCCGACGGGCTCGACCTGCAGGGCGACGCGGCGTTCGAGCGGGTGTGGCGGGCGCAGATGCCGCAGATCGGCATTCCCTTCATGGGCCTGCCGGCGCTGGCGGTGTCCACCGGGATGGTCGGGCGCACGCCGGTCGGCGTGCAGGTGGTGGCCGGCCGCTATCGCGAGGATCTCTGTCTCGTGGCCGGCGAGGCGATCGAGGCCCATGGGCCGGCGGTGACGGTCGCCGATCCGGTCACGGTCTGAGCGGCAGGAACGCAGGCGATGGCAACGATCTACGATTTTTCGGCCCGCAGCCTGGCCGGCCAGGACATCTCCCTCAGGGCCTATGAGGGCAGGGTGCTGCTGATCGTCAACACCGCCAGCGCCTGCGGGTTCACGCCGCAATATCGCGGCCTCGAGGAATTGCAGGAAGGCCTTGCGCCGCGCGGCTTTTCAGTGCTGGGCTTCCCGTGCAACCAGTTCGGCGGCCAGGAGCCGGGCGATGCGGGCCAGATCGGCGAGTTCTGCGCCGGCACCTACGGCGTTACCTTTCCGATGTTCGACAAGATCGAGGTCAATGGCGGCAACGCGCATCCATTGTATAATTTCCTGAAATCTGAAAAGTCCGGATTGCTGGGTTCGGCGATCAAATGGAATTTCACCAAGTTCCTGGTCGACCGTTCCGGCAAGGTGGTCGCGCGTTTTGCCCCGACCACCAAACCTGAATCGCTAAAAGAAGAAATCGAGGCGCTGCTATGACCGAGAACAACGAAGCCGTTACCGTCGAATTGCCAGACCGGCTCTCCACCGATCCGCGCAGCCCGTTCTACAATGCCGAGGTGCTGCAGCGCGACGTCGGGATTCGCTTCAAGGGCGTCGAGCGCACCAATGTCGAGGAATATTGCGTCAGCGAAGGCTGGGTCCGCGTCCCCGCCGGCGCCGCCAAGGACCGCTACGGCAATCCGCTGATGATCAAGCTCAGCGGCCCGGTGGAGCCGTATTTCCGCGACGAGGGCTGAGCCAAGCAACTGTCATTCCGTAGCGCGGACGGCGCGAGCCGACCGCGAACCTCAGCCGCTCCCATTGGAGCGGCAGGGAATCCCGAGATGTTCAGCCATCTCGGGATTCTGGGTTCGCTCGCAGCTTTCGCTGCTCCCGCCCCGGAATGACCCCTGCCGCAGTTGGCTAGCAAAAAGGCGGCTTCCGCATAAATTTGAAGCTTAAAACAATTGCGGTTTGGCGCTATGCTGCTCCGGCAGGCGGGATGGACTCGACCGATCCGTCGTGGTTGCAATGCGTTCATGACCAATGAAGGACCGGGAATGAAGGTGGTGACACTGCGTTCGGATGTTCAGGCCGGGTCAGAACCGCTGGTCGGCCGCGCCGCGGCGCTGGCGATGATCGAAATCGATCACGTCTCGCAGACCTTCCAGACCTCCGGCCGGCAAAGCCATCTGGCGCTGTCGGACATCAACCTCAGCATCGAGGACGGCGCCTTCGTTTCCATCCTCGGGCCATCGGGCTGCGGCAAGTCGACCCTGCTCTACATCGTCGGCGGCTTCGTGCAGCCCACCGACGGTGTCGCCCGCGTCAAGGGCAAGGCGATCACCGGGCCGGGTCCCGATCGCGGGCCGGTATTTCAGGAATTCGCGCTGTTTCCCTGGAAGAACGTGCTCGGCAATGTGATGTATGGCCTGCGTCAGCAGGGCGTGAAGCGCGCCGAGGCCGAGACGCAGAGCCGCCGCCTGCTCGAGATGGTCGGCCTCAAGGGCTACGAGAACTTCTATCCGAAGGAACTGTCGGGCGGCATGAAGCAGCGCGTCGCGATCGCGCGCACGCTGGCCTATCATCCCGAAGTGCTGCTGATGGACGAGCCGTTCGGCGCGCTCGATGCCCACACCCGCACGCGGCTGCAGAACGATCTGCTCAACATCTGGGAGCGCGACCGCAAGACCGTGCTGTTCGTCACCCACTCGGTCGAGGAAGCCGTGTTCCTGTCCGATAAGGTGGTGGTGATGACGCGCTCGCCGGGCCGCATCAAGGTGGTCGTCGACATCGACCTGCCGCGGCCGCGCAAGCGCGCCGAACTGCTGCTCGACCCGCGCTATCAGAAATACGTCGTCGACATCGAGAAGATGATCGACGATACCGGCGACGACGGGCTGCACACATGATCACGCCGCGCGCGCTGCTCTCGAAGTCCGCGCCGCTGCTGGCCTGCATCGGCCTGCTGTGCGTCTGGCAGGTGGCCTCGATGCGGCTCGAGACCGAGAGCTTCCCGACCGCCTGGGAATCCCTGCGCGCGGTGCCGTCGATTCTCGGCGACAAGGAATCGCTGGTGAATATCGGAGCGTCGCTGCGCCGCATGGCCATCGGCTTCAGCCTCGCGGTGCTGTTCTCGATTCCGCTGGGGCTGCTGATGGGCCGCCTGAAGAGCGTGGCGTCGTTCTTCAATCCGCTTTTGATGATCGTCTATCCGGTGCCGAAGGCCGCGCTGATGCCGATCATCATGCTGTGGATGGGCGTCGGCGAATTCTCCAAGATCCTGGTGATCTTTCTCGGCGTCAGCCTGCCTATCATCTATCACTCCTTCCAGGGCGGCAAAGCCGTCGAAGAAAAAATGCTGTGGTCCGGCGCGGCGATGGGCCTGTCCGCGGCGCAGCGCATGTTCCGCATCGTGCTGCCGGCGGCGCTGCCGGAAATCCTCACCGGCTGCCGCACCGGCCTGGTGCTGGCGCTGATCACCATGGTCACCTCCGAGATGATCGCGCGGCAGTCCGGCGCCGGCAACATCCTGTTCAACGCCCTCGACATGGCGCAGTACGACACCGTGTTCGCGATGATCATCGTGATCGGCGCCATGGGCATCATTCTCGATGCCGCCTTCGAGAGACTGCGCTTCGCGCTGGTGAAATGGTCGCAGCCGCGTCACGACATGCCGCTGAGCTTCACATGAGCGCGAGCATCAACAAGACCCTGCTGGGCATTACGCCGATCGCGCTGTTCATCGCGCTGTGGCAGTCGCTGGTGTCGTTCGGCTTCGCGCCGGTGACGCTGCTGCCGACGCCGGGCTCGGTGTTCCTGCGGCTCGGCCAGCAGTTGCTGACCAGCGATTTCCTGCACGAGATCGCCGCCACCCTGTTCCGGCTGTTCGCGGGCTTCGGCATCGCCGTGGTGCTCGGCGTCACCATCGGCCTTGCCGCCGCGGTCAGCCCGGCCATCAATGCCGTGGTCAAACCCCTGGTGCGCGTGCTGGCGCCGATCCCCAAGGTCGCGCTATATCCGGCACTGCTGCTCATTCTGGGTTTCGACCACGCTTCGAAGATCACGCTGGTGGCGGCCGATGCGCTGTTTCCGATCCTGCTGTCGACCTATTACGGCGCCTCGATGGTCGAGCAGAAGCTGATCTGGTCGGCGATGGCCGCGGGCACGCCGCGTTGGCAGATCCTGTTCAAGGTGGTGCTGCCGGCGGCGATGCCCTCGATTCTCACCGGCTGCCGCATCGGCCTGGTGATCTCCTGCATCGTCGTGTTCCTGGCCGAGATGATCACCTCGACGGACGGCCTCGGCCACATGCTGGTGCAGGCGGCGCGGACCTTCCAGACCGTCGACATGTTCGTGCCGCTGATCACCATCTCGATGCTCGGGCTGATCCTCAACAGCCTGCTGCACGGGTTGCGGACGTATCTGCTCAGGGGATTTCCGGAGGTGTAGTTTCTTCCCTCTCCCCCGCGCGAAGCGAAGCTTCGCTAGGTGGGAGAGGGTGGACGCGCGAAGCGCGGCCTGGTGAGGGGTTATGTTGCGCTCTGCAGCTACCCCTCATCCGTCGCGGACTTCGTCCGCGCCACCTTCTCCCACAAGGGGAGAAGGAAGAAGAAAGAACTACCCCAGCCGCATGTCCAGCAGTCGCCTGCCGCCTTCGGTCTTCAGCATCTTCTTCACCGCGCTTGAGGCCGCGATCTCGTAGTGGTCCGCATAGGCCTCGTGGTTCTTCTCGATGTCGTCGAGGCGGTAGAGATAGTTGACCATCAGTCCGGCGGATTCGCGCAAGCCCTTCTCCGACACGTCGCCGAGCCAGTCGATGCGCTCCAGCCGCGCGCCATTGCCGAGGTGGAAGCGGGCCACGGAATCCACCGGCGCGCCGCGCGGCAGCTTGGCCTTCAGGAAGTAGTGCGCAGCCAGCGGCTCAACGACGGCGCGCAGTTGCGCGGCGAGCGGCGCATCCGCAATCCAGTCCGGGGTGTCGAGATGGGCGAGCAATGCGCGCTCCTCTTCCGTGACCGGCAGGTCGGGTGCACGCTTCAGCCATTTCATGAAGCCGGGCACCGGCGACAGCGTGACGAAATTTTCCAGCTTCGGCAGTTCGCGACGCAATTCCTCGACCACCTGCTTGATCAGGAAGTTGCCGAAGGAAATGCCGGCAAGGCCGCGCTGGCAATTGGAGATCGAATAGAATACCGCGGTGCGGGCGCGCGCCACCGCGACCGGCGCGCGATCCTCGGCCAATAGCGGCGCGATCGCGCCGGGAATGGCTTCGGTCAGCGCCACTTCGACGAAGATCAGGGGCTCGTCGACCAGCGCCGGATGAAAGAACGCGTAGCAGCGGCGGTCGGCGGGATCGATGCGACGGCGCAGGTCGTCCCAGTCGTGGATTTCGTGCACCGCCTCATACTTGATCACCTTCTCCAGAATGATGGCGGGTGTCGACCAGTCGATCCTGCGCAGCACCAGAAACCCCCTGTTGAACCAGGATGCCAAGAGATGGACGAGATCGCGGTCGACGGCGCCGAGATCCTTGTGACTGTCCTTGAGGTCGAGCAGATCGGCGCGCATCGCCACCAGTTCGCTGGTGGCGCCCGGCGCGCGATTGAGCCGGCGAAACAGTTCCTGCCGCTGCGGCTCGGAGGCGAAATGGAGGTCGCCGGGGTCCATATCGTCCGGCGTCGCTTGCCATGCCGCGATGGCCTGATCGAGCTTGTCGCGGTCGGGGCCGTAATGATGGGCGAGGGCCTCGAAGAAACCGAGCCGGCCGGCGGCGTCGAGGCTGTGATAGCGGTCGAACACGCCGCGCGCGATCACCGTGCCGGACGCCTCGCCACGTCCCGACAGGAGTTCGCCGCACAGTTCGATCAGGTCGGAGGCGTTCTGCGGATCGATCGAGGCGGGGCCGAGCCGCAACAGGGTGCGGCCGCGTTCCGAGATCGAAGCAAGAAGGTCGGAGAAGAAGTCATTCGGCATGGCGGATCAATTCCCGGCTGGCAGCCCCCGGCCAGTCGTCGCGAATATAACCCATCGCGACGCATTTGGCGCGGTCATTTGGAAGGCGGTCGTGTTCCGCGTCCGGGACACGCGCTATGACGCGTTGCTGCCGCTGTCGATCAACAGATCCAGCGCATACTTGATGGTCGCGCGCTGGTCGTCGGTGAATTGGTTGAGCAGTTCGGCCTCATGCTTCATGGCGGCGGCGAGCGCGGGCTTGACGCGGGCGCGGCCCTTGGCGGTGAGGTGCAGGGTGACGCGCCGGCGGTCGTCGGCGGTGCCCTTGCGCTGGACCAGATCGTCGGCCTCCATGCGGTCGAGCACTTTTGTCAGGCCCGGCTGCTTCATCAGCGCCATCGCTGCCAGCTCGCCCACCGACAGGCCTTCGACATCCATCAGGCAGGCCAGCACGCGCCATTCCGGCACGGTGAGATCCCAGTCCTTCAACGCCGCGTGGAATTCGCTGGAGACGATGAAGCTGGCGCGCGCCAGCAGGTAAGCGAGGTAGTTGCGTGCAAAGCTGTTGCTGGCCAGCGGCGGCGAGCGGCGCAGCGTGCTGTCGATGCGGCGCAGCTCGCCGGAATGAAACACCAGGGGATCGTGCTGGCGTTCGACGAAGCGCACGACCTCGCCGACCAGGATGGTGTGGTCGCCGCCGGGATAGCGTGCCCAGGTCCTGCATTCGAAGATCGGCGCGAGGCCATCGATCAGCGGCGCGCCGCTGGTGCCGAGTTCATATTTGACGCCGGCGAACTTGTCCGAGCCGCGCTTGCCGAAGCGCATCGCCAGCTCGCCGTGATCGGCGCCGAGGAAATGCACGGCGAAGGCATCGGCCTGCACGAACGGATCATGGCTCGGCGATGATTTGGCGACGCTCCACAATACCAGCGGCGGATCGAGCGACACCGACGAAAACGAATTGGCGGTCATGCCCACCGGGTGATCGCCATGGCTCGCGGTGACGACGGTGACGCCGGTGGGAAACTGGCCCAGCGCCTGGCGAAACGACACCGGACTGAGCGCGCTCTGCGCGGCATCCGCGACCTTGTCGTCCGCCATGGAATTCGCCCGCTGCAGGGGACGCCACAGCGCTCTTGCGAACCGCGCCGGACTGTCCTTTAACATTAAAAATATTCCTTTTCATGTAACACGGCCGCGCCTATCATCCAACGATAATCGCTTTAAAATACGGAGAAACGGCATGCTGGCGGATCGCATCGAGGCGAAATGGATCGAAGCGTTCTGCGAGATTTTCGCGCGCTGCGCCGTCAAGCCCGGCGATACCGCGGCCATCCTTTCCGAGACGCAATCGCGCGCACTCAATGTGCATCTTGCGGAACTCGCTTTGCTGCGCATGGGTGCAAAACCGTTCCATGTCATCGTGCCGACGCCGCGCAATACGCAGGTGGTGCCGATCCGTTCCACCGGCGCATCGGAGGCAATCGGGCAGCTCGGCCCGGTGGTATCAGCGCTGCAGCAGGCCGGTTTCGTGGTGGACTGCACCATCGAAGGCCTGATGCACGCCAAGGAGACGCCGGAGATTCTCAAGGCTGGCGCGCGCATCCTGGTGATCTCCAATGAACATCCCGAAGCGCTGGAGCGCATGGTGCCGGACAGCGCGCTGGAGAAGCGCGTGCGGGCTGCTGCAAAAATGCTGCGCGGCACGAAGCACATGAAGGTGACCTCCCCGGCGGGCAGCGATCTCGATGTCAACATGGAGGGCGCGGCCACGGTCGGCGTCTGGGGCTGGACGGACAAGCCAGGCACGCTGGCGCACTGGCCCGGTGGCATCGTCGTGAGCTTCCCCAAGAGCGGCACCATCAACGGCACGCTGGTGATGGCGCCCGGCGATATCAACCTGACTTTCAAGCGCTATCTGGCTTCGCCGATCCACCTCACCCTGAAGGACGACTACGTCACCGACCTCAGGGGCGAGGGCGCCGACGCCGAGATGATGCGCCGCTATCTCGCCGCTTGGGGCGACAAGGAAGCCTATGCGGTGTCGCATGTGGGCTGGGGCATGAATCCCGGCGCGCGCTACGAGGCGCTCACCATGTACGACCAGCGCGACACCAATGGCACCGAACTGCGTGCGGTCGCCGGCAATTTCCTGTTCTCCACCGGCGCCAACGAATTCGCCGGCCGCTATACCGCCGGGCATTTCGACCTGCCGATGTTCGGCACCACCATCGAACTCGACGGCGTTGCGGTGATCAAGGCCGGCGTGCTGCAGGATGTGTTCGGGTAAGGAGCTCCGTCCGGGCTACGTTGCCACGTCCACCACAGCCGTCATCCTGAGGTGCTCGCCGACTTCGGCGAGCCTCGAAGGATGCGACCCAAGCGAGGGCGCCCGCGGCCATCCTTCGAGGCCGTCGCTGCGCGACGGCACCTCAGGATGACGGCGGAGTTTTTGTTACGTTACAGCACCGGCGGTTTCGCCAGCCCAAAATGCTTCAGCAGATTTACAAATGCCGCCAGACGCTGCTCACGGTAGGCGTCGACGTCCATGCCGGCGTAGTCAAGGAATCCCTGGCCGGTGCGCAGGCCGACTTTTCCCTCGGCCATGTTGCGGCCGATGATCTCCGGCGCGGCGTAGCGCTCATTACCCAGCGCACCTGTCAGATACTTGCTGGCGTAGTGCAGGATATCGCCGCCGCCCCAGTCGATGAACTCGAGAAGACCAAGCACGGCGAAGCGAAAGCCGAAGCCGTATTTGATCGCCTTGTCGATGTCTTCGGCGGAGGCGACGCCTTCCTCGACCATCCGGGCGGCCTCGTTCATTGCCAGCACCTGGATGCGCGGCACGATGTAGCCGGGCGTGGCGGCGCAGACCACGGGCACCTTGCCGATGCCTTCAAGCATGGCCTTCACCTGCGCGGTGATGGCGGGATCGGTGGCCAGGCCGGGCGACAATTCGACCAGCGGCACCAGATAGGCCGGGTTGAGCCAGTGCGCGTTGAGGAAGCGCTCGGGATGGTCGACCGCGTCGGAGATGTCGTCGACCAGGATGGTCGAGGTCGTCGAGGCGATGATGGTGGTCGGTCCCGCGAGCTTCGATGCCTTAGCGAGCGCATCGCGCTTGAGGTCGAGCACTTCCGGCACGCCTTCGAAGATGATGGCGGCGGCGGACAGCGCGGCAGCGGCGTCGGCTTCCGGCACGATGCGGACGCGGGTCATCAGCGTGTCAATGTCATCAGGCTTGAGCAGGCCGAACAGCGCCATCGACGCAAATGTCGTCCTGATCTCGCCCAGCGCTTCGGCTTCGAGCGCAGCGAACGTGTCGGCCTCGCGCGCCTTGAAGTCGACGATGGCGACGCGGTGCCCGGCATAGGCAAAGGCCACGGCAATGCCGCGGCCCATGCGTCCGGCGCCGAGGCAGGCGATGGCGGCCAGCGCGCTCATGCGACAAATCCGTCACGCAGCAGCGCCTGCAGCGCGTCGCGATCGAGGTTGCCGAGGCCGAGGCTCTTCAGGGTCCGGCCGTCGTTCAGGAAGTTCTGGCCGCAGATGGCGCCGCCGATGGCCAGGAAGGCTTCCGCCAGCGGCGTGTCGGCACCGACCAACCGGCCGCAGGAGACGATGAAGGACAGGCCGAGGCGCAGGTCCTCGCGCATGTAGCGATGCTCGGTCAGCACGATGTGCTCACGCCAGTCGCCGGAATCGGTGAGCCGGTCATGGGAGCCGCGGCCGTACATCCATTCCTCGCCCTCGCTGGCATAGTGATGCGCCAGCGGGAAATGCGCGCCGCCATAGCCGAAGGCTTCGCGCACCGCGATGCGTTCAGCGTCGAGCGCATCGGTGACGCGGCGGATCGACGGCTGGGTGCCCTCCTTGTGGATGTCCCAGCGCTCGAAATGCTCCAGCGCGCCGGCATTCATCACGATCAGCGGCGGATGGATGATCGGCCCGGCATTCATCAGCGCGCCCGACAGTGCGTCGCCGCACGGCTCGATGACGCCGGGGAATGCCTTGTCGATCACCGCGATGGCGTGGCCGGCATTCTTCAGCGGGAATACGCCGGTCGGCAGCCGCTTGGCACGGATGGTGATGGCGACCTCGAACGGGCCGTGCTTGCGCGCCAGCCACGGCAGCGTGCCGGTCTCGGCGAAGGAGACGTCGGCGCGGTTGCCGGCCTCATGGGCGGCCTGCGCGAAAATCATCGAGCCGAAGGTGGCCGGCGGCAGGAACACCACCTGGCCGTCCCTGAGATGCGGCGCCAGCAGGCGGGCGATGTCGTGCTGCGCGAAGGCCGGCGCGGGGCACAGGATCAGTTCGACGCCGCGGATCGCTTCGGCGATGTCTGATGTCACCAGCGCCAGCGGCACATCCCTGACGCCTTGCGCGTTCCTGACGGTGATGCGCGAACCGGCCTCCCGATGCGCCGTCACGGCTGCGGCGTCGCGACGCCACAGCCGGACCTCGTGGCCTTCGAGGGCGAAATCGCCGGCGGCAGCGAACGAGCCGTTGCCGCCGCCCAGAACTGCTATTTTCATTCGGTATCCTCTCTCAACCCGTCATGCCCGGGCGAGCGCACGAAGCGAAGCTTCGTGCGCGACGTCCCGGGTATCCACGTTCTGCCATCCGGCGAAGAAGACGTGGATGGCCGGGACCACGGCGCGACGATGTCGCGTCGTCTGCCCGGCCATGACGGTGTTTGTTGTTGGCATCATGACTTCTGAACGTCCGTGCTTTGCTTCAATTTGAAATGCTGGACCTTGCCGAGCGCGGTGCGCGGCAGGTCGGTGACGAAGACGATGTCGCGCGGCACCTTGAAACGGGCGAGCTGGCCCAGCACATGGGCCTTCAGCAGTTCTGCGGTAACGTCGCAGCCGGCGCGCAGCAGCACATAGGCCACGGGCACTTCCTGCCATTTCGGATCGGGATGGCCGACCACGCCGACATCCATCACGTCGGGATGTTCGAGCAGCACGCGCTCGATCTCGGCGGGATAGATGTTCTCGCCGCCGGAAATGATCATGTTCTTCTTGCGGTCATGGACCCAGAAATAGCCGTCGGCGTCGCCAATGCCGATGTCGCCGGTGCGGTACCAGCCGTCATGCAGCGCCTCCGCGGTCGCCGCCTCGTTGCCCCAGTACTCGAAGAACACGTTGGGACCGCGGATCGCGATCTCGCCGGCGCTGCCCGCCGGCAGTTCGGCGCCGTTGTCGTCGACGATGATGGCCTCGCAGCACAGGCCGGGCAGGCCGGTCGAGCCGGTGCGGCCCAAGTCGCCGCCGAGCCGCGTATAGATCGAGATCGGGCAGGTCTCTGTGGAGCCGTAGACCTGCAGCACCGGAATGCCGCGCGCGGTCAGGCGCGCGATCAGGTGCGGCGGCACGATCTGCGAGCCGGTGGACACCGCCTTGAGGCAGGAGACGTCGGCTGCGGCCCACGCCGGATGGTCGGTCATGGCCTGGATGATCGCCGGCACCCATACGGTCAGCGTTGGCCGGGCCTCTGCGATCGCTGCCAGCGTCGCGTCCGGGGTGAAGCGGGCATGGATGGTGACGGTGCCGCCGTGATGCAGCGCCGGCGTGGTCTGGATGTTCAGCCCGCCGACATGGAAGAACGGCAGCACGGTGAGCACGTGGTCGTCGGACGTCAGGCCATGCATGTGCTGGCTCATCACGCCGTTCCACAGCAGCGCCTCCTGGCGCAGCACGGCGCCCTTGGGGCGGCCGGTGGTACCGGAGGTATAGACGATCAGCAGCGGGCAGGTGAGGTCGGTATGCGGGTTGCGGCCGTCGCCGGAGCCGCGCGCCAGCAGCGCGTCAAAGCTCTGGCCGGGCGCCGGCGGTACGAAGTCGAGCGCGACGACTCGGGTGTCGGGCAGGGTTTCTGCGAGCGACGGCAGTACCGCCGCGAAGGCCTGTTCGAGCACCAGCACCTTCACCGATGCATCGGCGAGAATGAACAATTGCTCGGCCACCGCGAGCCGCCAGTTGAGCGGCACCAGCAGCGCGCCAAGCCGGGCGCAGGCATAGAGCAGTACCAGATAATCCGGCCGGTTCAGGCTGAGGATGGCGACGCGGTCGCCGCGGCCGACGCCGCATTCGGACTTCAGTGCTTTCGCGGTCGCCTCGATCCGCGCGTTGAAGGCGGTATAGCTGAGTGTGGCGCCCTCGAAATGAATCGCGGGCTTGTCCGGCGAAAACGCCGCGTTGCGGGCGATGAGATGCGAGAGATCCACGATATGTGTTCCGGTTTGGTTGTGGCACTCAACTCTCGTGTCCCGGACGCGATGCGGCATTTATGCCGCATCGCAGATCCGGGACCCCGGTTTCATGAATGACCGGGACCCCGGATCAGCAGCGCACCACGCTGCAAGTGCAGCGCGCTGCGCAGCATCCGGGGAACGTTGAACATGACGTCCGTCGTTACTCGTCCTTCTCGCCCTGCTCATACAACGCTTCGCGGCCGATACGGTCGAGGCAGAGTTCGGCGGTCCACGGCAACATCAAGGCGCCGCAGCGGCTGTCGCGATAGATGCGCTCCAGCGGCAGCGACTTCAGCATCGACTGGCCGCCGCAGGTGCGGATCGCCAGTGTGGCCAGTTCGTTGGCGCCTTCCATCACCGAATACTGCGCGGCATAGGCGCGCAGTACCTGTTCCTTGGTCGGATTGGAGCAGGCCTCCGTAACTGCCTGGAACCAGATCGACTTGATCTGCTCCAGCTTGATCTGCATCTGCGCCACCGCGATCTGCTTGGTCGGATACATCCGGCGCTTCACCGGCGGCATGCCGGGCACCTCGCCGCGCAGATACTTGATGGTGAAATCATAGGCGGCTTGGGCGAGGCCGACATAGGTCGGCGACAGCGTCAGGAACATGTGCGGCCAGCGCATCGCGGCCTGGAAGTAGACGCCGCGCGGCATCAGCGCCGCATCGTGCGGCACGAAGACGTCCTTGAAGATCAGCGTACGCGACACCGTGCCCCGCATCCCCAGCGGATCCCAGTCGCCGACCACGGAGATGCCCGCGGAGGTCGCCGGCAGCGCCAGGTACAGGGTATTGCGGCGCGTCGCCTTTTCGCCCTCCTTCACCTCGGTGCAGAGCACGCCATAGTAATCGGCGAAACCGGCGAGCGAGGCGAAGATCTTCTTGCCGTTGACGACCCAGCCGCCTTCCACGGGCCTTGCTTCGGTGCCGAAGGCGACACCACCTGCCGCCGCTGCGCCGCCTTCCGAGAATGGCTGCGAATAGATCGCGCCGTCATCGATGATGCGCTTGTAGTGGATGGCGCGGCGCGCCTCGTGCGCGGCGCGCATCTCGGCGTCCATATCGAGATCGTCGGCCAGCGGGCCGGACCACAGCGTCGAGCAGACGTGCATGTTCCAGGTCAGCGCGGTGGCGCCGCAATAGCGGCCGATTTCAGCCGCGGCCAGCGAATAGGTCTGGTAGCCAGCGCCCGAGCCGCCATTGGCTTTTGGAATCGAGATGCCGAGCAGTCCGGCCTTGTGCAGGTCCTTGTAGTTCTCCATCGGGAAGGTGGCTTCGCGGTCCCACTTGTCGGCGCGGCCCGCAAAGCGCGACTGCGCCAGTTCGCGTGCCTTGGCGATCAGCCCTGCCTGTTCGGCATCGAGCCGGTAGGCCTTGGGATCGAACATCGGCTTGTCGAGCTCGATTCCGTCGAGGTCGAGTTTGGCGGCTGGCATGTTCATGAGGAGGACCCCGAAAGGTTGTGGCTGGTGGACAGGAAATCGGCGAGCACTTCGTTGAATTCACGGGGCCGTTCGAAACTGGCGAGATGGCCGACGCCTTCCAGCTCGACATAGGTCGAGCCCTTCACGGTGCCGGCCATCTTCGCCATCGTCTTGGCCGGTGCGTTATTGTCCTTCGAACCGGCCAGCAGCAGCGTCGGCACCTTGATGTCGGCGAGGTTCTTGCGCAGGTCGAAGCCGATCATCGCCTTCATCGATGAGCGATAGGTTTCGGGCTTCACCGACGCCATGCAGTCGCGCGCCAGCGCGATGCCTGCGGGGTCGGGCTCGTCGCCGACCAGACCCTGCACCAGCTTCGGAGCCATCGAGACCATCGTTTCGCCGCGGTCGAGCGGGCCGAGGCGGGCGTCGAGAAAATTCTTCTGCCATTCGCCGTCGGAGCTGCCGAATGCCGATGTGGTCTGCGCCAGCACGACGGCGCCGGCGAGGTCCGGATAGGTTGCCAGAAACTGCTGGACGATCATGCCGCCGATCGAATGCCCGACCAGCACCGGTTTGCTGGCGCCGAGCTGTTGCAGGAAATCGTGCAGGGCGTCGGCGAGCAACGGCATGCTGGCGGCGGTGGATAACGGCGCCGAGCCGCCATAGCCGGGCATGTCCCAGCCGATGGCATGATAGCGGTCGCCGAAGGCCTCGAGCTGGCTGCGCCAGCCGCGCCCCGCGCCGCCGATGCCGTGCAGGAAAACCAGCGGCGGCAATGATGCATCGCCGGCCGCCTGATAGCCGAAGCGGCCGTCCTTTGTCGTCAGGGCTGCAGAGTCAGGCACGGCGGACCTCCGGATCTGTGGCAACGCGTCGATCCTAGCAGGATGAGTTTATATGAAAAGCGATAGTTTTAGACTTAAAACGACGGCGATTGCCTAGCGCCTGGGCATCGCGCCAGTGCGCCAGGTATTCCCGGCCGCCGGAAATACTGCTGCAGGGCTATTGTCGAAAATCCCTTTAGGTTTAAAACATTCGTCAAATGAACGCGGGAAAGCCCACCATGTCCGATCAGTCGTTTTTGTCGTGGCCGTTTTTTGACGATCATCACCGCAAGCTCTCCGCCGAGCTGTCGCAATGGGCGGCCGCCAGTGTCCCGGCCCTTGTCGATCATCACGACGTCGACGGCTCCTGCAAGCGGCTGGTGCGCGCCATGGGCGATGCCGGCTGGCTGCGCGTGGCGGTGCCGGCCAGCCATGGCGGGCTGTATCCCAGCTTCGACGTGCGCGCGCTGTGTCTGGTGCGTGAAACGCTCGCTTATGTCAGCGGCCTCGCGGACTTCGCCTTCGCGATGCAGGGGCTCGGCACCGGGCCGATCAGCCTGTTCGGTTCGGAGGAGATGAAGGCGCGCTACCTGCCGCGCGTGGCCAACGGCCAAGCGATTGCCGCCTTCGCGCTGTCGGAGACCGACGCTGGCTCGGACGTGGCGGCGATGACTACCTCGGCAGTGCCGGACGGCGCGGACCATGTCCGCATCACCGGCAGCAAGACCTGGATTTCCAACGGCGGAATCGCCGACCATTATGTGGTGTTCGTGCGCACCGGCGAGGCTGGCAGCCGCGGCATCAGTGCCTTCGTCGTCGACGCCGATACGCCCGGCCTGACCATCGCCGAGCGCATCGACGTGATCGCGCCGCATCCGCTGGCGACCCTGAAGTTCGAGGATTGCCGGGTGCCGCTGGCCAACCGCATCGGCCGCGACGGCGAAGGCTTCAAGGTCGCGATGGCGACGCTGGACGTGTTCCGCTCCACTGTCGGCGCGGCGGCACTGGGGCTCGGTCGCCGCGCGCTGGACGAGGCGATCCATCGCTCCGCGACGCGAAAAATGTTCGGCCATACGCTCGGCGACCTGCAGCTCACGCAGGCCGGTCTTGCCGACATGGCGACCGACATCGATGCCTCCGCGCTGCTGGTGTACCGCTCGGCCTGGACCAAGGACCAGGGGGCGCCGCGCATCACCCGGGAAGCCGCGATGGCCAAGATGTATGCGACGGAAGCGGCGCAGCGCGTGATCGACCGCGCCGTGCAGGTCTTTGGCGGCATGGGCGTGCAATCGGGCGTCAAGGTCGAGGAGCTGTACCGCGAGATCCGCGCGCTGCGGATCTATGAGGGCGCCACTGAAGTTCAGAAGGTCATCATCGGTCGTGACCTGATCAAGAGCGCACAGGCGGGCTTGGCCAGCTAAGGCGCGGCCTGCCGCCCCGGCGTCAGGCCGCCACGCGCGCGGGTGCCGGTTCCACCTTGTAGTCGGGCGCCGAAGCGAGAAAACGCGCATAGGCGTCGGCGTCCGGCGGCGTGAATTTTTCGGCAAGCGCTTTGCGCCGCCGCAGCGATGCGCCCATATCGGCCAGCAATTCGTCGAAATGCCTGAAGTGATATGGCGCCACGCAGAGGCCGCCATAGACGCCTGCCGCCGGGCGCTCGACGCGCTTGAAATGCAGCATCATGTCGATATTGCGATTCATCTCGGCGGCGGTCGGCTGCTGCGCCAGCTGTCCATCGGCGTAGCGCACCAGCCAGTTGGCCGCCATGTCGGCGCACAGCACCGTGCAGAAGCTGGAGTTGAAGCCGACGAATCCCATGTCGGGGAGGTCGGGATTGGCAATCAGGCGGTACAGTCGATATTGCCCGTCCGGCTCGACCAGCCTGTCGCGCATGGCCTGCGGCAGGAACGGCAGGCCGAATTTGAAGCCGATCGCGAGAATGGCGAAATCCGCCGCGACGCGCTGGCCGCCGGTCATGACGATGGTATTGGCCTCGTAATGATCGAAGGTGCCCCGGATCGCCCTGATGCGCCCGTCCGCAACCATATCGAAGAATCCTGGTGTCGCGATCGGCACCGAGCAGTTGACGTCGTCCTCGATGCGGGTGGTCGGCACCATGTCGCATTTTTTCATCTTGAGCTGCAGCTTCAGCAAGCTCTCCAGCGCGCGCCAGTTGGCCCAGATGAAGGGCTTGGCGATGGCATGGTTGAGGCGCGAGAGCGCGCCGAGGCCCCAGCCGCGGAACATCTCTTCCTGGGCTCGGATGTAAAGGATGCGTTTGAAGTTGAGCAGTCCGCCGATGAAGTACGGGATGCGCCACACCGGTTCGCGATACACCATCGTGACCGAACTGGCGCCGGCCAGCACGGAATTCACGGCGATGTCGGTGGCCGATTTCGAGCCGCCAAGCACCACGACGTTCTTGCCTTTCACTCCATTGGCATCGGCGTGCTGTGCCGAATGCAGAATACGCCCGCCAGCGGCCTTGAAGCTGTCTTCGCCGGGGTGATGAATGGTCTGCTGCTCGTTGAACTGGCCGCTGCAGACCGCGACGAAATCGAATTCTTCAGATCCGCTTGTGCCATCGGGATAGGTGAGTTGGACGGCCCAACCGGCTTGCCCGGAGGCGCGGCGCGCCAAATCGGTGACCGCGGTCCTCAGCCGCAGGTGCGGCAGCAGGCCGTGATGTCTGGCATATTCGGCAAGATAGGCATGAACCTGCGGTCCCTTCGGCCATTCCGGATAGGAGGCCGGCATCGCCATGTCGGTGTAGCGATAGAGTTCCTTGGGGCTTTGCGTCTGCACCTCCGGGTAGGACCGGGCCGGCTCCCAGACCCCGCCGAGATCGCCGCTGCGCTCCACAATGGTCACCTGATGACCGCGCAGCTTGAAAGCCTTGGCCGCGGCGAGGCCGGCCACGCCGGCTCCGATGACACACACCTGCTTCTGCTTGATCACCGCTTGCCTCCATTGGAAATCGCTTGCATTGATGCGGCGCCGGTCGGGGAAGCCCGCGCGCTTTCGAGCGCCGCAACGCAGCGCCTTTGATTGCGCGGGAAGGTCCGTTTGCTAGTCGTTCGCGTCCGGCGGAAGGAAGTTCACTTCATGCTCGGCGGAGACGCGGACGATCTCTTCGATATCGCTCATGTTGTGCAGCCGCTTGAAAAGTGCCTCGAGCCGCTGCGTGGGCGAGACCCAGAACAGCGCGCGCGCCGGCTTGTCGGACTTATTGAAGTAGCCATGGGGGATGCCGCGTGGCAGCCTGACCAGGTCGCCCGCATGGGCGCGCACCCAGACACCGTCCAGCTTCAGATCCAGAGTGCCTTCCTGCACCAGAATGAATTCTTCCTGGGTGGGATGGATGTGCACCGGCACGAACTGGCCAGGATCGCTGTTGGTCTCGAACGCAAAGGTGGAATCTGACACTGCTTTTGGAAAGTACACCTGGCCGAGAATATTCCATTGGGTGCCGCCGTAGCCGGTGCCGGCCTGGGTAATGCCTTTTTCAAGAGCCGCCATCTGTTTGAGCCTTTCTGCGCCGTTTACGGATGTCCGCAGGCTGTGAGATTTTTGACATGATGACTAGCCGCTGAACGAAATTGTTGAGCCGGCCGGCGAAAAGTGCGGGGGCAGGTTCAGTCGTCTGCTGCGCATTCGTTGTGCAGTGCGGCGCCAATTCATTCAGGGTGCATGCGACGATGCCGCTATGCTTTTCCCGCCGCGTCAATATTATAGAGTTCAAGCAACGAGGGCTTCAGCATGCGGTCCGCAAATGCCGGTTCTGCGCTCGGAGACGCGGCAAGTGCCCGGCTTGCCGCATTTTCCCGCGTTTCAACCGCCGATCCTGACGAGGCTGCCGAACTCATCGGCCGCATCTTCTGCCCACACGCCCTCGAACCGCTGGGCAAGACGTCGGCTGACTTTCACGCGGTGCACAATTGTGCCGTGTTCGACGGCTTCTCGGTGAACTATGTCGGCTATGGCGGATCGGTGTCGATCGATCCCGGCTGCCTCGATCGTTTCTTCCTGTTGCAGATGCCGCTGCGCGGCGGTGCGAGAGTTCATACCGGAGGACGCGCTGTCGAGAGTGCGGCAGGTCGTTCAGCCTCGCTCCTGTCGCCCACCATGCCGACGAGGATGGTGTGGCAGGACGACTGCGCCAAGCTGATTCTGTTGCTGGATCGATCCTGCGTCGAGGCGGCTGCGCGGGACCTCGCGGAGCGGCCCGCAGCAGCGGTCGAGTTCGCACCCGAGGTCGATCTTCGCTCGCCGCTGGGCGAGGTGCTTCAGGCGCAGCTCGCCTATATTGTCGCGCTCGCCGAGGCCGCTGGTCCGTCGCGAGGACTGTCGCGCATCCAGGCGGCGACCTTGCGGGAGTCCCTGATCAATCTGCTGCTCACCGGACAGCGGCACAGTCTGAGCGACGCCGTTCACGGCAGCAGCCACCGCGAGACCTTGCCGGCGACCTATCGGCGCGCCTGGGATCATCTCGAGGCCCATGCCGCCGAGCCGTTCGATCTTGCAGGGTTGGCAAGAGCGTGCGGCGTCGGCATTCGATCGCTGCAGATTGGTTTCAAACGCCATTTCGGCGTTTCGATCTCGACGGCGTTGCAGGATATACGCCTGCGGCGGCTCAACCGGCTGCTCTCGAGGGCCGGACCGGACGCCCGGGTGACGGATATCGCCTTCGATCTCGGGTTCAATCATCTCAGCCGGATGGCACGCGCCTACCGCGCAAAATTCGGCGAGAGCCCGTCAGCGACGCTGCGCTGCCGACGCTAGATCCCGCGCCCGTGCGTTTTGTTGCAAAAGCTTGAAGTCTAAAATATATGCAGGACGCTCGCTTCTGAGCTGCCCGCGAGGCCGCGCATGTCCGGACTGTCACGCTCCTCCCACGCGCTGGTCACCGGCGGCGGCCGCGGCATCGGCCGCGCCATCGCCGCTTCACTCACGCAAGCCGGCGCCACGGTGACGGTGATGGGCCGCAACCGCGCCGTGCTCGACGAGGTGGTCGGCGCAGGCGAGGCGCATTTCGCTGTTGTCGCCGACGTCTCGGACCAGGCGGCGACCAGCGCAGCCCTGGCGCTGGTGGCCGCAAGGCAACCCATCAACATTCTGGTCGCCAATGCCGGCGCGGCCGAATCCGCCCCCTTTCTCAAGTCCGACGCCGCGCTGTTCCAGCGCATGATGGACGTCAACTTGATGGGCGTGGTCCATGCCGCCCATGCCGTGCTCCCGGGCATGCGCGAGCGCGGCCATGGCCGCATCGTCGCGGTGGCCTCCACCGCCGGCCTCAAGGGCTACGCCTATGTCAGCGCCTACGCGGCGGCCAAGCACGCAGTCATCGGCCTGGTGCGCTCGCTGGCGCTGGAAGTGGCGAAGAACGGTATCACCGTGAACGCGGTGTGCCCCGGCTTCACCGAGACTGACCTCCTGGCCGGCAGTATCGATAACATCATGACCAAGACCGGCCGCACGCGCGAGCAGGCGGTGGCCGAACTGGCAAAACACAATCCGCAGGGTCGCCTCGTCACGCCGCAGGAAGTTGCCGATGCGGTGCTGTGGCTGTGCGGCGAAGGCGCGGGTTCGATCACCGGCCAGGCCATCGCGGTGGCCGGCGGCGAAGTCTGATATCATTCAAAAGAAAATCGCAGGGAGCCCTCATGCAAAAGTTCGCCAATCCGGTCACGCTGCCGCTGATCGACTATTCGCCGGAACATTTCCTGCTCGCGGTGGTCGACGGCATCGCCACCGTGACGCTGAACCGGCCGGAGCGGAAGAACCCGCTGACCTTCCAGAGCTACCGCGAACTCACCGATTTCTTCCGCGCCTGCGCCATGGACGACAGCGTCAAGTGCATCGTGGTCACCGGCGCCGGCGGCAATTTCTCGTCGGGCGGCGACGTGTTCGAGATCATCGGCCCGCTGGTGCAGATGAACACAAAGGACCTCACCGCCTTCACCCGGATGACCGGCGACCTGGTCAAGGCGATGCGTGGCTGTCCGCAGCCGGTGATCGCTGCCGTCGAAGGCATCTGCGCCGGCGCCGGCGCCATCATGGCGATGGCCTCCGACCTGCGGCTCGCCGCCACTGGTGCCAAGGTCGGCTTCCTGTTCAACAAGGTGGGTCTGGCCGGCTGCGACATGGGCGCCTGCGCGATCCTGCCGCGCATCATCGGCCAGTCGCGCGCCTCGGAGCTTCTTTATACCGGCCGCTTCATGACCGCCGAGGAGGGCGAGCGCTGGGGCTTCTTCAGCCGCATCGTGTCGCCGGATCAGGTTCTGTCCCAGGCCCAGCTTCTGGCGAAGCAGATTTCCGAAGGCCCGACCTTTGCCAACACCATGACCAAGCGCATGCTGGCGATGGAGTGGGCGATGTCGGTGGAAGAGGCGATCGAGGCCGAAGCCGTTGCCCAGGCGCTGTGCATGACCACCGAGGACTTTGCCCGCGCGTTCGAGGCGTTCTCGAACAAGGTGAAGCCGCAGTTTCAGGGCAATTGACAGATGCGACCAGTCCGCCGGCGTCGGCGTTTGATATGAATCAAAAGGCATCGGCTGCCGCCCAAACGGGCTTGCGTGCAATTGCTTTAGGGTTAAAATATCTCGTCTGAAGCTCAGGACGCGGAGGCTGTCATGAAGATCGCAATCATCGGTGGCGGCCCGGCGGGTCTGTACGCGGCGATCCTGCTGAAGAAGCAGCGCCCCAGCGCCGACATCACGGTCTACGAGCGCAACCGGCCCGACGACACCTTCGGTTTCGGTGTGGTGTTCTCCGACGCCACCCTCGACAATTTCGAAAAATACGACCTGCCGAGCTACCGGCGCATCACCCAGGAATTCGCCTACTGGGACGATATCGCGGTGCACTTCCGCGGCACCGTGCACCGCGTCGGCGGCAACGGCTTCTGCGGCTGCTCGCGCCGCACCTTGCTGATGATCCTGCAGGAACGTGCTCGCGAACTCGGCTGCAAGCTGCTGTTCGAGGTCGATATCACCGACGAGGCGCAGTTCGCTGACGCCGACCTGATCGTGTTGTCCGACGGTATCAACAGCCACTTCCGCAACAAGTACATCGAGCACTTCCAGCCCGAAGTCGACCTGCGCTCCAACAAGTTCACCTGGATGGGTTCGACCCGGCCGCTCGATGCTTTCACCTTCCTGTTCGAAGAGACCGAGTGGGGTCCGTTCATTGCCCACGCCTATCAATACGAAGCGGGCCGCTCGACCTGGATCTTCGAGACCGATCCCGAGACCTTCAAGCGCGCCGGCCTCGAGGGTCTCGGCGAGCAGGAATCCGCCGATCGCATGGAGCAGATCTTCGGCAAGTTCCTCGAAGGCCACAAGCTGCTGATCAACCGCTCCATGTGGCGCAATTTCCCGATGATCCGCAACAAGCGCTGGGTCAAGGACAACATGGTGCTGCTCGGCGACGCCAAGGCGACCGCGCATTTCTCCATCGGCTCCGGCACCAAGCTGGCGATGGAAGACGCCATCGCACTGTATGAATCCATGGGCCGCGCGCCGACGGTGGAGGCTGCGCTCGACGATTATGAGCACGGTCGTCGCGAGGAGACCGAGAAGATCCAGCACTCCGCCGACGTCTCGCTGGTGTGGTTCGAGCATGTCGACCGGTTCTGGGATTTCGACCCCGTGCAGTTCGCCTTCGGCGTGATGACGCGCTCCAAGGCAATCACCTACGACAACCTCACCTTGCGTGCGCCGGACTTCGTCAAGGAAGTCGACAAGGCCTTTGCCGAGCAGGTCCGGGCCAAGGGTTTTGATGTCGACGTGACAAAGCCGGCGGCGCCGATGTTCCAGCCGCTCAAGCTGCGCGAGATGGTGCTGGCCAACCGCGCCGTGGTGTCGCCGATGTGCATGTACTCTGCCCGCGAAGGCGTGCCCGGCGATTTCCACCTGGTGCATTACGGCGCGCGCGCTATCGGCGGCGCCGGCCTCGTCTTCACCGAAATGGTCTGCGTCGGCCGCGACGCGCGTATCACGCCCGGCTGCGCGGGTCTGTGGAATGACGAACAGCAGGCAGCATGGACCCGCATCGTTGGTTTCGTGCATGCGAACTCGGCGGCGAAGATCTGCCTGCAGCTCGGCCATGCCGGCCGCAAGGGCGCGACCAAGCTGATGTGGGACGGCATGGACCGCCCGCTCGCCGAGGGCGCGTGGGACATCATGTCGGCGTCGCCGATTCCGTATTATCCGGACAGCCAGGTGCCGCGCGAGATGGACCGCGCCGCGATGGATGAGGTGAAGGCGGAGTTCGTGGCGTCCGTGCTGCGCGGCGATGCCTGCGGCTTCGACATGCTGGAGATGCATTCGGCGCACGGTTACCTGCTGGCGAGTTTCATCTCGCCGCTGACCAACCTGCGCACCGACGAGTACGGCGGTTCGCTCGACAACCGGCTGCGCTTCCCGCTGGAGGTGTTTGCCGCCATGCGCGCGGCCTGGCCGGCACACAAGCCGATGTCGGTGCGTATTTCCGCCACCGACTGGGCCGAGGGCGGCATCACCGGCGATGACGCCGTCAAGATCGCCCGCGCCTTTGCCGAGCAGGGCGTCGACCTCGTCGACATCTCGACCGGCCAGACCGTGCGTGACGCCCAGCCGGTCTACGGCCGCATGTTCCAGACACCGTTCTCCGAACAGGTCCGCAACGAGAGCAAGATGGCCACCATGTGCGTGGGCAACATCACCTCGGCTGATCAGGTGAATACGATTTTGGCCGCTGGCCGCGCCGATCTGGTCGCGCTCGGCCGTCCGCACCTGGTCGATCCGTCCTTCACCATCAAGGCGGCCGCCTGGTACGGTGCCAAAGATGCGTATTGCCCGCCGCAATACATGCCCGGCAAGGAGCAGATCTTCCGCAACAGCGTGCGCGACCGGCAGGATTTCGACGAGCTGAAAATTAAGGCTAAGCCCAAAACTCGCGCCGAGCTGCGCGCTGAAGCGGCCAAGCCGCTTGCAGCGGAATAGGGCTGCGTGGCACGTTAAGCCAAGCGGGGAGCGCCGTACGCTCCCTCGCCCCGCTCTTGCGGGGAGAGGGTTGGGGTGAGGGGCTCTTCGATCCGCGAATTCTAATGTTGAGTTAGGCATTGCGCCTTGCCCCTCACCCGCCTTCCACATGCTTCGCATGCGAAAGGCGACCTCTCCCCGCGAAGAGCGGGGAGAGGTAAAGAAGAGCCGGCGTGCGTCTTATGTGAGTGGAGCAGGGCTGATGAAAGCGATCATCGTTGGCGGCGGAGTTGGCGGCCTGACCACCGCGCTGATGCTGCGGGCACGCGGCATCGATTGCGAGCTCTTTGAGCAGTCGGAGAGCATCCGCGAACTCGGCGTCGGCATCAACACGCTGCCGCATGCGATCCGCGAACTGGCCGGGCTCGGCCTGCTCGATGCGCTCGACGCCGTCGCCATCCGCACCGACGAGCTGCACTATCTCAGCCGCCACGGCCAGGAAGTCTGGCGCGAGGGCCGCGGCCATGGCGCCGGCCACGACGTGCCGCAATTCTCGATCCATCGCGGCCGGCTGCAGGGCGTGATCCACAAGGCCGTCGAGCAGCGCCTAGGCGCCGAAGCCATCCACACCGGCCGCCGGCTCGGCGCCTTCACCCAGGACGAGGGCGGCGTCACCGCCTATTTCTTCGACCGCACCGGCGCTCATGTGGAAACCGCGCGCGGCGACATTTTGATCGGCGCCGACGGTATCCATTCCAAGGTGCGCAGCACGCTGTTTCCCGATGAGGGCGGGCCGGTCTGGAACGGGCTGATGCTATGGCGCGGCGCCCGCGACTGGCCGGCGTTCCTGACGGGCAATTCGATGATCGTCGCCGGCGGGCTGCATGCCAAGGTGGTGGTGTATCCGATTGCCGAGGGCTCCAGCCCGTCGACGCGGCTCACCAACTGGGCGGTGCTGGTCAAGACCGGCGAGGGCGGCACGCTGCCGCCGCGTCGCGAGGACTGGTCGCGGCCGGGCAAGCGCGACGAGTTGATGCCGCATGTGGCGCGCTTCAACGTGCCGCATGTCGACGTCCCCGCCTTGATCACCGCGACGCCGGAGTTCTGGGAATATCCGTGCTGCGACCGCGATCCGCTGCCGTACTGGTCGAGCGGCCGCGTCACGCTGCTCGGCGACGCCGCGCATCCGATGTATCCGGTCGGCTCCAACGGCGCCTCGCAGGCGATCCTCGACGCCCGCGCGCTGGCGGATTCGCTGGCCCATGCCGAGCATCCGCGCCAGGCGCTGATGGCCTATGAGCGCAAGCGGCTGCCGATGACCGCGGAGATCGTCCGCGCCAACCGCCGTGGCGGCCCCGAAGGCGTCATCGACGCCGTCGAGCAGATCGCGCCGGATGGCTTCGACCACATCGACAACGTGCTGAGCTACGCCCAGCGCGAGGCCATCGTGCGTGGTTACGCCAGCAAGGCTGGCTTCGCCGCGCTGCCCGGCCTGTCGGTGGTGGGTGGGTGAAGAGTGCGCAAAGCACTTTTTTCCTTTCCCTCTCCCCTTGTGGGAGAGGGTGGATCGAACCGCGGAGCGGTTCGAGACGGGTGAGGGGGTAGCCATAGACTCCGAGCTTGCGACTACCCCTCATCCGCCTCCGCTTCGCGGAGGCACCTTCTCCCGCAAGGGGAGAAGGAGGAAGGCCGAACTCGCGTCAACTGCCTCACGCCCCCGGAGGCGGCGGCAGGAAGTGGATGTTGTATTCCGCGGCCAGCGCCACGACGTCCGGCGGGTTCTGTTCCTTCATGTTGTGGATCGCCCAGAACAGGTCGTAGAGCCGCTTGGTCGGCGACACCCAGAACAGCACCTTGGCCGACTGGTTCGTCTTGTTGAAGATGCCGTGCGGAATGCCGCGCGGCAGCCGCACCAGGTCGCCCGGCGTGGCCTGGGTCTCGCCGTCGCCCAGCATGAAGTCGAGTTTGCCCTCGAGGATGTAGAGATACTCGTCCTGGTCGGGATGGATGTGCGGCGGCACGAAGGTGCCGACCGGGAAGGTGGCGTGCCACGAGAACGAATCCTCGGTGCAGTTTTTCGGTACGTAGACCTGGCCGAGGATATTCCAGGTAATGCCCTGCATGCCCTCATTGGCCCGGGTAATTCCGGCGATTTCGGTTTTCATGATGTTTCCTTCCCTTGGGTACGACGCCTCGCGAGGCGATGGTTAAACGTGCAGAAAGCGGTCCTTGATCGTCGGATCGTCCTTCAGCTCGGCCGATGTGCCGGTCCACACCACGCGGCCCTTCTCGATGATCACGTGGCGGTCGGCGAAGGCGGCGAGCGCGTCGACGTTCTTGTCGATCACCAGGATCGACTGGTGTTCGGCCTTCAGCTTCTTCAGGCAATTCCAGATCTCGATCCGGATCAGCGGTGCCAGGCCCTCGGTGGCTTCGTCGAGGATCAGCAGCTTCGGATTGGTCATCAGCGCGCGGCCGACCGCCAGCATCTGCTGCTCGCCGCCCGACAGTTGCGTGCCCATGTTGCCGCGGCGTTCCTTGAGCCGCGGAAACAGCTCGTAGATCCGTTCCAGCGTCCAGCGCGCCGGCGGCTCGCGCACCGCGGCGGTGGCGACAAGGTTTTCCTCCACCGTCAGCGTCGGGAAGATGTGCCGGCCCTCGGGCACCAGGCCGATGCCGGCCTGGGCGATGCGGTAGGGCGGCAGGCCGGTGAGCGGCCTGTCGTCGAAGCTGACGCTGCCGCCGGTCGACGGCAGCAGGCCCATGATGGTGTTGATGGTGGTGGTCTTGCCCATGCCGTTGCGGCCGAGCAGGGTGACCACTTCGCCGGAGTTGATATCAAGCGAGATGTCAAACAGCACCTTGGCGGCGCCGTAGGCGGCCTGCAGGTTGGAGACCTTCAGCATCAGACCACCTCGTCGCCGAGATAGGCGGCGCGCACCTCGGGATTGTCGCGCACGCTCTGCGGCGGGCCGGACGCGATGATGCGGCCATAGACCAGCACAGAGACGCGATCGGCCAGCGCGAAAACTGCGTCCATGTCGTGCTCGATCAGCACGATCGGCAGTTCGCGTCGCAATTCCTGCAGCGTGTTGATCAGCCGCTGCGACTCGTCGTGGCTGGTGCCGGCCAAGGGTTCGTCGAGCAGCAGCAGCTTCGGTTTGGCGGCGAGCGCGATGGCGATTTCCAGCTGGCGCTTCTCACCGTGCGACATCTGTCCGGCCGGCACCAAGGCGCGGGTGCCGAGGCCGAAGCGTTGCAGCAGCCCCATGGCGATGTCATTCAGGTCGGCTTCGGCGGCGGCATTGCCGAAGAACGAAAAACTCGAGCCGTGCTGAGCCTGCACCGCCAGCGCCACGTTCTCCAGCGCCGAGAAGCGCGGCAGGATCGAGGTGATCTGGAACGAACGCACCAGGCCGAGCCGGGCGCGGGCATTCATCGGCAGCCGTGTGACGTCCTCGCCATGGAAAATGATGCTGCCGGAATTCGGCGCGGCGAGGCCGGAGATCTGGTGAATCAGCGTGGTCTTGCCGGCGCCGTTGGGGCCGATGATGGCGTGCAGCTCGCCGGCCGCGATCTCCAGCGAGACGTCGTCGGTGACGCGTAGTGCGCCGTAGCTCTTGCACAGGTTCTTCAGCTGCAGCGGTGCGACGCTCATGGCTTGCTCCCCAGCAACCCGCCGATGCCGCCGCGCGCGAACAGCACGACCAGGATCAGGATCGGCCCGAAGATCAGCGCCCAGTGTTCGGTGTAGTGCGACAGCAATTCCGCCAGCAGGCTGAACACCGCGGCGCCGATGATGGCGCCATGCAGCGAGCCGATGCCGCCGAGCACGATGACGAAGATCAGGTCGCCGGAGCGCTGCCAGGTGGCATAGGCCGGGCTGACGAATTCCGCCTGGTTGGCGAGCAGGCAGCCGGACACGGCGGCGATCATGCCGGCGATCACATAGGCGGTGAGCTGGTAGCGGTACGGTGCAAAGCCGATCGCCTCCATGCGCACGGGGTTCTCGCGGATGCCGCGCAGCACGCGGCCGAAGCGCGACGCCACCACCGAGCGCAGCAGCAGGTAGGCACCGAGCAGCAGGCCGAAGCAGACGTAATACAGTACGGTGTCGTTCTTCAGGATCTTGCTGCCGAACAGCAGGCTGCGTGACGACAGGCTGAGGCCGTCGTCGCCGCCATAGGCGGCCAGCGAGGTGGCCAGGAAGAACAGCATCTGGCCGAACGCCAGCGTGATCATGATGAAGTAGACGCCCTTGGTGCGCAGCGAGATCGCGCCGGTGACCAGCGCGAACACGAACGACACCAGAAGCGCCGTGCCGAGCTGCACAAAGCCGTCATTGATGCCGTGACTGGACAGGATCGCCACGCTGTAGGCGCCGATCCCGACGAAGGCGGCATGGCCGAACGAGATCATGGCGCCGTAGCCGATCAGCAGGTCCAGCGACATGGCGGCGAGCGCCAGGATCATGATCCGCGTCACCAGCGCCAGGATGAAGGATTGCGGTCCAAGGACGGCGGCAAGCGGCAGCAGCGCGAACAGTGCAAAGACGATGAGCGGCAGCGCGAAGGCGCGGCTGCGGCGCGCGGGGGCGGCGAGGGCAGGGGCGTCGAGGTCGATGGACTGGTTCACGTGCTGTCCCGCTATGACTTGGAGGGGAACAGGCCGGACGGCCGGAAGAACAATACCGCGGCCATCAGGATGTAGATCAGCATCGGCGCGATGGCGCGGCCGATCTGGCTCGCGGCCGCCGGATCGAGCAGCATCTTCAGCAGCGTCGGCGCCATGAAGCGGCCGAGCGTATCGACGAGGCCGATCAGCAGCGCGGCGATGAAGGCGCCGCGGATCGAGCCGATGCCGCCGATCACGATCACCACGAAAGCGAGGATCAGCACGTTGTCGCCCATGCCGGGCTCCACCGAGAGGATCGGCGCCACCATGGCGCCGGCAAAGCCCGCCAGCATGGCGCCGACGCCGAATACGATGGTGAACAGGAAGCGGATATTGACGCCGAGCGCCGACACCATCGCCGCGTTGCTGGCGCCGGCGCGCACCAGCATGCCCAGCTTGGTCTTGTTGACGATCAGGTACAGCGCAAGGCCGACCGCGAGGCCGACGGCGATGATGACGAGGCGATACACCGGATACAGCATGCCGTCGGCGATCTCGACGGCGCCGCTCAATGCGTCGGGAATCGGTACGCTCAGGGGTGCGGCACCCCAGATGAACTTCACCGCCTGGTTGAGGAAGATGATGACGCCGAACGTGGCCAGCACCTGATCGAGATGGCTGCGGTCATAGAGATGGCGGAAGATCAGCAGTTCCAGCAGCAGTCCGAAGATCAGCGCTGTCGGCAGCGCCAGCGCCAGGCCGGCGACGAAGCTGCCGGTCATCGCGGTGAAGGCGGCGACCAGATAGGCGCCGACCATGTACTGCACGCCATGGGCCAGATTGATGAAGTCCATCACGCCGAACACCAGCGTCAGTCCGGCGGCGATCAGGAACAGGATCAGCCCGAACTGCAGGCCGTTCAGGATCTGGACGAAAGCAAGGGTAAGGGTCATGCGGTCTGGTTACCAATTGTGCGGTCGCGGCGAATACATCGCGAAGCCAAACTCTGTCAGAGCGTTGCCGCTCTTAACCTCTCCCCGTTCTTTACGGGGAGAGGTCGCCCGGCGAAGCGAAGCCGGGCGGGTGAGGGGCCGGGCACATAGCCCAACGCAGCCTCGGTACTTGCGGATCGAAGAGCCCCTCACCCCGACCCTCTCCCCGCGAGAGCGGGGAGAGGGAGCATGAGCAGCTGGGTTTGCCTCTTACTGCGCGACGCAATCCTTGGCGTAGCGGTCGGCATAGTTCGAAAACACCTTCTCGACGATCTCGGTCTGGAACTTGCCGTCGGCGCGCTTGGCGACCTTGGTCAGATAGAAGTCTTGGATCGGATAGCCATTGCCGCTGAACTTGAAGCCGCCGCGCAGCGAGGTGAAGTCGGCCTTCTTCATGGCCGCGCCGACCTTGGCCTTGTCCGACAGGTCGCCCTTGACGGCGACCACGGCGCTGTTGATCAGCATCGCCGCGTCATAGGACTGGAAGGCGTAGGTGGCCGGCACGCTGTTGTAGGCCTTCTCGTATTCCGCGACGAACTTCTTGTTCTGTGCCGTATCGAGGTTGGGCGCCCAGTTCGAGCCGCCGAACATGCCGAGGGCGGCATCCTGCTGCGCCGGCAGGGTGGATTCATCGACGGTGAAGGCCGACAGGAACGGGATGCGGTCGGACAGGCCGGCCTGCTTGTACTGCTTGACCAGATTGACGCCCATGCCGCCGGGCATGAAGGTGAACACGGCATCGGGCTTCATCGATGCGATCTTGGACAGTTCAGCCTGGAAGTCGAGCGTGCCGAGCGGAATGTAGGACTCCTCGACGATCTCGCCCTTGAAATCCATCTTGAAGCCCGCGACGGAATCCTTGCCGGCCTGATAGTTCGGCACCAGCAGGTAGACCTTCTTGTAGCCGCGGTCCTGCGCGACCTTGCCGAGGATCTGGTGGATCTGGTCGTTCTGGTACGAGGTCACGAAGAAGAACGGGCTGCATTCCTTGCCGGCGAAGCTCGACGGACCGGCATTCGGGCTGATCAGGAAGGTCTTGTTCTCGATGACCGGCTTGTGGATGGCGCCGAGGATGTTGGAGAAGATCGGACCGACCACGAAGTCGACCTTGTCGCGCTCCAGCAGCGCCTTGACCTTGGTGACGGCGACGTCGGGCTTCAACTCGTCGTCGACCACGATGACCTCGACCTCCTTGCCGCCCATCTTGCCGCCGAGGTCCTTGACCGCGAGGTTGAAGCCGTCGCGGGCCTGCTGACCGAGCACGGCGCCGGCGCCCGACAGCGACACGATCACGCCGACCTTGATCTTCTCCTGCGCCATCGCCTGTCCGGCGACCACGCTTGCCAGGACGGCCAGTCCGGCCAGTTTCATATGCTGCTTCATGACTTCTCCTCTGCTCGGCCGCGCATCGCCGCCGAAATTCCGCCAACCCAAATTCAGCCTTCAAGGCCAGCTTATTCCGATGATGGCTGCCGCCGCAAGCAAACCAAGGGCGGACAGACCGGCGAAAAAACCCATGCAAGCGGCACGCCAATTTGTTTGAACCTTAAAGAAATTTGCGGGTTTGACGATCGGGGCGGCTGCGGCGTTTTGACTTGCAGAGGTCCGAGAATTCCTTGAAGGTCAAAAGGATCGGGCGGCGCACGCGCAGTGGATTGTGGATTGCCGCATTCCGTTGCTGCCGCGAAGCTCGGTGGGAGGTAACATCGCGTCATGGATCTCGATTCTGAAACCAAGGCCGCCGAACATTCCGAGGATCACGGCGACGAGTTGCGGCTGTGGCTGCGGCTCCTGACCTGCACGACCCTGATCGAGGGTGAGGTGCGCAGCCGCCTGCGTGAGCGTTTCGACGTGACGCTGCCGCGCTTCGACCTGATGGCCCAGCTCGACAAGGTGCCGGACGGCATGACGCTGTCGGATGTCTCCAAGCGCATGATGGTGTCCAACGGCAATGTCACCGGCCTGGTCGAGCGGCTGGTGGAGTCCGGCCATATCGACCGTCGCACTTCGGAGTCGGATCGCCGCGTCCAGGTGATCCGGCTGACCAAGGCGGGCCGCGCCGAGTTCCGCAAGATGGCGGAAGAGCACGAGACCTGGATCGCGGAAATCTTCGGCGATCTGGCGCCGAAGGACGTCCGCGAGCTGATGCGGCTGTTGGCCAAGACCAAGGCGTCGGCGCAGAAGGCGGCGCAAAAGCCGGCAAACGGCAAGGCCTCGTGAGCGTGGCAATCGACTACGAGGTCGAATACAACAACCGCGCCCGGGTGCCGGAAAATCCGGCGCTGATTGCCGGCTGGGCCAGCGACGCCAAGGCCTGGCGCGAGGCGCAGCAGGGCCGCTGGCGCACCATTGCCTATGGTGTCGGCGCACGCCACAGCATCGATTTCTTTGCCGCCGAGGGGCAGGGGCCGATCGCCGTGTTCATCCATGGCGGCTACTGGCAGGCGCTGGATAGCTCGTTCTTCAGCCATCTGGCCCGCGGCCTCAACGCCCACGGCATCAGCGTGGCAATCCCCAACTACGATCTCTGCCCGACGGTGACCATCGACGAGATCATCGCGCAGACCCGGCTGGCGATGCGCGAACTGGCGAAGCTCGGCCAGCCTCTGGTCGTCAGCGGCCATTCCGCCGGAGGGCACCTTGCCGCCTGCATGCTGGCGACCGACTGGCGTGCCATCGATCCGGCATTGCCTGACGACCTGATCGCCGCCGTCTACGCCATCTCCGGCCTGTTCGATCTGGTGCCGCTGGTCGGCACCTCGATCAATACGGCCTTGCATCTGGATGACGCGGCGGCGCGCCGCGCCAGCCCGCTGCTGTGGCCCAAGCCTTCCCGCGGCAGTCTCGATGCGGTGGTTGGCGGGCTGGAGAGCGCGGAATATCTTCGCCAGAGCGAGCGTATCGTCACGGCGTGGGGCGACGGTATCGCGACGCGGTTCGAGGTGATTCCCGGCGCCAACCATTTTACCGCGATCGCGCCTTTGGCCGATCCGCAATCGCCGATGACGCTGCGTATCAGGCAATTGGCGCGGCGTTAGGCGGCGACTGCCTAAACATCCCGCGCCGTGGCACCCAAAAAACCGCACTGGAGCCCCGGTCGATGGTTGCGCGGAATTGTTTTAGGTTTAAAATGATAGTCCGACGACGCTGCCGGGCGTCTTGAAGCGACAGGAGCATGCAATGGCCGCTGCGGAAGCTCAACTCACCAAGGCCGACACCGCCCAGTCTTATACGGCTCACGTCGACACCTTCGCGCGGGACAACATGCCGCCGCCGGAACAGTTGCCGGATTTCCTGTTCACCCGGCCGGAGTTTCAATATCCCGCGCGCATCAATTGCGTGGTGCCGTTTCTCGACCGCTGGGTCGAGGAGGGTCATGGCGATGCGCCCTGCATGTTCGGCCTTACCGACAGTTACACCTATCGCGAGCTGCAGGCGCTGGTGAACAAGATCTGCAACGTGCTGGTCGGCAAGCTCGGCCTGGTGCCCGGCGGCCGGGTGATGCTGCGCTCCGCCAACAACCCGATGATGGTCGCCACCTATCTCGCGGTCATCAAGGCCGGCGGCGTCTGCGTCGCCACCATGCCGCTGCTGCGCGCCAAGGAACTGGCCTATCCGATCCAGAAGGCGAAGATCGCGCTGGCGCTATGCGACGGCAAGCTGTCAGACGAAATGGAAAAGGCCAAGGCCGCCGCGCCCGAGCTGCAGCGCATCGTCTATTGGGGCACCGGACAGCCGGATTCGCTGGAGGCGCTGATCGCGGACGCCAGCCCGGACTTCACCGCGGTCGATACGGCTTCCGACGACATCTGCCTGATCGCCTTCACCTCGGGCACAACAGGCGAGCCCAAGGGCACCATGCATTTCCACCGCGACATGCTCGCAGTGTGCGACGGCTTTGCCCGCAACGTGCTGCGCGCGGAACAGACCGATCGCTTCATCGGCTCGGCGCCGCTCGCCTTCACCTTCGGCTTTGGCGGCGTGCTGTTCCCGCTGCATATCGGCGCGTCGTTCGTGGTGCTGGAAAAGGCCGGGCCGGACGAGCTGCCGCCGGCGATCGAGAAGTTCAAGGTCACGGTGTGCTTCACCGCGCCGACCTCCTATCGCGCCATGCTCGCCAAGATGGGTACCCACGACATTTCCTCCTTGCGCAAATGCGTGTCGGCCGGCGAGACGCTGCCCAAGGGCACCTATGATGCCTGGCTGAAGGCCACCGGCATCAAGCTGATGGACGGCATCGGCGGCACCGAGATGCTGCACATCTTCATCTGCGCCACCGAGGACGAGATCCGTCCGGGCTCGACCGGCAGACCGGTGCCCGGCTATGAGGCGAAGATCATCGACGACGAGGGCCGCGACGTGCTGCCCGGCACCATGGGACGGCTCGCGGTGCGCGGTCCCACCGGATGCAAGTATCTCGCCGATGCCCGCCAGCTCAAATTCGTGCAGAACGGCTGGAACCTGACCGGCGATACCTTCATCATGGATGAGGATGGCTACTTCTGGTACAAGTCGCGCTCCGACGACATGATCGTCTCCGCCGGCTACAACATCGCCGGCCCCGACGTTGAAGCCGCTCTGTTGACCCATCCCGCCGTGGCGGAATGCGGCGTGGTCGGCGCGCCCGACGAAGCGCGCGGCATGCTGGTGAAGGCCTATGTCGTGCTGGCGCCGGGCTATACCGGCGACGATGCGCTGACGCTGGAACTGCAGAACCACGTCAAGCGCGAGATCGCGCCCTATAAATATCCGCGCGCCATCGAGTTCGTGACGCAATTGCCGAAAACCGAGACCGGCAAGCTGAAGCGCTTCGCGCTGCGCCAGGTGGCGATGGCGGCGGAATGAATTGAGACAGTCATGCTTGAAGGAGATTTGCCGGTGACCGCGCCCAAGGGCCCCACGCTGACCGTGGTTTCGAGTTCGAAGGTCGATGCCCATCTGTCGGCGCCGCGCGTGCTGCAGCCCTCAGGCTGGCCGGCGCCGAAGGGCTATGCCAACGGCATGAGCGCCGACGGCCGCATTGTCGTCACCGGCGGCGTGATCGGCTGGGACACCGAAGGCCATCTGCCGGCCGAATTCACCGCCCAGGTGCACCAGGCGTTGAGCAACATCGCCGCGATCCTCGCCGAGGGCGGCGCCAGACCGGAGCATCTGGTCCGGCTGACGTGGTACGTCGTTGATATGGAAGAATATCTCGGCAACCTGAAGGCGCTCGGCAGGATCTATCGCGAGATCTTCGGCGCGCATTATCCGGCGATGGCGCTGGTGCAGGTGGTGCGACTGGTCGAACTCGCCGCCCGCGTCGAGATCGAAGCTACTGCAGTCGTGCCGCGCTAGCGGCGGGGTCAGCTCGACGGAATTGTTCCTGGACGCTGTGCACTGCACCGCGCGGTGCTCGAGCGGCGATACCGGCTCTTACCGGCTGACCACCAGGCGCAGCCGCGGCCTTTCGGACTCAGTGCATGCGGCCAGCCGGGTCGCCTCGAGTTGCGCCGCCAGCGTGCGCACCCGGGCATCCTTCGAGCTGAGTGCGCATGTGGAGAACTGGTCGACCGAGCGGGCCAGCGCCCGGGCCTCTGCTTCGGTGGTGGAGAGTTTCGCCAGCCGCAGCACCATGCCGCCCAGACTCACCAGCAGCTCGTCGAGCGCTTTGTCGATCTTCGCGATCTCGTCCATCATCGGTCAGCTCCATTTCCATGGTCGCTGGGGCAATGACTGGGGCGAAAACCCGTTCCCTGCGGCGGGGCTGGGATGGTTAATGCGCGGTTAATGACTCACGCGAGCGTGAGTGCGGCCAATGCCAGCAGCGGCGCAAGCATGAGCAGCGCAACCAGCCGCCAGTTACGTGGGTCGGGCTGGAGCATCCGGCGACGGGTGATGAGGTCGTGGAGCATGCGACGTCCTCGCGGATATCACCGACCTGATCATGGGCCCGATTCGCATACGCCGGGAGCGCGTTGGATTGCCGCGCGTACCGATGCGTCGCGAAGAGCACCATTCAGTTCCGTGGAGTGCCGGATGCTCACAATGCGCGGGAGGCCGACGAGCAGATCGAAGGTCCGGCGGACGAGTCCGCTGTCGTGTGGACGTGTCCCGTGATGCAGCACCAGTTCGCGGCGGCGAGGACGAGAAGGCAGCCAGCGCCGGCCGGGCCGATCAGCCGGTTGACCCAGCTCTGCTTGCCCGGATCGCTGGCCGCCGACGGTGCCGGCGGTGCTGCGACACGCGCCGCAAGAGCCGTGAAGAATTCCGCCGCCAGTTTCTTCGAGGTCGAATCGATCAACCGGCCGCCGAGCTGCGCGAGCTTGCCGCCGATCTGGGCATCGACGGCGTAGTGCAGGATGGTGACGTCGGGACTCTCTGCTTCGAGCCGCACGGTCGCACCGCCTTTGGCAAAGCCCGCGATGCCGCCGGAGCCTTCGCCGGCAATGCGATAGCTGTTCGGCGGATCGAGATCGGACAGCGTGACGCTGCCGCCAAAGGTCGCTTTCACCGGGCCGACCTTGATGACGATGGTCGCCGTCATTTCGTTCGGGCCGGTCATCTCCAGGCTCCGGCAGCCGGGGATGCACTCCTTGAGGATCGCGGGGTCATTAAGCGCGGCCCAGACCGTTTCCTTGGGCGCGGCGATGCGCTGGCTGTCGTTCATCTGCATGGTCGTTATTCCTGTTGATCGGGGGACGTGGAAGGCAGTCGCTGGCGGCTGCGCCGCTGCAGCGTGATCTCGGCGAGGATCGACAGGGCGATTTCCTCCGGCATGATGGCGCCGAGGTCGAGGCCGGCCGGCGCCTTGACGCGGTCGAGCTCCGCGGCGACGATGCCCTTGCCGACCAGACTCTCACGTAGCGATGCCATCTTGCGGCGGCTGCCGACGAAGGCGACGTAGCCCGATTTGATATCGATGGCGGCGCGCAACGCCGCTTCATCGCCCTTGCCCTGCGTCGACACCACGACGAAGCGCCGGGTGTCGTTGAGATATTGCGGCATGAACCCGTCGATCACGGTATCGGCGTCGGGCATGCCGGTGATGTCGGCGGCCGGCGCGGCAACGGTGACATGAAAGCCGAGCTGCCGCGCCTGCGCCGCAAGCGACATGGCGACGGGGCTGGCGCCGAGAATCAGCAGTGATGGATGCGGCAATACCGGCTCGACGAAGATGTCCATCGTGCCCTTGCTCGGGCACATGTTCTTGGCGAAGCGCACGCCGTCGCGGCTCTCGCCCGGCGAGACGCCAAGCTCGGCCATGAGGTTTTCCGGCAGCACAGAAACCATCCGCGGCACGCCATCGGCCAGCGCCTCGCGCGCGGCCTTCAGCACTGCGCCGCGGGCGCAGCCGCCGCCGATCCAGCCGGCAGCGATGGTTCCGTCGGGACGGATCACCGCCTTGGCGCCGGCCTTTGCCGCCGTCACCGAGACGGTGCGTACCACGGTGGCCAGCACAAAGGCCTGTTCAGCTGATTTGAGCTGTGCGACGAGATCAATCACATCGACATGTGCGCCCATGGCCAACCTCACAGTTTCGCCAGATAGGGTTCGAGCGCCAGCAGGCTTTGCAGCGTGTTGGCGCGTGCGTAGAGATCGACATGCGGCAACGCCGCCTTGATGCCAGCCGCTTCGGGGGCGTAGCCTTCCCAGCCCATCATCGGATTGAGCCAGACGATGCGCCGGCAGCGCCGTGCCAACGTGGCCATTTCGCGGCCGAGCAGGGCGGCGTCGCCCGTCTCGTAGCCGTCCGAGACGATCATCAGGCAGGTTCGTGAATGAAGGACGCGTGCGGCATGCCAGCGGTTGAAGGTCTGCAGGCTTTCGCCGATCCTGGTGCCGCCGCCGGCGCCCTGGGCCATCATCGACAGCCGGTCGAGCGCGCGCGCGGGATCGCGCTCCTTCATGGCGTCGGAAATCGGCGCCAGCCTTGTGTGGAACAAGAACGCCTCGGCCTCGCGGAATTCGTCGAGCACGCCATGGATGAAGCGGATGAAGAAGCCGGTATACATGCTCATCGAGCCGGACGCATCGAGCAGCATCACCAGCCGCAGCGGCTTGTCCTTGCGCTTGCGCCGCACGAGCTGGATCGGCACGCCGCCATGGCTGATATTGGCATGGATGGTGCGCCGGATATCGAGGCGATAGCCGCGCCGCCGCGCCAGGTCCCGGCGCGTCAGCCGCGTTCGCATCAGGCGCGCCAGCCTTGCCGCGGCGTCATGCGCCTGCGCGATCTGCTCCGGCTGCGCCATGTTGCGGAAATCGGTCTCGGCAAGATGGTCCGCGAGGGAGGCGCCCTCCATGCGGCCTTCGCCGGAACGCTCCGCGCCATCGTCGTCCCCTGAGGGAATCTGGTCGGGCGGCCGGTCGCCGCCGGTCTGATCCGACGGCCGTTCCAGCAGGCTTTTCAGCGACGGGCTGTTGGCCGCCTTCGCGGCACCCGTGGTGACCGAGCGCGAGCGCACCCGGTGGCCGAGCCAGAATGCGTCGAACAACCCGTCGAAGCGCTCCCATTCGGCCTTGCGCGAGGTGAACAGATGCCGGAACGCGCTGCGCAACAGCGCGGGCCGCGCAGCATAGCCGCCGGCGATGAGCATTGCGGCGTCCTGCCCCTCCTGCAGCCCGACCGCAAAACCGTTGTCGCGCAAGGTGCGCAGAAAGGCCGACAGACGCCCGGCGATCAAGCGCCCGCCGTCGCCGGTGTCGTTCATCGCCAAGGCTGGACTACGCGCGATCATGCGACCTTCCCCAGCAACCGCGCGGTGACTTCCGGCTTGAAGCGGGCTCTGTCTTCATGCGTCTTGAGCAGGCACATCAAGGTGTCCTGCACCGTCTCCGGCGCATCGTGCAGGTCGCGGACGTCGAGGCCGACCAAAGCCGCGGCCCAGTCCAGCGTTTCGGCCACGCCGGGTACCTTGCGCAGGTCTTCCCTGCGGATGCTCTGGACCATGGTCGCGATCTGCAGCGCCAGCGACGTGCCAGCGCCGGCGACGCGGGCCATGATGATGCGCGCCTCGCGATCGACATCGGGGTAATCGACATAGTGATAGAGGCAGCGGCGCCGCAGCGCGTCGGAGAGTTCGCGCGTCCCGTTCGAGGTCAGCACGACATGCGGGATCGAGGTCGCCGTGATCGTGCCCATCTCCGGAATCGAGACCTGATAGTCCGACAGCAGTTCGAGCAGGAACGCCTCGAATTCGGTGTCGGCGCGATCGACCTCGTCGATCAGCAGCACCGGCGCCCTGCTGCGGCGAATCGCGGCCAGCAGCGGCCGTTCCAGCAGATATTTTTCGGAGAAGATCTTGTCCTCGATCGCCTCCGCCGACGCGCTGCGATCGGCCTGGATGGCCAGCAGCTGGCGCTGGTAGTTCCATTCATAAAGCGCCGCCGACTGATCGAGCCCTTCATAGCATTGCAGGCGGATCAGCTCGGTGTCGTGCACGACCGCCAGCGCCTTGGCGACCTCGGTCTTGCCGACGCCTGCTTCGCCTTCCAGCAGCAGCGGCCGCTTCAGCATCTGCATCAGCGCGATGGCGGTGGCCAGCTCGCCGTCGGCGATATAGCCGGCGGCGGACAGCCGCTCCGCGATCTGGTCGCGCGAAATCATCACGCGGCCAATGCGCCGAGCTTCTTCGCCGCCTGCCAGTTGCGCCAGAAGTCGTGCGGCATCTGGATATGCGTGGCGCCGAGGAAGGCGAAGGCATCATTGACGGCATTGGAGAAGGCCGGCACGCCGCCGACATTCGGACTTTCGCCGACGCCCTTGGCGCCGATCGGATGATGCGGCGAGGGCGTGACGGTGAAGTCGGTTTCCCAATGCGGCGTCTCGACCGCGGTCGGCATGAAGAAATCCATGAACGAGCCGGTGACGACGTTGCCGGATTCGTCGTAGCGGATCTCCTGCCCCATCGCGATGGCGAAGGCTTCGGTCAGGCCGCCATGGACCTGTCCCTCGATGATCATCGGGTTGATGCGGGTGCCGCAGTCGTCGAGCGCATAGAAGCGCCTGACCTTGTAGACGCCGGTGTCGACGTCGATGTCCATCACGCAGATATAAGCGCCGAACGGATAGGTCATGTTCGGCGGATCGTAATAGCTGACCGCCTCGAGGCCGGGCTCCATGCCGGGCGGCACCGAATTATAGGCCGCCCAGCAGATGTCCTTCATCGACATCACCTTCTCGGGCAGACCCTTGACCCGGAAGCCGTCGATGTCCCATTCGAGGTCGCCTTCGTGGACCTCGAGCTTGTAGGCCGCGATCATCTGCGCCTTGGCCTTGATCTTTCGCGCGGCCATGGCGATGGCGGCGCCGGCCACCGGCGTCGAGCGCGAGCCATAGGTGCCGAGCCCGTAGGGCGCGGTGTCGGTATTGCCTTCCTCGACCATGATGTCGTCGGCGGGAATGCCGATCTCGGTGGCGATGATCTGCGCCCAGGTGGTTTCATGGCCCTGGCCCTGGCTCTTGGTGCCGACCCGCGCGATGCCGGCACCCGTGGGATGCAGGCGGATCTCACAGGAGTCGAACATCGCGATGCCCAGGATGTCGCAATTCTTCGACGGACCGGCGCCGACGATCTCGGTGAAGAACGACAGGCCGAGGCCCATGATCTCGCGGGTCTCGCCGCGCTTGAACGCCGCGCGCTTCGCAGCCTGCTCGCGCCGCAGGCCGGCATAGTCCACGGTCTCCATCATCTTCTTCATCGCGGTGTGGTAGTCGCCGGAATCATATTCCCAACCGAGCGCGGAGTGATACGGAAACTGCTCGGCCTTGATGAAGTTCTTCAGCCGTAGTTCGGCCGGATCCATGCCGAGCTTCTGCGCCAGGATGTCCATGCCCCGCTCGATGCAATAGGCCGCCTCGGTGACGCGGAACGAACAGCGATAGGCGACGCCGCCCGGCGCCTTGTTGGTATAGACGCCGTCGACCGCCAGGTGCGCGGTCGGGAAATCATAGGAGCCGGTGACGATGTTGAAGAAGCCCGCCGGCCATTTCGACGGATCGGCGCAGGCGTCGAAGGCGCCATGATCAGCCAGCACATGGACGCGCAGGCCCGTCACCTTGCCTTCCTTGGTCGCCGCGATCTCCGTGGTCATGTGATAGTCGCGCGCGAAGGAGGTCGAGGTCAGGTTCTCGATGCGGTCCTCGACCCATTTCACCGGCTTGCCGGTGACGATCGAGGCGACCGCTGCGCAGATGTAGCCGGGATAGGCGCCGACCTTGTTGCCGAAGCCGCCGCCGATGTCGGGCGCGATGACATGGATCTTGTGTTCGGGGATCTTGGAGATCAGCGCCACCACGGTACGGATCACGTGTGGCGCCTGGAAGGTGCCGTAGATCGTCAGTTCGCCCTTGATCTTGTCGAACGAACACAGGCACTGGCAGGTCTCCAGCGGCGACGGATGGGTGCGGTGATAGGAGATCATCTCCTTGATCGTCACCTCGGCCTTGCTGAAGGCGACGTCGGTCAGTTCCTTGTCGCCGACCGTCCATTCGAAGATGTGGTTGTGATGCTTGCGCGGGCCATGCGCGCCCGTGGTCTTGCCGGCGAGGTCTTCGCGCAGCACGGGTGCATCGGCCGCCATCGCCTTGAACGGGTCGACCAGCACCGGCAGCGGTTCGTACTCGACCTCGACGGCATTGATGCCGTCATCGGCGGCGTAGCGGTCGGTGGCGACGACGAAGGCGACTTCCTGATTCTGGAACAGCACCTTACCGTCCGCCAGCACCATCTGCACGTCGCCGGCGAGCGTCGGCATCCAGGCCAGGTTGACGGTCTTCAGCGTCTCCGCGGTCAGCACCGCGAGCACGCCCGGCACTTTCAGGGCCGCCTCGGTGTTGATCGACTTGATGCGCGCATGGGGATGCGGCGAGCGGACGAAATCGCCATGCAGCATGCCTGGCAGCTTGACGTCGTCGACATATTGGCCGCGTCCCTGCGTGAAACGGACGTCCTCGACGCGCTTGCGCTTGCAGCCCATGCCCTCGAGTTTGGCTTCGCGTTGTTCCCGCGTGGGAGTCATGTCGTTCATTCCGCAGCCTCCTGAAATTCGACGCCATTGATCTTGGCAGCCGCGTATTGGATCGCCTTGACGATGTTCTGGTAGCCGGTGCAGCGGCAGATGTTGCCCGAGATGCCCATGCGGATCTCGGCCTCGTCGGGCGACGGATTTTCCTGCAGCAGCCGCTGCGCGCGCACGATCATGCCGGGGGTGCAGAAGCCGCATTGCAGCCCGTGCATCATGCGAAAGCCTTCCTGCAGCGCCGACAGCGTGCCGTCGGCATGGGCGACGCCTTCGATGGTCAGGATGTCGGCGCCTTCGGCCTGCACCGCGAAGACGGTGCATGATTTCACCGACATGCCGTCGAGATCGACGGTGCAGGCGCCGCAATGCGTGGTCTCGCAGCCGATATGGGTGCCGGTGAGCTGCAGGTTCTCGCGCAGGAAATGCACGAGCAAGGTGCGGGGTTCGATGAGGCCTTCGACCTCGGCACCGTTCACCTTCATGGTCACATGGGTCTTTGCCATTGTTGTCCCCTTACTTGGCGCGGGCGGCGGCGCGCGTCAGCGCCCGCATCACCATGATGCCGCCGACATGCTTGCGGTATTCGACCGGCCCGCGGGAATCGGCCGCAGGCGACATGATCGCGGATGCAGCTGCGGCGGCCTTTTGCAGCGTGGCCGCGTCGAGCGCCATGCCGATCACAGCGTTCGCCGCAGCCTCGGCCAGCAGCGGCGTCTCGGCCACATTGGTCAGGCCGATGACGCAGGTGGCGACCTTGCCGTGGGCCATCGTCAGCACCACCGCCGCTGCGGCCGTGGCGTAGTCGCCGACCTTGCGCTTCAGCTTCTCGTAGGCGTAGCCATGCCCGGTTGCCGGGATCGGCACGGCAATCGATGTCAGGATCTCGCCGGCCGCGAGCGCCGTGAAATAGGCGCCCTGGTAGAAATCCTTCGCGGCGATCTCACGGCTGCCGGTCGCGCCCTGCAGCCGGTAGCTGGCGCCGAGCGTCATCATCAGCGCCGGCATGTCATTGCCGGGGTCGCCATTGGCGACGTTGCCGCCGATCGTACCCATGTAGCGGATTTGTGGATCGGCGATCAGCAGCGCCGTCTCCTGCAGGATCGGAATCGCCTGGGTGATGTCGTTCGAGGCGAGCAGGTCGTGCTGGGTCGCCATCGCCCCGATGACAATGGCGTTGCCATCGCGGCGGATGCCCTTGAGGTCGCCGATCCCATGCAGATCGACCAGATGCTCTGGCGTGGCCAGCCGCAGTTTCATCATGGGGATCAGGCTGTGACCGCCAGCCAGTGGCCTGGCGTCGTCACCATAGGTTGCGAGCAGCCTGATCGCGTCCGCGACTGTCGCCGGCCGATGATAGTTGAATGGACCAGGGATCATTGTTTCCTCCGATTGCCTCTTTGCGCTTGTCGCGCGGCATTGGAGAAAGTTTTGACCTCCGTGATTTTCCTGACAAGCGATGCGGCCGTTTTGGCTCACGAAAGGCTCGATTTCGCACGAAATGCGGCTGGACCTGCACGAACTGCGTCAGGCGCTGCGACCTATCAGGCGTGACCTTGGGCTTGCGGCGTACGCCTGGCGAGGCCCAGGCGCGCCTTGACCTCGGCGATCTTGGCACGGCTGACCGGCACGCGGTGCGGCGACGGACCATCGAGCTCGATCACGGCGCCATCGCCTTCCTTGCGGACCCAGGCAACATGGGCAAGCGCGACGATGTGGCTGCGATGGACCCGGACAAACAGGCCGGGATCGAGCTGCGCTTCGGCCTCCGAGATCGACCACGGACACATGCGCTCGCGCGTTCCGTCATGGATCCGGGTGTAGTGGGCATCAGCGCGGACGCTGCGCACCTCGGCGCTGTATATAAAGTGTGTGCCGTCCGGCCCTTCCACGGGAAGTTTCGGCACCGGGACCGCGGGCCTCTGGTCGGGGTGATGCGGACCAGCGAGGATCGGGGCGCCCGGCGTGGCCGTCCCGTTGGCCAAGGCAGGCGCCGGGGCGTCAATAGCCCGAACCGGCACGGCCGGCGACTCGGTCAGCGGTGCCTGCCTGCGCCGCGGCTCCGGCACCAGCGACAGCAGGAATCCCGCGGCGATCACGAAACACAGGACCGCAACGACGAGGGCGAGGATTTGCGGCGACGCGGTAAGCCCCTGCATATGCGCATGCGCAGCGCCGGACATCGGGACGAAGTGCACGCCCGACATTGCCGTATAGTGCATCCCCGACACAGCGACGCCGAAGGCAACGGCGCAGGCGAACAGTTGCAGGCCGTCGGGACGGGCGAGGAACACAAGCAACCCGCCATAGGCCGCGCCGATCGCGATCAGCACCGACAGCGCGACCAGGGCCGCGTCGTGTTGCATTGCAAAATGACCGGCGAGTCCGTGCATGCCGACGTAATGCATGCTGGCGATGCCGGCGCCGAGCAAAACGGCAGAAGACCCGATGCGCAGTTGCGACGGCTCGCCGATGCTGACGAAAAACAGCGATACGCCGACGACCAGCGCACAAACCAGAAAAGACACCACCGTTGGCAGCACCAGATAGGTCGCGTCAGGAGGAATCGGCGCCGCCAGCATGCCGACGAAATGCATCGTCCAGATGCCGACGGCGAGAAACGCCGCCGCACCTGCCAGCAGAATGCGATGTTCGGCATCAGGCCGCCGGCGGATGCGCGCCGCCAGGCCGAAGCCGGTATATCCTCCCAGAATCGCGATCGCTACGGACAGCGCGACAAGGTAGGGATCGTGTCCATCGAACATGATCGTTTCGGCCGCCCGTCTCCACGGGCGTGCCTCCTCCCGCGACCAAGTTTATATGCGCGGCGACGGCGTTGACAATGAGCTTCGAGAACAGGAGTGAGCGATGATGCGGTGCACGATATGAAAGGCTCTGGGCAGGAGGTTCATCCGAACCTCGCCCACCGGTGCCGTGAAAGCGGTTCGTCCGGCAGAAAGTGCAGGATCGTCATGTTGCTTGGAGCGCCGGATGGCAGGGCAATATCTCACAAATGTGGACGGCGATACGGGCCGCCGCTGCGAGACGGCGCGTTGTTCACACCTGCCTGCTAGTTCGCAAACCGGTCGAGATTTTCCCCGCCAACCACATACACCCGCGATGTCGACGATTGATTGCGGGTCGGCAGCAGCGCCTGATATGCTTCCGAATTCCGCCACTGCCGCGCGCGCTCGATGTCCGGAAACTGCAAAATCACAATCCGCTCGCTCGGCACTTCACCGGCCATCGCTTCCGGCCTGCCCCGGGCGAGAAACACGCCGCCGAACGGCGTCAGCGTCGCCGGCATGCGTTCGGCATAGTCCCGGTAACGCTCCACGTCGGAGATCGTGATCTCGTTCACAACATAGGCCGCCATTGCATCTCGCTTCACGTTGCAGGGGTAGGGCATCGCAGTCGCCGGGCCATCAGGCGCGATCGTTCGGCATCATATCAGCAAAGCGGTGCGGCCCTATTCGATGACGGCGCCGCTGGCCTTGATGGCCGGTTCCCATTTGGCGATTTCGCTCTGCAGGAATTTTCCGAGATAGGCCGGCGTGGCTTCCTCGCCTTTGGCGATCCTCATACCGGCGGCTTCCAGCTTCTCGCGCACCGCCGGGGTCGCCAGCGCCTCGACGGTCGCCTGGTTGAGCTTCCTGACGACCTCGTCGGGCGCGCCCTTCGGCAGGAAGAACGCGTTCCAGGTGTAGGCGTCGACCTCATAGCCTTGTTCGAAGGAGGTGGGGACATTCGGCAGGACCGGCGAGCGCGTCTTCGACAACACCGCGATCGGCTTCACCGTGCCGCCGTCGATCTGGACTTTCGCGGTGGTGATGATGTCGCAGAGATAATCGATGCGGCCGCTCATCAGGTCCTGCATCGCGGGGTTGGCGCCCCTGTAGGGCACGTGCAGCACGTCGATCCCCATCACCATATTGGCCAGCGCGCAGCCGAGATGGATCGCCGAGCCGGTGCCGGCGGAGCCATATTGCATCTTGTCCTTGTTGGCCTTGGCGTAGGCGACGAGTTCCTTCATGTCTTTGACGGGCAAGTCCTGGCGCGCCACCAGCACCAGGGGGGCCTCGATGACCATCCCGACGGGGGTGAAGTCGGTGACTGCATTGTAGGCCGGCTTCTTGTACAGCGTCTGGTTCTGCGCCTGGGTGCCGACAGTGCCCTGCAGGAAGGTGTAGCCGTCCGGGTCGGCCTTGGCGACGCGGCTGGCGCCGTTCATGCCGCCGGCCCCGCCGACATTTTCGACGATCACCGGCTGACCGAGGATCTCCCCCATCCGCTGCGCCAGCAGGCGGGCGACGACGTCGTTCGGGCCACCGGGCGCGAACGGGTTGATCATGGTAAGCGGCCGGGTCGGCCAATCGGAGGCTCGCGCGGCGGGCGACAAGCTCAGGCAAATGGCGGCGGTCAGCGCAAGGCGGTAAAGCGACATGATTTCTTCCCTTGGGTTATTTTCGTTATGAGCCGGGGGCGCGATTCCGACAGCGCGCGGTCCCTGCTCATTCTTGGATGCTAGACGCGTGCGCTTGTGACCTGGGTTCGGCTGCCGGCGCGGACAAACGCTGGCCCAACGTCACGAACGGTGATGCGCGCGGCTAGGCCGCTCGCACCGCATTCAGGAAATTTCCGACCTCAAGCTTGAGCCGGCTGCTCTCGGAGGACAGCGACTGTGCCGCCGACAGCACCTGGGAGGAGGCCGTGCCGGTCTCGGAGGCGCCGCGCTGCACGTCGGTGATGTTGGACGACACCTGGAGCGTGCCGTGCGCCGCCTGCTGGACATTGCGTGAGATTTCCCGCGTGGCCGCGCCTTGCTCCTCCACCGCCGAGGCGATGGTGGAGGAAATCTCCGACATGCGGCCGATCGTGTTGCCGATTTCGCGGATAGCATCGACGGATTGCTGGGTAGCCGACTGGATGCCGGAAATCTGCAGGCTGATCTCTCCGGTGGCCCTGGCGGTCTGCTCCGCCAGCGCCTTCACTTCGGAAGCCACGACGGCAAAGCCGCGGCCGGCGTCGCCGGCACGGGCTGCCTCGATCGTCGCATTGAGCGCCAGCAGGTTGGTCTGGCCGGCAATGGTGTTGATCAGTTCGACGACATCGCCGATTCGTGCCGCAGCCTTGGCTAGCTCGCCGACGCGGTCGTTGGTGGCGCGCGCCTGGCTGACGGCCTCGTTCGCGATGTTTGCGGAATCCTGAACCTGACGGCTGATCTCGTTGACCGAGGCCGTCATCTCCTCGGTGGCGGATGCCACCGACTGCACGTTGGTGGAGGCCTCTTCCGACGCCGCGGCCACTACGGTCGTCAGCTTCTGGGAACGCTCTGCGGTGCTGGTCAATGTCGCGGCGGAGGCTTCGAGTTCGGTGGATGCCGACGACACGGTTTCGACGATCTCGCCGATCATGTTCTCGAAGGCCCGGGTGATGGTATCGACGCGCTCGCCGCGCCGGATCTTTTCCTCGGCATCGAACGCCGCCGCCTCGTCGACCGCCTTCTTGGCGATCAGCGCCTGCTTGAATACCTGCAGGCTGTCGGCCATGCCGCCGATTTCGGTCGGCTCGCCCTGATGCGGGACGACCGCCGTGAGATCGCCTACGCCGAGCGCCTGCATCGGCGTCACGATTGAGCGGATGCCGGCGGAGACGTCCCGCACCAGCAGGATCGCCGCGCCGATGCCGACGATCATCGCCAGTGCCAGTGACACCATGACGATCTTCATGGCAGCGGCGTAGCTGGTCGCTGCGTTGACGGCGGCGGCATCGGCGCCCTTGTTGTTGAGGTCGATGTCCTTCTGCAGGATCTCGTCTGACTTCACGCCGGCGAGCGATGCCTTGGCGTGCAGCGCGCGGGCTTCATTGTCTTCGTTCTTGTGCGACAGCACCAGCACCTGCTTGACGCCGTCCAGATACTCCAGCCACGCAGCGTTGGATTGCGTGTAGAAGGCGCGCTCCTCGGCCGAGGTGATCAGCGGTTCATAGCGCTTGCGGGCTGCGGCGAGGATATCCAGCCATTTCGCCAGCAGCACTTCCTGCGCCTGCTTTCCGGCTTCGGTGGTCGCCAGCAGATGGGAGCGGACGATGGCCCGGTAGGTGATGGTGGCTGCGCGGATTTCGCCGAGCACGCGCACGCTTGGCAGCCAGCTGCCGGCGATTTCGATCGTCGAGTTGTTGATGTCACTCATCTGCTTGACGGCCAGTCCGCCCATCGCGGACATGGCGAGCAGCAGGAAGATGACGACGACCGTGATCTTCGAGCGGATGGAATAGCGGGCGAGCATGCTGGACATTCCTGAGTGATCCGACGCCAGGGATCGGCGAGGTTCAATGGCCTGCGCAGTCTCCGCGGCTTTCGTTAAAGGCTAGTGTAGGAATGAACTATCAAACGGCACATATTACCGGTTATTTTTGTAGTACAATTACACATTGTCGCACTCTGCCGGCCGCATGAAGCGTGCTGATGACCTCGGCTTCGCAAAGTTCAAGCAAGCGTCAGACGAATGAGATCGCTTCCGCCATTTCGAGAATACTGCGGATCTCGACCAGCGCGCGTTCCAGGTCTTCTTCGGTTGCCGGTGCGCCGAGACAAAGTCGGATGCCGAGCTTTTCAGTCTGCATGCGCTGCAGGGCGCCGGGCGGCGCCAGCGTGATGCCGGCCTGCGCGGCCTGCGTGACCAAAGCGTTGAGCGTGCGGCCCGCCGGCAATGGCAGCCAGATGTGGAAGCCGGGTGCGTGCGTCGACGGCGGCAGCCATTCCTTCAACACGCGGCGAACGATGGCGTCTCGTTTGGCTGCCTTTTCACGCTTCATGCGCGCCTGTCGCGCCAGGTCACCCGAGGTGATCAGCCGTGCCGTCACTTCGGCCATCAACGGCACGGCCATCCAACCGGTGGCGCGCAACGCGTTGATCGAACGGTCACGGAAGGAATCCGGTGCGATCATCGCGGCGATGCGCAGGCCGGGAGCGAGACACTTGGCGAAACTCAGCACATAGAAGCTGCGCTCAGGGATCAGCACCGACACGGGCGGCAGCGGCGGCGTCAGCAGAAAGGCGTAGGCGTCGTCCTCGATGAGGTAGGCGTCGTGCTTGCGGATGATATCGGCGATCGCCTGGCGCCGCGCCACCGGCATGATGGCGCCGGTCGGCGTCTGCAGCGTCGGCATGCAATACAGCACGCGCGCGCCGGTCTCGGTGAAGGCCCGGTCGAGGCTTTCCGGCACCAATCCTTCGGCGTCGGTGGCGACGCCGTGCAGGTGATAGTTGTTCTGCACTGACAGCGCCAGCATTCCGGAATAGGTGAAGCTCTCGGTGAGGATAGTGTCGCCGGGCGCGGCGACCATGCCGACCGCGATCGACAGCGCGTGCTGTCCGCCGTGGGTGATGAAGATCTGATCGGCTTCGGCCGGCACGCCGAGCGAGGCGAGCCAACTGACCATCGCCTCGCGGTGCCGGCGCAGCCCCTGATGCGGCAGGTAGCCCAGCAGGTTGCCGATCTCGCCGGTGAGCAGGATCTCGCTGATGGTGGTGGCGATCGCGTCGTCCTCGCCGGTATAGGGCGGTACGTTGAGGGCCAGGTTGATGGTGGCGTCGGAGGTGCCCAGCGCGTGGCGCGCCTCGGGCCGGCGGCGCTGCACGAAGGTGCCGCGCCCGACCTCGCCGGAAATCAGCCCGCGCCCTTCGGCCTCGGCATAGGCCTTCGATACGGTGCCGACGCTGAGGCCGAGCCGATGCGCCATGTCGCGCTGAGGCAACAGCCGCATGCCCGGCTTGACCCGGCCGGCGGCGATATCCGCATCCAGTGCCAGCACGAAAGCGAGATAGCGGGGGCCTTCAATCGGCGAGAGGTCAGGCACCCAGTCGGTCATTGCGGTTCATCGTCCAGGCCGGCGTCACGGCAGTCATCATTGAACGAAAATAGTACAATTACAAAATTGATGCAATGTTTTCCGGCCGATTTATACAGCCCTCTGTCACATACAGGGCGTGAATGGGGATATGCTTATTATATTACCGTAAAATGATAGATTTGTTGCGGATTTGATCTAAAAATATGCTGCATCGCAGGAATTGCATCATATCAATTGCGCATGGTTGGCATGATTGGGCTAGTTTGTATTTGACAATGGACTGCCCGGGCTCTTATCTCCGGCCAGGCAGCGAGGCTCCTTGAGAAGCCACTGCGCGAAAGGGAGCGTGTCTTGATCTACGAAATTCGCGTTTACGAGGCTGCGGAAGGCCAGGCCGAGGCGATGCGCCGACGCTTTCTCGACGTCGTGGCACCGACGTTCTTCCCGCGGCACGGCATCGAGCTGCTCGGCGCCTTCACGGCTCAGAACGAAGACGGTCGCCTCACCTACATGACCCGCTTCACCGACGAGGAAGCCCGCAAGAAGGCGTGGGCTTCGTTCGGCGCCGATCCGGAATGGGCGGCCGCCAAGTCCGCCAGCGAGACCTCCGGCCCGCTGCTGAAGAACCAGGTGATCTCCGTGCTGTCGCCGGCGGCGGCCAGCCTGCTGCTCAGCTAAGGGCCGACCATGAAGCCAGCGCCGTTCGAATATATCCGGCCCGATTCGCTCGCCGAGGCGTGCGAATTGCTCGCCAGTGACGAGGATGCCCGGGCCATCGCCGGCGGCCAGACGCTGGTCCCGATGCTGGCAATGCGGCTGGCACGGCCGGCGAGGCTGGTCGATATTATGCGCCTGCCCGAACTCGCGGGCATCCGTCCGGAAGCCGGTGCGCTGGTCGTCGGCGCCACGACGCGGCAGGCGGTGGCCGAACTTGACCCGGTGGTCCGCGCCCAAGTGCCGATGCTGGCCCGCGTGCTGCCATGGGTCGGTCATCCGCCCACGCGCAACCGCGGCACCATCGGCGGTTCGATCGCCAATGCGGATCCGTCTGCCGAGATTCCGCTTGTCGCCGTGACGCTCGGCGCCGAAATCATGCTGGCCACCGTGGACGGTCCGAGTTCGATGTCGGCCGACGACTTCTTCATCGCGCCGATGTTGACCGCCATGAATCCTGGCGACTGCGTCAGCGCCGTCAAGTTTCCGGTGTGGGCGCACAAGCGCATCGGCGTAGGCTTCTTCGAAATCAGCGCGCGCAAGTCCGACTTCGCCTTTGCTGCCGCGGTCGCCCAGGTCGCGCTTGACGACGACGGCCGCTGCCTCGAGATCGTGCTCGGTGTCGGTGGCGTCGGCGACCGCGCGCTGCGCCTCGATGTGTCTTCGCTGATCGGCACCCGTCTTGATGCCGCTGCGGTGGCTGAAGCCGTGCACGCGGTTTCCCACGACATGGAAGCCTCAACCGACCTGCACGCCAGTGCCGCCTATCGCCGCCGCGTCGCCATCACGCTGTCGAAGCGGGCGATCGAACAGGCCAGAATCGACGCCAGCGCGCGCGCGCTGAAGGGAGCCGCGTGATGAAAGTCGAACTCAAGGTCAACGGTGTCAGCCGCATCGCCGAGGTGGAGCCGCGCACGACGCTGCTCGACACGCTACGCGACAAGTTCTTGCTCAACGGCGCCCATGCCGGCTGCGAGCACGGCGTCTGCGGCGCCTGCACCGTGCTGATCGATGGCGCGCCGGTGCGCTCCTGCCTGATGTTCGCGGCGCAGGCCGACGGTTACGAAATCACCACCATCGAGGGCCTGGCGACGGCGCCCGGCGAACTCAGCGTGATCCAGGATGCGTTCTGCGAGACCCATGGTCTGCAATGCGGCTACTGCACGCCCGGCATGATCCTGTCGGCGCATGCGCTGCTGCAGCAAACCCATACGCCGAGCCGCGACGACATTGTCGAGGCGATCTCCGGCAACATCTGCCGCTGCACCGGCTACGGCCAGATTATCGAGGCCGTGCAGTTCGCCGCCGAGCGGTTGCAGAAATCCAACGTGCCGCATCCGCAGCACACCGGGCATAGCCATGCCGGTGAGCATGATGCGCCGGTCGAAGGCATCCTCGAAGCCGCCGAAGCCGATGCGCCCCTGGAGTCCGCGAAATGAGCGCCGATCCCTCCACCTTCCGTTTTGTCTCCACCAACCGCCGCGTCCGCGAGGACCGCCGCTTCGTGGCCGGGCAGGGACGTTTCGTCGCCGACATCCAGCTCGAAGGCATGCTGCACGTGGCGATCCTGCCGTCGCAGCATCCCGCCGCGCGCATCGTCTCGATCGACGCCACTGCGGCGCTGGCGATGCCCGGCGTGCACTACGTGCTGACCGGGGATGAACTCGCCGCCGCCACCGATCCGCTGATGAACGGCCTCGACACCCCGCATGTGCAGCGCCATCCTCTGGCGGTGGGTTTCACCCGCTATGCCGGCGAGTGGGTCGCCGCCGTGGTCGCCGACACAAGGGCGCTGGCCGAGGACGCCACCGAAAAGCTCAAGGTGGTCTACGAGCCGCTTCCCTTCGTCATCAAGGCCGAGGAAGCCCTGAAGCCGGAAAGCGCGCCCGTGCATCCGAAGCACGGCTCCAACGTGCTGCTCGACCGAACCTTCGTCTGGGGCGAGGTCGACAAGCACTTTGCAGAAAGCCCGCGCCACCTTTCCTTCCGCGTCACCTGGGGACGCAACTCCACCGTGCCGATCGAGACTTTTGGCGTGGCCGCATCGTGGGATCCGTGGCGCGACATGCTCGACGTCTGGGCGTCCATCCAGATGCCGAAATATCCCGACCAGATCGCGCGTGCCCTGCGGATCCCCGCCAACAACGTCCGCGTCCACCAGGACGTCGACGTCGGCGGCAGCTACGGCGTCAAGCGCGGCATCAAGCAGACCGTATTGGTGGCTCACCTCGCCCGCCGGCTGGGGCGTCCGGTGCGCTTCATCGAGGATCGTCTGGAAAACATGCGCGGCGGCGATGCCCATGGGCCGGAGCGCATCTTCGACGTCGAGGTCGCCTTCAACGACGACGGCATCGTCAAGTCGATGAAGATCCGGGCGCTCGACAATGCCGGCGCCTATGCCGGCCGCGCGCCGTTCCAGCTGGGCAAGCCGATCGGCGCCATCGTCGGTCCCTACAAGATCGAAAGTGTGCAGTATCGCGCGCAGTCGGTCACCACCAACAAGGCCGTGCAGGAGGCTGTGCGCGGCTTCGGCCAGGCACCGACCAACTACGCCATCGAGACTGCGATCGACAAGGTCGCCGCTGCGGTCGGCCTGGAGCGGATCGAGGTGCGGCGCCGCAATTTCATCCGCAAGGAGGAGTTCCCCTATTTAATCCCGAGCGGCAGCACCTATGATTCCGGCGACTACCACACGGTGGTCGACAAGGTGTTCGCGCATATCGATTTTGCCTCGATGGAGAAGGAACGCGACCGGCTGCGCGCCTCGGGCATGCTGGCAGGCATCGGCATCGCCGCGTGCCTGGAGCCGTCCGGCGGCAACTCCTCGTTCGAGCCGCTGCTCAACGAGAAGAACACCACCACCACGTGGATGGACTCCTGCCGCATCAACATTGACGGGCTCGGCTTCGTCACCGTGACGATCCACACCACCTCGTCGGGACAAGGTCACGAGACGCTGGTCGGTACCGTCATCGGCGAGGTGCTGCAGATCGATCCGGATCTGATTCGCATCGTCCGTCCGGATACGCTGGCGTGCCTGCCGTCGAATTCGCCGGTCGGCAGCCGGATGGCGATCATGCTGGGCGGCGCGGCGTTCCACGCCGCGCAGAAGCTGAAGGCCAAGCTGACGAAGATTGCGGCGCATCAGTTCAGCTGCGCCGAAGATGACGTCACCTATGCCTCGGGCGCGGCGACCGACAAGGCCGGCCGCGAGCTGAACTGGGCCGAACTCGTCAATATCGCGCACCGCAACTATCACCTGCTGCCCGAAGGCATGGAGCCCGGCCTCGAAAGCACCCATGTGATGCAGGTGCCGACCGGCAACAAGCTGCCGGTGGACGGCCGCGTGCAGATGTATCCCTGCCACTCCTTCGAGTTTCACGTGGTGCTGGTGGCGATCGACCCCGATCTCGGCAAGCCGGAGATCCTGCGCTACGTCATCGGTCATGACTGCGGCACGGTGATCAACCCGCACATCGTCAAGGGCATGACGCTGGGCGGCGTCGCCCACGGTCTCGGCGCCACGCTGCTGGAAGAGTTCGTCTACGACGATCAGGGCTACCTGATCACCCAGAGCTTCATGGACTATCTGCTGCCGTCCTCGCACGAGGTGCCGGAAGTGGAGATCGTGCATCACTGCACGCCGTCACCCTTCACGGTATTCGGCCAAAAGGGCTCGGGCGAAAGCGGCTATCTGGGATCCCCTGCGGCGATCTCCGGCGCCATCAACGACGCGGTGTCCCCGCTCGGCATTTCCTTCAACAAGCTTCCGATTCGTATTTCCGCGATTGGCGACGCCATTTCGGACGCGCAACACGGCAAACCCCAGGAACAGGCCACATGATCATCGACTGCCACGCCCATCTGGTTCCGCCCTCGCTGCTCGAGGCGATCAAATCGCAGGCCGCCAGCTTTCCATCGGTGCGCCTGATCGAGGATGGCGCCAGCATCGGATTCTCCTTCGCCGGCGGCAAGCCGACCCGTCCGGTGTCGAAGCCGCTCACCGACATCGCCGGCCGTCTGAAGTGGATGGACGAGCAGAAGATCGAGCGCCAGGTCGTCGCCGGCTGGCTGGACATGTACGCCAATGACATTCCGGCGGAAGAGGGCGCCAACTGGTCGCGCCTGATCAACACTCACCTGATGCAGGCAGCCAAGGTCGAGCCGCGCTTTATTCCGCTGGCCACCGTGCCGCTGCAGGATGGCAAGCTCGCTGCCGCCGTGCTGCGCGAGGCCCACGCTGCCGGCTTCAAGGGCGTCATGATCGGCACCCAGCCGAAGGGCCGCGGTGGTGTGCTCGACGATCCCTCGCTCGATCCGTTCTGGGAAGCTGCCAACGAGCTCGGTTCGATCGTCACGGCGCATCCGGTGTTCGAGAGCGGCGACGACCGCGTCCACGATTACGGCATGGCCAACGCTGTCGGTCGCGTCACCGACACGATGATCGCGATGTCGCGGCTGATCTATTCGGGCCATGTCGCGCGCTATTCCAATATCAAGCTGCTGGCGCTGATCGGCGGCGCAGCGCTGCCCTTCATCGTCGGCCGCCTGCGCACCAACTACCTGCTCGACAAGAAGCTCGGCGATCCCGATGCCGCGCTGGCCGCGATGTACTACGACACCATCGTGCAGGACCCGCGCACGCTGCGCTATCTCGCCGACATGGTCGGCGCGGAGCGCATCATGATGGGCTCGGACATGCCGTTCCCGATCGGCGACCTGACCCCCATGAAGGTCGTCGCCGATGCCAAGTTCTCGGATGCCGAGCGCGCCTCCATCAATGGCGGTCTCGCGCAAAAGCTGTTCGGACTGTGAGAAGGATCATACCATGAAGCTCGACATCGGCGGCGAAGAAACCATCCAGGCATCCGTTGAGCAACTGTGGTCGGCGCTCAACGACCCGCTGGTTCTGACGCGCTGCATTCCCGGCTGCAGGACCATGACCGAAATCGCGCCCGACGCCTACAAGGTGGAGATGCAGTTGCGCGTCGCCGCCGTGGGCGGTTCTTTCGAGGGCGAAATCTCGTTGTTCGACAAGATGCCGCCGAAGACTTGCAGCATCAAGGTGTCCGGCGCGGGCACCCTCGGCCACGGCAACGGCACCGCGAAGTTCGAGATCATTCCGGAAGGCCCCAACGTTTGCCGCCTGAGCTTTCAGGGCGTCGGCGAGATCGGCGGCCTGGTTGCCGGCGTCGGCCAGCGCATCCTGACCTCCGTGTCCAAGCACCTTGTCGGCAAGTTCTTCACCACGCTGCGTAAAGAATTCGAGAATCCGGTCGCCGGCGCGGCCTGATCAACCAGATAAAATGAGGAGGGACGGCCATGAAGACTGTTTTGACTAGCCTTGCTTGCGCATCCGCGCTGTTTGTCGCCGCGCCGTCTCATGCCCAGGCGCCGGAGCCGCTGACCATCGTGGTGTTCGGCGCACCGTCGCTCGGTGCGTTTCTGCCACCGGTGATCAAGGCGCAGAAATTCGACGAAAAGAACGGCCTGGCCATCAAGTTCGACGAGCGAACGCCGGACGCCTACACCGCACAGTTCAACTCAGGCGAATACCAGCTCGGCGGCAGCGCCGCGCTGCTCACCGTCGGCCTTGCCGACGCCCGCGGCGTCAAGGTCACCTATCTGTTCAACCTGTTCGATTTCTGGGGTACGGTGGTCACCTCGCGACCGGACGTCAAGGTACTGAAGGATCTCGAAGGCAAGGATCTGGCGGCCGCCAAGGGCACCACCAACTGGGTGATGTTCGACTGGTTCGCGCGGCAGCAGGGCGCCGATACTTCGAAATTCTCGGTGGTCAACACCGCCACGCCGGGCCTGATCGGCTACGCCATGGCCGACCGCGCTTCCGCGATCCAGCTCTGGGAGCCGGCCTACACAACGCTGATCTCGAAGAAGCCCGATGTCCGCACCATCGATATCGGCATCGCCGACAGCTGGAAGAAGTTCACCGGCTCGAAGAACATTCCCTATCTCGGCGTCGCCGCGCATATCGCCTGGGCCGAGAAGAACCCGACGCTCATTCCGAAGCTGTTCGCTGCCTACAAAGACGCAGCCGAATGGGTCACCGCGCATCCCGACGAGGCCTCAAAACTGATCGCACCGAAGGGTTCGGCGGGCGACCAGCAGGCGATTTCCGATCTGATCAAGCACAATGATCGCCTCGGCATGAACGTCAAATGGGCCTCCGAGGTAAAGAAGGAGATCAACTCGGTCTACGAGGCCGGCAAGTCGATCGCCTTCCTGCCGTCGATGCCCTCGGCTGCAACGATCTATGAGGCACCGGCCAAATGACCGACACAACGCATCTGTCGCGATTTTCGCCCATGGCGGAAATGGTACTGTCGGGAATGAAGAAGGTGTGGAGTTCGACCTTCCCCTTCATCGTCGTGATCCTGCTGTGGCAGTTTGCGTCGCTGTTCTTTCCGCGCTTCCTGTTTCCGTCGCTGATCGACGTGTTCTGGCGCTGCATCGAGATCTTCTCGACCGGGGCGATGTTCGGCGACGTCATGGCGACGGTGCTGCGCATCCTCGCTGGCCTCGGCGGCGCGTTCGTGATCGGCGGTCTGCTCGGGCTGGTGATGGCGCGCTCCAAGATGGTCGATAACTTCCTGTCGCCCATCCTGACGCTGTTTCAGGGCATTCCGGCGCTGTCGTGGGTGGTGTTCGCGATCATCTGGTTCCACGGGGTCGAGTTTCGCATCTTCTTCATCATGGTGATGACGACGTTGCCGGCGTTCACCTTTCAGGTGATCGGCGCGTTGCGCGGCATGTCCAAGGATCTTACGGAAATGGTGTTCAGCTTCCGGCCGACACGCCTGAAGCTGTTCCGGGTGATGATCGCGCCGGCGATCCTTCCTGACATCCTCACGGCCTGGAAGGTCAACCTCGGCAATGCCGCCCGCGTTGTCGTGGTGGCCGAACTGGTCGGCGCTACCGGCGGCGTCGGCTACCAGTTGCTGCAGCAGCAGCAACTGTTCGACATGGCCGGCGCACTGGCCTGGACGTTGCAACTGGTGTTTTTCGTGCTGATCGTACAGGGCGCCATCACCCTCATCGAAAACACGGCCTTCCGCTATAGGGCCGTCTCGGAGCGAGCAATATGACCGCAGTCGTCATGACCAAGGCCGTTCCCGACGCCGAAGCAACTCGCTCCGCATCGGCGGTGGAAGCGGCGATCCATCTGCACCGCGTGTCCAAGGTGTTCGGCAAGGAAGGCGCCGAAGGCTCCTACCGCGCGGTCGACGGCCTCGACCTCGACGTGCGGCCCGGCCAGATGCTGGCCCTTCTCGGCAAGACCGGCTGCGGCAAGTCGACGATCTTCAACATGATCGCCGGCCTGACTGAGCCGACCTCGGGCACCGTGCGGGTCAGCGGCAAGGATCCGTTCGCCGATTTCAACGACTTCCGCGGCAAGTTGGCGATCGTGTTCCAGAACGATCGCCTGCTGCCGTGGCGCACCGCCATCCAGAATGTCGAACTCGGGCTTGAAATGCTCGATGCACCGCCGGCGGATCGCAAGCAGATCGCCCAGCGCTGGCTGGTCAAGCTCGGCCTCGGCGGCCACGAGAATGATTTCCCGCACGCATTGTCGGGCGGCATGCGCCAGCGGGTGTCCATCGCGCGGGCCTTCGCCACCAATGCGGACATTTTGCTATGCGACGAACCGTTCTCGGCGCTGGACGAATCCACCGCCGGCAAGCTCCGCGCAGAATTCGTCCGGCTGGTAAAGGAAAACGGCAAGACGGCGGTGTTCATCACCCATTCGATCAGCGAAGCGCTCGAGATTGGCGACCGTATCGTCGTGCTCAAGCGACCGGCCATGATCGCCTACGACGTCAGCTTCGACAAGGCGACCTCGCCTGAAGAGCGTTCGCAGATCCGCGAGCGGATCGGCGAAGTCCTTGCGGTCTAGCGCGCGGTCAACGGAGCAGGACGACAGACAATGACATCGGCGTTTCCCCAAGTGCAGAAAATCGACGTCGGTGATGGCGTTCGGCTGGCCGCCAGCGTATCCGGCGCTCAGGGCAAGCCAGCGATCGTTTTCAGCAATTCGCTCGCGACGTCGAACGAGATGTGGACGGAGGTAGCCGATCTCTTGGCGCCGCATGCCCGCATCGTGCGCTACGATACGCGCGGCCATGGCCAGTCCGATGCGCCGGAAAGCGGATATACGATCGACCGGCTCGGGCAGGACGTCGTCGCGATTCTCGACGCGCTGGCAATTCCCCGGGCTCTCCTGTGCGGGGTATCATTAGGCGGGCTGACCGCGATGTGGCTCGGCATTCATGCGGCGGATCGTGTCAGTGGACTGGTCCTGGCCAATACCGCGGCCAACTTTCCGCCAGAGACCATGTGGCGCGATCGCGCCGCGACCGCGCGGTCGTCCGGCCTCGCCTCCTTTGTGCAGCCGTCGCTGGAGCGCTGGGTGACGCAGCGGTATCGGGACGAACACGAAACGCGCGTCGCGGCGCTCGCGGCGATGATCACGGCGACGTCGGCAGCGGGATATGCCGGGTGTTGCGAGGTGCTGGCGTCGACCGACCTGCTGGCCGACCTGCCGCGCATCGCATGTCCGGTGCGGATCATCGCCGGAAGCCAGGATCGCTCCACACCACCCGAACGGAGCGAACAAATGCGCGCCGCCATCGCGGGAGCCGACCTCGTCATGCTGGATGCCGCGCATATCTCCGCGGTCGAGGATCCGCAAGCATTTGCAAATGCCATTCGCGAATTTATCGCCGCCTGACCGGACAGGACGCCTCTGTCGGTCACCGATGATGACGGCGGCACGCCTCATGACTTATCTGGCATATTGCGCTTTGCTGTCGCCGGCAAAGCAGGAATCGGACGTGGCGATACAACGCCAACGTCACGCAAGCTGCGTCGCGGCTGAAGATCCAGCAACCCGCGATAAGCCATGATCTCGCAACGCTGCGCGTGCTCATGCGGGATGACCTCTCTGTGCGGGTCGGTCGGGTCATGCAGCCGACGCCGCGCGCTCATGCCCTTTCAGGGCCTGGCAGCCAGATGTTGGCGCACGCACATTGAACATTGGTGTGCAAGGAGATGTTCAATCCTGCAGCGGAAGCACGGACCTTCAAGATCGGCTTCTCCAACCGAGCTCCAGTCCCAGCCATTGATCGCGGAACATCGTTTGGCCTCGTCCTGCTCTTGACGCGATGGCGGCATCGAGGATGGCGGCCCGACGCGAATGGATTCGTTCTCCAGTTTGTTCCCGCCTCAATGGCCACCTTCATGAGATATTATTCTGTCGCCCTCCCGAGCACTTCGAAGATCTTTCCGCTGGTCAGCAGGGCTATTTCGGAAGCCGGCAGCGGCTTCTGGCATTCCGACAGCGGGTTCAGCCAGAAGTTCGAGTGCGGCAACATGTCGAACAGGTTGCGGGCGACGGCGCCGAGGCAGGTCTCGGGCTCCTTGACGTAGTTCGAAATCCGGGCCTTCGAGGTGAAGGCAGGGTGCCATTTCATGCCCTGGAATTCCACGGTCGCGACGTTGATCTTCTCCTGGTACTTCAACGACCGGCGGCGGCCAGGGATCATTGGCACGTCCGGCGTTAAGATGTAGATCTCGGTTTCCAGCAGCGCTTGATAGAACGCCGGCGCGGCCCCGGGATCCGTGGCCGCGGCCTGCATCAGGGCTTCGAGGCTGTTCTGCGGTTCAAACACGACGATCCTTTCACGTCATCCGATGGAAGTTGAAGAGCTCGCAAGAGCCAAATACCCGCGTCAGTCCCGGTTCTCCCGAAGAGCGCGGTAGATCATGTTGCGCGAGACGCCGAGTCGGCGCGCGGTCTTGCTGATGTTGTTGCCGGATTCCGCATAAGCGGTCAGCAGATGGGCGCGTTGGAGATCGCGCAGGTCGCTCTTCAGTCCGCCGCTGGCCGATCCGCCGCCGGACAATCGCCGGCTGTGAGGTCCGATTGTCGCTTGCACTGCGGCCTCGCCGATCAGGCCACCTTGCTCGTTCAGCGACAGCCGGGACAGCACGTTGCGCAGTTCCCGAATGTTTCCGTCCCAATCGAGCACGGCCAGCCGATCGATCGCGGCTTGGGTCAGCCCTGCGGACGGGTCGATCTTTGCCATCAGGTGTCGGGCAATTTCGGCGAAGTCCGAACGCTCGCGTAGCGGCGGCAACGTCACCTCGAGGGTGTTGAGGCGAAACAGCAGGTCGGATCGAAAGCGGCCCCTGGCAATTGAATCGTCGAGATTGGCGTTGGTGGCGGATACCAGCAGAACATCGACCTGGCGTTTGGCGCCGCCGACCGGGCGCACCGTCCAATCGTCAAGGAAACGCAAAAGCACGGCCTGCAACGCCACCGGCATGTCGCCGATCTCGTCGAGGAATAACGTGCCGCCATCGGCCTCCTTGAACAGTCCCGCGGAGCCGCCCTTCTTGGCGCCGGTGAAGGCGCCTTCGGAATAGCCGAACAATTCGGCTTCGATCAGGCTTTCGGGAAGTGCAGCGCAATTAACCGGGACAAACTGCCCCGTGCGTCGGCTGGCGGCATGGGCATGACGCGCCAATTGCTCCTTGCCGGTGCCGGTTTCGCCGCGGACCAGGATCGGCATTTTGCGCGCCGCCGCGATTTCGACCTGGCGAACAATCCCGGCGATCGCCGGATCGGCCGAGACGAACTGCCGCGCTATTGCATTCGGTGGTGCCGATCGCGGCTTCGCCACCGCCTGCACCATCGGAAACTGTCGGGTATTCTCGATCGTCGCAACGTACTGACTGCCGACCTCGTCCTCGAGCCCCTGTCGCTCCTTGTGCCTGCCCTCATCGACAAAGCGGCTGAACTCGGTGCGAAAGATATCGACGAAGCGTCGGCCAGGCGAAGCGGGCAGGCCGTGAAGCAGTGCGCGCGCGGCCCGGTTGGCGGCGAGAATATTGCCATCCTCGTCGACGGCGAGCAGGCCTGCGCTCAGCGTGTGCAAATATTCGCCGCGATTGTGGAAGGCGATCAGGATATTGCCGCGATGATATTCGCGAAAAAGGCCGTTCTCGATCTGGGTGGCAGCCATCGCAACCAGCGCCTGGGTGTGAGCCTGGCGTGACAGGCAATCCGATGACGCGTCCAGAATTCCCGCCAACTCGCCATGTGGCGAGAAGATCGGCGCCGCGACGCAAGTGAGGTTGTTGTAGCGCGGGAAGAAATGCTGATCGCCATGCACTGCGATCGGCCGTTTCAGATATGCCACGGTGCCGAGGCCATTGGTACCGCAAAACCGCTCGGTCCATACCGCGCCGGGCTGGATGCTGGCCGCGTCCGAGGTGCCGCTGAAGCTTCGGTCGGTGATGATATCGAGCAGCAAGCCATCGGCATTCGCAAAGGCGACCATGAAATTTGAGCCGGAGATTTGCTGATGCAGCGTGTGCATTTCCGCCAAGGCCAGACCGCGCACCAGCGAGCAGCGCTGCTGTTCCTGGCGCAGTATCGCAGGGCTGACGAATTCGGGCGGCGGCGGGCGGCGCATGTCGAGGCCGAGCGAAATGCAGCGCATCCAGCTATCGTAGATATCGACCGAAAGGAATCCGGCCGGCGGCGCCCCCCGCTGCTCCAGCGCCATCCACGCATTTTCGACGCGCCGACTCGCAACCAGCATCGACTGTCCTCCCTGAACAGTTGTTCGGCGTTTCCCGGTCATTGGCCGTTGACGGCTCTCAGTGCAAACACTGTCTCACAACTTCGGATCAATTGCGACGAATTCGAAAAATCGCCTGACGCTCCTCACTGTTCCGTCACGGAACACTAATGCGCCGAGTTCTGATCCGACGCGGATCGGATCACTCCGCGGGCACCATTGATAATCCCAATTAGCTCAAGCCGTTAACGCTGTGGCACGGCTCTTGCTGTCCTTCTTGGCAATCGAACTACGCGTCACGACAAAAAGCAAAAAATTGTTCAGGGAGTGAAAAGCTGATGAAAGCCGCGGTTTTGCATGCGTTCGACGAGAAGCTGACGGCAAAGGAATTTGTCAAGTATGAAGATGTGGCAGATCCGAAGATCACCCGCCCCTCGGACGTAGTTGTGCGGATTGGTGGCGCTGGTGTTTGCCGCACGGACCTGCACATCGTCGAAGGCATCTGGCGCAGCAAGGTTGACGTGAACCTGCCCTACATCATGGGGCATGAGAACGCGGGCTGGGTCGAGGCGATCGGACCGGGGGTCGAGGGAATCAAGGTCGGCGATAGTGTGATCTGTCATCCGCTGGTGACCAGCGGCCATTGCCTGGCGTGCCGGCGCGGCAACGATATGCACGCAGTCGACAGCGCCTTTCCCGGTATCAACGCCAATGGCGGCTATGCGGAGTATCTGCTGACCGGGCAGCGTTCGCTGATCAAGTTGCCGAAGACGCTGGCGCCGAAGGATGTGGCGCCCTACACCGACGCCGGTCTCACCGCCTACCGCGCCGCAAAGAAGGCGTCGCGGCATCTCTTGCCCGGCCAATACGTCGCGGTGATCGGCGCCGGCGGCCTCGGCCATATCGGCATTCAGGTTCTGGCGGCGTTGTGCGCCGCCGAAATCATCGTGGTCGACCGCGACGACAAATCGCTGGAGCTCGCCAAGACCTGCGGCGGCCATCACATGGTCAAGGCCGACGGTAACGAGGTCGAGGCGGTGCTGGCCCTGACCGGCGGCCGCGGCGCCGAGGCGGTGATCGATTTCGTCGGCGAAGGCGACGCGGTGGCCCGCGGCCTGGCGATGACGGCGAACGACGGCTACTACTATGTCGTCGGTTATGGCGGCAAGATCGAGCTGCCGACCATCGACCTGATCACGTCCGAAAAGACCATCGTCGGCAACCTCGTCGGCACCTACGCCGAACTGGTCGAGTTGATGGCGCTCGCCGATCGCGGTCTCGTCGATCTCCACACCAAGGAATACAAGCTCAGCCAGGCCAACGATGCGCTCCACGATCTCCACCATGGCCGCATTCATGGTCGTGCGGTGCTGGTCCCATGACGACGAATTGCGAGCTGGTTCGCCTCTCTCCGGATCACTGGGTGGGTGCAATGCCAATGGACAGCGACAACGGGCACCAGCCGCCGACCGCCGAGCAGCAGCAGTCGCACGATCGGATGATCGCGCGGCACCAGCTGATCGAGGCGATGATCCGCAACAACGAGCTGCAACTACGCAACGAAAGCGCACGCGGCGGCGCAGAAATCGAGATGCATTGTGCCTTGCGTGACAACGCGCTGCCGGGTGCCGGAGCCGAAGCTCTATTGGAGCTGGAACGTGCGACCGCGCGCTTCCAGGCACTCAAGATCGAGCACGAGCGGCTCGTCGCCGAGCGCGAATGGCTCAACACAGCGCTGCTGGAATTCGAGAGTGGTCCTTCGACCGACGACCATAATCGATCAGGACATGCATGATGAGCAAGAGCGGAACGCAGACAATGGGGAGCGGGCCGGCAGGAACAGGCCGGGCGCCGCAGCCCGAGCAGATGGAATTGAGCGAAGAAGACAGGTCGAAAGACGCTTTCTTCGTTCAATTGGCAGGCATCGCTGAGGCGATGATCGCCAGGCACGGCAAGGACTTCGCCATGGGCGCATTGGTGCTGACGGCGAGATTCATCGCCGAGGGCAAGCCCCTGACCAAGCCGGCGGCTCGAGGAAGCGAGTAACGGCGGGCGTGATCGAGCAGGCACATGCCGGAAGTGCGTAATGGCAGGCCGGGAGATGGAGATATCGACCGAACACAGTTTACGACGGGCGGTTCTGAAGAGTGCGTCAAGCAAGCGAGCGTCCGGCAATAAGGCAAGCAGCCAAGTCCAATGCAATGTTCAAGGGAGAAGGAAATGTCTGAAACTCTGACGCTGAACAAGATTGTGAACCAGAAAGGCATCAGCACGGCGGAGGCCGCCAACCGGGTGTCCGATCTGGGCTGGACGCCAAGTTATGTCCAGGAAGCGATGACCTTCCCGACCGACTACAAGATCTCGAAGGTTCCACGCGATCCGATGAAGCAGGTGCTGCGGTCCTACTTCCCGATGCAGGAAGAAAAGGACAATCGCGTCTACGGTGCTCTCGATGCGGCGTTGCGCGGCGACATGTTCCGCAACGTCGAGCCGCGCTGGGTCGAATGGATGAAGCTGTTCCTGGCGATCATTCCGTTCCCGGAAATCTCCGCTGCGCGGTCGATGGCGATGGTCGGGCGGCTGGCGCCAGGCGAAGAGCTTCGCACCGGTTTCACGATGCAAATGGTCGATGAATTCCGCCACTCCACGATCCAGATGAATCTGAAGAAGTGGTACATGGAGAACTACATCGACCCCGCCGGCTTCGACATCACCGAAGCCGCGTTCGGAAAGTGCTACGCCACCACGATCGGCCGGCAGTTCGCCGAGGGCTTCCTGACCGGTGACGCGATCACCGCCGCCAATATCTATCTGACGGTGGTTGCCGAAACGGCCTTCACCAACACGCTGTTTGTCGCCATGCCCTCCGAAGCGGCGCGCAACGGTGACTATGCGCTGCCGACCGTGTTCCTGTCGGTTCAGTCGGACGAATCACGCCATATCGGCAACGGTCATTCGATGCTGATGGCCATGATTCACGACCCCTCAAACCACCAATTGCTCGAGCGCGACCTGAAATACGCGTTCTGGCAGAATCATGCCATCGTCGATGCCGCGATCGGCACTTTCATCGAATACGGCACCACCAATCGCGACAAGAACAAGGAATCCTACGCCGAGCTGTGGCACCGCTGGATCTACGAGGACTACTACCGGACCTACATGCTGCCGCTGGAAAAATACGGCATCAAGATCCACCACGATGACGTCGCGGCGGCTTGGGATCGCATCGTCAAAAAGAACTATGTTCACAAGACCGCGCAGTTCTTCACGGTCGGCTGGTCATTCAATTTCTGGCGTATCGAAGCCCAGACCGAGAAGGACTTCGAGTGGTTCGAGCATAAGTATCCGGGCTGGTACGCCGAGTTCGGCGATTTCTGGAAGTGGCACGCCAAGCTCTCGGTGCCGGGCGAGAAGAACATCGCATTCAATGGCGATGTTGGCTACGTCTATCCCCACCGCTGCTGGAGCTGCATGGTCCCCTGCCTGATCCGCGAGGACTTCTGCTGCGACGAGGTGGACGGAAAGATGTACACCTACTGCTCCGAAGGCTGTCGCTGGACTCACAAGGTGGCGTTCGCCGCCGAGTATGAGGGCCGCGCCACGCCGGCGATGGGCCGCTTCAGCGGACGCCGCGAGTGGGAGGAGTGCTACCACGGCTGGGATCACGCCGACGCGATGGTGGATCTCGGATTCGTCCGCTCCGACGGCAAGACGTTGGTGCCGCAGCCGCATCTGCGTTTCGAGCAGAAGGACATGTGGACGCTCGACCATATCCGCGGCAACACGCTCGGCAGCCCCTTGCGGGCGTTCCGCGCGCTGAAGCCGGGTGCCGAACGCGACGCCGCGATCGCCGAGTATCGCAAGGGGTTCAAGATCAACCCCTGCAACTAAGCCAAACCGGAGAGAGGGGCCCGCGCGGGCGGTCCCCTCGATCCACCCGCCCATCGACGCGCGGCGTCGCAATTCATTTCGTTCACAGCAGGCCGAAACAGCATGTCGGAAACAACAACGACAGTTTACAAGGTACGGTTCGAGCCGGTCGGCCTCGAAATGGATGTCGAGGAGGGCGAGACCGTTCTTGACGCCGCCTTCCGCCAGGGCATCTCGCTGATGCACGGCTGCAAGGAAGGCCAATGCGGCTCGTGCAAGTCGCGGCTGATCAGCGGCGAAATCGAATTGCTGAAATACTCCACCTTTGCCTTGCCGGACTATGAGCGCGAGACCGAGCATGTTCTGCTTTGCAAGACCCATGCATACAGCGACATCGAAGTCGAGTTGCTGAATTTCGACGAGGACCTGTTGTCGCATGCGATTGCGGTGAAGGCGTTCGACGCCAGGTTGACCAAGATCACCGCGCTGACCCATGACATTCGCCTGCTTGAGATCGAGCTCGACAAGCCGATGAAGTTTTGGGCCGGGCAATATATCGATCTGACGCTGGTCGATGCCGGCGTCACCCGGGCGTTTTCGATGGCGAATGCGCCGGTCGAAGGCACGCATCTGTCGTTCATCATCAAAAAGTACCCCGACGGCGCGTTCTCGTCGCAGCTCGACGGCGCGTTGCAGCCGGGCGCCGCGCTGAAGGCCAAGGGCCCCTACGGCACCTGTTTCCGCCGCGAGGGCCGAACCGGCCCGATGCTGCTGATCGGCGGCGGCTCTGGCATGTCGCCGCTGTGGTCGATGTTGTCCGACCACGTGCAGAGCGGCGACCGGCGGCCGGTGCGATTCTTTTACGGCGCGCGGACCCGCGCTGATCTGTTCATGCTCGACGAGATCGCTGCGATCGCCAAGGCGCTGCCGGACTTCGAATTCATCCCGGCGCTGTCGCACGCCACCATCGAGGATAATTGGGAGGGCGAGACCGGTTTCATTCATGAGGTGGTGCAACGGCGGCTTCGCGACGAGGCATTGAGCGGCGTGATTGATGCCTATGGTTGCGGTCCGGTGCCGATGATCGACGCGCTGCTGCCGGTTCTGCAGATGAACAACGTGGAGCCCGATCACATCTATTTCGACAAGTTTACGCCAGCAACGCGGTGACGGCCGAGCCGCCCCACCGCGCACAACAGACGTCATCGAATCGAAGACATCACCAGGGAGGACAATATGAGTGCGACCCCACAGCAAGTGCATCAGTCCGGCGCCGCCGGCGCAGCGATCTTTGCCGGCTCCGATAGCCGCAAGTACAATTACTTCGAACCCAAGGGCCGCAAGTCGACCCATTACGAGGACATGACGGTCGACGTCCAGCCCGACCCGGAGCGCTATCTGCTGCAGGACTGGATCATCTCGTTTCCCGATGGCACGCCGACCTATTCAAAGACCTGGACCAAGGCACTGAGCTCGAACTGGCATCAGTTCCGCGCGGTCGATCAGGAATGGGAACGCACCCACTATCAGCGGCAATCAACGATCTGCGGCATGGTGCAGGGTGTGATCGAGAACGCGCGCAAATCCGGTGCGCCGAAGCGGTTCGACAAGGCGTGGGTCAAGGTGTTGCAGGATCACCTCGGCGCCTACAAGCACGCCGAATTCGGGCTCGGCACCTCGCTGATGCAGGCGCAGCGTTACGGCTACACCCAGATGGTCAACAACGCGATCCTGACCAACTCGTCCTACAAGCTGCGATTCTCGCAGGATCTGACGCTGTATCTCGCCGAGATCGGCCTCGACCTCGAAGGGTTCGACGCCAACGCCGGCAAGCAGCACTGGCTGGAGGACCTGATCTGGCAGGGCACTCGCAAATCGATCGAGGCGATCATGGGCGCGACCGATTTCCTCGAACAATATTTTGCGACCAATCTGGTGTTCGAACCGCTGGTCGGAGAATTGTTCCGCAGTGGATTCATCATGCAGATGGCGGCATCGCAGGGCGACTTCGCGACACCCTCCGTGGTCGCCGCGGCGGAAGCGGACTACGAGCGCAACCTCGCCAACACCGTCGAGCTGATCCACATGCTGACGCACGACAAGGATCACGGCGCCCATAACAAGGGCCTATTCAACGGCTGGATGGTTCACCACGGCGCGCTGGCCCATGAAGCCGCGTCCAATCTGCAGCCGATCTGGTCGCAGCCGCGCGTCAAGGTGTCGAGTTTCGCCGAGGCCCAGGCACTGGCGAAGAACCGCATCGAAACGATCTGCACCCAGGTCGGCCTCAAGGCGCCGTGACATGTGCTGCGCTGAACCAAACCAAAACCGGCGCAAGCCAGTCACCCATTCAGGAGAATGAAATGTCCGACGCACATGCGAATATCTTCAAATCCATGAAAGACATCAGGTTCGAAGACACGATATCCCACCAATGCGGGGTTACCATGAACGACAGCGTCGAGGCGCGCGCGATCGCCGAAGTCATGGAGCCGAAGAAGGGCGTCACCGTCACCTACATGCCGGCGATGATCAGGATCGACGGCGAAGGCAAGCTGGTATTCAAGATGAGCGAGATCAGCGAGGCGCTCGGCCGCGAGATGACGCCGTATATCTTCGAAATTTCGACGTCCACCCACTACGGCCGCATGGTGATGGTCGATGACGATACCGTGGTCTGCTTCGGCGATATGAGCGAGGCGCTCGCTTACATCGAACACTGACGAGAGATGGGCCGGCGCAGTATCGGCCCATCTTGCTGCGGTAAGTCATCGAACGATCAGAAATGAATATGCCCGACGTGGCGGGACAGGGAGAAGCGCGATGTACAGGACGGCATCCGGAGAAGAGATTTTTGTGATCGACGGGCACACCCATTTCTGGGATGGCAGCCCGGCCAACCAGAAGAACGTTCATGGCAAGCAATTCATCGAATGTTTCTATGCCTATCATGCCAATCTCAGCCCGCCGGCCGAGAAATGGCCGCTGGAGAAGTTTGAGAAGTACGACGCCAAGAGCATGCACGACGATCTGTTCATCAACGGCTACGACGACATGGCGATCCTGCAGCCGACTTATCTGACCGATTTCTATAACAACGGATTCAACACGACCGAGCGCAATTCGGCGTTGAAGAAGAGTCATCCCGAGCGGTTCATCCTCAATGGCGCGTTCGATCCGCGTGACGGCAACAAGGGGCTCGAGGATCTCCACGCCAAGGCCGAGAAGTACAGATTGCAGGGCGTCAAGCTCTACACCGCGGAATGGCGCGGCGAATCGAAGGGCTATCGGCTCGACGACAAGGAAACCTACAAATTCCTCGAAGCGGCGCAGAAGCTCGGGATCAAGAACATTCACGTGCACAAGGGCCCGACCATCATCCCGTTGAACAAGGATGCGTTCGATGTCGGCGACGTCGATGACGTGGCGACGGCGTTCCAGGATCTCAATTTCATCGTCGAACATTGCGGGCTGCCGCGGCTCGACGATTTCTGCTGGATCGCCACCCAGGAGACCAACGTCTATGCCGGCATAGCGGTGGCACTGCCGTTCATCCATACCAGGCCGGCGTATTTCGCGCATGTAATGGCCGAGTTGCTGTTCTGGGTAGGCCCCGACAAGATTCTCTACGGCAGCGACTATGGGATCTGGACGCCGAAATGGCTGATCGACAAGTTCATGGCCTTCGAGATTCCGGACGAGATGACCAAGGAGACCGGTTCCGTTCTCACCCTCGAGAACAAGAAGAAGATCCTGGGTCTCAATGCCGCGCGGATCTACAACATCGATATCGAGGCGCAGAAGAACAAGATCGGCGCTGCGGGGGGCTACGATCACCTCACGACCGCCCACGCCGCGGAGTAGCCGGGATGACGCCCGAGACAATTGCCGATCGCAAGGCCGAGGTCTGGGGCCGGTTGCAAACAGTGACCGACCCGGAACTCGACGAGCCGGTCACTGACCTCGAATTCGTCACCCGGGCCGATGTGGATGCCGACGGCCGCGTCCACATCGATTTCCGATTGCCGACATATTGGTGTGCCGCCAATTTTTCGTTCCTGATGGCGGACGATATGCGCATGGCAGTGAAGCAGCTGCCGTGGGTCAGCGCCGTCAGCGTCACGCTTGGCGAGCATATGTATGCCGACAAGATCAATGCCGGGCTGGCGCAGGGGCTCTCCTTTCAGGAAACATTCGGCGCCGAGGCCGACGGCGATCTCAACGATCTCAGGCGCACGTTTCTGGTCAAGGCGTTCCAGCGCCGTCAGGCGGCGCTGCTTGCGCATCTGATCGCCGATGGCTTCGCACCGGATGCGTTGGTCGAACTCGTGCTCGGCGAACTCACCGCAATGCCATTCGACGAAGCCGGCAGCAAGCTGCTCGCGCGTTATCTGGAGCGGCGTCCGGTGGTCGCCGCGGTTGCCGAAAATCTCGCGTTCGTCGACGTCGACGGCGATCCGCTGCAGATCGAAACGCTGCCAACATATGTCCGCGCGCTACGACGCGTGGACGTGAATGCGGAATTCAACAGTGCCCTGTGCCGCGGTCTGCTGCACGCCCGCTTTGATACCGAAACGCCGCTCACGCCTCGGCGCTCCGGACTGTCTGCCGAATCACCCGAAGTGTCCGCATAGCGGGTGCAACAACAAGGAAGATGACGATGGCAAAGATGATGCTCCACGATTCTCAGGCGCGCGAAGCGTTGGCACGCGGCGTTGCCAAGCTGGCGAAAGCCGTCAGCGGCACGCTGGGCCCGAAGGGTATGAATGCGGTGATGGACCGGCCGATCGGCACGCCGATCGTCTCGCGCGACGGTGTCAGCATCGCAAGTGAAATCGAACTGGAGTGTCCGTTCGAGAATATGGGCGCCCAGGTGCTGCGCGAAGTATCGAAGCAGACCAACGAAGTCGCGGGCGACGGCACCACCACCGCCACTGTGCTGGCGAATTATCTGGTGCAGGACGGTCTGGCCCTGCTGGCCGCCGGCGCCAATCCGGTGGAATTGGTCGAGGGACTCGAGCTGGCGGTGGACGAGACCATCGCCGCGCTAAAACGGTCCGCCAAGAGCGTGGATGGCGCCAAGGGCATTCGCGCCATCGCGACCATCGCGGCCAATGATGTGAGGCTTGGCGAGATGGTCGCCGAGGCGTTCGAGCGGGCCGGAAATCATGGCATTGTCGCCGTCGAATTCGGATCGACCGTCGAAACCACGCTGGAAGTGGTCGAGGGCATGGCGTTCGAGCGCGGCTATCTCTCGCATCACATGGTCACCGACGTCGAGCGGATGCAGGTGGTGCTCGACGAGCCCTATATCCTGATGACCGACCACAAGATCCTGACGATCGACGAGTTGAGCGGCGTGTTCGCACTGATCGAAAGGAGCGGCCGGCCGCTTCTGATCATCGCCGAGGAGGTGGCGCCGCCGGTGATCATGATGCTGCTGTCGAGACGCGAGAAGACCAACTTCAAGGTCGCCGCGATCCACCCGCCGGAATACGGCCACTGGCGCAAGGCAATGCTGGAAGATATCGCCGTCGCCACCGGCGGACGGGTGATCTCCAAAGATCTCGGCGGCACCGTCGAGCGCGCCAGTCTCGAGGATCTCGGCTCGGCGCGCCAGGTACGGATCTCGTCGTCAAAAACCCTGATCACCGCCGGCCATGGCAAGCCCAAGGAGATCGAGGCGCGGCGCGAGCAGGTGTCCCGGCAATACGACGCTGCGCCGGAGAACATCGAACGCGACAAATTTTTGGAGCGCCTCGCTAAATTGTCGGGTGGCACCGCGATGATCCTGGCCGGCGGGGCGACGCCGGTGGAGCAGAAGCGGCGCGCGCAATTGATAGAGGATTCGATCAACGCCACCCGCGCGGCGATCGAGGAGGGAGTCGTGCCGGGCGGCGGTGTGGCGCTGATCCGGATGGCGCCGGAACTCGACGGGCTGATCAACCGGCTGAAGGGCAGCGCCAAACAGGGGGCAGAGCTTGTGCAGCGTTCGCTCAGCCAGCCGCTGGCCTGTATTGTCGCCAATTGCGGTCGTGACAGCAATGCCGCTGTCGAGAAAGTCGTCAAGGCCACCAATGGCTACGGATTCGACGCCCGCACCGGCACGACGGTCGATATGATCAAGGCCGGTATCATCGATCCGGTGAAGGTCAGCTATTGCGCGATGCGAAACGCGGGTTCGGTGGCGGCATTGATCCTCACCACGCAGACGCTGATTGCCAAGAGACCGGACAACTACGATCCGACCTCGGGGCCGGCGCGCGGCGGCGGCGCCGAGCTGCTTTGATCGGTTGCTATTGGTGAGCTGAAGATGTCCGGCGCGATCATGCTGATCGCGACTGGAGGCTCAGGCGGTCACCATCATTTCAGGCGGTCGCCATCATTACGGTGCTCTCTGTCCGAGCGCGCGATAGACGGTATTTCTCGAGATGCCGAGGCGTCGCGCGGTTTCGCTGACGTTACCGGCGGTTTCGGCATGGACCGAGAGAATGCTGGCGAGCTGGATGTCCTGCAGCGAACAGGGTCTTGGCTGCGGGACCGTGCCGGTCTGGGGCACGACTGTGGGCTGGTCGAGCAGGCAGTCGGAGCAGGCGAGGGTGTGGCGCGCCAGGATATTGCGTAGCTCGCGAATGTTGCCCGGCCAGGGCCGCGCGGCGAGGTCGGCCATGGTCTGTGCCGCGACTTCGCAGGTAGGATCGATGCCATCGAGCAGATGCTGCACGATGGCCTCGAAGTCGGAGCGCTCGTTGAGCCGCGGCAGTGTCACTTCCAGCGTATTGAGGCGATACAGCAGGTCCGAGCGGAAGCGCCCAGCAGCGATGGCCTTGTGCAGCGCGGCGTTGGTCGCCGAGACCAGGAAGATATCGACCTTGGTTCTGGCGCCGCCGATCGGGCGCACGGTCCAGTCGTCGAGCAGACGCAACAGCACGGCTTGCAGCGTGATGGGCATATCGCCGATCTCGTCGAGAAACAGCGTCCCGCGGTCCGCCTCCTTGACCAACCCGATCGCGCCGCCGCGTCGTGCCCCTGTGAAGGAGCCCTCGGCATAACCGAATAATTCGGCCTCGATCAGGCCTTCCGGAAGTGCCGCGCAATTGACTGGGACAAAGGCGCCGGTCCGCCCGCTGGCGGCGTGAGCGTGACGGGCCAGTTGCTCCTTGCCGGTTCCGGTCTCGCCGCGGATCAGGATCGGCATTTTGCGGGCGGCGGCAATCTCGACCCGCCGCACGATCGCCTGCACGGTTGGGTCCGAAGCGACGAAATTGGTGGGGGAGGATCGCGGCTGGACAGGAGGCGGCCGGGTCGGCTCCGTCGGATGCGGATCTTGAAGCCTCGCTCGGGCGGCATGCTCACGCCGGAGTGACGCCGGCATCGGATCTCGCGCGGCGAGCCTGGCATCCGCGGTCTTCCGCGCTTCCTGCGTCGACGATTTTTTGGAAACCTCGCGATCGACGTTCGTCCAACGCCGCCGGGCGTGCAGCACGATGATCGCGCCAATCCCGGAGCTTTCGCCGGCGACGAAATCAAAGCTCGCATTGGGCAGCAATGCACCGAGTCTTGCCGGCCACTCGTCGAAGCTCAGTGCCTTCAGGAAGCGGGTCGGCGGCTCGTCGCTCGCGCTGCGATTGATATCGCGCATCGCTTTCAGCGCCTGCTCGCTGGCATGCAGCACGGTGCCTCGGCGATCCACCAGCACGCAATCGTCATTCGCCCAGATCGACCGCTTGGCCAAAAAGTGATGCAGCAGCAACTCGTGATCCTGTTTGATCGAGCTTGCTAGCAAACTCTCGACATTCTGGCCGACCGACACCGCGAGCGCCAGACTCTGCGGGTTGAAAGTATTGGCGGGTCCGGAAATATCCACCACGCCAAGCAACTCGCGATCAGTGGGATCGTAAACCGGGACCGCGGCACAGGTCCATCGCTGCACCTGCGAGCAGAAATGCTCGGCACCGTGAATCTGAACCGGCTTCGCCTCCGCCATTGCGGTCCCGATCGCATTGGTGCCGATATCGGCTTCGCTCCATCGTCCGCCGTGTTCGAGGTGAACCGTGCGTCCGGCCTCGATCACCCGAGCGTCGCCCTCGGTGTCGATGATCAGGCCGGAGGGGTCGGTGAGGATCATGATCGAATTGGCGTCGCTGAGGAACGTTCGCGAATTCTCCAACGCATGCCGGGCGGCGTGACGGAGCGGAGCATGCTTGGAGCGGTGGCGGAACAGCTCGGCTTCCGCGACCAAGGGCGCCATCGCCCGATCGACCGTGACCTGATGGTTCTTTGATCGCTGCCACGAATTGGCCACCGACGACCGCAGATCGATCGCCAACGCGCCACGCTCGACGAACTGCTCCCACGCGGCCCGCACGTCTCGCTGATTCATGCCGGATCCTCTGACGCCACGACGTCCAAGACCTGGAAGCAACAGGTCTTGCGCAACCACCCGAATGTGGATTGGGCCGTCGTCATCGCCAATGCTGTGACGCAAAACGCAAGGTCCGAACTCACCAAGGCATCCTCGAGTGGCCGCCTTTGATCGAGTCCGCCCCGTGTTGGGCGCTTTGGAAAAGCATCTAAGGCGCTACTCGACGCACCCCATCCCGCGCTCACTTCTCACGTGCAAAGGTGGCTCTTAGGTCCACCCTTGAGTCAGCCTATACTTCTTCCCTTCAAGCGCAAGGAAGAGTCGGCGGCAGCAATCGGTGGCGTGAAAGAATCGATGCTGCGCTGCGGCCAAGAATTCGCCAGAGCGCAGCAATTCGATCCCGGGATAGTCTTCCAAGGGACTGCTGCCACGGTATGGGCCCCACATTGCTCAGCATCGCCGACGTCGGCATCGGGCATCCTTCGGAAGATGCCAGAGGCGTTCGCCGGACGTCTTGAAATCGCCCAGGCGGCCGGTTTGCACAACGCGGCGAAAGTGGTGGCGATGGCGAAGGGCGCGGGCCTCCGCGCCTATGGCCGCACGTGCCGAAAGGCGGCGGGGCACCGCTGCGTCGGCCAATCTAGGTTTGGCCGAGAAGGCGCTCATCGCGATTGACGTGCCCCCGACAAATTAGGCCAGTTTGAACTGGAGTTTTCCCTTTATGATCTCCCGCCCTCCCGCGCCGGAATGGCGCGGCACTTGCAGATGGAAGGCCGCGCCGTCGCCGCGAAATCGCTGCGCCGGCACCGACGAGAAGTGATCGTCATGGAGTCCATGTCATGGAGCTGAAGTGGCTCGAAGACTTTCTGAGTTTGGAGGCGACGCGGAGCTTTTCGCGGTCCGCGCATGAACGGCACGTGACGCAGTCGGCGCTGAGCCGCCGCATTAGGCAGCTGGAAAGCTGGCTCTGCGTTCCCTTGTTCGACCGCAGCACCTATCCGGTGCGGGTGACGGCGGAGGGCAAGGCGTTCCTGCCCAGGGCAATGGAAATGGTGGCGTTGATCCAGGGCGCCCGCCGCGACATCCGGCATCAGCACGCCGTCACTGCGGAAGTGCTGACTTTTGCCACACTGAACACGCTGGCGCTGACCTTCTTCCCGGACTGGATCCGCCGGCTGGAGAGCCGCGGCCACGTCTTCAAGACCCATTTCGGCGATCAGCGGGCGTCGTTTGCCGGCAAGGTGGCGATGCTGCTCGACGGCGAGAGCGACTTTTTTCTCACCTATGCCCACCCCAACGTGCCAACCCACATCGATCCCGAGCGTTTTGCCTTCCGCTGCCTCGGCACCGAGGCGGCGATTCCCGTCTCGGTTCCCGATGCTAGCGGCCGTCCTGTCCACGCGCTTCGTCCGTCCGGGCCGGCCGTTGCCTATCTCAGTTACGGGACCGGCTCATTTTTCGGGCGGGGTCTGGTGAAACTGCTGGCGGAGCGGCCGCTGCCATTGACCACGGTGTACGAGAACGCGATGTCCGCCGGCCTCAAGGCGATGGCGCTGGCGGGCTGCGGCGTCGGCTGGATTCCCGAGAGCCTGATCACCGAGGAACTGAAATCCGGCCAGCTGGTGGTGGCCGGCGATGTCTCATGGCACCTGCCCACTGAAATTCGGCTGTATCGCGCCAGCGGTCGTTGCCGGCCGGCGGTGGAGCGGTTCTGGGCGGCGATCAATGACGCCGACCAGCGCATCGAAAGCCAGCCGCGGCCCATGGCCGGCGCCGCCTGACGATCAGGTGAACACCGGTGCCAGGAAGGCGAGATCCGCCTGCCGGTCCAGCCGGGTGAGGGCGCCGTAGAGCTGCGCCGTTGCATCATCGCCGAGCCGGACGCAGCAATCGGCGAATTTGGCCGCGCGGTCGCTGTCGTCGAACGGATCGGCGATGCTGCCCTTGGCATGCTGGCGTTCGGCCTTCAGTTCGGTGCCGTCCTTGAGCCGGATCACGACTTCGTGGGGCAGCCGGCCGCCCGCCAGCTCTGCCTCGCGGCTGCGGGCGGTCATGGTGGTGAGCGGCAGCAATTGGCGGATCTCGGGCCGGGCGATCCGCTCCGGCGTGAAATCGGCGAGGCTGAGCCGGTCCTGCACCAGCGCCAGCGCCACGCAATAATGCATGGAGAAACGCGCCTGCATCTCGTCCTGGGGATCGGCGTAGCTCAGGTTACGCGCATTGGCGATGCCCACCAGGCAATCCAGCGCAGCGACGTCATCCGCCGCAAAGCCGTGCTGCGCGCGCAGGTCGAGCACCATGTCGACCACATAATGCGTCGAGCCGCAGCACGGATGCCGCTTCGGAATCACGCCGTGGCCCTCGATGGCCAGCGGTTGCGCAAGCTTCAGACCATCCCAGCCAGTGGCGTCGGGGCCGCCGAACAGGTCGCGAAAACCTTGCGGGGCCTCCAGGATGTCGAGCCGTCCGGTCAGGCCGGCGCTGCCGAAGGCGACAGCTTCGACAGCATTGCGCGCGGCCATGCCGGCGTGAAACGGTTTTGCCGGCGTGCCGAACTGGCCCTTGACCCCCGCAGCACTGCTCACCGCCATGCTCATGGCCCGCGCGGTGGCGGCGGCATCGAGGCCGAGCAGCCGCGACACGCCCGCCGCGGTGCCGATGGCGCCGCAGGTCGAGGTCGAGTGCCAGCCCACGGTATAGTGCGAGGGATTGACGCCGACACCGATGGCGGCCTGCGCCTCCAGGCCGACGATATAGGCATCGACCAGTTCCGAGCCGCTGATGTTCAGAGGCGCCGCGGCGGCGAGCAGCGCCGGCACCATCACCGCCGAAGCGTGGCTGATCGCCGGATGGAAATTGTCGTCATAGTCGAGGGCGTGGGCGGCGGTACCGTTGACCAGCGCCGCGGTGGCTGCCGGTGCGCGGCCGCCTCCGATCACCGGGCTTTCGCCGGTGGTCGAGATCTGTCCAACTACGGCGCGGCGCACGGCCTGCGTGGAAAAATCGTCGACGCCGGCGACCATGCAGCCGACGGTATCGGCGATCGCCTCGATGGCGCGCTTGCGGGCGCGCGGCGGAAACGCGCCGGCCGAGTGGCTCCACGCCGCGATGGCTTCGATGGCGCTGGTCATGGGATTCTCCGGGACGTGAAGGCGTGCAGCATCAGCGCGGTTTCGTCGCGTGGCGCGCATCGAGGATGAGGCGGAGCAGTTTGCCGAACTGGAAGAGGTTGACCTCGCGGCCGGGCTGGCCGGTGTCGACGCGGTGCACGATGACGAGATCGAGCGGCGGGACGACAACCAGGAAATGGCCGCCGGCCCCTTGCGCCGAAAAGCTGCCTTCCGGCTGCACCACGCCGGGAAAGCCGGTGCCGGCGCGCGCCAGCCACCACATGTAGCCATAGGCGCCGCGTGCACCGGCGTCGGAATAGGGCAAGACACTCGTTGTCACCCAGTCGGCGGGAATCACCTGCCGCTGGCCCCAGCGGCCATCGCGCAAATACATCAGGCCGAAGCGGGCGAGGTCGCGCGTCGACATCTGGAACGGATAGGCCGGATGCTGCGAACAGGCATCCGGCACCATTGAACCGTCCTTGCGCTCTGCGTCATGGCGGAAGTCCTCCATGCCGAGCGGCTGCGCGACCCGGTCGCGAAACGCCTCGTGGATATCGCGGCCGGTGAGTTGCGTGAAGATGGTACCGAGCGCATTGAAGTCCCAGTTGCTGTAGCACCACGCGGTGCCCGGCGCCTGCGCATGCCGCTTCGGCTTGATCGAGCGCATCCACAGCGTCTCGTAGCCGGCGGGATGATAGATGCCGGAGCGCGCGGTCAAGAGGTCGTAGATCGTCGCCTGCTTCTCCGCCGCGCTGAGTCCTTCGACGTCGTCGATACCGAGGGTCTCCAGTGTCAGCGACAGGTCAATGCTGCCGTCTTCGACAGCGAGGCCGATCAGCGCCGACAGAAAACTCTTGCGGATCGAGTGGCAGTTGTAGCGCCGGGTGATGTCGCCCCAGCTCGCCACCTCGCGCCCGCCTTGCACGATCATCACCGCGTCGCTGGAAATCGTGCCCGCATACTGGAAAGCATCGCTCAACCGCTCCAGCGACCAGCCAGCCGCGGCGAGGTCGTCGATCATCGCCCAGCCGGCCGAGGGCCATGGCTCGTTGTGACGGGACTCGACCGGCAGGTCAGCGATCGTGAACAGCTTCTCGTCAGGACGCAGTGACATAGCCGGTGCTCGCTTCGAGGAAGGTGCGGGTATAGGGCTCGCGGGCACGGCCGGCGCGGACATCGGCCGCGGTCATCTCCTCGATGATGCGCCCGTCCGCCATCACCGCGATGCGGTCGCACAGATGGGTGATCACCGCGATGTCGTGGCTGACCATGAAATAGGTGACGCCGGTTTCCCGGCGCAGCGTCTTCAGCAGGTTGAGGATCTCGGCCTGAACGGAGACATCGAGCGCCGAGGTCGGCTCGTCGAGCAGCAGCACTTCCGGCTCGATCACCAGCGCACGCGCAATCGCCACGCGCTGGCGCTGGCCGCCGGATAGTTCGTGCGGATAGCGAAACCGGAACGACGGGCCGAGGCCGACGGCTTCCAGCACCGCATCGATGCGCTGGCGCGGATTGTCGAACTTGTGGATCGCCAGCGGCTCGGCCAGCACGCTCTCCACCATCTTGCGCGGATGCAGCGAGCCGTAGGGGTCCTGGAACACCATCTGCACCTTGCGGAAGAAGTCCTTGTCGCGCTTGCCCGGCAGCTCCTTGTTGCCGAACAGCAGCGCGCCATCGTAGCTGTCGACCAGGCCGGCGATGGTGCGCAGGATTGTCGACTTGCCGCAGCCGGATTCGCCGATCAGCCCGTAGGCCTCGCCGCGTGCGATGGTGAACGAGACATCGTCGACGGCGACCGTGGACGTGAGCCCGGTGCCGAAACTGACATGGAGTCCAACGGCCTCAAGGATGCGGTCCTTGCCGAGAGTCTGCGAGGGCATCATGCGGATGCCCTCCGGATGGTGGGGCTGGTCAGCCAGGCGGGATCGCGCTTCGGCACGGTCAGCATGTCCACCGGCCGGTCGAGACGTGGCAGGCTGTCGAGCAGCGCGCGCGTATAGGGATGCTCGGCGTGCTTCAGGTCGCGCGCCGGAATGTCCTCGACGATGCGCCCGGCATACATCACCAGCACGCGGTCGCAGAAGTCGGCCACCATGTTGAGGTCGTGGCTGATGAACATCAGCCCGGCGCCGCGCCGCGTCACCAGCTCGTCGAGGATGGTCAGCACCTGCCGCCGCACGGTGACGTCGAGTGCCGAGGTCGGCTCGTCGGCGATGATCAGGTCCGGCTCCAGGATCAGCATCATGGCGATCATGATGCGCTGGCCCATGCCGCCTGAAACTTCATGCGGCAGCAGCTCAAACACCCGCCGGGGATTGCGGATGTTGACTGCCTCCAGCATGGCCATGGCCTTGTCGCGGGCCTCGGCCTTGCTGGACGGCGTATGCACGCGATAGGCCTCGACGATCTGCTGGCCGACGCGCATCAGCGGGTTCAGCGAAAATTTCGGATCCTGCAAAATCATCGAGATGCGCTTGCCACGGATCTTTCGCATGTCCGGCTCGCTGGCGGCGAGCAGGTCGATGCCGTCGAAGGAGAGCGCTTTCGCGGTGATCCGGGCGCCCTTGGGCGTCAGCCGCAGCAGTGCGCGGCCGGTCTGCGATTTGCCCGATCCGGATTCGCCGACGATGCCGACCTTTTCGCGGTCGATGTCGAACGACACGCCGCGCACCGCGTGGGTCACGCTGCGTCCACCGTGAAACGAGATGTTGAGGTCGTCGACCCGGAGCAGCGGTTCAGCCATGACGCGGATCCATCATGTCGCGCAGCCCGTCGCCGAGCAGGTTGAAGGCGAGGCTGACCAGCAGGATCGCAGTGCCCGGAATGGCGGCGATGGTGCCGTTGGTGAAGATGAACTCGCGCGCCGACGACAGCATGGTGCCCCATTCCGGGCTCGGCGGCTGCGCGCCGAGGCCGAGAAAGCCGAGGCCCGCGGCGGTGAGGATGATGGCGGCCATGTTGAGCGTGACGCGGACGATCACCGAGGGAATGCACATCGGCATGATGTGGTTGAAGATGATGCGCAGGCTCGAGGCTTTCTGCAGCCGAACCGCGGCGATGTAGTCCGACTTGCGGATCGACAGGGTTTCGGCGCGGGCGAGGCGGGCGATCGGCGGCCAGGCGGCCAGCGAAATGGCGATGATGGCATTCTCGATGCCGGGTCCCAGCGCGGCGACGAAGGCCAGCGCCAGAATGAGGCTCGGGAACGCCAGGAATACGTCGACGATGCGCATCAGCACGGTATCGACCCAGCCGCCGATATAACCGGCGGTGGTGCCGACCATCAGGCCGATCGGCGCGGCAATGATCGCGGTGAGCCCGGCGATATACAATGTAATGCGCGCGCCAAACACCAGCCGGCTGTAGACGTCGCGGCCGAGTTCGTCGGTGCCGAGCCAGTGCGCCGCCGACGGCTTCTGCAGCCGGATCGACAGGTCCTGCGCGTAGATGTCGTGGGTGGCGACAAGGGGCGCGAAGATGGCGAGCAGCGCCACCGCGAGGATGACCGTGCCGCCGAACATCACCGACGGATTGGAGCGCAGCGCCCGCCACGACAGCCAGAGCTGCTGGGCGCGGGCCTGCCACGACGAGGTCGGGATCGGCTCGCGGAGCCAGGCCGACAGGGATGAGGGACGCGTAATGTCTGCCATGGTGCCTCAGCGGGTTCGGGGGTCGAAGACCCGGTACAGGAGGTCGCAGACGATGTTGATGCCGATGAAGATCACGCCGATCAGGATGGTGCAGCCGACCACGGCGTTCATGTCGCCGGCGAGCAGGGCGTTGGTGAGGTAGCGGCCGAAACCGGGCCATGCGAACACCGTCTCGGTCAGCACGGCGCCTTCCAGCAGAAAGGCATAGGACAGCGCTACCACGGTGACGACCTGCACAGCGACGTTGCGGAAGGCGTGGACCCAGACGGTGCGCGCCCAGGACAGGCCCTTGACCCGCGCGGTCACCACATATTCCTGGCCCAGCTGCTCGATCATGAAGCTACGGGTCATGCGGCTGATATAGGTCAGCGCGGTGAAGCCGAGGATCGAGGCGGGCAGCACGATGTGGCCGAACACATCCTTGAACAGCGCGAGATCGCCAGTCAGCGCGGCATCGATCAGGTAGAAGCCGGTGCGCGGCTCGAGGTCGAGTTCGTACATGGTGTCGATGCGGCCGGGGCCGCCGATCCAGCCGAGCGTGGCATAGAACAGCGACAGGCCCATCAGGCCGAGCCAGAAATGTGGCGTCGAATAGCCGAGCAGGCCGACGAAGCGCACGATGTGATCGAGCGGCGAGCCGCGATACATCGCCGACAGCACGCCGGCTGGGATGCCGATGCCGGTGCCGATCAGGATGGCGACGCTGGCCAGTTCGAGGGTTGCGGGAAAGACGCGGGCGATGTCGGTGACAACAGGCCGGCCGGTGGTCAGTGCGTTGCCGAAGTCGAACTGCACGATATGGCCGAGATAGACCGCGAACTGCTTCCACAGCGGCTGGTCGAGGCCGAGCTGCTTGTACATCGCCACATAGGCGTCGTGCGTGGCATTCGGGCCGAGCACGGCGATCACCGGGTCGAGCGGCAGCAGGTGGCCGATGAAGAACGTCAGCGCCGCCAGTCCCAGCAGCGTTGCCGCCACCGAGACTGCGCGGTTGCCGAACGACCGGGCCAGGGTCAGCAGCCTGCGCTGGCGATCCGAGGCCCGGGCCGGCGATGCCAAAGCTGGATTCGTCATCATTGAGGTGATCTCGTGTCCCGGACGCGGTGCGGCATTCTTATGCCGCTCCGCAGAGCCGGGACCGTAGCAAACTCGGAGTTCGTGGCGGTCCCGGCGCTGCAGCGCATGACGCCTCCTGCGGAGGCGCATTGCACTGCGTCCGGGACAAGACCTCGATCTTCCGAGTTCGACGCCAGGCTGGCCGCATCGGTCATGATGCCCCTGCTACTTGCTGACGGGGGCGTAGTAGGTGCGGAAGCCGTTCCAGGTCCAGTTCTTCACGTCGCTGCGCACGGCGGCGATGTTGTACATCTGGAACATGATCGCGAACGGCCCCTTCTGCATCACTTCCTTCTGCAGGTCGGCATACAGCGCGTTGCGCTTGGCGGGATCTGCCTCGAGCAGGGCGGCATCGACCTTCTCGTTCAGTTCCTTGGACTGAAAGCCGGTGCGCCACACCGGAATCTGGGTCAGCTTGGCTTCCGGCCGGTTGTCGGGATTGTAGACCAGTCGCGACGCGTTGCCGTGCGCATCCGGCACGCTGGTCTGCCACGCCTGCATGGCGCTCTGGTAGTCGCGGCCGCGCACCTTGGCGAACAGCTGGGCGTTGGACATCCGCTCCAGTGTCAGCTTGACCCCGACGCGGGCCGCGTTCTGCTGCACGCTCTGCGCCAGCGGCGCCGAATGCTGCAGCGTGCCGAAGATCAGCTTGGCGGTGAAGCCGTCGGCATAGCCGGCTTCAGTCAGCAGCGCCTTGGCCTTGTCGAGGTCGAGCTTGAACGGCTGGCCGTCCTTTTCGTCGAGGGCGCCGACGGCACCGAGCTGCGCGAAGCTGGCACGGGGCACGCCGAGATTGGTCATCACAGTCTTGGCGAGCCCGTCATAGTCGATCAGGTAGCGCATCGCGAGGCGCACCTTCTCGTTGCCGAACGGGCCCTCGGTGGTGTTGAAGGTCCAGAAGAACAATTGCGGCTTCAGCACCTTGGCGATGGTGACGTCTTTGGACGTCTCGAAGTCCTTGAGGTCTTCCGGCGTCAGGTCGCGCGCCGCGTCGACGTCGCCCTGGCTGAGCATCAGCCGCTGCGTGCCGGCTTCCGCCACATGCTTGATCAGCACGCGCTTGATCGCCGGCTTGACGCCCCAGTAGTTGTCGTTGGCCTGCAGCAGCACGGATTCGCTGGCGTTCCACTGCGCCAGCCGGTAGGGGCCGATGCATTCGGTATGGGTGGCGAGATACTTGTTGCCCATGTCGCTGTTGACCTGGTTGGCCATCAGGACCTTCATGTCCATGGCCGTGGACACGCGATTGGCGGCGATCGCCTGCAGCACCAAAGTGGTCGGATAGGCCTTGTCGAAGGTGAGCACCACGGTGGCATCGTCCGGCGCGGCGATGCGCTGGTCGACATTGTCCTTGGTGAAACCGTATTCGGTCAGGGTGGTGGCGTTGCCGGAGCCGAGCTTGACCACGCGCTGCATGCTCTGCGCGACGTCCTGGGCGGTGGCGATATTGCCCGACGGGAATTTGGCGCCCTTGCGGATCTTGAAGGTGATGGTCTGCCGGTCCGGCGACACCGTCCAGCTCTCGGCGAACAGCGGGACGATCTTGCGCTCGTCGGCCGGGTCGAAGTCGACCAGGCTGTCGCAGGTGTTCTGCAGGATTTCATTGGTGACCACTTCGCCCACCTGGGCGGGATCGAAGGTCGAGATGGCGTCGATGTTCCAGGCCATCACCAGCGCCGTCTTCGGCGTCGCGGCCTGCATGGCCGTCGAGGCGAGCATGAGGCATGAAAGCAGCCCCAGGCCGGCCAGCGGGCGATGCCATGAACGTGCGGCGGGCAGAGCGGAGGGACGATGGTCAGACATGGTCGCGATCCTCTATGGGGTTCGGAGGGTAGCGGACCGATTGTCCGCTGCCCTTTCAGGCGATCGTCAGAGGCCGGCGGGACGCGGCTGCAGCGGTGGATTGACCTCCGGCGGAATCGGACAGACGTAAGGTGTCTTCGACGTGCGCTCGCGCAGATCGGCCTTCGCCCGGTCGATCAGCGTCGGATCGGTCAGCGCGTCGATGCCGGTCGCCGCCATGATCTTGGCCGCATGAACCATGCCCTTGTGTGCCGCCGGCGATTTGCCTTGTGCGACGATCTGCCAGGAATGGCCGGGCGTACCGATGGCGTGGGTCGCAACGCGCGCTTCCACCGTGGGCACGACCCAGCTCACATCGGCGACGTCGGTCGAGCCGATCATCGGCTCGCCACGGGAATCGAACGGCACGACGAAATCACACAGCGGTGTGTCTTTGCGAAACGTCATGCCGACCCGCAGGTAATCGCTCTGGATGTCTTCGTCCGACAGCGTTGCCTGGATCTGAGCGGCAAACGCCCGGTCGTCGGCGTCGAACGGTACCGGCCCGAGCCGTTCCATCGCGTCATGCATGGCGAGTTCGAGCGGCGTATTGCCGAGCTTGTTTGACACCGCACTGATGACGGTCATCTTCATCGTGGTCCCGCTCATCAGGGCCGCGCCCTCGGCGACCTTGATGACGCGTTCGTTCAGGGCGAACATACCGGGCAGGTCGCGCGAGCGGACGGCGTAGCGCACCTTCGCGGAGGCCTGCACCACGTTGGGGGCGATGCCGCCGGAATCCAGCATCGCGTAATGGATTCGGGCGTCGGCGGGCATGTGTTCGCGCATGTAATTGGTGCCGACATTCATCAGTTCGACGGCGTCGAGCGCCGAGCGGCCGAGATGCGGGGCGGCGGCGGCGTGGCTGGCGCGGCCGGCAAACTGGAAGTCCATGCGCGTATTGGCAAGCGACAGCGCTTCATCGACCCGTGTGATCGAGGCCGGATGCCAGGTGATGGCGATATCGACGCCGTCGAACTCGCCGGCCCGCACCATGAACGATTTGGCTGCCCCGCCTTCCTCCGCCGGGCAGCCGTAATAGCGCACGCGGCCGGGGGTTCCGGTTTCGGCGAGCCAGTCCTTGATGGCGGTGGCCGCGAGCATGGCGGCGGAGCCGAGCAGGTTGTGCCCGCAGCCATGGCCGTGGCCGCCTGGAATGACTTCCTTGTGTTCGGCAATGCCTGCGACCTGGCTGAGGCCGGGCAGGGCATCGTATTCGCCGAGGATGGCGATGATCGGTCCGCCCTCGCCGAACTCGCCCATCACCGCGGTGGGGATGCCCGCGAGATTCTCCTTCACGCGGAAGCCGAGGCTGTTCAGCATCTCGGTATGCTCGCGCACCGAGCGATATTCTGTGTAGGCGATCTCCGGCATGCCCCAGATGCGATCGGCCAGCGCCTCGAATTCCGGGCGGTGGTCGTCGACAAGCTGCCAGATCTGATCTGAATTTCGCATGGTTCTCTCGTTTTTGGTGGGGCATCCGGCCGCGGCCTTGCGGAAGCCCGTGCGATGCGCGGGCGATCGTGGGGCATCCGGCTGGCGACCGATGGGGGTGGCTTCCGTCGAAGCCGAAGCCACGCCGGACTATCCTCCGATCGAGCATAGGCAGCCTTGCCCCCAGGGGACCAATGCATTGTCGGTTCGATTCTATGCGCAGCCGGAATAGTTTCACCGGGACCGCGTGACCGTTCGAGGTGGCATCGAATGAACCCGGGCGTCAGCGAATTGCGATCCATCAGGGCGGCGTCGGGATCGAATTTCGCGATTCCAGCTTTGACGGCTAATCTGCGTGCGACAAATGAAAAGGCCGGGATCGCTCCCGGCCTTTTTGTTGTCGTATCACCGAACGCCATCCTCATCCTCGCCTGAACGCAATTGCGTTCAGGCTGAAGGAGCGGGGCCTTCGCCGCGTCTCGAAGGATGGGCCGCATATTCCCTCATGGTTCGAGACGGCGCCGAAGGGGCGCCTCCTCACCATGAGGGAGCGCGTGCCTCAGTTCGCCGACGCGCGCTTCTGCGGCGGGGTGGCCGGCCACGACTTGATCAGTGTGTCGTAGTCGACCGTCTCGCCCTTCGGCTTCTCGTTGGCCAGCTTGCGCTGCGGCGCGATGTTGCCGTCCTTGGCGGACTTCGCATACCAGTACTCCGCTGTCTCCTTCTTGTTCAGCTTCGGTCCGCACTCGCCCTGAACCTTGGACCGTTCAAGACGCTCAAGCACGGAATCCTGCGCCGCTGCCAGCGAGTCCATCGCCGCCTGCGGCGTCTTCGCACCGGAGGAGGCATCGCCGATGTTCTGCCACCACAACTGCGCCAGCTTCGGATAGTCCGGGATGTTGTTGCCGGTCGGCGACCACTGCACGCGGGCCGGCGAGCGATAGAACTCGATCAGACCGCCAAGCTTCGGTGCGCGTTCGGTGAACGACTTGTCCCAGATGTCGGATTCACGGATGAAGGTCAGGCCGACATGGCTCTTCTTCAGGCTCACCGTCTTCGAGGTGATGAACTGCAGATAGAGCCAGGCGGCCTTGCGGCGATCGGCCGGCGTCGACTTCAGCAGGGTTGCCGAACCGACGTCCTGATAGCCGAGCTTCATGCCTTCCTTCCAGTACGCGCCATGCGGCGACGGGGCCATGCGCCACTTC